>BFBZ01000335.1_pt1 | contig 51243 bp, 50 predicted proteins | sample 1888401 | NCBI WGS metagenome assembly BFBZ01 (sample SAMD00112614, study PRJDB3348) | symbiont metagenome | host: Chara braunii
CCTGCCGCCTGCATTCTTTTCCGCAGGCGGGCCATGGGTGCGGCCAGCGCCCGGCATTCCCTGCGCCCTCTCATTCTCGAGGGCGGAACGACCGGCACAACTCGGACGCCATCGCGCCGCGGGATCGCAGCCCATCGCCCGAACAAAGGGCGCGAGGACGGAACAAACCGCAAACAGATTTGAAGTTTTGGGGAGAGAGGGATGGTGCGCTCGGAGGGCGGAGAAAACACGCGCAACTCCATGTACTTGCTCGAATGCCCGCCGCGTCAAGGCGCATTTCGGCCCGTTTGGGTGTTATTCAGATGGCACAGGCTTGCCTAGCGGATGCGATGTTAAAGGCCAGCCCCCTTCGCGATGGCCGCAGCGAACGACCGGTCGACGATTCCCGCCGCATCGAGGCGCTCCTTGATCAGGCCGGTGCGGGTGTAGAGATCGATCGTCTTCTGCTCGTCGGCGACGACGGCGTCGTCGATCGGGACGATGCGGACCCTGGCGCGCTTGAGCCAGTTGAGCGGCACGGCGGGCGGGATGTTCATCAGCCTGCCCCAGGTCTCGGCGTAGCTCTCGACATTGCCGAGCGACCAGGCGCGGGCCGCGGCGAGCCGCTCGACGAAATCCTCCAGTGCCGCGCGCTGCTCCTTGATCGCAGTCGGCGTGGCGACCTGGAAGCTCAGGCCGGGCGTCAGTCCCTCGCCGGTGATGACGCGGCGCGACTTGAACAGCACCTCCTCCTGGCTGACATAGGGCTCCCATGTCGACCAGGCATCGACCGAGCCCTGCGTGTAGGCGACCTTGGCGTCCGACGGCGGCAAGAAGACAAGCTGGATATCGTTGGTGGTCCAGCCGCGCGATTCCAGCGCCGCGAGCACCAATTGGTGCCCGATCGAGCCGCGGCCGGTCGCGATCTTCTTGCCCTTGAGATCGTCGAAGCTCTTGATCGGCGAATTCTCCGGCACCAGCATCGCCAGCCCCTCCTGGGTCTGGCGGATCGCGGCGATCGCCTTGACCGGCACGCCGGAGGCCGCCGCGAAAGTGAAGGGTGCGTCGCCGACCAGGCCGGTGTCGATCGCGCCGGCGCTGAGCGCCTCCAGCAGCGGCGCAGCCGCAACGAACTCCTTCCACGCGATGGTGTAGGGCACGTCCTTGAGCACGCCCGCCGCCTCCATGACGGCGCGCGCATTGCCCTTCTGGTCGCCGACGCGCAAGGTCACCTGCGCGAAGGCCGAGGCGGTGAATGCGAGCACAAGGCCCGCAGCCAGGAGAACGCGCCTCATTCCGCCGCGACTCCCTTCGCACCCTGCCGCCGCGCGATCAGCGCGCGGGTCGCGGGGATCAGCGCGCGGCCATAGTCGATGGCATCGATCAGCGGATCGAAGCCGCGGATTAGGAAATGGCTAATGCCGAGATCGAAATAGTCGCCGAACACCTCGGCCACCTGCTCCGGCGTGCCGACCAGCGCCGTGGTGTTGCTGTTGGCGCCGGTGAGCTTGGCGATCTCGGTCCACAGCCGCTTGTCGACGCGCTTGCCCTGCTCGGCGATCGCCAGCAGACGCTTGGCGCCGTCGGTGGCGTGGCCATCGGCCGGCTTACGGTAGCCGGTCTGGTCCTGCAGCGCGGTGGCGCGCTCCAGGATGTCCTGCGCCCTCGCCCAGGCCTTCTCCTCCGTGTCGGCGAGGATCGGCCGCACCGACAGCGAGAAGCGCGGTGCCGGACGGCCGTGCTTCGCCGCGGCCGCGCTGACGCGGGCGACCTGCTCGCGCACCTGCGCGTAGGACTCACCCCACAGCGCATAGGTGTCGGCATGCTTGCCTGCGACGTCGATCGCGGCATCCGAGGCACCGCCGAAATAGATCCGGATGCCCTCCTTGCGATACGGCTTGACCTGCGCGAACGCGTTCTCGACCTGGTAGTACTTGCCGGCGTAGCTGAACGGCCTCTCGCTGGTCCATTCGGCGCGAACGATGTCGAGGAACTCGCTGGTCCGGGCGTAGCGCTCGCTCTTGTCGTCGAGCGTGTTGCCGTCCTGGCGCAGCTCATTGGCGTTGCCGCCGGTGATGACATGCAGCGCGACGCGCCCCTTCGAGAACTGGTCGAGCACCGCGAACTGGCGTGCCAGCAAGGTCGGCGAGGTGAAGCCCGGCCGCTGCGCGATCAGCACGTTGAGCCTCGAGGTGACGCCGAGCACGTGCTGGGCCACCTGCAGGCTGTCTGGCGAGGTCGAGTGGAACGCCAGGAGCGCGCGGTCGAAGCCGGCATTCTCATGCGCCTTAGCCACCGTCTCGATGTGAACGGGATCGAGCACCGGCCCCTGGCGGACGATGATCTCGGACGAATTGTTGTTGGAAATGAAGCCGATGAATTCGATCTCGGACATGCGTCCCCTCTCCTGCTGTTTTCAAATTCCAAGCGCCAGACGGCCGGCGGCAATCCGCGTCGCGTCGTCCTGCGGGGTATGCACGCGGCCGCACAGCACGTCGCGATAGTGCCGCTCGAGCGGATTGGCGCGGCTGAGACCGTGATTGCTCGACAGCGACAGTGCATCCTCGACCACAGCCACCGCGTTGTTGGTGACGGTGAGCTTGATGATGTTTCCCTCAACCGGACTGACCACGCGCCCTTTGTCGAAATCCCGGGCGACGCTCTCGATCAGGCGCGCATTGACCTGCAGCCGCGCCTCGACCGCGCCGAGCACCTCCTGAGCGCGGGCCAAGGTGGCCAGCGGCGCGCCGAGGCTCGACGGTGTCCGCGTCTTGAGGAAGTCGACGATCCAGTTGCGCGCAGCCCGCGCAACACCGTCATAGATCGCGCCCACGAAGGCGGCGTGGACCAGCGCTTGCGTCGGGTTCTGTACGCGCCAGCCTTCCGGCTTGCGCAGCTCGATCTCGTGGTCAAGCGGGATCACGACATCCTCGAACACCACGTCGTGGCTGCCGCTGGCGCGCAGGCCGAGATGGTCCCAGGTCTCCACGATGCTGATTCCAGGGAGCCCGGCCTGGACCAGGAACAGTCCGAGCCGCGGCTCGGCCTCGTCGGTCTTGGCCCAGACCGAGTACCACGACAGGATCGGCGCGCCGGTCGAATAGATCTTGTGGCCGCTGAGCCGCCAGCCGGTCTCGGTCCGCTGCGCAATAGTTTCCGGCAGGCCGCCGCGCGAGGGCGAGCCGAGCGCCGGCTCGACGCGGAAGGTGTTGACCAAGGCGCCATGCTCGACCGACTCCCGCGCCAGCTTGCGCGCCAGCCGCGGGGGATATTCCTGAAGCCGCGCCATAATGAAGTGCTGGATGTAGTGCATCGCCAGCACCAGCGCCGTCGACGGATCGGCTTCGGCGATGATGCCGAGCACGCGGGCGGTCAGGCCGGCCCCCGCCCCGTGTCCGCCGAGCGCCGTCGGCACCGTCAGCGACACCAGCCCCGCGTCGAACAGATCCTTGAAGTTCTGGAACGGGAAGCTGCCATCTCGATCATGCGCTGGCGCGCGTTCGGCGAATGCTGGCGCCAGCCGCAGCGCCCGCGCGAGCAGTTCCTCTTCCGCCTGCACGCCGGTCAGCCGCGGCGCGATGCCTTCAATGGCAGCTACCATGTCGCTTCCAATCCAAGGAGACCAAGGATCTGCCGGCGCAGATCGGCGAGATGCGGATCACCACGATGCCGCGGATAGGGCCGGTCCACGACGATGTCGGCCTTGATGCGCGCCGGACGGTCGCTGAGCACGACCACGCGATTGGCGAGCACCAGGGCCTCCTCGACGTCATGGGTGACGAGCAGCGTGGTAAAGCCCTTGCGCTGCCACAGCGCCACCAGCTCCGCCTGCATCGCGATGCGGGTCAGCGAGTCGAGCTTGCCGAGCGGCTCGTCGAGCACCAGCACCTTGGGATCGTTGACGAGCGCCCGCGCCAGCGCGACGCGCTGCGCCATGCCGCCGGACAGCTGGTGCGGATAGGCATTCTTGAAGTCGGTGAGGCCGACGAGATCCAGCGCGGCATCGACGCGATGACGTTGCTTCTTCAGGATGCCCTGCGCCTCCAGGCCGAGCGCGACATTGTCCCACACCGTGCGCCACGGAAACAGCGTCGGATCCTGGAACACGACGACGCGCGACGGATGCGGTCCCTTGATGCTGACCTCGTCCTCGCGCAAGCTGCCGCCGCGCGGCTTGTCGAGGCCGGCGATCAGACGCAGCAGGGTCGACTTGCCGCAGCCGGAGGGGCCGAGCAGCGCGACGAACTCGCCGGGCTCGACGATCAGGCTGACGTCGTCGAGCACCTTCAGCTCGGCGCCATCGATATCGAAGGCATGGTCCACATGGGCGATATCGATCGCCGCGCCAGGATATTGCGCCCGCACGGCTTGCGCAGCCGCTACCATTTGACGACTCCCTTCTGCCAGACCAGCACGCGGTCACGGGTCTTGAACAGCAAGGTGATCGCGCCGGAGCACAGCAGCGACATCACCAGCAGTGCGGCATACATGTTGGCATAGGCCGCCCAACCCTGCGCCCATTGCAGGTACCAGCCGAGCCCGGCCTTGACGCCGATCATCTCGGCGACGACGAGCACCGCGAAGGCGGCGCCCAAGCCCATGAACAGGCCGACGAACACATGCGGCAAGGCCGCGGGGATCGCGACTTTCAGCACCAGGAACCACGGCCTGGCACCGAGCGTGCGTGCCACATCGTAGTAGGCGCTCGGCACGCTGGCGACACCGGACCAGGTCAGCACTGTCACCGGGAAGCCGGTGGCGAGCGCGATCAGGAAGGTCGACGCGCTCCAGCTGGTCGGAAACGCGAAGAAGGCGATCGGCAGCCAGGCAGTCGCCGGCAGCGGCCCGATGAAGCGCAGCACCGGATGCACCCAATAGCCGATCCGCGTCGACCAGCCGATCGACACGCCGGTGATGAAGCCGGTGGCCGCGCCGATCAGATAGCCGCCGAGCTGCAGCTTGATCGAGGCTATGACGCTGTCGAGCAGTTTTGGCAGATCGTCGGTATAGACCTCGATGATCGCCTGCGGCGGCGGGAAGAACGGCAGCGGCAGCCAGGCGTATTTCGCGGTGGCGAGCTCCCACAGCGTCAGGAACACGCCGAGCACGAGCAGCCAGGGGCTGCGCTGGCGCAAGGCCGAGCCGGCACGGCCGAGCTGCGCGGCAGCGACACTCACGATGAGCACGAGCCCGGCGATCACGAAGGCCGCGATCGCAAGATCCATGGTACGGGACCAGTCACCGACGTCCGCGCGGACCAGGCAGGCAGCACCGAAAGCGGCCCAGGCGAGCGCCGCCGCGATGCCGGGCGCCACCTCGCGGAGCTTGTCGGCAAGCCCGCTGCTCCGCGAGCTTTCGCCCGTGGCGACCTCAGACAGCGAAAATGTCGACATAGATGCGCTCGGCGAATTTGCTGGTGTCGGTGCTTGGCTTGAAGACGGAGACGACCTTGAGGTCGTCAGCATAGGCCTTCAGCTCCTGCTTGAGCGGCGCGCCATGCGGATGATGATGGTGGGTGTGATAACGGACCATGCCTTCGAGATCGGCCAGCGTCGCCTGCTTCGGCGCATAGGGCTGGAACGATTTCGCCGCTTCGACCGGGTTTTGCGCGGTGAACATCGCGGCATCGAGCAGCGCTTGCGTGATGGCGCGGCCAACCTGCGGCTCCTCGCGCACCAGGCTGCCGCGCAGGCCGAGGATGCAGCAGACGCGTTTCTGATACTCGCCGTCGAGATTGGAGGCGACCTCCTTGTAGGTGGGATCCTTGAGCCAGAGATAGGCGAGCGGGTCGGACGCGAGGAAGGCCTGCGTCTCGCCCTTGTCGGCGGCGACGTTGACGACGGCGCCGGGATAGACGCGCCAATCGACGTCCTTGACCGGATCGATGCCGAGCCGCGCCAGTTGGATCGAGAAGAAATTCTTGTCGGGTCCGCCGAGATCGCCGACCGCGACCGCCTTGCCCTTGAGATCGGCGAGCTTGGTGATGCCGGAGTCCGTGCGCGCCAGCACCCGCATGCAGCCGCCATGGGTGCCGGCGGCGATCTTGACGTCAAACCCCTGCTCCAGCGGCTTCAGCCAGCGCAGCGCCATGCCGAGCCCGGCGTCGCTCTTGCCGGTCGCGATCGCCTCCAGCAGCTGATCGGTCGAGCCGGAATAGTTGATCAGCTCGACGTCGAGATTGTGCTTCTTGAAAAAGCCCTGATCGATCGCCACCGGCACCGGCGTCAGGCAGACCGCACCGGCATTCCAGGACAGCTTCAGCTTACGCGGCGCGCCGGTCAGGACCGGCGCTTCAGTCGCCGTCCGGCAGATCGGATACTGCGACAGATCGATCTGCGGTGCCGCCCGCAAGGACAAGGCCTGCGCGGCCAAGCCGCCGAATGGCGCCACCAAAGCGGCACCGGCACCCGCCTTAAGCAGCCGACGCCGGGTGACCGCGCCCGTGTTGTCCGTATTGTCCATCGCCCTCTCCTGCCGGCAAAGCTCCGCCGCTGCGCAGGCGCGCAGCGCCCGCACTCCCCTGCGGAATGCATCGATGTGTCGTTGAACCTGCGCTGTCGTCAGCGCCCCGATGATGAATGGATGATGCGTTCGCTCCCGCACATCGTCAATGAAATGGATTTTCGAATGTGGGGTGGTAGCGAGCGATAATCTCCACACCAGGCGAGCTTCGCAAAGCAATCAGTTCTTCTGCGCGCTTCGCAGGTGACATCATCCCACGCGACGACCGGACTCGGAATTCCCAAGACCGAGATCGCGCTGCCGCTGCCGGACACGCGGAATCACCTCCTCCGCGAACCGCTTCATTTCGGCCTCGAACGGCTGGAACTGCAGCATGAACAGCTCGATGCCGGCAGCGTGGAAGTCGATGATGCGGTCGGCGACCTCCTCATAGCTGCCGACCAGCCCGGCCGCGGTGCCGCCATTGCTGCCGAGGCGCGCGCTCTTCTGCATGGTCTGCATCATCACGACCTTGGGGTCGGTGTTCTGCTTCTGGATAACCTTCATCGGCGCATCCTTCTCGGCGAGAACAAGCAGGCGCTGATGCGCCGCCTCGGCCTCTTCTGCGGTCGGCCGCGCGATCACGAAGGCCGAGAGGCCGAAGCGGAGCGACGGCGCCGCGCCCCTTGGCCGCGCCGCGACATCGCGGATCAGGCTGGCGACATCGTCGAGCGGCTGGCCGTTGATGAACCAGACATCGCCGTGATCGGCGACCAGTGCACGAGCCGGCTCTGATTCTCCACCGACATAGATGCGCGGCCTGGCGCGATAGAGATCTTTCGGCCGCAGCGCGTAGTCCTGCACGTCGAAATAGCGGCCCTGGTGCGTCAGCCGCTCGCCCTGCAGCAGCTGCGACACCACCGAGATCCACTCGCGGCCATAGGCGTAGCGCTCGCCGTGCTCGGCGAAGCCGATGCCGGCGCGCTCCAATTCGGGCCTGTTCCAGGCGTTGACCAGATTTATCGCGAAGCGCCCGCAGCTGATGTTCTCGATGCCGAGCGCCATCTTGGCGAGCACGACGGGATGATACAGATACGGCTTGATCGCGGCGATGATCTCGATACGGCTGGTCAGCGCCGCAAGCGCTGCCGCCGCGCTCCAGGCCTCGAGCTGATCGAGATCCTCTTGATGCGGATTGATGGTGTGCTGGGCCACCAGCGTCGAATCGAATCCCAGCGCCTCGGCCTGTAGCACGAGATCGCGATTGCGCTCCCAAGAGGCATCATACGGCTCTTCCGGATCCTGATGCGCGGCCCGCGGGCCATGCACCAGGGCCCAGATCCCGAAACGAAGCGGATGCGTCATGGTCGAGCCTCACGATCTCAGCATTGCGCATCGTCGTCTCTGCGACGTGCGGTCATCGGTGCATGTACTAACAAATCCCGAAAAGAAGTTCTTGGCGCTTTTGACCCGCGCGGGAAATCGAAAACCTCCCAACGCAACAACAATTGGAAAACGGCTCTATTTCGATCGGCCATGTTTCGTGGGACAGTTTGCCGGCGCGCAACGGGGCTGCGTCATGCGGCCATCTGCGCGCATCCGATCTACTTAACTCTGCCGCGCGATCTCGATCGGCGGAGGCATGACATCGCGAGGACGACGCACTCTTGAGCAATCTCGAACAAGCTGCCGGGACGATCGAACTGCCAAAGACCACCAGTGGCGCGCGTCCCGGCGCCGGCCGACACCGCGCGCTCAGTCCGCAGGCTCTGCAGGCCCTGTCGTGGCTCGCGCCGGTCCTGCTGATCGTGATCTGGGAAGCGGCGGCGCAGGGCGGCTATCTGTCGCCGCAAGTCCTGCCGGCTCCGAGCAAGGTCGTACGCACCGCCTTCAAGCTGACGACACAGGGGACCTTGCTGAACGATCTTGGCGTCAGCCTGCTGCGCGCCGCCGCCGGCTTTGCGATCGGCGGCGCCATAGGCTTCGCGCTCGGCATTCTCGTCGGCTTCTCGCGGATCGCCGAATCCCTGATAGACCGCAGTATCCAGATGATCCGCGCGATTCCGTTTCTGGCGGTGCTGCCGCTGGTGATCGTCTGGCTCGGGGTCGGCGAGGCCGAGAAGGTCTTCCTGGTCGCGCTCGGCGTGACTTTCCCAATCTACATCAACACCACGCTCGGCATCCGCCAGGTCGAGCCCAAACTGCTCGAGCTTGGCCGCGTGCAGGCGCTGTCGACCTTGCGCCTGATCCGCCGCATCATCCTGCCCGGCGCGCTGCCCTCGATCCTCACCGGCGTGCGCTACGCGCTGGCGACCGCCTGGCTCGCGCTGGTCGTCGCCGAGACCATCGGCGCGCAATCCGGCCTCGGCTTTCTCGCGATGGACGCCCGCGAGTTCCTGCGCACCGATGTCATCGTGCTGACGGTCGTGATCTACGCTCTGATCGGCGTCGGCGCCGACCTGATCGCGCGCTGGCTGGAGCGACGTCTGCTCGCCTGGCATCCGAACTACGGAGCCGCGCGATGACCGTCCAGTTCGCGCCGCCGCTGCAGGGAGCCACCGGGCCTGCGGTGATCGTCAACGGCCTGCGCCGCGCCTATGACGACCGCACCGTCATCGAGGGTCTCGATCTGCGCATCGAGCGCGGTGAGTTCGTCGCGCTGCTCGGCGAAAGTGGCTGCGGCAAGACCACCTTGCTGCGCGCCCTCGCCGGTCTCGACCCGATCCAGGCCGGGCGGATCATCGCGCCGAAGCGCCCTGCCGTGGTGTTTCAGGAGCATCGGCTGCTGCCGTGGGACAGCCTCTGGCGCAACGTCGCGCTCGGGCTCGACGTGCCCGATGCGCGGCAACGCGCGGCCGCCGCGCTCGCCGAGGTCGGCCTCGGCGACCGGCTCGACGACTGGCCGCGCAATCTGTCTGGCGGCCAGGCGCAGCGCGTCGCACTCGCCCGCGCGCTGGTGCAGCAACCTGAACTGCTGCTGCTCGACGAGCCGTTCGCCGCGCTCGATGCACTGACCCGCATCCGCATGCGGGCGCTGGTGCGCGAGCTCGTTGCCAGCCACCGCCCCGGCGTCCTGCTGGTCACGCATGATGTCGACGAAGCGATCGCGCTGGCCGACCGCATCCTGGTGATGCGCGATGGCCGGATCGCGTTCGAGCACCGGACCGACGTCAATGGCGAGGTCGCGCGCGGCGACCTGCTGGCCGAGCTCGGCGTGCTCAATCCATCCCTTCACACCTGACTGCCTCAAGGATCGACCATGTCTTCGGATGACCTTTCCCGCCGCCACTTCCTCGGCACCGCCGCGTTCGGCATCGGCGCCCTCGCCGGCTTGACCCTCACGGATGATGCTTGGGCGGCGCCCGGCCGCGTCACCGACACCGTGCGCCTGACCTGGGGGCTCGCCGGCCTGAACAACATCGCCAAGGAACGCGGCGAGTTCGAGAAGCTGCTCGCCAAGGACGGCATCAAGGTCGAATGGCTGGGGCCGTTCCCGAACCACGCTCCAACCCTGCAGGCCGTCACCGGCGGCACCGCCGACTTCTCCTTCGGCGGCTCGACGACGCCGGCGCTGGCCGCGATCATCGCCGGCTCGCCGCTGGTGTTCACGCAATTCGTCGTCTACGAGCCGCGCACCACCGCCATCATCGCGCCGGATGATTCAGGTATCAACAAGGTCGAGGACCTCGTCGGCAAGTCGGTCGCGGTGAACCGCTCGGGGCTCGGCGAGTTCTTGCTGGTCGCAGCACTCGAGAAGCACAAGGTCGACCGCTCCAAGGTCAAGTTCGTCTATCTCAACCCGCCAGACGCCGCACCGGCGCTCGCCTCCGGCAAGGTCGACGCCTGGTCGATGTGGAGCCCCGGCGTCGACATCGCCCGGCTCGACTACAAGGCCCACGACATCTTCCTGGAAGGCCGCGATCTGGAATTCCAGATCGACTACACGTCCTATCTGACCACCCGCAAATTCGCGACCGAGAACCCGGCCCTGGTGCGTGCCGTCAACGACGCGTTCCGCGCCGAGGGCAAATGGATCTCGGAAAATAGCAAGGACGCCGAATACATCGCCCAGAAGGCCGGCAAATACAGCGACACGGTGCGCGATCAGTTCATCGCGATGAACCGCAAGTACCGCTATTTCTCGGTCAACGACAAGCAGTTCGTCGCGGACCTGCAGAAGGCGGCCGACTGGCTGGTCGAGCGCAAGGTGCTGCCCGAGCCGGTCAAGGTCGCCGATCATCTCGCGCAGATCGAAGACGCGGCGCCGCAGCGCTGAGCACCGATCGTTCCATTCAATCGCCTGGACTCGTCATGAATAAGCCGGTCTCGACCAAGACTCTCATCGCCGACACATCGCGGCCTTTGGCAGTGGAGACGCTCGATCAGCTGCTTGCCGCCATCGCCGACGGCGAGTCGGAGCGGGAGCGCGAGCGCATCCTGCCGCACCAGCAGATCACGCTGATCAAGCAGGCGCGGCTCGGCGCGCTGCGCCTGCCCGTGGCGGCCGGCGGCGCCGGCAGCACGATCCGCGGCCTGTTCGAGATCGTGATCCGGCTCGCCGAGGCCGACGCCAATGTCGCCCACATCCTGCGCAATCATTTCAGCGTGGTCGAGCGTCTCGTCCGCATCCCCCGCGACGACCAGGCGCGGGAGTGGCAGCAGCGCGTCGCGGCCGGCGCGATCATCGGCCTCGCCACCACCGAGCTCGACAGTCCGCAGGTCGGCAACATCACGCCGAATACGACCTTCACGCCCGACGGCGACGACTATCTGCTGAACGGGACCAAGTACTACAGCACCGGTACGCTCTACTCCGATCTGGTCCTGGTGCGCGCGGCTGATCCCGGCGGGCGTCCCGGCGCGACCATCCTGCCGCTTGATCGCGCCGGCATCGAACTGATCGACGACTGGGACGGCATGGGCCAGCGGCTGACCGCGACCGGCACCACCCATTTCCGCAACGTCCGGGTCAAGCGGCAAGAGATCGTGTTCGACGCGCCGGACATCGGCTATGGCGTGCCCTACTCCAACACGTTTGCGCAGCTGTTCCTGACCGCGGCCGTTGCAGGGATCAGCCGCGCGGCCCTGCGCGATGCCATCGCGCTGGTCCGCTCGCGCAAGCGCACCTTCTACTACGCGCCGCACGAGAAGCCGACCGAGGACCCGTTGCTGCAGCAGACGATCGGCCAGATCGCGGCGTCCGCGCACGCCGCCGAAACGGTGGTGCTCGTCGCCGCCGAGGCGCTCGACGCCGCCACCGAAGCGTTCGATGCCGGCCGTGCGGATGCCGAAGCCCTGGCGCATCGGGCCGCACTGCTGTCGGCTCAGGCGAAGATCGTCGCCGACGGCGCCGCCATCCGCAATGGCGGGCTGATCTTCGACGTCGGCGGCGCGTCGTCGACCAAGAAGGCCACCAATTTCGACCGGCACTGGCGCAATGCGCGCACGCTGTCGTCGCATAATCCGGTCACCTACAAGGAGCGGGCGATCGGACAATATCTGATCAATGGCACGCCGCTTCCGGCCAAAGGATTCTTCTGACCAGCGCGGTGCTCCCCCGAAGGAGGCGACGGATGAGCAAGCATGGACTGCATCTCGTGACGGCGTCCACTCCCCCGCACTTCTACTCGGCGCTGCGCCGCGTCGCCGCTGGCGTCAGCATCGTGACCGCCGGGCGCGGCGACGACATCACGGGCGTCACCACGGCGTCGCTGGTCTCGCTCTCGGTCGAGCCGCCGCGGCTGATGATCAATCTCGGCCGCCAATCGTCGGCATTTCCGCTGATCGTCCGCGACGGCTGGTTCGGGATCAACGTCCTCAGCTCCGACCAGCTCATGCTCGCCGATCGCTTCAGCAGTCAGCATCTCGCCGGGCGGCAAAAGTTCGAGGGCATCGAGTGGTCGCGCCATGCGGCCGGCGTCCCGCTGCTGCAGCATGCGCAGGCGGCGATCGCCTGTGAGGTCGACGAGATCATCGAGCGCTACGACCATGCGATCATCGTCGGCCGTCCCGACACGATCGAGCTGGCGCCACGGCTGTCGAGCCTGCTGTACTGGAACGAGCAGTATGTCGAGGTCGACCGCAATGCCGATCTCGACCTGCTGGCCGAAGTCGGCGTGCCGCCGTCGCATGTGCGGTAACAGCGCATCATGGGGGAGACGGCATGAGACATCGTCCTGTGGCGGGCTCCGGCGCAGAGGCGCCTGCACCGGCGGGCGAACGCTGGGGCCTCGATCGGCTGGTGGCGGAGCTTCGCGTCTCGCGCGAGGAGACCCACAGCATCCGCAAGGACGGCACGATCCACCGGCCGCCGTCGCGCGAGAAGCTGGCGCAAGTCGTCGCCGCCCTGACCGAGGCGCTGTTTCCGCGACACTATGGCCAGTACGACTTCGATAGCGAGAACATCGACTACTTCGTCGGACACCGGCTGAGCGTTGGCCTCGACCTACTCTCCGACCAGATCCACCGCGCCGCATTGTTCGTGAGCGACGAGCTGATCCCCGGCTTCCGTCAGCCCGAGGCCATCGAACTCACGCACAGCTTCGCGAAGGAGTTGCCGGGCTTGCGCGGAATCCTGATCAGCGACCTGCGCGCCGCCTTCGTCGGCGATCCCGCCGCCAAGAGCTTTCCGGAGATCCTGATCGGCTATCCCGGCATGACGGCGATCATCCATCATCGGCTCGCCCACCTTCTTTACGGTCTCGGTGCACGCCTGGTGTCGCGGCTGATCGCCGAGATCGCCCATACAAGTACCGGCATCGACATCCATCCGGGGGCGCGGATCGGCTCCGGCTTCTTCATCGATCACGGCACCGGCGTCGTCATCGGCGAGACGGCCGTGATCGGCGACAATGTGCGGATCTACCAGGCGGTCACGCTGGGCGCACGTCACTTCCCGACGGAGGAGGACGGCACGCTGATCAAGGGTGACGCCCGTCATCCGATCGTCGAGGACGACGTCGTGATCTATGCCGGCGCCACCATCCTCGGCCGCATTACGATCGGCCAGGGATCGACCATTGGCGGCAATGTCTGGCTGACGCACGATGTCCCGCCCAACAGCGTCGTGACCCAGGCCACGCTCCGCAACAAAGTCGGCGGACCGAACCTGCAGAAGTCCTGAGCCGGCGCTGGTTCAGCCAGGGACCGGCGACCGAAATGGAGATCCCCGGTTGCTGATGAGCACGACGGATTCATGCTCGTGCCGCGGACAACAATGCAAATCCCTTTCATCGACAGCATCGGCACACAAAAGCTAGATTTTCGCAATCGCGCGGCCGGCATCAGCGATGCCGTGATGTTCGCGCTTCGACGGATGCCGTGATGTTCGACCCTCTCGCCATGATCAGCCTGCACCAGGACCCGCCCACGGCTCGCACCGATGCGCTCCGCGACAGCACCCGCACCGAGACGAGGCCGTTGCTTCGCGAGCTCTACCTGCGCAGTCGCGATCTCGGCGCCGGCATCAGCCGTGTTGCCGTCGAGCTCGCGCGGCGCCTGCGGTGGCCGCAACCGCCGAGCCGCGTCATTGCCGATACGCCGCGATAGCCGGACTCTCCCGCTATCGTTTCGCGTCCCCCCGACAATCCAGCCCACGAGGCCCCATGAGCCAGCGTCGTCAACTGAACCTCAATCTCTTCATCTACCCAGGCGGCCATCACGAGGCGGCGTGGCGCTACAGGGGCTCGTCCGCCAGCCGTGCGCTCGACATCGGTTATTACCAGCAGCTGGCGCGAACGGCGGAGCATGCCAAATTCGACGCGATCTTCTTTGCCGATGGTCCGGCGCTGGCCGACAATGTGCGCTACGCGCAGCGCTTCCGCTTCGAGCCGATCACGTGGCTGTCGGCGATCGCCGCCGCCACCAGCCATATCGGCCTGATCGGTACGGCATCGACGACCTACCACGAGCCCTATAACCTCGCCCGCCTGTTCGCTTCGCTCGATCATCTCAGCGGCGGTCGCGCGGGCTGGAACATCGTCACCACCAGCGCGGCGCAGGCGGCGCAGAATTTCGGCCTGCCGGAGCATCCCCCGCACCACGAGCGCTACGAGCGCGCCAAGGAGTTCCTCGACGTCGTCACTGCGCTGTGGGACAGTTGGGAGGACGACGCAGTCGTCAATGATCAGGCGTCCGGCATCTTTGCCGACACCGACAAGGTCCATCCGCTCAATCATGTCGGCAAGTATTTTCGCGTGCGCGGGCCGCTGAACGTGCCGCGCTCGCCGCAGGGCCGGCCGGTCTACGTGCAGGCCGGCTCGTCCGAGGACGGCCGCGCCTTCGCCGCGCGCTTTGCCGAGGCGATCTTCACCGCGCATCAGACGCTGGCCAGCGCGCAGGAGTTCTACGCCGATATCAAGCGCCAGGCGCGCGCGCTCGACCGCAATCCCGATCACGTCAAGATCCTGCCCGGCGTCAGCCCCTTCATCGGCTCGACCCAGGACGAAGCTGACCGGCTGCAGGAGGAGTTCAACGATCTGATCCAACCCGAATACTCGCTGGTGCAACTGCGCCAGATGATCGGGCTGGATCTCTCAGGCTTCGATCTCGACGGGCCGTTCCCACGTCACCTGATTGAGACCGACGGCGCGCGCGGCGTCGCCAGCCGCTTCAAGCTCGTCGTCGACATCGTCGACCGCGAGCAGCCGACCATCCGCCAGCTCATCCAGCGCCTCGCCGGCGCCCGCGGCCATTGGGTGATCGCCGGCACGCCGGAGAAGATCGCCGACAACATCCAGACCTGGTTCGAGAACGGCGCCGCCGACGGCTTCAACGTGATGCCGCCGTGGCTGCCCGGCGGCTTCGACCTGTTCGCAGAGCACGTCGTGCCGATCCTGCGCAAGCGCGGCCTGTTCCGCACCGAGTACACCGGAACGACCCTGCGCGAGCACTACGGGCTGGATCGACCGGCCAGCCCCTACAGCCATCCGGTCCAGGCGATCGCCTGAGCGCCGTTTCACGGGCGGCGCGGACGCCAAGCGAGGCGCCCGCGCAGCCTTTCGTTTGGTTCAAGCCTTGGAAGTCACATGCATCGCATCACCAGATCGCAATTTGTCGGCCTGCTCGCCGCCTCCGTCCTCTCGATCGCCACCAGCAGCAGCGCGCTGGCGCAAGCCTCCGAGAAGAAGGACCTCAAGGTCGGCTTCGTCCCCGGCCCCTACATCGACGAGTTCAAGATCGGCGTCGCGCCCGAATTGCAGAAGAAGGGCTACCGGATCCGCTATGTCGAGTTCTCGACCGGGCTCGAGGCCAACAATGCCGTATTCAAGAGCGAGATCGACGCCAATGTGATGCAGCACACGATCTTCCTGAACTCCTACAACGGGCGGCAGAACACCGACCTCACCGGCATCGTGCACGTGCCGACGCCGCCGATGGGGATCTATTCCAAGAAGCACCCGCTCGGCACCAAGATCGGCCAGGGCGCCAAGATCGCGGTGCCCAATGATCCGGTGAACCTGCAGCGCGCACTGTGGATCCTGCGCGATCTCGGCCTGATCGAGATCCGCGACTCCAAGCCGATCGACGTCACCGAGCTCGACGTCATCAAGAACCCCGGCGGCATCAAGATCGTGCCGCTCGAGGCGGCGCAGGCGCCGCGCGCGCTCGACGATGTCGACTTCGCCGCCATCCAGGGAAATTTCGCGATCTTCAGCGGCCTGAAGCTGACCAACGCCTTCGCGCTGGAGAAGATGACGACGCCTTACATCAACGTGGTCGCCGTCAAGCGCGGCAATGCCGAGACCGCCTGGGCAAAGGACATCGTGGACGGCTACAAGTCGCCGGGCTTCAAGGCCGCCATCCTCGCCGATCGCTTCTATGACGGCTTCACGCTGCCCGACTACATGAAGTGAGCCATCGCGGCGGTCCGTCACGGGCCGCCGCCGATCTCTCCCGGCCCGCAGCTACTTCAATCCGAAGCCGAGCGCGCGCAGCGCCTCGGTCAGCTTGTCGCGGCCGTTGAGCGCCTTCGCCGAGCCGAGCCGGTTGAGCACCGTGTCACGCCAGCCGACCGGCGCCACGCGCTGGCTGGTCTGGAACCCGCGCAGCGTCTCGTCATAGGCGGCGATGCCGTGGATCTCGTCCGTCGGCGCATAGCGCTCGCGATGCAGAACCACGCTTTGGCGCAGCCGCGGCTTGACGTCCTCGCCGGCCGCGAGATCAGGATAGCCGACGCAGAGGCCGAACACCGCGAGCACATTCGGCGGCAGGCCGAGCTCCTCGGCCACCGCCTGCGGGCGGTTGCGGATCGCGCCGATATAGACCGAGCCGAGCCCGAGCGCCTCCAGGGCGACAACGGCGTTCTGCGCGGCGAGCGCGGCGTCGATGATGGCGACGAACAGCGTCTCCAGGAAATGAAGGCCGTCATCGGGGCGCCCTTCCCGCCGCGCCAGCCGCTCCGCCCGCGACAGATCGGCGAGCCAGACCAGGAACAGCGGCGCCTGCCGGACGTGCTTCTGGTTGCCCACGAACTCCGACAGGCGCTGCTTGCGTGCGGGGTCCTCGACCGCGACGACGCTCCAGGTCTGCAGGTTCGACGACGACGACGCCGACTGTGCCGCGGCCACCAGCGTCTCCACGGTGTGCGGCGGCACCGGATCGGGGCGGTAGCTGCGGATGGAGCGGTGCGCCAGGAGATGGCCGAGGATGTCGTCGGCGCCGGAAGCGATCGCGGGGATGTCCGCGCCGTAGCGCTTGCGTAGCGCCGCTGTGATGTCGTCACTCGGAGTGATCGGTACCCTCGTTTCGATGATCGTCATTCCTTCAGTCCCCATGCCGGCCCTTACGCCATTGTAACGGCCGATGTTCGATAAGTGCGTGCGCGTCGGCGCCTAGCAAAGCCGACCCGGAGGACGACGGCAATCCCCGGACGGATCATGCGTGCGATGTCGAAAGGCCCTGCTACTCCGCCGCCTGCGCCGCAGTGGGATCAATCACCGGTTTACGCAAGCCCGCCTGCTCCATCAGCGGCAGCACGCGGCGGCCGAAGAAGTCGAGATCCGGCTTGAAGTCGTAGAACGACAGCTGCAGGCCGTCGACACCCGCCTTCTTCAGCTGCAGGAATTGCTCGACCACCTGCTCCGCCGTGCCGATCACCTCGATGTTGCCGCCGATCGCCCGGCGCTTGGGCGCATCGACGCCGACGCGGCCGCGCCAGGCATGGGCATCGCTGTCCAGCCGATGGAAGTCGCCGATCGGGTCGGCATGGGCGACGATGGCGTCGTGATAGGCCCAGGTCTCGCGCTCGGTCTCGCGGCAGATCACCATCGGATTGAGAAGGGTGCGCACCTCGCGGCCGATCTCGCGCGCCGCCTGCTTGACCCGCGCCGTATGCGCCGGCAGCGCGGGAATGGCGCTCTCGAAGCTCGAGCCGGCGGGGCTGGTGATGAAGACAATGTCGGAATAGCGCGCGGCGAAGGCGATGCCGGCATCCGAGCCCGTGGCATTGACCAGCACCGGCCGGCCATAGCGCGGCTTCGGCGTCACGAAGGCGCCGTTGAGCTTCCAGGACGACTGGCCGGAGAACGAGTAGTTCTCGCTGTCACCCCACAGTCGCTGCAACACTTCGAGAAACTCGGCGGCGAGCTCGTAGCGGCGATCGTGATCGATCCGGCTCCAGCCGAACGCCTCGTGCTCGGCGGCACGATGGCCTGTCACGACATTGATGCCCCAGCGCCCATTGGAAATGTGATCGAGCGTCGCGCCGTATTTCGCCAGATGCAGCGGGTGCATGGGACCGTAGAGCACATGGATGGTCGAGATCAGGATGATCCGGCGGGTCAGGCTCGTCAGTGCCGCCGTCGTCATGAAGGAGTCGAGCGCCTCGCCCGTGAACACGCCGCCATAGCCGCCCTTGGGCAGCCATTGCGACAGCGCGAACACCAGGTCGAAGCCGAGATCTTCCGCGGTAAGCACCAGGTCGCGGTTGTAGTCGAAATGCCAGGACGTGGTGCGCGGCAGGGTCGAGGCGCTCCAGCCGCCGGCCTGGATCGGCAGGAACAGGCCGAGCAGCAGCGGCTGTTGCAGCGCTCGCGACAACGGGCTGTCCGGGCGGTCGGCGGGTCCGGGAAAACCGTCGAGGCCGACCAGGGCGCCCGGCCGGTGGGTGATGATCGTCATGCTGTCCTCTTGTCGTCCGTCTCGGTTGCGCGCGCGGCCTCGCCGGCCCGGTGAAACACCGTTTCCATCAGCCATTGCTCGTTGGGAAATAGCCCGGCCCATTCGTCCCAGCCGGAGTGCCTGCGATATTGACCCAGGCGTCCCGAGGCCAGCGCCTCCTCCGGCGTGATCGCGATGCGGCGGTCGCAATCGGGCGCGACGTAGATCGCATCCGCGCTGCAATACAGCTCGCACATGAAGCAAGTCTGGCAATCCTCCACCCGCGCCAGCAGCGGCGGTCCCGACGCCGCGCGGTCCAGGACGTTGGTCGGGCACACTTCGACGCAGGCGCCGCAATCCGTGCAGCGATCGGCAAGGATGAGCTCGATCATGACGCGGCTTCCAGCGCGCACCTCGATGGCAGCGGCTCGCGCGCAGTCTCAGGCACGACCTCGATGTGATCGAAACCGTGGCTCAACAGCCGTACTGCGAACTGAGAATCGAGCTCGGGATGATCGACCCGGCGATGCAGTCCCCTGCTCTCGGTGCGACGCCGCGCCGTGGCAACCGACCAGCGCGCACTCGCCACCAGCGCCGCCGTCTCGCGCGCGCGCAACCCATCGCCAGCGCCGTGGTCGGCAATCTCCCGCCAAAGACCATCGAGCGCACGCTGCGAGGAAGCCAACGTCGAGTCCTTGCGGAACAGCACCTTCGCGAAAGGATGCATCTCCTCGCGCACCCCGGCCCTGATGGCATCGAGGTCCAGCGCCCGCGTGCGCACGCACGGACGCAGGCCGGCCTGTCCGAGCGGACTCAGCGCCGCGGGCGACGGGCCGACCTCGCGCACCAGCCGCGCTGCTGATTGTCCGGCCCTGATGCCGGACGTCAGCGCCCAGGCGGAGTTGACGTTGCCGCCGCCGGAGATCGCACCTGCAACCTTCTCGCGCGAGGCATTGTCGCCGGCGACAAACAGCCCCGGCACCGACGTACGGCCATCGACGTCCTCGACCCTGACGCCGCCCAATCCGCGAATGGTCCCGTCATTGTGCAGCGTCACCTCGAAGCGATCGCGCCAGGGATCGATGCCCCAGCGATCGAACACCAGCGGCACGTTGGGCGAGATCGTGTGCAGCCGACCCTTGATATCGTCGGGCAGCCGATGCAGCGAGCAGAACACGGGACCCGCGAGCAGCGCCTTCGCCAGCCCGATCGTCTGTTGCGGCCCGAACGGCAGATCGAGCTCGCGGCCATCAGTGTCGTAATAGGTCGCGAACGCATAGGCCATGCTGCGCGTCATCGTCGAATGCGCCGGCGCGATCGTGTAGGCCGCGGTGAACTCCATGCCCGAGAGATCAGCGCCGGCCTCCGCCGCGAGGAGATAGCCGTCCCCGGTGTTGGTGCGAGATCCCAGGAGATGCGACAGGAAACTCGTGCCGCCGGCCGCTAGAACGGTCGCGCCTGCGGCGATCTGATAGGGCCGATCGCCGTCCTGACGGCGAACGCCTCGCGCGCCGCCGATCGTGCCGTCGCTGCGCGCCAGCAGCTCCAGCACCGGCGAATGGTCGAGGATGGTGACGCCACTCTCCCGCGCGACGGCGCGCAGCGCCCGCATGTATTCGGGACCGCGAACCGCGCGATAATTGGTCTGTCCGTCGTCATCGATGCCGAACGCATAGTGGCCCGCGAGCGTCGGCAGCGTGCGCCAGGTCTCCTCGATGATCGCCTGCATCCATGCGGCGTCGCCGAGCCCGAGCCCGGCGGCGACACGCTGGCTGACGGCCTGCTCGCGCGCATCAGGCGGCACCCACCAGTGGCCCGGGCCGGCCGCAGCCGTGACGCCGCTGGTGCCGCAATAGCCCTTGTCGACGAGGATCACCCGCGCGCCGGCACGCGCAGCCGAGACCGCGGCCCATGCGCCGGCCATGCCACCGCCGATCACGAGCACGTCGGTAGTCAGCGAAAGTGGATCAGTCACAGCAGCCGTCACGAGGCAACCCGACGCGTCACCCGCAAGGCAAGCGCTCCCGTTGGTCTTGTCAGCATCGCCCGCGCAATCATGGTCCGAAATCCGCAGCCCCGCGCGCAAACGACGCACATGCGCGGCCATGGTCATGCAGTGCGCTGCCGCTGGCAATTTCAGAATTGCGCGATTTTCGAACGCTCTGTTCTCGCCGCGATCCGTGATCGGAGAAGAATTCGGTTGAGCGTTACCCGCTGCCGTCGCCGCCCGGCTCGCTATTGACGTTCGTACAACAAACCTATCGCGCCCTCGCCGAGGACGACATACTCGCGACAACAATCCGCATTTTCTTGGAACAATATCGATCGGAACACGCCGAGACTTGGAATATTCGTCTTTCCCAATCCGGCCGATGTTTTACGTGCTAGATTATTAACGTTACGCATCGTCCGCGCGCGAGAGAAAAGGCATCTTTGTATGAGCCATTTTCCGGAACGACACATCATCATCGTCGGCGGCGGCGCATCCGGTGTGCTTCTGGCCTATCAGCTGCTGCAACGCCTGGAGTCCGATGTCCGCGTCACGTTGATCGAGAAGCGTTCGGATGTCGGTCGTGGGCTGGCCTATCACACCGGCAACGCCGATCACCTGCTCAACGTGCGCGCCGCCAATATGAGCGCGCTGCCGGATGATCCCGACCATTTCTGGCGCTGGCTGTCGACTCATGAGCATGGCCTTCAGCTCTGTCCCGACCCCTTCTGCTTCGTCCCCCGCCGCCTCTATGGCGACTACATCGCCAGCCTGATCGCGCCGTACCTCGCGACGGAGGGCGGTGCGCAGCGGCTCGCCATCATCCAGGGCGAATGCGTGGCGGTCAGCGAAGGCCGCGACGGCGTGACCGTCAGCCTCGCCAACGGCACGCGCCAGTTCGGCGACGTCGCGGTGTTCGCCACGGGCCATGACGCCGCGATCCCGCGCTCGGCCTGGCATGCCGATCCCTGGATCAATCCGTCCGTTCCCGGCTTCAGCCGCGACTCGGCGGTACTCATTCTCGGCGCCGGCCTGACGATGGCGGACTACGTGCTCTCTCTGCTGCGCGAGGGACATCGCGGCCCGATCCTCGCGATCTCTCGCCGCGGCCTGATGGCTAGGGGACATCGGCGCATCGCCCCGTGCAGGATCAGCGAGGACGAGGTTCCGTTCGGTGCGCGCGGCAGCGTTCTGCTGCGCTGGTTCCGGCAACGGATTGCCGCCCACATCGCCGAGGGCGGCGACTGGCGCGCCGTCATCGATGCCGTGAGGCCTTTCAGCCACCGGCTGTGGCAGGACTTGCCGCTGGCGTCCAGGCGCAGCTTCCTGCAGCATGCGCGGGCGTGGTGGGATGTGCATCGCCACCGCATGGCCCCCGAGGTCGAAGAGCGGATCGCACGGGCGATCGCGGACGGCCAGCTCCGCATCGCAGCTGCCAAGCTGGTCAAGATCGACGGTGGCACGCAAGGCGCCCGCGCGCATTATCGCCGGCGCGGCCGCAGCGAGATCGAGACGCTCGAGGTCGGCGCTGTCATCGACTGCACGGGCATCGTGAAAGATCCTCGTGCGACCGCCAATCCCGCAGTCCGCAGCCTGTTCGACCAGGGGCTGGCGCGCTGCGATCCCTTGCGGATCGGCATCGAGGTCACCGCCGATTGCGCCATCGTCGGCGCCGATGGCACGCCCTCGCAGCGGCTGTTCGCGATCGGCCCGCTGACGCGCGCCGCCTTCTGGGAGATCATCGCGATCCCCGACATCCGCAGCCAATGTGCCGATCTGGCGGACCGGCTGTTGCAGGCCCGCCCGATCACCGTGCCGCCTATCGATGCGCCGGCACTGGCGGCGGCCATGGATCACCAGGTCGCGATGTAGGTGCCCTTGAAGCGCGTGTCGAGGAACGCCTTGACCGGCTCGGAGTGGTAGGCCTCGATCAGCTGCTTGACCCAGGGCTTGTCCTTGTCCTCCTCGCGCACCGCGAGGATGTTGACCCAGGGCCCCTCGGCATTCTCGCGCGCGATCGCGTCCTTGGCCGGATTGAGCCCGGCCTGGACCGCGTAGTTGTTGTTGATCGAGACCAGGTCGACGTCGGCCAGCGCGCGCGGCAGTTGCGCCGCGTCGAGCTCGACGAATTTCAGCTTCTTGGGATTGTCGGTGATGTCGGCCACCGTCGCGGCGACGTTGCTCGGATCCTTCAGCTTGATCACGCCATGCAGCGCCAGGATCATCAGCCCGCGCGCGCCGTTCGACGGATCATTGGCGATCGCGACCTTGGCGCCGTCCGGAAGCTCGCCGAGCGTCTTGTACTTCTGCGAGTAGACGCCCTGCGGCGAGACGATGGTGGTCGCGACCTTGACGAGCTTCCAGCCGGTCTTGGAGATCTGGTTCTTCAGATAGGGCTCGTGCTGGAACGAGTTCGCCTCGAGGTCCTTCAGCGCGAGTGCCTGGTTCGGGATCACGTAGTCGGTGAACTCGACGACCTTGATGTCGAGCCCGCGCTCGGCCGCGACCTTCTTCACGACATCGATGATCTCGGCATGTGGGCCGGCGGTGACACCGACACGGATGGTTTCGGCATGCGCGGGAAGCGCGACGGACAGTAAGGCGGCAAGCGCGACAACGGGATGTAACATTCAAGTCTCCAACCAAACAAAAGAGTTCCGCTGGTGACTAACCCTGGCGCCGCAGAAGGATCAATCGCAACTGCGAACAAAGCAATGAACTCGCTCTTGAAATCGATCATCGCGTGTAACTGTTCTTTGTTCTCAGCCCTTCTGATCGATTTATTCTCTCCACTTGTAGCCCGATGAGCGAAGCGACATCCGGGGTCACACGAGCTGTGGGGCAGAACCCGCATGTCGCTGACGCTCATGCGGGCTGCGGGCGCCTAACTCAGTTGAACAGGTCGGGCTCCTGCGCCGTGATCCAGTCCCAGAGCGGCTGGAAGCTGAAATAGCCGCCTTTGTGGGTGCCGACCTGCCCCGCGGTGTGCTTGGCGATCTCGTGCGGAATAGGCTTGGTGGGTCCGGCGGCCTCGGCCAGCAACTGCGTGCGCGCGGCGTTGTCCATCGCGATGTACCACCACGCCGTCGCTTCGATGGTCGGGCCGACCGTCAGCAGGCCGTGGTTCTGCAGGATGGCGGCCTTCTTGCCGCCGAGCGCAGCCGCGATCTTCTTGCCCTCCTCGGCATCGAGCACGACGCCGGTGAACGGATCGAACAGCACGTGGTCGTCGTAGAAGGCGCAGGAATCCTGCGTCAGCGGATCGAGCAGCTTGCCGAGCGCGGATAACGCCTTGCCATAGGTCGAATGCGTATGCGCGGCGGCGGTCACCTGCGGATGCGCGGCATGGATCGCGGAGTGGATGACGAAGCCGGCCTGATTGATCGGCTTGTTGCCGATCAGGATGTTGCCGTCGTGATCGACGAGCTGCAGGTCGGAAACCTTGATCTGGCTGAAATGCGTCGACAGCGGATTGATCCAGAACCGGTCCGGGAATTCCGGATCGCGCACGGTGACGTGGCCCGCCAGCCCCTGGTCGAAGCCGTAGCGCGCAAACAGGCGGAAGGTTGCCGCAAGGCGCTGTTTGCGGTGCAGCCGCTCCTCCTCGAACGTTGCTGCGGGCGCGCGCTCGACCAGCGCAAACTTCCTGGGTCGTTCGACGATCTCGTTCATGGTCGTTTCACCTCTTGCTCGGCTGCGTCGATGGAATTCTTGTCTGCGTCAGCTCAGCGCTGCCTCAAGCGCCGATTGAGCCGGCGCGCGAGATGATCGCCGACGGTCTGCACCGTCTGCACCAGCGCGATCAGCACGACCACCACGGCCAGCATCATCTCCGGCATGAAGCGCTGGTAGCCATAGCGGATACCGAGATCGCCGAGGCCGCCGCCGCCGACGGCACCGACCATCGCGGAGTAGCCGAGGAGGCTGACCACCGCGAGCGTCAGCGCCAGCACCAGGCCCGGCAGCGCCTCCGGAATCAGCACCTTGAACACGATCTGCAGCGGCGTCGCGCCGAACGACGACGCGGTCTCGATCAGGCCAGCATCGACCTCGCGGATCGCCGCCTCGACCAGCCGCGCGATGAACGGCGTCGCCGCGACCGTCAGCGGCACGATCGCCGCCCCCGAGCCGATCGAGGTGCCGGCCACCAGACGCGTGAACGGGATGATGGCGACGACCAGGATGATGAATGGCGTGGAGCGCGTGGCATTGACGACGACGCCGAGCGCCGCGTTCACGGCGGGAGCCGCGAACAGCTCACCCTTGCGGCTGGTCGCCAGGAAGATGCCGAGCGGCAGGCCGAGGGCGGTCGCGACCAGCGCCGCGGTCGACACCATGAATAGGCTCTCGCCGGTGGCCTGGACGATCAGGTTGATGAGCTCAGGCGACATAGCCGAGACGCTCCGCTGCGAACTGCTGTTGAAAGAGATAAGCGAGAGTCTGCCGCGCCGCGGCCTCGCCGCCAGGGATGCCGAGAATCAGCGAGCCGACATACTGGCCGCCGATCTCATCGATGCGCGCCGACAGCAGCGCGACGTCGATCGACAGCTCGCGGGCGAGCCGCGCGACCAGCGTGTCGCCGACATCGGTGCCGCGCACCTGCACGCGAATGACCGCCTGGCCGATCGCCGTCGGCTCCTGCACGAGGCGGCTCGCCAGCGACACCGGCACGGCATCGCCGAGCGCTTCGGCCAGGAAGGTCTGCGTCGTCGGATGCTTCGGATGGGTGAAAATGTCGGCGACATGGCCGCGCTCGACCACGCGTCCGTCATCGATGACGACCACCTCCTTGGCGAGCTGGCGGACCACCGACATCTCGTGGGTGATGAGGATGATGGTGACGCCGAGCTCGCGGTTGATATTGGCGAGTAGATCGAGAATGGCGCGCGTGGTCTGCGGATCGAGCGCCGAGGTTGCCTCGTCCGACAGCAGCACGTCCGGCCGCGTCGCCAGCGCGCGCGCAATGCCGATGCGCTGCTTCTGGCCGCCGGACAGCTCCGATGGATAGCGGTCATGCTTGTCGGCGATGTCGACCAGCTCGAGCAGTTCGGCGACGCGCGTACGAATGTCGGCCTTCGACCAGCCGGCGACCTCAAGCGGCAGCGCGATGTTGTCGGCGGCGGTGCGCGAGGATAGCAAGTTGAAGTGCTGGAAAATCATCCCGATCGAGCGCTGCGCCAGCCGAAGCTGCTGTCCCCTGAGCGCCGAGATTTCGCGCCCGTCGACGATGACGCGGCCGGTACTCGGCTTCTCCAGCCCGTTGATCAGCCGCACCAGGCTCGACTTGCCGGCGCCGGAGCGCCCGATCACGCCGGTGATCGAGCCACGTGCGATGGCAAAATCGATCTCCTTGAGCGCCGCGACGGCCGGCTTGTCGCGATAGGCGGGATAGGTCTTGGAGAGCACCTCGAAGCGGACCATCGGCGCGGCGACGGCGGCTTCGGGCACGACCGGCTCCGCCGGCCGGATCGGCTCGGCGACAGCGAGGGACGAGTGGGCATTCATGTGGAAACCTTGACTTGGCGTGCTGCAGCGCACGCATTCACGTCACCATCGCCTGCGACCAGCCCCGACGCAATTTCAGAAATGCCAGCTGTCAGGGACGAAGCTTCTCGCAGGATGGCGCGTCGTGAAACATCATGCTCCCCGGCGCATCTTCAGCTGTCGTGGAACACCAGCGTCCGCAGCTCGATGCTCTCGCGCGGCGCTGCATCCGCGGGCGTGGTCGGATCGACGAAGGCGGTATGCGGCCCGAACCGGGTACGGCCGTCGGTTGCCGAATCGTAGCACTTCAGCAACAGCGCCTCGTCGACCGTCATCTCGGGAAAATAGAACCAGCGATGCGCCGGGTTGTACGTGACGGAATAGGTCTCGCCGTTACGGTTCGGATAGATCAGGTCGGAGGCGACGAGATCCTCCGGCGCAACGGTGGTGCCGTCGCACATCGCGAGTGGGCTGTCGCGCAGCGGACCGATGATCGGACGCCAGAGATTGATGACCTGCACCCGTCCACGCAGCAGCGCGTCAGCCTCGTCACCGAGGTGCTCGCGCACCCGATTGGCGCCCGATGTCACGGTCTGGTCGACGTGGACACGCGTCGCCGGCTGCCGCGGCCCGCCATCGCGGACATCGGCGGCACCGGGCACGCGCCTGCGCACGGTGTGATCGAAGATGACGACACGATCGGCGCGCAACGTGGCGCGAATGAAGGCCTCCGCCGCCGGATAGTAGACAGAGCGGACTTCCTTTTCATTGGTGAAGTCACGGACGAAGGTCGGGTGCCGCACCAACGCAAAGCCCTCGCGGTCGAGCGAGAACGACGATGCGATCGGGCGGCCGTCGAACACCGGTACCCTGTGCGGCTCCGGCAGCGCCGTCGATTTCGGCTCGCCCGGCGGCGGATCTAACGCGTAGGTTCGCGGCTTCGCTGCAGTGGGCGCCAGATAGTTCAGCTCGGCGAGCACGAAGGGCAGCGCTTCGATCTTTCTCTCGACCAGGCTCATGGATGTCTCCGGACAATTTCATGCGATTGCATGAGCTTGATCGGCGCCAACGGACAGAACAAGCCGATGCCAGAAATAGCAACGCTCCTGCTTCCGGGACGGCCCGCCGCAGAAAGAGCTTGCATGCCGATTGAAGCTCGCAACCGAAGTTTTCTTCCGCTCGCCGCCTCCGACGCGAGGGCATGGCTGGCATGACATGGCCGCAGCCGAGACTCTGTCGGCCGTCGCGTCCCCCCTCTGTGCCAGGCCTTCGCTTTGAAGATCGGCATTTTGCGCTCGTTTGCCCCCACGTCGTCATGGCCGGGCTTGTCCGGGCCATCCACGTCGTTCGGCATATTCGGAGGGACGTGGATGCCCGGGACAAGCCCGGGCATGACGGAGTAACTAACTCGCAGGATCGCTCGTCGCGACGAGCGGCGTACCTTGATAGGTGATAGCCCTTGCCCCTCATGTGGGTCTCTCATCGCTCCAGCAGAAAATTGTTGCACGATCACACCGAAATTCGCCTGTCCCATTTCATTGACGATATTCACCATCCTCCTACGCTTATCGATATTGCCACCGCGCTCACGCCGAACGGACACCATCCGACGCCTCCAGATGTCAGCCGCAGCTCCGCAGGTCTTCGCCATCGATCTAGGCTCGCGTCCGGCCTTCGTGTTCGCCGCTGGGGATCAGGTGGCGGCGCAGAGCCTGGTGCAATCACCGGCATTGCTGCGGGCGGTCGACGCCTTCTGCCGGCTCAGGCGTCCCGCGCAGGCGGAGCGCCTCGCGCTCCGCGAAGCGACACAGGGCGAGGTGGCCATCTATCTCGACCGCGCCGACGAGCTTGCCGACGACGCGATCTGCCGCCTCCTCGTGGTTCATCTCGGCTAAGGCTGACGCCGCGGGGAGCTCCCGCCCGCCGCAGCGCGAACGCCCTACTCCGCGGCCTCGCTGAGAGCGAGCCGCGCTTGCGGTACCTGGCCGGTCACTACAGACACCCGCTCGCCCCAACGCTCTTCGGGATAGTAGTCCCACACAGCATGATGCTGACTCGCCCAATTGTCCCAGACGAGCAGCGAATTGGGCCGCCACTGCACGCGCGTCTGCAACGCCAGCTGGCTTTCGACGTGTCGGAACAAAAGCTGCAGCAGCGCGTCACTCTCGCGCCGCGTCAGCTGCACGATGTGCGAGGTGAACGACGCATTGACGTAGAGGAATTTGCGGCCGGTGCGCGGATGCATCACCACCACCGGATGCTCGGATTGCGGATAGGTTTTGCCCGGATCCGGCTTGGCGCCGTAGCCGGCCGTCCAGGCCAGCGAGCCGTCGTGGATCGCGGTCAAGCCATCGAGAAGCTGCTTGATCGGGTCCGACAGGAATTCGTAGGCGAGATACATGTTGGCGAAGGCGGTGTCGCCGCCGAGCGGCGGCGTCTTCGTCACCCGAAGCAGCGAGACTGCGATCGGACTCGGGTCGCAGGAGACGTCTGGATGCCAGCCGTCACCGGCGGTGAAGCGGGAATTGGCGTCGGTCTTCCACGACAGGAATTCCGGATCGAACGGTCCATCATGGCGGAAGCGCGTCGCCGCCAATTCGTGCCGATGCAGCGACTTGCCGAAGCGGCGGGCGAAGCGCTTGTGGTCCTCCTTGGAGATGTCCTGATCGCGAAACACGATCGCCAGATTTTCGTCCAGCGCGCGGTGGATCTCCGCGAACTGGGCCTCCGAAACATCCTTTGCAAGATTGACCCCGCCGATCTCCGCGCCGACCGTCGGACCGAGCTGCCTGACTTCGATCGTCTCGTAGGGCTCGCGCTTGCTGCCGTTCCACGCCTGGATGGCGAGCTTGTCGTTGAAGTCCCTGTAGAAGCTCATGAGCGATGTTCCTTCGATGTCGATGGGACGAGTTAGATGGAGCCGCGGCGCAGGCGTCCGCCGCCGCTGGTGACGAGCGCACGGGCGGCGCGTTCGGCCTCGCGCGCCGATGTGAAGGATTGCCCTTCCAGGCTGTCGAACGCGCGCTCGGACGAGAAGAAGCTGAAGCCGCGCTCGTCGGCCGTGACGATGCCTGCGGTGCGGTTGAAGACTTCGATGACAAAGGCTGTCGGCATGATTGATCATTCGCCGCACTGCGCAGCGGCGCTCCTGTCGGATCTGCAAATCGATGAGTGAGGTGAGTTCGGCTGCAGCGATCAGCAACAGGCCCCGGTCGCCGCCGAAAAGCAGCGTCCGGCGAGGCGCTTGCGCACCAGGCGACGGGCTGCGATTCTGGTTCTCATCTGGCGATCCATAGTTGGGCAATGACGGCCGCGAATATCGGCGCACGTCGCCCCCCGGTCAATGAAATGGAACTTCAAAGATCGTGAGCCGGCGCATCGTTTGTTTCAGAACCGGGGGCGCCGAAGCAAATAGTGGCTCGCCAGGCATTCAGCTGGGATTGCAACGAATTTGCAGATGCCATGAGTGGCTCTGACACCGGTCGTCGTCGCCGCAGCGCTCTGCCTTGCCGTTGGAGCAGTCCCCCTGGCTGCTCGCCATTCGCAATGTATTCAGACGGCGTGTCTCACATGGACAGGCTGGCGTTTGCCGCGGGGACCACGACAGAGACGAGGCCAAGGCGCCGAACTGGATGACAGCGGCACTGAAACGCCAACGATCCGGAGGGGTTTGTTGCCGAGCAAACGAAAAATTTGGAATGGTCAGATCCGCTGTTTTTGCTTTTGCTAGGAGCCTCTGAATTCACATCAAGTAGATCGGTTGACATGATGATCTCACGCTTTGCTTCGTTATCGTTTTCGTGGCGCCGCGTGCTACTGAGCGGGTTTGCAGTCGCTATGGCGTCTCTGGCCGCGATGACGGACCTTCCTGTCGCACACAGCGCCGGCGCGCCGAAGAACGGCGGCGACATCGTCTTCCTGATCGACTCGCTGGGCAGCACCTGGATCCCGAACAACAGCGCAATCTCGAGTTTCCAAGGCCACATCTGGGGCCACGTGACCGACAAGCTCGTCTATGTCGATGCCGACGGCAAGGTCAGTCCATGGATTGCCGAGCGTTGGGAGCAGAACGAGGACGCGACCTCGTTCATCCTTCACCTGAAGAAGGGCGTGACGTTCTCCGACGGCACGCCGCTCGACGCCGCCGCCGTGGTCGCCAATCTCGACATCTGGTACGCCGGGCGCAAGAACGAGGGCATCAACCCGATCGGCCTGTTTCCGAAGACCTACAAAAGCGCCGAGGCGGTGGATGCCACCACGGTGAAGGTGTCGTTCAAGGCGCCGACCTTGGGCTTCATCCCGACCCTCGGCTATCACGGCTCGATCTTGATCTCGCCGAAGACGCTGGCGCAGCCCGCCAGCCAGCAGGCCGATCTCGGCAGGACCTCAGGCAGCGGCCCCTACGTGGTCGAGTCCTGGAAGGAAGGCGACTTCGTCAAGCTGGTGAAGCGCAAGGACTACAATTGGGGTCCCGCGGCCGTGGGCTATACTGGACCGGCCTGCCTCGATTCGATCACCTACAAGCTCGTTGCGGAGCAGTCGCTGCGCGTCGCCGCAGTCCAATCCGGTCAGGCCGACGTCGCCTACAACGCCTCCCCGCAGGGGCTGAAATCGCTCAAGGACGCCGGCTTCACCGTGGCGACGCCGCGCTATCTCGGCTTCGTCAACGGCTGGGCGATCAACACCAAGCTCGAGCCCTACAACGACGTCAAGGTGCGCCAGGCGCTGCAGGCCGCGATCAACCGGCAGGAGATCATCGACACAGTCTATACGCCGGAGTGGAAGCTCGCGACCTCGTTCATCCAGAGCAACGTGCCAGGCGCCACCGACCAGAGCGCGCTGCTGGCCTACGATCCCAACAAGGCCGGCAAGCTGCTCGACGAGGCCGGCTGGATCAAGGGCGCCAACGGCGTCCGCAGCAAGGACGGCAAGCCGCTGACCCTGACGCTCTACTCCAATCCCTACCTCGCCACGGCCAAGCCGGTCGACGAGCTGATCGCCCAGCAGCTCGGCAAGGTCGGCTGGAAGGTCTTCATCCGCGCCTACGACGTCGTGACCTTCGGCGAGAAGGTCGCGTTCGGCGGCCCGGCGGTCCCGGCCTATGAGGTGACCCGCAGCTTCATCGATGCGGGCACGGTGGCCAGCATCCTGACCAATGCCAACAACGGCGAGAACTGGTTTGCGCTCGGCGAAAGCGACAGCAAGCTCAATGAGCTCCGCGACAGGATCGCCGGCGCCGGCACCACCGAGATCCGCGCGCCGCTGCTCGACGAGCTGCAGCGCTACGTTCTGACGCAGGGATACTTCATTCCGCGTACCCAGATCGTGCAGCGCATCTACGTGCAGTCGCCGCGGCTCAAGGGCGTGGCCTACAACGGCATCGCCTATGCCAGCTACTACACGGCCACCAAAGGTGAGTAGCCGCCGTTGCGGACAGGTGACGTGAGGAGGCTGGCGGCATGAGCAACGCCTATCTCGGCTTTGCCGCACGGCGCCTCGCCCAGGCGGCCGTCGTCATCCTGCTGGCCTATGTCTTCACCTTCGTGGTCGTCAGCATTCTGCCCGGCGATCCCATCACCAACGTGCTGCGCGATCCGCAGAACGGTTTCACCGAGGACGAGATCCGGCAGATCATCGCGGCTCAGGGCCTCGACAAGTCGGTGCTGGTGCAGCTCTGGACGTCGCTGACGCACTTCCTGGTCGGCGACCTCGGCCTGTCGATGCGCTCCAGCCGGTCGGTGACGACGCTGATCGCCGAGGTTCTGCCGTCGACGCTGATCCTCGCGTCGTCGGGTTTCGCCGTCGCGCTGCTGCTGGCAAGCGCCATCGCCTACGGCACGCAGTTCGTGCCCAAGCGATACGGCCAGGGCCTGTTGCGCGGCTTTCCATCGCTGTTCCTGTCCGTCCCCAATTTCGTGATCGGCCTGGTGCTGATCCACCTGTTCGGCTTTCAGCTCGGCCTGTTCAAGGTGATCGCGCCGAACAGCTTCTGGGCCACGTTCTTCGCCGCGATCGCGCTCGGCATTCCCGTGTCGGCGCAGATCGCGGAGGTGCTGATCGCCAATCTCGATCACGAGCGGACGCAGGACTACGCCACCGTGGCCCGCAGCCGCGGCCTCGGGCTACTTCGTCTGTTCTTCAAGCATCTGCTCAAGCCGTCCTCGCTGCCGGTCGTCACCATCATCGCGCTGACGCTGGGTGAATTGCTCGGCGGCTCGCTGATCACAGAGACGGTGTTCGGTCGAACCGGCATCGGCAGCCTCGTGCAGCGCTCGGTGAGCACGCAGGATCTGCCGGTGCTGCAAGCGGTGGTCTCGCTTGCCGCCGTGGTCTTCGTGCTCGTGAACCTGATCGCCGATCTCGTTTATCCCCTGCTCGACCCGCGCGTGAAGCTGATCGGCACCGCCAGCCGCCGCCCGACCACGGCTGACGATGCCGCCGTGACCTCCCAGGCGGTGGCGCCATGAGCCTGCTGTCCTCCTCCGACTTCGTCCCGACAACCGGCCGGCTGGCAGCTCTCAAGGTCCCGCCGACCGTCCTGCTGTCCTTCGCCATCATTGCGCTCGTCATCGCCTGGTCGATCGCCCCCGGTCTGCTCACCAGCCACAGCCCCGTCAACGGCGTACCCGCCGACAAGCTGCTTGGCCCCAGCGCCGCGCATTGGTTCGGCACCGACCATCTCGGCCGCGACCTGTATGCCCGCGTCGTCCATGGCACGGCCTCGTCGGTGAGCTCCGCCTTGATCGCCGTCGGCATTGCGGCCGTTGCCGGCGGCCTCATCGGCCTGCTCGCTGGTTTCTTCGGCGGCTGGGTCGACGTCGTGCTGGCCCGTCTGGTCGACGTGCTGCTGGCGATCCCGCATTTTCTGCTCGCCGTGATCATCGTCACCGCGCTCGGCTTCGACACGACCAATGCGGCGATCGCGACCGGCATCTCGGCGGTGGCGGTGTTCGCGCGCGTGATGCGCTCAGAGGTGATCAAGACGCGGCAGGCCGTGTTCGTCGAGGCCTCGTTCCTGTTGGGCGGCTCGCGCTGGCACATCCTGTTGCGGCACGTGCTGCCGAACGCCTCGCGCTCGGTGCTGCCGCTCGCGGTGCTGCAGTTCGGCCTGTCGATCCTGGTGATCGCAAGCCTCGCCTTCCTCGGCTACGGCGACCCGCCGCCCGCCTCCGACTGGGGCCTCCTGATCTCGATCGGCAAGGACTACTTGAAATGGCCGTGGCTGGTCTACGCGCCGGCGTTCGTCACGATCGGGACCGTGCTCTCGTTGAACAGGATCAGCCGATGGGTTCGCCGGACAGACTGAGCGCCGCGGGCGGCCGCGACACGAACGATGCGCCGGACTTGCAGCCGCAGGCTCCCCTGCTCCGCGTCGATGGCCTGTCGGTGTTCTATGGCAAACAGCGCGTGGTGTCAGACGTGAGCTTCGCGCTTGGCCGTGGCCGAAGCCTCGCTCTGATCGGCGAGTCCGGCTCGGGCAAGTCGACGATCGCGCGCGCGGTGCTGCGGCTGCTGCCGAGCGGCGGACAGGCGACCGGCCGAGTCGCATTCGACGGTCAGGACGTGCTCGCGCTGTCCGAGCGCCGCTTCCAGCCGCTGCGCGGCCGCGCAATCGGCTTCGTACCGCAGGACCCCGGCAACGCGCTGAACCCGGTGCGCACAATCGGCGCCCAGGCGCTGGAGGCCGCCGCGCTGCTCGACGAGCCGGACTCCAGAATGCGAAAGCAGCGCATCCTGGAGACATTCGCCCAGGTCGGGCTCGACAATCCCGAGCGCATCATCAATTCCTATCCGCACCAACTGTCCGGCGGCATGCTGCAGCGGGTGCTGATCGGGCTCGCGGTGCTGCCACGGCCGTCGCTGCTGGTGGCGGACGAGCCGACCTCGGCGCTCGACGTCACCATCCAGAAGCGCATCCTCGATCTGCTGTCGCGGCTGCAATCCGAGCTCGACATCAGCCTGCTGCTGATCACCCATGACCTCGCGATCGCCGCCGAGCGGACCGATGCGCTGGTGGTGCTGAAGGACGGCGTCGTTCAGGAGGCCGGGCGAACGTCATCCGTGTTCTCCGCGCCGGCGTCGGACTATGCGCGGAAACTGCACGCCGATGTCCCGGCGCTCAACCCAAACCGCTACGCAGCGCTGCGTGACCCGGGCTTTCGCAGCCTTGTGCAGGGCGCAGCCGCAAAGATCGCAGTCCACTCCGTCACCAAGACCTTCACCGTCGGCGACAAGACGCTCACCGCCGTCGACGATGTGTCGTTCACCGTGCCGGCCGGGACCACGCATGCGCTGGTCGGCGAGTCCGGCTCGGGCAAGACGACGACGATCCGGCTGCTGCTCGGGCTCGAGCAGCCCGACAGCGGCACGATCGCCGTCGCCGGCGAGACGCTCAATGGCCGCTCGCCGGAGGCGTTGCGTTCGGCTTGGCGGCACCTGCAGCTGATCTACCAAAATCCCTTCTCCTCGCTCGACCCGACCTGGACCGTCGAGCGGCTCGTCCGCGAGCCGCTCGACCGGTTCGAGATCGGCACGCCGGAGGGGCGGAGCGCGCAGGTCCGGCAGTCTCTGACCGACGTCGGTCTCGGCGAGCAGCTGCTTGCGCGCAAGCCCGGCGCACTGTCGGGCGGCCAGCGCCAGCGCGTGGCGGTCGCCCGCGCGCTCGTGCTGAGACCGGATGTGATCGTGCTCGACGAGCCGACCTCTGCGCTCGACGTCACCGTGCAGGCCGACATCGTCGAGGTGCTCCTGTCGCTGCAGGCGAGCCTCGGGCTGACTTATGTGTTCGTCTCGCATGATCTGGCGCTGGTGCGTCAGCTCGCCCACACCGTCTCGGTGATGCATCGCGGGCGCATCGTCGAGCACGGCACGGTCGGCGAGATCTTCGACACGCCCCGCGAGGCCTATACGCGTGCGCTGCTCGCGTCGATCCCCTCGGGCGTGGCAGCTCCCGCGCATACACCGCAGCGCCGCGCGATGATCACGGCCGCCTGATCGGCACCAGCATCTCGCCATCGAACACGCCGGCGCACCGAAGCGCGTCCGCCGTCGCTTCTCTATTCCGCCGCGACGTTGAGCGGGCCGCGCCGGATCGCCTACGCTTAGGGCTCGCTATTGAAGTCGGGTGCCGCTTCCACGATCTGCTGAGTCTTCGTTCCTGATCTCCGATACATAAGCCCAAGCGATGCAGAGGCGCTTCGCTGCCTCAACCTGAATCAGAGACGACCTGCTCAGGCCTTCGTTGATTCCGCCTGGCGCGCACTCAGTCCCGGCCGCCTCTCCCGCCGGGCACAGGTCGTGACATTCGGCATCGGCTAGAATGCCCCCCGCGCCTCGCGTGAACGCCAGCAGCGAGAAGGAGCGTGACCGCCATCGGATCAAGGCCCGCGACGAGTGCCAGCGTGAGCAGCCTGACCGCTCGTTCAAAGTCGGTTGCAGGTAAACCGAGTAGCTCGGCGAGATACCGTACCGGTCCGACCTCAGCCTCGGCACGCCTGCGATGCGCATCAATATTGGCCTGTTCGATCTGCAGACTGGCGAGTGCCTGGGACTCACGCCGGCGTTCAGCCACGATGTCGGCACGTTCGCGTGAATGCCAAATGGCTCGGCCTGAAATACGGCAAAGACGCTGCCTCAGACGCGCTGCTCGCGTTGCAATATCACGCTGTCTGAGCGCAATTCAGCCTGGGTAGGAGATGGCCGAATACACGGCGGGTTGGAGTGTCGGCGTAATCGGGCGCGCGCAAGACGAGACAGTGTTGACGGCAAAGGCGCAGCATTGCGGTGGATCAACATTGATTCGCCGAAGAGGACGTCCGCCGATGAAACTCTCAGCAGCGCTCGACACCTCGAGCACCAAGACCGCGATCTGTGTCATGAACAGCCGCGACGGCACCATTGTGTTCGAAGCCAGCGTTTTGACCGATCCGGCGATCATCTTTGAAGCGCTTGCGCCGTATCTACCGCGGCTCGACAAGGTCGGCCATGAAGCAGGCAGTGTAGCACCTTGGCTGCACCGTGAGCTCGTGTCCCTGGGCCTTCCCATGGTGCTGTTGGAAGCACGGCAGGCAGCGGCGGCCCTGCAGGCGCAGCGCAACAAGACCGACAAGAATGACGCGCGCGGTCTAGCGCATCTGGTGCGGCCGGGCTGGTATCGACCGGTCCACGTCAAGAGCCCGGAGAGCCATAAACTACGGCTGCTCCTCGCTCACCGCCGGACGCTCAAGCGCAAGCTGCTCGACATCGAAAACGAGATCAGACAGTCGCTGAAGGTGTTCGGTCTGTTGGTTGGACCGCGGGTTCAGCGGGCCTCGTTTACGGCGCGGGTGCGAGACCTGGTGGCTCATGACAGTCTGATTGGGGGCATAACGGAATGCATGTTACGGGCCTGGGAAGCACTATGGGCCGAGTACAAGAGGCTGCACGACTTGCTGGTTCAAATGGTCGGACGGGACGAGCTCTGCCGGCGCTTCTGCGCCATTCCAGGCGTTGGTCCCGTGACTGCTTTGACCTTCAAGGCAGCGATCGACGATCCGCACCGGTTCAGCAAGTCCAAGACCGTAGGGGCGCATTTTGGGCTGACCTCCCGGCGCATACAGACGGGCACATCGATCGACATCGAAGGGCACATTTCGAAGTGCGGCGATGGGGAGGTTCGCACCGTACTCTACGAGGCGGCGAGCGCGATGCTGGTGCGTTCCAAGCAATGGTGCGGCATCAAGGCCTGGGGTGTCCGGATCGCAGCCAAGCGTGGCCACAAGCGCGCGGTGGTGGCCGTTGCGCGTAAGCTGGCGGTGGTCATGCATCGCATGTGGATCGACGGATCTGTGTTCCGGTTCGCAGCCGAAGATGAAAGTGCCGCTGAACCGAGTCTTAACAACCCGACGGCGCTCGCCGCCGCTATGTGAGAGCTCTGGCGAGCGCCGTCTGGCAGACGGTGCGACGACAGAAGATTGGCTGAGCTTCCGCCGATCGGCGGAGAGGCATTTGGTGGATCGAAGCGGATGCGGAGAGCACGCTATCTTGCCGGCGACGACAGCTCGATTGAGACGTCGAGCGCGCTACTGTGTCTGTGTTGCCCCGCGATCCTGACGACGACATGTGCGCCCGCTTGGCAGGCGGGGTTGAGCACGAACTCCTGGATGGACCACCAGATGTCATCACCCCGAGATCACGACGAAAGCCGGACCAATGCCATGTTGTCGACCGCTCGTGTGCAGCCGTATAATATCAAGCAGAGGAGACGATCATGTCGGAGCGGAAGGCGGAGAAGCGCCCGATTACTCCCGGCAAGATAAAAGCGGCTCGCCGCGTCGTAGGTTGGACGGTCGTAAGCGCTTGTTTTGACTACCAGCGCTTCGGCACTTGCGAAGATCATTGTTGCTGCTCAAATTCAAATAGTGAGTTGGATCAATCCCCCGAATGACACTATTCGCGCCATAGCGTACGTTTGCGCGGGTTGGGCGGAATTGGACCTCCGACGGTGAACGTGCTTTCGCTCGTGATCCGAGACTGCACAGGAATGGCCCTGGTGGATCAACACACAGGATCGCCGCGGTTACGAGCGACGGTTGCTCTAGAAGGGCGCTATTTCTCCATCCGGGGGATGACCGGTACACATTCGGAACATGCGCAACTCTGTCGAAGCGGATCGCAGGATCGGCATGATGATCGATCGCGTTTGCCGTGGCATGTTCGCTCATGCGCTACCGCAATCCTGGCTCCCATCAACATTGTCCCGCTACGGAAACTAATCCAGCTGCAGCCGGCGAGAGCGCGTCCGCCGGCATTCTCGATCGGCATGCGATCAAACTTGCCCGCCGGCACGCGGGCTCAGCATGGGCGGATGATGATGCACGGGGGGGTCCTCGTGGGCTTCCACTGCAGCCGACCCTGGTCAAAGACCTTCAGAAACCTCTTCCATGCGGCCGCCCTTCTCTCCGGTCGCCGCGGCTGAGAGAGGCCGTGGACGCTGCCAAGCCTGCAACGCTCATGAGCAGCGCTGTTGGTCTTCCCGCGTCTGGGTCCCGGCCGATTGCGCTGACAAGGGCCGACGAATTGGGAGCGCTCTCTTGACCATCGTTCGTCGCGAGCACAGGGCGCATTTCACGATCGTGCCGAATGCCGTGTTCACTGACGAGCGGCTTTCGGTCGAGGCCAAGGGCGTGCTCGGTTTCCTGCTGTCACGCCCACACAAGTGGCGCGTCCGTCTCGACCATATCGGGCGAACGCTTCTGGTCGGCCGGAAGAAGCTGCAGCGCATTTTTCGCGAACTGATCTCCGCGGGTTATGTCACCCGCGAGCAGCAGCGCCTCGCGGACGGACAACGGTTCGGTGAGATCGACTATGTCGTCCGCGACGTGCCGGTACCTGCCAACGTCGCTGGTCCGCCGCGGGGCCGAAACGGACCTGCGGCTCCGCGGGTCCAAAAGGGACCTGCGTATAAAGAAGCACCGCGGGGCCCTAAGGGGCCTGCCTATAAAGAAACAGATAAAAACAGACTGCGATCCTCGGCGAACCATCTGCCTCGGGCGTCCCGCAGACATCTGGAGGCCAAGCCGATCGAGGCAGCCGATGACGACGATGATGCCGCGCGGCTCGATCTGCGGATCGTCGAGCTGTTCCCGGACAGGGGCGAAGGCTGGGGATTCCTGATCGCCCTGTCGGCGGAGGATCGTGCTGTTCTGCGCGACCGTCAGCGACGAGGTGAGCTCGACCGAACTGCGGTGGACGAATTGCGCAAGAGGTATCGCGCCTTGCTGGACGACGCACCCGTCAAACCGACAATAAAAGGCCGATAGCGCCGGTGCGGTGCCGTCGAAACCGGATCCGCCGCAACGGCGCCTCATTCCATCTATCGTCGAACTCGGCAACGGCTGTCCGTTTCACGCGCAATCCCCGCCAAACGTTCTCCACCTAGGGACCCAGCACTGTTTCAATGGCGCATTTCGGCGTTTCTTGCGGGCGATCGCCCTCGGCGTTTCGTAGAATCGGACAAGCGCAGTCCGACGGCGATCATCGATCGAATGGAGATCCTCGATGCCTCGCCGCCCAGCCAAGGTTACCCAGGCCGATATCGCGCGCGCGATCCGCGCCGCAAAGGAGGCCGGCGCGACTGAGGTCGTCGTCGATACGGACGGCGTGATCAGGATCGCTCTGACCTCGAGCGCTCAGTCCACCCATCAGCCAAAGATCAATTTCGACGAATTCTGGACGCCGTCCGAAGCTCTTGCGCGCCGTCTCAATGGCGCCGAAAGCGGGTGAAACGCACCTTTCACCGTTGATGCCGAATCGGAGGATTCGTAGACTCCAGGCATTGGTTCACGGAGCCGACCAATGCCTGAGACCGAACGTCCCGATCCCCGCGCGCCCGGGGATCGTCGCATGTACCTCTATTTCAACTATTCCGAATCCGGATCGTTGCGCTGGTACGTCAAGGTCAGCCGGAAGGGACGCCGGATCGGGATCGCCGAAGACTACGGTACGAGAGCGTTCGATGCTGCCTATGAGGCGGCGGTCGCCGCACTCGGAGGAGTGTTGCGGATGCGGCGCGTCAAAGGAACCAACAAGCCCGGTCAACCGGAGCGCCGCTATCTCTACGTCGATGTCAGCCAGCGCGGTCAGTTGCGTTACTACGTGCAGCTTCGCAACAAATTGCCAAAGATCCGGATCAAGGCCGCGTACGGTTCTGAGGAATTCGATGCGGAGGTCGATGCCGCCATCGCCTCCCAGATAGCGCTCTATGGACAGGAGAGCGACTACCTCAACGCTCAGAAGCAGCGCAACGACCCCTACCCTGCGCGGCCTCCTTCGCCGCCGAAGCCCGGGACACTGCGCTGGTATTGGCACGGATACAGGCAGAGCGACCATTGGCGGGGCGATCTCAGTGTCGGCCATGCCGGTCTTGCCGAGACAACGCGGCTCCAGCGGACGGGGCTGATCGAAAGCCTTCTGATCGAGAATGGCGAGAAGCCATTTGCGGTCCTCACGCGCAACGTCATCAAGGCGGAGATGAAGGCGCGCACCCCCTCCCAGGCCGGCAATCTGTTATCGGCTCTGCGCGGCATGATGCGCTGGATGATTGATGAGGGCCACCTGGACGAGGACGACGATCCGACCATCGGCCTGCGCTCCGGGAAGGCGCGGGCGTCGCGAGAGAGCGGCGGCTTTCTGCCCTGGACCGAGGAGGACATGGCCCAATACCGGGCCAAATGGCCGCTCGGCACCGAGGCGCGGCTGATGTTCGACATCCTCCATTACACGTTCCTGCGCCTCGGCGATGCCCATCGCTTCGGGCCGCCGCACCTGCGCCAGATCGTGCGCAAGATGGCCGTCCAGATCACCACCGAAAAAAGCCGGGGCAATACGATGGTGACCGTTCCGGTGCATCCGGAGTTCGCCAAGAGCCTGCGGGCCGCAAGAGCGGCCGGCATCGTCGGCGCCGACGTCTTTACGGGGAAGCGCGTAAAGGGGCGCGTGCTGCCGATGAACAAGAAGGCGTGGGCGATGAAGTTCAAAAAATATGCCATTCTCGCCGGCGTCAACGAGGCGAAGAAGAGCTGCCATGGCGTGCGCAAGGCGCGCGCCGAAGTGGCTGCCTACGCCGATTGTACTGAGAGCCAGATGATGGCGATGTTCGGTTGGACGGACCCGAAGATGCCGGCCCACTACATCGCCCAGGCCAACCGCGAGAAGCTCGGCATCAGCGGAATGGACAAGGTGGTCGCGTTCGACCAGGGCCAGTCACTGGATGATTTTCTGAGGCCGGCCGCAGAAAACAGGACGGGAACGGCGAGCGGGAACGAAGTGGTAACATTCCCGGGTAACATCCGGAAAAAACTGTAAGGATTTCAAGGGAAAACGTGGGTTTGTGGTGCGCTCGGAGGGACTCGAACCCCCACGGTGTTACCCACTGCCACCTCAAGGCAGCGCGTCTACCAATTCCGCCACGAGCGCGAAGAAGAAGCCGGAGCCAGAGGAAGGGCGGCACCGGATCAGTGGCGCCCGTGTATCAAATCGATGTCGGGGGGACAAGGCCCGCCCTGCCCTAAAATACCGGATTGTGGACGGTTTTGGCTTGGCCGGGGCGCGCTATCGCGACGTCGGCGTCGGCGAGCGCGGCAGCATCTGCTTGACCTCGACCGCGATGCGGTTGCGGTCGACCAGCACCACCCCATTTGCGATCGGCAGATTGTTGGCGAGCACCTTGACGTCGTCGGCCTCGGTGGCGTCCAGCTCGATGATGGCGCCGCGGGACAGGCGCAGAACCTGGTGGATGGGCATGGAGCAGGTGCCGAGAACGACCATCAGGTCGACTGTCACTTTATCGAGGGTTGACACTGCAGGACCACCGAAGTCACGACTGGATTTTCGTTGCCCAGACATCACCATGTTGTGGTTAGCCAATGGTTAACAGCCGCGAAACACTCGATCTGACCACCTTTGCTGGGCCCCCCGGCAACGCCGTGGCGTGGCGCATCTCCGATTCGCTGATCGACTACGCGCAGGCCACCGAGTTCATGGAGGCGCGGGCGGCCGCGATCGCCGCTCACGAGGCCGCGGAGATGGTCTGGCTGCTTGAGCACCCGCCGGTCTACACCTCCGGTACGTCGGGCAAGGCCGAAGACCTGCGCGATCCGCGCTTTCCGCTGGTGCCGACCGGGCGCGGCGGCCAGGTCACCTATCATGGGCCCGGCCAGCGGGTGGCCTATGTCATGCTCGACCTCAAGCGGCGCCGGCCGGATGTGCGAGCCTATGTCGCGGCGCTCGAGGAGACCATCATCCGCACCCTCGATGCCTTCAACGTGCGCGGCGAGCGGCGCGAGGATCGCGTCGGCGTCTGGGTCAAACGGCCCGACAAGGGCGAGGGCCACGAGGACAAGATCGCCGCGATCGGCGTGCGGCTGAAGCGCTGGGTCACCTTTCACGGCATCGCCATCAATGTCGAGCCGGACCTGTCGCACTTTCAGGCCATCGTGCCCTGCGGCGTGACCGATCCGCGTTACGGCGTCACCAGCCTGGTCGATCTCGGCCTGCCGGTGACGCTCGCCGATGTCGACATCGCGTTCCGGCAGGCGTTCGAGAGCGTCTTCGGCGCCGTCAGCGTCGCGCAGCCGGAGACGGCATGAGCTCACGCGGCGCCCTGCTGCGGCGGCACGTCGAGCTTCGCCGCGACATAGCGGCGCTCCTGGCTCAAGCCACCGAAGCCGTAGGCATCCGCCTTGACCTCGTCGACATGAAGGTAGGTCTCGTGATGCAGCGGGCCGATCAGCTCGGCCATGCGCGCGAACACCGCGGCCAGATAGGCGGCCTTCTCGTCCTTGGTGTTGGTGCCCTCGCTGACGTGAACGTCGATCCAGTAGCTGGCAAGCCCCTGCTCCGCCAGCGAGGCGCCGCCGGCGAACCAGTCCGCGGCATCCGCTTCCGAGACGATGACGGCGGTGACCTTGGGATCCTTGCGCAGGATCCGCGCCGTCAATTCGGTGACGGCGTCCGCGATGGCCTTTTTCAGCGACGGCGAGCGGCGCTGGCTGGCATAAACGATGTTGATCAACGGCATGGTTGGCTCCCGGTATCCAGCGCGTGACTGCGCCTCGACAGCAAAGCTAGCCGCGCGCCTGTCATTTTGGTATCTTATCGGGATGGATATCAATGATAACGATCGCATATGACAGCCACGCTCGACATCGCGACCGTCCGCGCCTTTCTGCTGGTGAGCGAGCTGCACAGCTTCACCCGGGCGGCCGAGACGCTCGGCACCACGCAGGCCGCGGTCAGCCTGAAGCTGCAGCGCCTGGAAGCGCTGCTCGGAAAGCGGCTGGTCGAGCGTTCGCCACGCGCGGTCCGGCTCACCTCCGACGGCGCGGCCTTCGCCGAGAACGCCCGCGCGCTGGTTGCCGCGCATGACCTCGCGCTGACCGGGGCCCCCCGCATCCGGCCGCTGTTGTCGCTGGGGATCAGCGATCACGTCGCCGGCCCCGAGCTGGTGCCGATGCTCGAGCAGCTGCATGGGGCCACGGCAGATCTCGTCCTGTCGGTCAGCATCGGCTTCTCGCGCGACCTGCTCGACCGCTACGATGCCGGCAAGCTCGACGCCGTGATCGTCCGCCAGGAGGCGAGCCGGCGCGGTGGCGAGGCGTTGATCACGGACGAGTTCGGCTGGTTCGCAGCGCCCAGATTTCGTCTGCCGGCGGCCGGCACGCTGCCGCTCGCCACGCTCGCGCCGCCCTGTGGCGTGCGCAGCATCGCGGTCCGCGCGCTCGAGCGCGCCCGAATCAGCTTCAGCGAGACGTTCGTCGGCGGCGGGGTGACGACCGTTGCGGCCGCCGCGCGGGCCGGTCTTGCGATTGCGCCGCTGGCCCGCCGGATCGCACCCAGCGGACTGATCGATGTCGGAACGGATCTCGGCCTGCCCAAGCTCGGCCGCTCCAAGGTGATGCTGCATGCGAAGGCGGGCGATGCGGCCAAGCGCGCGGCCTTGCGCACGCTGGCCGCGGCATTCCGAAGCGCCGCGATCTCGAAGTAATTGACGCCCGCGGAGCCTGATGTAGCATGGATTAATCATCCGAGTTCAGGAGCAGCGGCTTGAACCGTCTCTTGACCGCAGCTGACCTCGTCAGCGCCCCAGCAAAGCCGAGCCCGGCCTCGACCGGCGCGACCGGCCTCGAACCATTGCATCGCCACGCGCTGATCCGAACCTCGAACGCCGACGTGCTGCGCGACCTCGCGGGGCGCCGGCTCGGCGCCGAGCGCGTCGACTTCAGGAACGCCGAGCGCTTCGAGGCGATCGTCAACCTGATCGAGCTCGAGACCATCGGCCTCGCGTTCGGCACCACGACCTGCGACATGGTCTGCGACCATCGCGCCGCCGATTTCATGAGAGTGCAGATCGCCCTGAAGGGACGCGCGGTCAGTTGCACTCCCGGCGAGGCGACCGACGTCAATGAGCATCAGTTCGCAGTCGCGCCGGCCGGCGTGCCATGGCAGATGGCGTGCCAGGGTGGCCATCGGCGACTGACTCTGCGGCTCGATCCGCAGGCGCTGCGACGGCGCCTGACGGCGCTGGTCGGCGTACAGCCGCGCGCCGACTTTGCGATCGACCCTGCCATTCCGGCCGCCGATCCGCAGGCCCGCAACCTGATGCGGCTGCTGGATTTCCTGACGACCCAGCTCAACGAGCAGGATGCGGCGTTCCCCGCCGCGGTCTATCGCGAGCTGGAGGATGCGGTGCATGTCGCCTTCCTCTGCGCCAGCCGTCATCGTTTCCGCGACACGCTCCTGGATTCCTCCCCGATGCCGGATTTCGGCCTGGTCAAGCGGCTCGAAGATTACATCGAGGCCAACTGGCGCGAGCCGATCACGATCGAGCGCCTGGCGCGCGAAGCCGGCGTCAGCGCCCGCTCGATCTTCCGTCTGTTCGAGCGCGTGCGCGGCTATTCGCCGATGGCCTTCGCCAAATCGGTGCGCCTGCGGCGCGCCCGCGAGATGCTGCGCTCCGGCGATCCCGACGTCACGGTGGCAGCGGCCGCCGCCGCCTGCAACTTTGCCAATGCCGGACACTTCGCCCGCTACTACCGCGCCACGTTCGGCGAGCTGCCATCGGCGACGATGGCACGCGCCGAGCAACCGTGACGCTTTTTTCGACCGCTCACAGGATGGCTTCGAGCGCGCTACGCAGGCTCTGATGCCGGAACACGAAGCCGCTCGACAGCGCCTTGTTCGGCACCACGCGCTGGCCGCCGAGCAAAAGCTCCTCGGCGAAGTCGCCGCCGATCCGGCGCAGCAGACCGGCGGGGACGCGCAGCAGCGCCGGACGCCGCAGGCAGCGCGCGAGTTCGGCGGTGAAGGCGAGATTGCGCACCGGCAGCGGCGCCGTCGCATTGACCGGCCCGGTGATGGCCTCAGTCGCGATCACATGCGCGATCAGCCGAACGAGATCGTCGCGCTCGATCCAGGACATCCATTGCAGACCGGAGCCGAATGGCCCGCCGAGGCCGAATTCGAACGGCGTCAGCATCCGCGCCAGGAAGCCGCCGTCGCGGCCGACCACGAGCCCGATCCTCAGCAGTGCGACGCGGACGCCGTGCGCTTCGGCACCGCGAGCCGCTTGCTCCCAGGCGTCGCAGAGCTCATGGCTGAAGCAGCCATGCGACTTGGCGGATTCGGTCAGCGGCTGGTCCTGCCAAAGGCCGTACCAGCCGATCGCCGAACCGTTGACCAAGACCTTCGGCTTACGGTCGAGCCGCGCAATCAGGGATAAGACGGCTTCCGTCGTAGCCAGCCGGGACTGCAGGATCGTCGCGCGCCTGGCCGCGGTCCACGGCGCATTGCCGATCGGTTCACCGGCAAGATTGACGATCGCGTCGACACGGGTGTCGGACGCGAGCTGATCGAGACTGGTGATCAAGGTCAGCGGCGCCGGCAACATGGCGGCCTTGGCCGGGTCGCGGACCAGGGCGACGACGTGATGGCCGGCCGCGGTGAGACCGGCCGTCAGCCGCGCGCCGATGAAGCCGGTCGCGCCGGTGATGAGGATGGTCTGCGCCGGCGGCAGCGCCGCGACCAGCCCGGCCGCATCCGGCTGCGACATCCGCGCAAGGCGCCGTGCCGCGGTGAAGTCGCGCAGGCCGCACAGGGCAGCGCCAACCGCGGCGGCAGCCGCAATCCAGCTCAGCAAGCCGGCAAAGGCCGGCACGATCGCCGAGGGCTGCATCGCCCAGCCGATCAGCAGCGGCACCAGCAGCATGAGGATCGCGCCGTAGTTGATGGCGAGCAGCGTGTGATTCACGCGTTCGCTCGGCGGCAGCTTGCGCGTCAGATCCTCCTCGACGAAATCGGTCAAGGTGATGCCGATCTCGGCCACGAGCACCGCGAGCACGAGGATTGCGAACAATCCATGCACCTCGCACCAGCCGATGACGGCGAACAGCAGCGCATAGAGCATATTGCGGACGCCGTGCAGCTTGAGCTCGCCCCGCTGTGACGGGCGCCAGGCCAGGCGCTCGGTGAACTCATGGTGATAGACGGTGTCGAACACGCCCATCACGATCTGAAGCGCAATCAGGGACCAGAGCAGCGGCGTCATGGTGCGGACTCCCGGAATACGGCGCTCTGGCGGATGATGCGCCCGAAGCGCGGATGGATGATCTCGAGCGAGAAGCGAAAGACGCCGCTGCCGAGATCGGAATGGGTGACGGTGAGGTCGCCGGGCGTGAGCCATGCCGGCAGCGCCCAGCGCCGGCCCGCGAAGTCGAACGTGTAGCCGGCGCTATGGAAATGAAGCGCGCCATCGGCGACGCCGACGCGCAGGCTCATGCTAAGGCCCCAGCCGAGATATTCCTCGAGCCCCGTCGGACCGGCGAAGCGCTTGGCGGAATGGATCACCTGCGGGAAGCCATGCGGGCGTCCGCAGATGCGCGTCCAGATCTGGCCGCCTCTCGCCGCGTCCTCCGTCACCGCGACGATCATCGGCACACCGATGTCTGCGTGCGTCGGCAGCGGCCCGCCGATCAGCCGCGCCAGATGCGCGAACCAGAAGCCGGCACGACTGATCTCGGCCTGATCGACCTCGCCGACATAGACGACGGTCGCGCCGTCGGCGAGTTTCTTGGAGAAGCGGCGCCAGATCGACACCGGCAGCCGCCCCCAATCCTCGGCGGACAACAGCGCACGAAACCTGTGATCGTCATGAAGCCGGGCGTTGGAGGGCGTTGAAAGTCCGAGATGTCCCATGGTCACCATGACGCCCTCCGCTCATCTACGACCTTGATCTTCCCGACGGCAGCAGATTTGCGATCTTCTCGCCGAGCTTGATCAGCGCGACGAGACGCGGCCGCGGCACCTTCAGCATCTGCACGTACCAGCGGTCGACCAGCTCGGTGAACGCCAGCATGTCTTTCAGCCGCCTGGCTGCGACCGTGCTGATCGCGGGATCGCCGGTCGCTTCCGCGACGCAGGCGCGCAGCGCAGCGATCGCGGGATCGATCTCGCGCTCCTTGCGGCCGGCCGCGATCCGCTGTGCGACCTCCCAGATGTCGGTCTCGGCCTCGAAATGATCGCGGCGGTCGCCGAGGATCGGCACGCGCCGGATCAAGCCCCAGGCGAGCAGCTCCTTCAGCGAGTTCGAGACATTGGAGCGGGCCATGCCGAGCGTGTCGGCGATGTCCTCCGCCGTCATCGGCTTCTCGGCGAGGTACAGCAGCCCGTGGATCTGGCTCACCGAGCGGTTCACGCCCCACCGGTCGCCCATGTCGCCCCAGTTGAGGATGAAACGCTCGACGGCGGGCGGAAGTTTTCGATGACCTGTAATTTCTGTCATGACAGAAATATCTGACGTACGAGGATGAATGTCAAGAGACCCGCTCTTGAACCGGGCTGGGGGCTGGCCCGACGGATGTTACGGCGCCCATTTTGCGCCTGCCGACCGCCCGGTTCCCCGCCTGCCCCCTCTGCAACAGGAGCAAGCCATGACGGCATCCGACAAGGCGTTCACTGGATCGATCCCACAGATCTACGATCAACTGATGGTCCCCTTGATCTTCGTGCCCTATGCGCTGGACCTCGCGCGGCGCATCGCGGCGTACCTGCCGCGCGACGTGCTGGAGACGGCGGCGGGCACCGGCGTGGTTACGCGGGCCCTGCATGCTCAACTGCCGCCGGAGGTCCGGATCACCGCCACCGACCTCAACGAGCCGATGCTCGCGCAGGCGAAGACCCATCTCGCCGCTGCGGACCGCATCGCATTTCATCAAGCCGATGCGCTGGCCCTGCCCTTTGCCGACGCGAGCTTCGATGCCGTCGCATGTCAGTTCGGCGCGATGTTCTTCCCCGATCGCGTCAAGGGCTATGCGGAGGCCCGCCGCGTGCTCAGGCCCGGCGGACGTTTCGTCTTCAACGTCTGGGACCGGATCGAGGAGAATGAAATCCCTCACGTCGTTCACGAGACGTTGCAGCAGGTCTTCCCCGAAAGCCCGCCGCAGTTCTTCACCCGGACTCCGCACGGCTATTTCGATGCCGGGCGGATCGAGGCCGATCTGACCGCAGCGGGCTTCACCGACATCGCGATCGAGACGGTGACGCATCGCAGCCGCGCGGCGTCGCCTCAGGACCCGGCCACGGCATTTTGCCAGGGCACACCGATGCGCGGCGAGATCGAAGCACGCGGCACGCCCGGCCTCGCCGCCGTGACGCAGGCGACCGCGGACGCGCTGGCGCGCCGGTTCGGCAACGGACCGATCGAGGGCCGCATCCAGGCGCTGGTGATCTCGGCGGGGTGAGCGGCGGGCTCGCGCGCCGTGTCGTTAGAGCGTCGGCAACACGGAGAACGCCTCGCCCGGCCGGCGCGGTTTGAGCTGATCGGCCGTCGCCGGGTTTTCCATCACGGCATCGACATGCGCTGCTGGCGGTCCCTCGCGGCAGGCTGCCAACACGGCGGCAACGTCGTCCGAGGGACCCGCGAACAACGCCTCGACACTGCCATCGGTGCGGTTGCGGACCCAGCCTTCGAGGCCGTTCAGGATGGCCTGGTCCTCGACCCAGGCACGATAACCCACTCCCTGGACGCGGCCGCGCACCAAGACGTGGACGATGGCGCGATCGATCATGATCCGAGCCCCAGAAAATCGCGCAGGCGCTTCTTCACATCCGCCTCGCGCATCACGCGTGCCGTCAGCTCCGCCGACGGCAGCCCCTTGAGCTGCTTCGGCGAGGCGCCGTCGCGGAGCGCCTTCAGCGTCTCATACACCGCCTGCGTCGCCGCGGCGATCGGCGCATGGCCCTGTAGCGCGACGCGGACACGGCGCGAGGCGAGATAGCCGAGATCGGACATCTCCTCCGGCGCGCCGCCGAGCACGATCGGCAGCGTCGTCGCCGCCGCGACCGCATCGAGTTGGTCGCGCGCGGTAATGCCGGTGAAGAACAGGCCGTCGACGCCGCAGGCCTCATACGCCCTGGCTCGCGCGATCGCGTCGTCGAGCGAGGTTATGGAAACGGCGCCCGTCCGTCCCAGGATGACCAGCGCGGGATCGTCGCGGCCATCGAGCGCGGCCTTCACCTTGCCGACCCCTTCGGCAAGCGAGATCAGTTGCGGCTTCGCTTCGCCGAAAGCCTGCGGCAGCAGGGTATCCTCGATGGTGAGACCCGCGGCACCGGCCGCTTCCAGTTCCTGCACCGTGCGGCGCACGTTCATCGCGTTGCCGTAGCCGTGATCGGCATCGACCAGCACCGGCAGCGCGGCAGCGCGCGACATTCGCCGCATCTGCTCGGCCAACTCCGTCAGCGTGATCAGCGCGATGTCGGGGTCGCCGAGCACGGCGAGCGAAGCAGCCGAGCCGCCGAACATGCCGAGCTCGAAGCCGAGGTCCTCGGCGATCCGGATCGAAATCGCGTCGTATACCGATCCCGGATGGATGCAGCGATCGCCGGCGAGGATCGCACGGAGCGCCTCTCGACGTGCACGGAAAGTCATCCTCGCCTCCTCTCTCCCGTCATTGCGAGGAGCCAACGGGTCCGCACAAAGCGCGGCCCGATGACAGGCTCCGCGACCAGGCAATCCGGAGTCGTCTCCCGAGCCCCGGATTGCTTCCGCCTTCGCCTACAGGCTTCGGCGGACAAAGTCGCTTCGTTCGCAACGACGTCGACTTCTGAGCTTACGCAAACTCCAGGATCAGCGCGTCCACCGCGAGCGTAGCGCCGGCTGTCGCGTGGATCTTCTTCACCGTACCGTCCTGCTCGGCGCGCAGCACGTTTTGCATCTTCATGGCTTCGACCACGGCGAGCGTCTCGCCGGCCTTGACCTCCTGCCCTTCGGTCACGGCGATCGAGACCACGAGGCCGGGCATCGGGCACAGGAGCTTCTTGCCGCTATCACCTGCGGTGACGACCGGCATCAGCCGCGCCGCGGTCGCCTCGGCTTCCGTGTAGACGTAGACCGGCGCTTCGACGCCCTGATGCGCGAGCCGCACACCGTTCGCAATGAGGCGCGTCTGCACGGCGATGGCCGCGCCATCGATGGTGCCGTGCCAGACCGCATCGCCCGGTTTCCAGTCCGACACCAACTGATGCGCCGGACCGACCTTGCCGTCGGCCCCGACGAAGCGGACCGTGATCGCGCCGTTCTCCCTGGTGATGTCGAGCAGGATCTCGTCACGCCCGAGCCACACCGCGCGGCGGCCCTGTCGCTTCACAGGCCGGCCGATCATCTGCTGCGAGATCTGCCGCTTGCGCTCGCCGAGCACGTGGTCGATCGCAGCACCCACCGCCGCCAGCCGGCGCGCGATCTCGCCTTCCGGCGCACGCGCGGCAAAGCCCTTGGGAAACTCCTCGGCGATGAAGCCGGTCGACAGCCGGCCCTCGCGCCAGCGCGGATGGTTCATCAGCGCCGACAGGAACGGGATGTTGTGGCGGATGCCATCGACATAGAACGCATCGAGCGCGGTCGACTGCGCCTCGATCGCGGCAGCCCGCGACTCCGCATGGGTGACGAGCTTGGCGATCATCGGATCGTAATAGATCGAGATCTCGCCGCCCTCCTGCACGCCGGTGTCGTTGCGCACGGTGATGCCGTCAGCCTTGCTCTCGGCCGGCGGGCGATACTTCACGAGGCGGCCGATCGACGGCAGGAAGCTGCGGAACGGATCTTCCGCATAGACGCGCGATTCCACCGCCCAGCCGGTCAGCGTCACGTCCTTCTGCGCAAGCGAAAGCTTCTCGCCGGCGGCGACGCGGATCATCTGCTCGACGAGATCGATACCGGTGACGAGCTCGGTCACGGGATGCTCGACCTGCAGGCGGGTGTTCATCTCGAGGAAGTAGAAGCTCTTGTCCTGGCCGGCGACGAACTCGACGGTGCCGGCGGAGTCGTAGTTCACGGCCTTGGCGAGCGCGACCGCCTGCTCGCCCATCTTGCGCCGCGTCTCCTCATCGAGCAGCGGCGACGGCGCCTCCTCGATGACCTTCTGGTTGCGGCGCTGGATCGAGCATTCGCGCTCGCCGAGATAGATCACGTTGCCATGCTTGTCGCCGAGCACCTGGATCTCGATGTGGCGGGGATCGACGATGAACTTCTCGATGAAGACGCGATCGTCGCCGAACGAAGCCTTGGCCTCGGCCTTGGCGAGATTGAAACCCTCGGCGACCTCGGCGGTCGAACGCGCGATGCGCATGCCCTTGCCGCCGCCGCCGGCGGAGGCCTTGATCATCACGGGGTAGCCGATCTCGTCGGCGATGCGCACGGCGTGCTTGTCGTCCTCGAT
>BFBZ01000336.1_pt1 | contig 51237 bp, 43 predicted proteins | sample 1888401 | NCBI WGS metagenome assembly BFBZ01 (sample SAMD00112614, study PRJDB3348) | symbiont metagenome | host: Chara braunii
GACATCTACGCCTCGCTGGCCACCGCCAACAGCTACGCCTACACGAAGGCCCAGACCGACTCGGCCATCTCGTCCTCGCAGACGACGCTGCGCAGTGAGTTCAACCCGATCAATGCCCGCCTGAATGCGGGCGGCGACATCTACGCTTCGCTGGCCACGGCCAACAGCTACGCCTACACCAAGGCGCAGGCCGACGCGGCCATCTCGGCCTCCGCCAGCACCATCAGCGCGCGCCTCAACGCCGGTGGCGACATCGCCAACAGCCTGGCCACGGCCAACAGCTACGCTTACACCAAGGCAGCGAGCGACGCCGCAATGGCGGCCACCGTCAGCACGCTGCGCGCCGAGTACGGCCCCTACAGCGGCTCCATCTCGACGCTGCAGCAGGCGGTGGGCGGCGCCAACGGCCTGCAATCCCAGTACGCGCTGAAGGTCGTCGCGCAGCGCGGTGATGGCCGCCCGGTCTTCGGCATGATCGGCCTGGCCGCCACGGCGCCCAACAGCGGCACCGGCGCCTCGCAGATCATTCTGTCGGCCGACAGCCTGATGTTTGTGCCCTCGGACTCGGCCAATGCTGCGCCGGTCGGCTTCCTGGAAGTGGGCGTCGTGAATGGCGTGACGACGCTGCGCGTGCCGGCCGCGCGCATTGGCGACGCCACCATCACGCCGGGCAAGTTGTCGGTGCCCTATTTGTCTGCAGTGGCCTCCGACCTTGGCACAGTGAACATCGGCGTTGGTGGCTACCTCCGTTCGGGCAAGGCCGGCTTCGGCGACACGACGGCCGGCTTCTGGATTGCGAACACGGGTGGCGATCCTCAGCTTCACGTGGGCAACAACGCCGCCTGGCTGAAGTTCTCGTCAAGCACCGGCCTCGATGTGAGGCTGCCCAGCTTCAGTGCTTCGATTCCCGGTGGGGACATCTTTATCTACGTCGGAAACGGCGGTCGATCCTATGGATCGCGCACCGTGTCCGTGGCCGGTGGAATTGCGCCGTACTCCTACCGTTGGACGGTCACGGAGGTGTTTTCCGGAAACACCACCAATGCCTATGGCGCCGAGGTCAACACCGGCGCGACGACGGCGACCGCGAACTTCACCGGCTACGCCACGGACAACATCCTCACTATCTATGTGACTTGCACGGTGCGGGATGGAAACGGTCGTGCCACCGAGGCGTCGTTCATGATTTCTGCAACGCACGGGCTACCGCCATGACTGATGAAGTGAAGCACATTGCTGTTCTGGACTCGTCCGGCTTCGTGCTGCGTGTGGTGAAGAGTGCGTCCGCATGCCCTCCGGGCGAGGCCAGCGCCAGCTGTGTCGAGCTGCCGGATTGGAAGGGCTGGCCGCAAGCGCCGTTCGAGTCGGCGCAGCTCCGTCTGGTGGGCGGTGAGCTGATCTGGGTGGATATCCGGACCTCGGCGGAGAAAGACGCATCCGCTCGGGCCCGGCGCGACAGCCAGCTGCGCGCGTCCGACTGGACCCAGGTGCGGGACGCGCCGCTGACTGCGGCGCAGGTCACCGCCTGGGCCTCATGGCGCCAACAGTTGCGCGACCTTCCCGCTCACCCGAGCTGGCCGGGCATGGCCTGGCCCACGCAGCCTGCACTCTGATGGTCGAACCGACCTATGACCACATCTACGTCACGACCGAGGGCGGCGCACTGCTCACCTTCGGCGATGCCTACCTAGTCTGGGAGACCACGATGCTTCAGCAGCTGCGCGAGCAGTTCGGCCTGGTGAGCCACTCCCGCGACGAGTACCGCGACGCGCTCGCCGCGCTGCTCCCCACCGGCCCGGCCTGGCCGCGCGATCCCGAGGCCGCGCTGATGAAGTTCCTGGCCAGCCTGGCCGTGGAGATGGAGCGCGTCGACGCACGCGCCGCCCAGCTGCTCGCCGAGACCGACCCGGCCGCCACCACCGAGCTGCTGGCCGACTGGGAGCGCGTCGTCGGCCTGCCCGACCCCTGCGTCACGCAAGTCCAGACGGTGGCCCAGCGCCGCCAGGCGCTCGAAGGCCGCCTCACCGCCGTGGGCGGCCAGAGCCGCCGCTTCTTCACCGAGCTGGCTTTCCGGCTGGGCTACAGCATCACCATCGACGAGTTCCGCTCGGCCGCAGAGGCCACCGCGGCCGGCATCCCATTCACTGGCGACGAATGGGCGCACACCTGGCGCGTCAACGTCCCTGTGGCGGTCTCGATCACCTATTTCCGCGTGGGTGCGGGCGCCGTTGGTGAGCCGTTGCGTGCGTGGAGCAATGAGGTGCTGGAGTGCCAGTTCAACCGCTACAAGCCCGCGCACACCCGCCTGCTTTTCGCCTACGCCACGGCCTGACCAAACCGACTTTGAGGAGAGTTTGAATGCATCGAATTGACGGACCTGCAGCGGCGCCTGGCGGACATTTCACGGACGGCGACCCCAACACCGGTGTGCCGGCGACCATCGTCTCGCAGGCCTGGGCCGAGGCCGTCCAGGAGGAGCTGGCGGGAGTCATCGAGGCCACCGGCGCCGCGCTCGCCAAGCCCAACAACACGCAGTTGCTGGCGGCCATCAAATACTTCACTGACGCCGCCTTCCCGCCGGGCTTCATCGCCTATGACGCTGGTAGCGTGGCGCCCCCTGGCTGGTCTCTGGCCGACGGCGGCGAGTTGGACCGTGTGGCTTACGCACGGCTGTTCGCACGCATCGGCACGACCTACGGCGCCGGCAACGGCACCACCACCTTCAACAAGCCCGAGATCCGCAGCGAGTTCATACGCGCCCTCGACGCCGGGCGTGGCATCGATGCTGGCCGCCTGGTCGGCTCCGCGCAGGCTGGCCAGGTCCAACGCCACAAGCACATGGTGCCTTGGGGGGAGTGGGCGCCTTCCTCGCTCGGTGCTGGGCCGTTTGGCAACTCGAACACCGGCGGGAAGAAGGGCTCCGGTAATACCGACAGTGACGACTACTGGTACCACTCCAACGATGGCAGCGACTACGACGGCGTCATCAATCCGGCCGGCGTCGTGGGCAACGAGACGAGGCCGCGCAACGTGGCCTTCTACGCCCTGATCAAGTTGTAAGCCGGCGGAGTTTGCGACACTTGGTTTGATGCCTCATACCAAGTGTCGTGATGCCTCAGACCAATTGGCGCTTTACACAAGCCGGCCCGCCCTGGCGATGTGCTTGCGGCTCGATGCCGCAAGCATCGCCGTCCCCCAGGGGGACCGGCCAAGGTACTCCTTGGACGAGGGGCTTAATTTTCAAAACTGGTGCCAGACACTGACGATGAAGGAGGGCTGGTCGAGGCTGCGCGTCAGCGGCGAGCGGGTGGCCTGACCGACGAGGCGGGCGTGCAGCCATTGCCCGTTGACGGACCAGTTGCCGGAGAACTTGTGCTCGGCGCTGAGCGCGACGCTCCAGTCCAGCCAGCCGCTGTGCGGGCGGAACACGGGCAGGCCGCTGGCGGCAGACTCGCCCGCCCCGACGCCGTAGCTGCCGCGCAGATGCGCCGCGTTGGCATAGGTGGCGGCCAGGCTGATGGCCAGCAGCTCGTCGCCGAGCGGGAGGCCGCTGGTGGCGCCGAGTTCGAACTGGCCGCCGTTGCGATGGCGGCCGCTGCCCCAGGACAGGCCGGACTGCAGCAGCAGCTCGGGCATGACCTGGGTGTTGGCGAACAGCTGCGTGATCAGCCGCGAGCCCAGGCTTTGCACGCCCGGCGGCGACTCGCGCCGCGAACGGCCCGATTGCGGCCACATGCGCGCGCCGAACTGCCATTGCCTGGCGGCCTCGCCTTCCAGCAACTGGGGCGCGAGGTTCCAGCCCACGCCGGTGTCGGTGGCGACGAAGACGCCGCTCGGCGATTCGTAGTCCAGCGCCGGCAGCAGCGAATGGCGCTCGCGCGCGCTGCCCGGCGCCCGCGGCCAGCCGCGCCAGGACATGCCGGCCGACCAGGTGGCCTTGGCCGGCGGCGCGTCCAGCAGCAGCAGCGTGCCGGCGGCCCTGGCCTGTGGCGCGGCGCAGGCCAGGGCCAGGCACAGCAGCGGGATCGGGGAGGGGCAGTGGGCGCGGAAGTAGACAGCCATGGAGCAGCAGGTGATGCTGGTCCCTCCGACAGGAATCGAACCTGTATCTGCCGCTTAGGAGGCGGCCGTTCTATCCATTGAACTACGGAGAGCCCTCGGCCCGGGGCCGGAAAGGCGCGGATTCTCGCACGGGCTCGGCGGCGATGGCGGCGCGTGTGGTGCGGCGGACGGGGGCGGGACTGTAGCGTCGCGCCGAAATCCGGTGCCGCCGATCTTTTTGCTGACGGCTTGACAACGCGGTGTCCGTCGACAAATACTAAACCAAATGGTTAATAAAAAAGATGCCCAGCTCGATCTCGTGTTCGCCGCGCTGTCCGACGCGACGCGGCGGCGCGTGCTGGAGCAGCTCGGCGGCGGCGGGGCCTGCGTCAGCGAGCTGGCGGCGTCGCACGACATGTCGCTGCCGGGCTTCATCAAGCACCTCGCCGTGCTGGAGGCCGCCGGCCTCATCGCGCGGGCCAAGGAGGGGCGGGTCGTGCGCTGCGAGCTCGATGCCGCGCCCATGCAGGCCGCCGCGGCCTGGATCTCGCACTACGAGCATTTCTGGGGCGGGCAGCTCGATGCGCTCGGCCGTTATCTGCACCATCAACAGGAAGTCATGCCATGCAAGACAGCACAGAGCAAGCCGCGGCCCAGGTCCGCTTCGACCGGCACTACCCCGTCGCCGTCGAGAAAGTCTGGCGCGCCTGGACCGACCCGCAGGCGCTGAGCCGCTGGTTCTTCGCCGGCCGCCCCGGCGCCGTCGTCGAGGCCGAGATCGACCTGCGCGTGGGCGGGCGCTACCGCATCCTCACGCGGCTGCCCGACGGCGAGACGCACGACGTCGGCGGCGAATACCAGGAGGTCGTGCCGCAGCGCCGCCTCGTCTTCAGCTGGGCCTGGCACAGCACGCCCGAGCGCGTGTCGCGCGTGAGCCTGGATTTCGTGGCCGAAGACGGCGGCACGGCGCTGCACTTCGTGCATGACCGCTTCTTCGACGACGCGGCCCGCGCCAACCACGAGCGCGGCTGGCAGCCGGCCATCGACAAGCTCGGCGCGGTGCTGCTTCAACCCGATCTGCAGGAGGCCTGATGACTCATTCCGGAAGCTGCCACTGCGGCCGCATCAGGTTCGAGGTCGATGGCGACATCGGCTCGGCGCTCTCGTGCAATTGCTCGATCTGCCAGCGCAAGGGCTCGCTGCTGTGGTTCGTGCCGCGCGCGGCGCTGCGCCTGCTGGCGCCCGAGAGCGACACGGCCAGCTACACCTTCAACAAGCACGTCATCCAGCACCGCTTCTGCCCGACCTGCGGCATCCACCCCTACGGCGAAGGCCAGGGGCCCGACGGCGACGCGATGGCGGCGGTCAACATCCGCTGCATCGAGGGCATCGACCTCGCGGCGGTGCCGGTCACGCACTTCGACGGCAGGTCGAAGTAGCTCCGAGGCGTCGTGCATGAATCGCGGACCGGCGCCGGGCCGCCCCTAGCCGGCCCGCAGGCGATGTGCTTGCGGCTCAATGCCGCAAGCATCGCCATCCCCCCGGGCGAGGGGTGTTCAGTCCCACTTCCACTGCCAGATCACGTCCAGCGCGTTGTCGTCGCCGCCCTGGGCGCGCAGCGTGAAGCGCTGGGCGATGCGGTAGATCAGCTGCCAGCTGCCCGTCGTCGCGTTCAGGCTGCGCTCGTAGCCCACATACCAGCGCCTGGAGAGCTGCTTGCCCAGGCGCACGATGGTGGCGCGGGTGTCGTCGTCGCTCTGGGCCAGCGAGAGTTCGTCCAGCCCGAGGTTGCGCAGCACCTTGCCGGTCGGGCCCTCGCCCTCGCCGCTGAGCAGCGCCAGCGCGGCGCGCTGCAGCAGGGCCGTGTCGGTGCGGCCCAGGCCGTCGGGGCCGCGGCCGAGCAGCAGCCAGGAGAGCTTGTCGGTGTCGGCCATGTCGGGCTCGGAATAGAGGCTCACGCGCGGCGCCAGCGCCGTGCCGGCCACGCGCACGCCGACGCGGATGTCGAGGTTGGGGCGCACGGCCAGCAGGTCGAGCGCGGGGTTGTCGAAGGCGCCGGTGAAGTTGATGTCGCTGCGCTCGATGTCCAGCTTCTGCCCGTAGGCCGCGTACTGGCCGCCGTTGGCGTCGAGGTGGCCGGTCACGCGCAGCGGGCCGTTGTTCTGCGTGGCCTTCAGCTCGCCGCGCAGTTGGGTCGTCAGGCCGCGCCCGCGCACCTTGAAGTCGCTGCCGAAGTCCACGGCCAGGTTGACGACGCTGTTGCGCACCGCCTTGGGCGCCGGTGGCGCGGTGGGGGCGCTGTCGCCGGGACTGCGCGTGCCGCGCAGCACCGTGACGTCGTCGGCCAGGGCCGGCGCGTCGGCGCGGCTGAAGTCGAACAGGCCTTCGTCGGCGCGCAGCCGGCCGTCGAGCTTGAGCCCTTGGGCATCGAGGTCGAGGGTGGCGTCGCCGCTGGCGACGATGCGGCGGTCCACGCGCGACAGCACGCGCAGCCTGTCGGCCGTCAGCCGGAGGTGGGCGCTGGGCTGGGCGCCGAGCTCGGCCCGGCCGCTGGCGCGCAGCCAGCCGTCGCCGCCGCGGGCTTCGAGCCGGGTCAGCTCGGCGTGCTGGCCCTGCAGTGCCAGCGCGAAGTGGCCCTCGGTCACGTCCACGCCGTAGAGCAGATGGCGCAGGGCCAGGCCCTGGCCCTCGGCGCGGCCGTTCAGGTCGGGCGTGCCGAGGCGCCCGCCGAGCTGCACGGTGGCCGCGGCGCGGCCACCCAGGCGCCAGCCGGCCGGCACCCAGCGGCCCCAGGTCGCGAGGTCGGCGACGTTGGCCTGCAGCACGCCTTCCATCGGCGTGTTCGCGTCGGGCCACAGGCCGGCGGGGCGCAGCGTCAGCGCGCCGCCGAGGCTGCCGAGATCCTTGCCGGCAAGGCCTTCGGCGAAACGCCAGACGCCGTCGTGCACGTTCAGCGCGATGCGCAGATCGGTCAGGCCCAGCGCGCGCGGCCCGAACTCGTCGGTCACGCGCAGGTCGCCGCCCTGGCGTTCGATCATCACGTCGGCCGTCAGCCTGTCGTTCAGCAGCAGCGTGGCATGGCCGGCCATGCGCAGGTCGCCGCCCCAGCCGAAGTCGGGCTGCCAGCGCGCCAGCAGCGGCGCGGCGGCGAGGTCTTCGAGCTGCAGCTCGGCGCGCAGCTCGGGATGCTCGCCGCCGGTCCAGTTCAGCGCCTGCCAGCGCACGAAGGCGCCGCCGACCTCGGCGCGACCCGGCTCGGCCGCGAGCTGCGGACCGGCGCCGGCCCAGCGCAGGCCGATGTCGCGCGCGGCCAGCAGGGCCGGCGTGCCGGGGCGCAGCGGGCCGATGTCGAGCTGGGCGATGCGGCCGGCCCAGGCCTGGCCGTCCCAGCGGCCGCGGGCCTGGAGCTGGGCGTTCAGGTCCAGGTCGCCGGCGTCGCGCGGCAGGCGGCCGTTGACCTGGGCCTTCAGCTCGTGGGCGCTGCGCCGGCCCTGCAGGTCGAGCTTGACGCCGGCGAGCTGGGCGTGCGGGCTGCGCAGCTGGCCGATGTCGAGGCTGAGCGCGACGGGACCATCGCCGTCGGCGCCGGGCAGGGGCAGCTCCCAGCGCGCCTTGGCGCTGGCGATGCTGGCGCCCAGGGCCTGGGCCGAGGCCAGCGCGAGCCGCCCGCTGCCGCCGGCCTGCCAGCCCCTGGCGGTGCGCAGCAGCTGGAAGCTGCCGTCGGCATCGGCCTGGCCGGCGACGGGCGGCTGGCCGAACAGCGCTATCACGGGGTTGAGCTCGGCCAGCGCGCCGGCCTTCAGCGCGGCCGTGCCGGTGAGGGCCTCCGGCGCCGCCTGGCCGCCTGACTGCAGGCGGTTGCTGCCCAGGCGGGCGTCGATGTCGAAGGCGGCCGGGGCCGCGGCGCTGTCGCGCTTCAGCGTGGCATGGCCTTCCAGCGCCAGGCCGGCGAGCTGGCCGGGCAGCAGGCGGGTGTCGACGCGGCCGCTCAGGCTGGCGGCGGTCGTGCCGCGCAGGTCGAGGTCGGCATCGGCGTTGAGCCGCGTCGGGCCGGGCAGGCGGGCCCAGGCCGAGGCGGGCGCGCCGCGCCACAGCAGATGGGGGTCGAGCTGGCGCAGCTCGGCATGCAGCTGCAGCGCGCCGCCGGTGTCGAGCCGGCCGCGGGCCTGCAGCGTTGCGTCGCCGCTGGCCAGCTGGATGTTCTCGATCTGCCAGGCCTTGCCCTCGCCCTGCGCGCGGGCCTGCAGGCGCAGCGGGCGGTCCTGCAGCGTGCCGCCCAGGTCCAGCCGCGCCGACAGTGGGCCGGCCTTGCTGCCGGACAGCGTCAGCGGGCCGTCCAGCCGCGCGGGTGTGGCGCGCGCGTCCAGCGCCTCGGGGCGCAGGCCCTGCACGCGGGCGTCGAGCTGCCAGCGGCCGTCGGCATCGAGCCGGCCCTGGCCCTGCACGCGGGCGCCGCCGGCCAGCTCGGCGTCCAGCGTGGTCAGGCGCAGGCGGGTGGGCTGGTCGGGGCGGCCGGCCAGCACGATGGCCAGGCGGGCGACGGGCAGGGCCCGCTGGTCCCAGCGGCCGGCGGCGCCGTTGCGCAGCTCGGCCTGCAGCGTGGCCTCGGCGTCGTAGGCGGGCGCCCGGAGGCGGGCCGTGCCGGTCAGGGCCGTGCGCGGCAGGCCGGGCGCGAAGGGGGCGAGGTCGAGCTGGTCGGCGCGCAGCTGCAGCGCGTTGACGGGCCAGCGCGCAAAGGGCTGGACCTCGCCATCGGCCTGCAGCGCCTGGTGGGCGGCCTGCAGCTCGGCCTTGGCCTTGAGCCGGGCGAGCGGGCCGGTGACGGTGGCCACGGCCAGCCAGGGCAGCTCGGTGGCCTCGGCCTGCAGCAGGCGCAGCGTCGCGTCGGTCTGCAGCGGCGCGGCGCTGGCGATGCGGGCCTCGCCGGCCAGGTTCAGGTGTTGCCAGCGCGCGGCCTTGAGCTGGAGGTGGTGGATGCCGTCGCGGGGCAGGTTGACCTCGGCCTCCAGGCCGAGCAGCGGGGCCTGGTCGGGCGCCCAGCTCAGCTTCGCGATGCGCAGGCTGGTGATGTGGACGGCCAGGGGCAGGCCGAGGTCGGCCGGCGCGGCCAGCGGCGTGTCGCCGGGCTCGCTGTGCACGCTCAGCTCGTCTGCGACCAGCTCGCGGGCGAGCAACTGCCGCTCGCCGATGGCGATGCCCAGGCCCCGCCAGCGCAGGCCGCGCAGCTCGGCCGAGCCGCCGGGCCAGCTCAGTTGCAGGCGGCGGGCGCTGAAGTCGCCCAGCAGCGTGCCTTCGGGCGCTTCCACCTGCACGCCGGGCAGCCCCGCCAGCAGCCAGGCGCTGCCGGCGGGGCGGTGCAGCAGCCAGGCGACGAAGGCCACGGCGGCTGCGCTCAGCAGCGCCAGTGCGATCAGCAGCATGCGCAGGATTCGCCAGGTGCGCGTCACAGCGTGATCCCCACGCTGTTCGGCGAAGCCGCAGCGTCTGGCTTCACAGCGTGATCCCCACGCTGAAATGCAGCCGCCACTTGCCGGTTTCCACGGCGCGGGCGAGGTCCACGCGCAGCGGGCCGACCGGGCTGCGCCAGCGCACGCCGGCGCCGACGCCGACGACGGCGTGGTAGTCCGTCCAGCGCGAGGCGGCGTTGCCGGCGTCGACGAACAGCGCGCCCCACAGGCTGGGCATGCCGATCGTGAAGGGCCGCGCGACCTCCAGGCTGCCGGCGGCCAGCACGCGGCCGCCGACGGTCAGGCCGTTCTTCTGCGGGCCGAGGCTGCGGTAGGCATAGCCGCGCACGGAGTCGTCGCCGCCGGCGAGGAAGAGCAGCTTCTCGGGCACGCCGACGCTGTCGTGCACGACGACCTGGTCCACCTCGGCGCGTGCCGAGCCGTACCAGTTCGCGCCGAGGGGCTTGTAGGCGCCGAGCTTGAGCTGCAGGCGCGCGAAGGGGCCGCTGTCGTCCGTGCCGCCGCCGCGCGCATAGCCCAGGCCGACGAGGGCCAGGCTCTGGTAGCCGTCGGTGGGCAGCAGGCTGCTGTCCAGGCGGCGGCGTATCCACTGCTGGTTGGCGGACAGCGCGAGGTTGGTGTTGACCTGCGCGCCCGTGGTCTCGCGGGCGCGCAGCAGTTCGACGTAGCTCAGGCGCTCGTCCTGCGTGGCCTCGTAGAGCCGGCCCAGGCGCAGGCCGAGGTTGGTCGCCACGGTGTCGCCGGAACGAGTCTGCTCGAACTGCGTGGACGCGAGGTTGCGGTGCAGGTCGGGCTGGGGATGGGAGCTGAGTTCGAGCTCGGCGCTGTTCAGGTTGCGGCTGAGCTGGAGCTTGCTGCGCGCACGCAGGGGCAGGTCGAAGGGGCGGCGGTGCAGGTGCTCGACGCTGATGCTCTGGCCGTTGTTGCTGTGGTAGCCCACGGCGACGGTGGCCTGCTGCAGCGCGGACTCGGTGACGCTGACCTGCACGGGGTTGCTGCCGTCGGCGTCCAGCGTGTCGGTGAGCAACTGCACGCGCACCGCGTCGAAGAGCTGGGTCTTGGCCAGGCGCTCCTGGAACTCGGCCAGCTTCTGCTCGGTGTAGGCGTCGCCGGTGCCGAAGCCGGCCAGGCGTTCGACGGTGTCGCGGCTCTGGCGCTTCAGGCCCTCGATGCGCAGCGCGCCGAGCCGCGCGCGCCTGCCGCTGGCGAGCACGAGGTGCAGCTCGGCGGCCTGCGCGTCGGGGTCGACGCGCGCGGCCGTCTCGCCCCAGCGCGCCAGCGGGAAGCCGCCGGTGCGGGCGTGCAGCAGCAGCTCGCTCTTGGCCGCAGCCCATTGCGGCTGCGTGAACGCGGCGCCTTCCTTCAGCGGCCAGGCCCGGCGCAGGCCGTCGCGCAGCGCGGCGGCCTCGTCCTCGGCCAGGCCCTCGGTGAAGTCGAGCTCGACCTTGCCGACCCGCATGACCGGCCCGGTCCTGACGACGAGGCGCAGCCGGGTCGCGTCGGCCGGGTCGCGGTCGACATCGGCCCTGGCGCTGAAATAGCCCTCGGTCTCCAGCAGGGCCTCGGCCTGCGCGGGCGCCGCGGCGGCCAGGCGCGCCAGCTCGACGCGGCTCAGCGCGGCCTCGCTGGCGCGGTAGCGGGCGAGGTCGAGGTTCTGCAGCAGCAGCGCGCGCAGCTCGCTGGCGCGGTCGCCGTCGACGCGGATGTCGAGGCTGTAGACGGCGGGAGCGTCGGCGGGGATGCCGGGCGCGGCTTCGGCTTGCGGCGGCTGGGGCGCCTTCGTCGCACAGCCACTCAGCACCGCCACGAGCAGCAGGGCGACAAGGAGTCTGGGGGGCGGCATGTGTGGCCCGCGTTGGGTCTGGCAGGGGGCGCGGGCTAGGCGTCGAGGAGGCCGCGGGCTCGCGCCCGCAACGACGAGCAACAACGCCCGCGCCCCCTGCCAAACCCAACCCGAAGGGCCAGGGCGATTTGCGGCATCCGGCGGCGTTGCCGGCTCCTTGCGTGGCGCCTGCCACGCCGCGTCACCTGCGCCTTGCCGGATGCCGCAACTCGTCCTGGCGCGGGCCGCACATGCCGCCCCCCAGACTCCTCGCGTCATTTACTGAGCAGCCGCATCGCGCCTTCCAGGCCGGAGAGGGTCAGCGGGAACATGCGCTGCTGCATCAGTTGCTGGATCAGCGCGATGCTCTGCCGGTACTGCCAGACGCCTTGCGGCTCGGGGTTGATCCACGCGTACTTGGGGAAGGCGTGGGTGAGGCGCTGCAGCCATTCGGCACCGGCCTCGTCGTTGTTGTATTCGACGCTGCCGCCGACCTGCAGGATCTCGTAGGGGCTCATCGTCGCGTCGCCGACGAAGACGAGCTTGTAGTCCTTGTTGTACTTGCGGATCAGGTCGAAGGTGCTGAGCTTCTCGGCGAAGCGGCGCCGGTTGTTCTTCCAGACGAAGTCGTAGACGCAGTTGTGGAAGTAATAGAACTCCAGGTGCTTGAACTCGCTCTTGCAGGCCGAGAACAGCTCCTCGACGCGGTGGATGTGCTCGTCCATCGTGCCGCCCACGTCCATCAGCAGCAGCACCTTGACCTTGTTGTGGCGCTCGGGCTGCATGCGGATGTCCAGCAGCCCGGCGCTGGCGGCCGTGCCGTGGATGGTGCCGTCCAGGTCCAGCTCCAGCTCCGAGCCCTCGCGTGCGAAGCGGCGCAGCCGGCGCAGCGCGACCTTGATGTTGCGCGTGCCCAGCTCCAGCGTGTCGTCGTAGTCGCGGTAGGCGCGCTGCTCCCAGACCTTGACGGCGCTTTTTCCCCCGCCCTTGCCGCCGATGCGGATGCCCTGGGGGTTGTAGCCCGAGTTGCCGAAGGGGCTGGTGCCACCGGTGCCGATCCAGCGGTTGCCGCCTTCGTGGCGCTCCTTCTGTTCCTCGAAACGCTTCTTCAGCGTCTCCATCAGCTCGTCCCAGCCCATCTTCTCGATGGCGGCCTTCTGCTCGGGCGTGAGCTCCAGTTCCAGCTGCTTGCGCAGCCACTCCAGCGGCACCTCGGCGCTGAAGTCGGTCAGCATCTCCACGCCCTTGAAGTAGGCGGCGAAGGCGCGGTCGAACTTGTCGTACTGGGTCTCGTCTTTGACCAGCGTGGCGCGGGCCAGGTGGTAGAAGTCATCGATGCTCGCGACGCCGCCGTCCTCGGGCGACGCGATGACGCCGGCCTGCAGCGCCTCCAGCAGCGTCAGGTACTCGGGCACCGTCACCTTGAGCTTGGCGGCGCGCAGCGTGTAGAAGAACTGGATCAGCATCGTCAGGGCTCCATTGAGCGCTCGCGCCATTCACAGCGCATCAAACCTGCGGGCCGAGCGCCGGGCCGCTCCCAAGCCGGCCCGTCCGGCGATGTGCGAGCGGGGCAAGCCCCGCGAGCATCGCCGTCCCCTCGGGGGACCGGCCAAGGTACTCCTTGGACGAGGGGTTTCATGTCAGCTCGCGTACTTCTTCAGCCAGGCGAAGAACTCACCGTACCAGAGTCGACTGTTGCGGGCTTTCAGTACCCAGTGGTTTTCGTCGGGAAACCAGACCAGCCGGGCCGGCACGCCGAGGCTTTTCAGCGTGTTGTAGTGGGCCAGGCCCTGGGCGTCGGGCACGCGGTAGTCGAGCTGGCCGTGGATGACGAGGGTGGGCGTGCTGAAGTTCTTGGCGAAGGTGTCGGGGCTTTGCGCGGCCACCTTGGCCGGGTCGTCCCAGCAGGCCGCGCCCAGCTCCTTGCGGTGCCAGTCGTAGGCGTCGTCGGCGACCATGGCCGGCCAGTCGTAGCAGCCGGCGTGGCAGACATAGGCCTGGTAGCGGCCGGCCTCCACATGGCCGTTCATCCACGCGACCATATGGCCGCCGTAGCTGCCGCCGGCGGCGACCACGCGTTTCCTGTCCACCCAGCGTTTCTTCAGCAGCCAGTCGGTGCCGGCCTCGACGTCCTGCAGCTCGTACTCGCCCCAGCGGCCGGTGATGCAGTCGAGGAACTCGAAGCCGAAGCTCGATGAGCCGTGGTAGTTCACGCAGGCGACGACATAGCCGCCGTTGGCGAACACCTGGTGGTTCCAGCGCCAGTGCCAGCCGTCGCCGAAGGCCGTGTGCGGACCGCCGTGGATTAGCTGCATGACGGCGTGCTTCTTCTTCGCGTCGAAGCCGGGCGGATAGACCAGCCACATCTGCACCGCGTCGCCGCGTGCGCCGGTGATCATCACTTCCTCGTGGCGGCCGAAGGCGTGGGCGGCCAGGCGCTCATCGTTCAGCGCCTCCATGCGGCGCAGGCCGTCCTCGCCGAGCACGGACAGCCGCGGCGGGAACTGCAGGCTGTCGTGGTTGATGACGACGAAGTCGGCGGCGAGCGCGAAGCTGCCGACATGGCCGCCCTCGAAGATGGGCTCGGCCAGCCGGTCGCCGAGGCCGAACCGCCACAGATGGCGGCGGCCGCGGTCCTCGGCGGCGAACAGCACGGATTGGTCGTCCGCGGCCCAGCGCAGCGGCGCGGCGACTTCGTGGTCCCAGTCCTCGCTGAAGACGGCCCAGCGGCCCTGCTGGTCCAGCACGGCGAGCTGGTGGGGCCGGTTGTGGCCGAGCGCCTGCTGGCTGGCCAGGAAGGCGAGATGGGCGCCGCCATGGCTGTAGCAGGGCGCGTCGAAGTCCCAGTCGGCGTCCTGCAGCAGCACCTGGGCCTGGCGCGTGCGCACGTCGATCTCGGCCAGCGCGAAGCGGCCGTCCGTGCGCTTGTCGGTGGCCGGGTCGAAGCAGAAGGCGATGCGGCGGCCGTCGGGTGCGATGTCGAAGCCGTTCGCATCCGGCTCGGTGCGGCTGAGTTCCCAGGCCGTGCCCTCGAACAGGTCGCGCACCCGGCCCGTGGCCAGGTCCATCACATGCAGATGCGGCACGCGGCCCATCGGGATGTGGTGGTCCCAGAAGCGGTAGAGGGCCGCGTCGGTGACATAGGCGGTTTCCTTGCGGGCCTTGAAGTCCTTCAGCGCCTCGGCCTGAGCGGCGGCCCTGCGGTCGGGCCAGACCCAGGATACGAAGGCGATGTGCCGGCCGTCCGGGAACCACTTGAAGGCCTCGACGCCGGTGGCCACCTGGCCGACGCGGCGCGCCTCGCCGCCATCGGGCGCGATGACGTAGAGCTGGGCCTCCTCGTCGGCCGCGCCGCCTTGCGCGCGCCTGGCCGTGAAGGCGATCAGGTCGCCGCGCGGGCTCCACTGCGGGTTGCCGTCCTTCTCGCCGGCCTCGGTCAGGCGGCGCGGCGCGCCGCCCAGCGTCGAGAACAGCCACAGGCTGGCCTGCGCCCTGTTGGCCTCCATCGAGTGGCGCGTGACGCCGGCCACGGCCTGGGCGCCGTCGGGGGCGAGGCTGGGCTCGCCGATGCGGTCCAGGGCCCAGAGCGCGTCGACGTCGAAGGCCTTGGCGGCTTGCTTCATGCGCGGGGTCGGCTCAGCTGCCAGTTCAGATGCGCCTTGACCTCGGGCCATTCGCCCACGGTCAGGCTGTACATGACGCTGTCGCGCACCGTGCCGTCGCGGCGCAGCGCGTGGTGGCGCAGCACGCCGTCGCGCTTGGCGCCGAGGCGCTCGATGGCGCGCTGCGAGGCGTGGTTGAAGTTGTCGGTGCGCCAGCCCACGAGTTGCGCGCCCAGGGTCTCGAAGGCATGGCTCAGCAGCAGCAGCTTGGCCGTCGTGTTGACGGCGCTGCGCTGCACGCGCCGGGCATACCAGGTGTAGCCGATCTCGACGCGGTCTATGGCCGGCACGATGTCGTGATAGCTGGTCGAGCCCAGCACCTCGCCGCTGGCCGCGTCCAGCACGGCGAAGGGCAGGCGGTGGCCGTCGGCTTGGCCCCGGAGCGCGGTCTCGACATAGGCGCGTGTCTGCACGGGCTCGGGCACGCTGGAGAAGCGCAGATTCCACAGCTCGCCGTCGGCCGCCGCGGCCTGCAGGCCGGGCACGTGGTCCAGCGCCAGCGGCACGAGGCGGATCGGCCCTGCCGCCAGCGTCAGGGGAAGGACGGCCTGCATCAGCGGTTGTTCCTCTGCATGAAGACCAGCTTCTCGAACAGGGTCAGGTCCTGCTCGTTCTTCAAGAGCGCGCCCACCAGCGGCGGGATGCTGACCTTTTCGTCCCTGGCCTGCAGCGCGTCCACGGGCACGTCCTCGGCGACGAGCAGCTTCAGCCAGTCGATCAGCTCCGACGTGCTGGGCTTCTTCTTCAGGCCGGGCAGGTTGCGCACGTCGTAGAAGTTCTTCAGCGCGGCGGCGAGCAGGTCTTTCTTCAAGGTCGGGAAGTGCACGTCGACGATCTTGCGCATCGTCTCGGCGTCGGGAAACCTGATGTAGTGGAAGAAGCAGCGGCGCAGGAAGGCGTCGGGCAGCTCCTTCTCGTTGTTGGACGTGATGAAGACCAGCGGCCGGTGCCGGGCCTTGACGAGCTGGCGCGTCTCGTAGACGTAGAACTCCATGCGGTCGATCTCGCGCAGCAGGTCGTTCGGGAACTCGATGTCGGCCTTGTCGATCTCGTCGATCAGCAGCACGACCGGGCGGTCCGCCTCGAAGGCCTGCCACAGCACGCCCTTGACGATGTAGTTCTCGATGTTCCTGACGCGCTCGCTGCCCTCGATGCCGGCGAGCTGGCTGTCGCGCAGCCGGCTGACGGCGTCGTACTCGTACAGGCCCTGCTGGGCCTTGGTCGTGCTCTTGATATGCCACTGCAGCAGCGGCATGCCGAGGGCGGACGCGACCTCCTCGGCCAGCATGGTCTTGCCCGTGCCGGGCTCGCCCTTGACGAGCAGCGGACGCTGCAGCGTGGCCGCGGCATTGACCGCGAGCATCAGGTCGGCGGTGGCGACGTACTGGTCGGAACCTTGGAATTTCATGGGGGAAAACCGGGGTTTGAAGGGGGCCGGACCAGTATAGGAGCCCTCCTATAATCGCCGCCGCTCAAGAACCCGACACCCATCGAGACATGAAAAAACTGCTGAAGATGTCGTTCGTCCTGGCCACCCTGCTTGGCGCTTTTGCCGCCCAGGCTCAGGATGCGAAGGCGGGTGAGAAGAAGGTGGCGATGTGCATCGGCTGCCATGGCATCGCGGGCTATCAGGCCAGCTTCCCCGAGATCCACAAGGTGCCGATGATCGCGGGCCAGAACGCCAAGTACATCGCGTCGGCCCTGCATGCCTATGCCAAGGGCGAGCGCAGGCACCCGACGATGCGCGGCATCGCCGGCTCGCTGAACGACCAGGACATCGCCGACGTCGCCGCCTTCTATGAACAGCAGGCCCAGGCGCCCGCCGTGCCCGACACCCCTGTCGAGGCGCCGGCCCAGGTGGCCGAGCTGCTGAAGAAGGGCGCCTGCATCTCCTGCCACGGCGCCAACTTCAGCAAGCCCATCGACCCCAGCTACCCCAAGCTGGCCGGCCAGCATGCCGACTACCTGAGCGTTGCGCTGAAGGCCTACAAGACCGAAGGCAACCCCAATGTCGGCCGCGGCAACGCCATCATGGCCGGCCAGGTCAAGCAGTTCAGCAACGCCGAGCTGAAGGCCATCGCCGCCTACATCGCCTCGCTGCCGAGCGAGCTGCGCACGGTGCCGCAGAACAAGTTCCGCTGACCGGCCCCGCGCCGCCGCCCAGGAGCCGCCCCGCGAGGGCGGCTTTTTGCTGGGTGCTGGGAAGCGGGCCGAGCGTGCAGGGCTGCACGCTCGCCGGCTCCCGCGTCCCGCCGATGGCGCGGATACTCGGCGCGAGAGTCGCGCTTGCAATGTTGAAAAAGATTCCCACCTCCGAAGCCAGGCTCGGGATGTTCCTGCAGGCTCTCGAGGGCTCCTGGCTGTCGCATCCGTTCTGGAAGACCAGCTTCGTGCTGACGGAGGAGGCCGACCTGGCGGCGCTCAAGGCCAGCGGCGTGGCGGCGGTGTGGATCGATGTCGACAGGGGATGCGATGTCGGGCCCGTGGCGGCGCCGGCGGCCGTGCCCGCGCGGCCTGCGGCACCGGCCGCTGCACCGGCCGCCGCGCGCCAGCCCAATGCCCATTTCGAGGACGAGATCGGCCGCGCGGCCGAGGTGCTGCACCGCTCCCGGCAGGCCGTGACGGCGCTGTTCACGGAGGCCCGCCTGGGCAATGCCATCGATTCGGAAAGCTGCCTGCCCATCGTCGAGCAGGTCGCGTCGTCGCTGGCGCGCAACCCGTCGGCCTTCATCAGCCTGGCCCGGCTGAAGACGCGGGACGACTACACGTACATGCACTCGGTCGCCGTCTGCGGCCTGATGGTGTCCCTGGCCCGGCAGATGGGCATGGGCGACGCCGAGGCGCGCGAGGCCGGGCTGGCCGGGCTGCTGCACGACGTCGGCAAGATGCAGATGCCGCTGGAGGTGCTGAACAAGCCCGGCTCGCTGACCGATGCCGAGTTCAGCGTGATGCGCAGCCATCCGGAGCGCGGCTGGGAGCTGCTGAAGGAAGGCGCCAAGGTGCCGGCCACCGCGCTGGACGTCTGCCTGCACCACCACGAGAAGATCGACGGCACCGGCTACCCCCACAAGCTGGCCGGCGAGCAGATCAGCCTGCTGGCGCGCATGGGCGCCGTCTGCGACGTCTATGACGCGATCACATCCACGCGGCCCTACAAGGCGGCCTGGGATCCGGCCGGCTCGCTGCAGCGCATGGCGCAGTGGAAGGGCCAGTTCGACCCGGCTGTCTTCCAGGCCTTCGTGAAGAGCGTCGGCATCTACCCGACCGGCACGCTGGTGCGCCTGCAGTCGGGCCGGCTGGCCGTGGTGGTGGACCAGAACCCCGCGTCGCTGGTGGCGCCGCGGGTCAAGGTCTTCTATTCGACCAAGTCGAACATGCCCATCCCGGTGCAGTTGCTGGACCTCGCCGCCCCCGGCACATCGGACCGCATCGCCGGCCGTGAGCCGCCCGAGAACTGGGGCTTCAACTACCTGGAAGACTTCTGGAACCCCAAGAATTAGCCGCCGGCGCAGGGGCATCCGGGCCCTCCTAAACTGGCCGCCCTGCAGTCGGGAGAACCGTGATGAAGCGATGGTTGGGCATGGCCTTGCTGGCATGGGCCTGTGGCGCGTCGGCGCAGACGCTGCGCTGGGCCGGTGCGGGCGACCCGCAGACGCTGGACCCGCACTCGCAGAACGAGAGCCTGACCAATGTCGTCAACGGCCAGATCTACGAGCGCCTGACCAATCGCGACGCCAAGCTGGCCCTGGTGCCCGGCCTGGCCACGTCCTGGTCCCAGACCGGGCCGCTGAGCTGGCGCTTCAAGCTGCGCCCCGGCGTGAAGTTCCACGACGGCACGCCGCTGACGGCGGACGATGTCGTCTTCTCGGTGCAGCGCGCCAAGGAGCCGACCTCGCAGATCGCCAACTACGCCAATGCCGTGGGCGTGGCCCGGCGCGCGGACGATCTGACGGTGGACTTCCAGCTCTCCAGCTTCAACCCCGTCTTCCTGCAGCACATCGACCAGCTCTGGATCATGAGCCGCAAATGGTGCGAGGCCCATCGCGCCGTCAAGCCGCTGGACTTCAAGAACAAGGAGGAGGGCTACGCGGCGCTGAACGCCAACGGCACCGGCCCCTTCATGCTGGCGAGCCGCCAGCCCGGCATCAGGACCGTGCTCAGGCGCAACCCGAACTGGTGGAACAAGTTCGAGGGCAATGTGCAGGAACTCGTCTTCACGCCCATCGCCAGCGACGCGACGCGGCTGGCCGCGCTGGTGTCGGGCGAGGTCGACTTCGTGCACGACCCGGCGCCGCGCGACGTGGCCCGGCTGCGCAACACGGCCGGCGTGAAGATCATCGACGGCCCGGAGAACCGCCTCGTCTTCATCGGCATGGACCAGGCGCGCGACAGGCTGCTCTACGGCAACGTGCCCGGCAACCGCAACCCCTTCAAGGACCAGCGCGTGCGCCGCGCCCTCTACCAGGCCATCGACATCGAGGCCCTGCGCAGCAAGCTGATGAGAGGCCTGTCCACCCCCACCGGCGGGCTGACGCCGTCGGCCAACGCCTCCTTCGACGATCCCGCGCTGCAGACGCGCCTGCCCTACGACCTGGCCGCTGCCCGCAGGCTGATGGCCGAGGCAGGCTTTGCCGATGGCTTCGAGGTGACGCTGGACTGCCCCAACAACCGCTACATCAACGACGAGCAGATCTGCATCGCGCTGGCCGCGATGTGGGCCCAGCTCAAGGTCAAGGTCAAGGTCAACGCGATGCCGCGGGCGCTCTATTTCCCCAAGCTGGAGAAGCTGGACACCAGCCTCTACATGTATGGCTGGGGCGGCAGCGTGACGGACGCCGAGACGGCGCTGACGCCGCTCTACCGCAACCGCGGCGAGAAAGGCGTGGGCGACTACAACTACGGCGATTTCCGCAACGACCGTGCCGATGCGCTGGCCGCGCAGAGCAGCGTCGAGCCCGACCCGAAGAAGCGCGAGACCCAGATCCGCGGCGCGCTGGCGGCGCTGCGCGAGCAGGTCAACGTGATCCCGCTGCACCGCCAGGTCATCCCCTGGGCGGCGCAGGCGAACGTGACGCCGGTGCACCGCCCGGACAACTGGCTGGAACTCGCCTGGGTGCAGATCGGCCGCTGATCTGGGCCTCTGATGCGGCGTGGCAATCCAAGTGCTCGCCAGGCGAAGCGACGCAGTGAGCGCTTTGGCGGCGAGGCCGGATCGCGGCTCACTGCGCCCTCTACGGCGGGGCGGCTATGCGGCAGCAGCCAGTTGCGATCGTTGGCTGGCTGACTGTGGCGACCAGTCCAGTTGCCTGCCGAAGCCAGCTTGACCATTTGGCTTCAGCCTCGGACGGTTGTGGCCAGCGCTCGACAAACTCGGCGGCGTGCTCAACCGCCACCTGCCTCGGGAGCTTCATTCCCCAGCGCGGCACGGCCGGCATGGAATGATTGCAACGCCCCTTCGAACCAGTCGGCTTTCGGTCCGCGGCGGCAAGCCAGGTACCGGCGATGTGCGCACGCTGAAAAGAAAACAGCCCTTGCGGCACCGTTGAACTTAAGGTTTGCCCCTGCGAAATGAACTTAAGACCTGCATCAGGCGCAAGTCAATGCTTCAAGTCGCAGGAGCCGCACGGCTGCGATGGGCTTGTGGCGGAAGCGGTGATTTCCGAACCAGTCAAGAGGGTAAAAACACCAACGAAAAAAACAACAGAAAGGGGCCGTTAGGCCCCTTCGTTTTGCCAGTCGCGCCGCGCTACAGCCGGCGAATCGGGGCGCTCCCGTCGCAAGATGACCCGCTTGATTGACGACAGGTGAACACCGTGCGAGGCCGCCAGCTCGGTCATGGTGTACCCACCCGAAGCCCACTTTCGGTAAACCTGCGCCTCCACAGCGGAGGACAGTGAGCGCGGCCGACCGCAGTGGACACCCCGCGCGGCGGCAGCACCCTGGCCAGCCATACTTCTCTCCCGGATCATTGACCGCTCAAACTCAGCGAAGGCGCCGAGCAGGTGCATCATCATCCGGCCAGCCGGTGAGCCCGTGTCTATGGGCTCCGTGAGGCTACGAAAGCCAGCGCCAGCCCGCTCGATCCGATCCAGGATGCGCAGCAGATCTGCCAGAGACCGCGCGAACCTGTCCACCTTATAGACCAGCACAACGTCGCCCGGCCGAAGGCCATCCAGAAGGACCTCAAGCGCTGGCCGCGACTTCAGCGAGCTACGCTTTTCCTCAACGATCCGGCGAACCTTTGCGCGTCGCAAAGCGTCACGCTGCAGCGTCGTTTCCTGTTCGCTAGAAGACACACGGGCATATCCGATCAGCACTGTAGTTAAACCCCCCGAGGCGACCCTAATCAAACCAGGGCCAGACCAATCCAAAGAAAAACGCGTATGGCCAACGCAACAGAAACCCCCTGTACCCTAGCGGCTTGACTGGAGGGACCAATGGGAATCGAAGACCGTGACTGGTACAGAGACGAACTGCGCAAGCGAACCGGCTACAAAGAACGCGCCAAGTTCCGAATCAACCTAGGACAGCAGCAGAAGCAGACCGCGTGGACGGAGTTCTGGACACGGGCCGCCTGCGTGATCGCACTCATCGTTGCCGCCGCCTATGTAGCGCGCATCCTGATTCGATAACGCGTTACGATATAGCTATCAATTGCGTAACGCGTTAGCTAAATACAATTAGCGTAACGCGTTGCGATACTCTATAGTTCACCCATCGAATCGCAACGGGTGACGAAATGAAGCAAGCCGAGGACAAGAAGACAAAGGAACTCCCGGGACTGGGGCGCCGAGGCCGGCCGCCAGTCGGTGAAAGAGCCATGACGCCGGCAGAGCGCCAGAAAGCCTATCGAGAACGCCTGGCCGAGGAACGGTACGACAACAACGCCCGCGACCTGTCACGCGTTACGATAATGAAGCAGCTTGTTGACTGCTTCGACCAGCTCGACCGACGCCCGCCAGACACGGACCTCAGCGAGGGCGCCAAGTACCGCGCTGAAGAGCTGCTGGCCGAACTCGCAACGCGTTACGAATTAGACTGCTACAAGATCAATCGGCGCGTGAAGGCCGAGAAGGTCAAGCCACTTTCGGCACGCGTTACGAAATAGGTGGGCCCTCGGTCGACAGGAAAAACACATCGCCCCAGCGAGAGAGCCAGGTCATGAGCTCGCAGGGACCAGCGGCCACATCGTCAAAGACAAGCCCAATCAGCTCGGCGAGCTGGGCATCGCGGAAACGCATACGGACGGCCTCAGGTATCTCGATACCGGCGCTACCGCTGTAGCGGTTCGACCAGTCGTCACCGTCCTCAAAGGCCTTGAGCATGTACTTTGAGAGGTAGGCCGCGAGCTTGCCGACAGACCGCTGCGACCAGCGCTTACGAAGCTTCTGATTAATTGAGCCACCAAGATCCCCAGTAACGCTACGCCAGATCGCGAGCACGACAGGAAAACTCTTTACCTTGACACCGTTGGCAGCAGCAAGCTGGCGCGGCAAAGCGTGGACAGCCATATGCACATGCCAAGCACCGCGTTTCTGCCGCTCAAAAGCGGCAACGTAGACGAAGCCAGGGAGAGCGCGGCGGATGCGGCGAACGAACTCCTTCATATGCCGCTTACAGAGCGCCAGGTCGGTCTGATTCTCGCGGTAGGTGAGGGTCAGGAGGGCGTCGAGGCCCAGGACTTTCACCGAGCGACGAACGCGGGTCTTTGCGCGACGCGCGGCGCGCTGACGGTTTGCCTCGCGGCGCTCATCAGCCTTTTCCTCGCGATCACGGTCGGCCATTTGCTGCCAGTCATCACCAAACAGCTGCTGGAGGTGCGGGGGCACCTCTTGCCAGACCGTAGGGCGCGAGATGACGGCCTCTTTGTGGCCATTGCCCAACTGATAGGTCCGAACAACCCACTCATCCTCGGCTGGCTTGCTTTCGAACCAGATGCCTGCTACATTTTTTAGCACTGGACGTGCCTCCTACTTTTCGTTCAGTCACCGCCCCCGGACTTTTTGCAGAAGTCGCGGGGGTTTTCTTTTGCCCCATGCAGGGGCCTAAAACAACGTCAGGGCCGCCGAACAGGTCGGGCTGGACCCAGAGGCTCACCGGAGCCACAAAAACGTCCCATGGGCGTCCGATTCGGGCCAGAGGAACCAACCCCAGCCGCAGCACTCTTCGCAGCGGCCAAGGTCATCAAATCCCTTGCCTTCACAGGCCGGGCAGCGCCACGACAGCCTGTGTGTTCCAAAGTGTCCTAGAGATAAATATAGGCGGCGCTGCGCGCCGCCGTCCTCGCGCTGCTCAGCCGCCGGCTGCGCCAGCGCGCCCGAATCCAGTCTTGATGGCGCGGGGCACCAGCGGGCGCATGCGCAGCGCAGGGCACGCGGCAGGCAGCGGACTGCGGCGGAGGGCCGAGGTCTAGATGGGGCCTTGCAGCCGCATACCCCCGCCACCAGGCAGCGGCAGGGCGTCATGTCACGGACCCCGAGGACGCCGCGGCCGCAGGCGAGGCGGCGCGCTCAACGACGCCGCGCTGGCCGCAGCTCAGCACGCGCTCCCGATCACCGAAACGCAGCAGGCCGGCACATGGAGCCACGGCCGTATACGAGTAGCCAGCGTGCACAAGTTCAGCAAGCGTGACGGTAGCGATGCGCTGGCCATCCTGCACGAGCCCGAAGTAGGCCACGGGCTTGCCGTTGACCTCATAGCCGCCTTCGATCTGAAGGCCACGGCCGGCATAGGGCTCACGGTCCAGCCGATACGCGTCAGCCTCCGTGACCGGCCAGGCTGAGCCCGTGCGACCACCTGGCGAGGCGCCAGAGGCGTTTTGCGCAGGCTGCGGGGGGGTAGACGGCGCCGCAGCCGTCGAAACGGCCGCAGGGGCGCCCGGAGCCGGCGCATGGTGCGACCTGCCCCACACCAACCACCAGAAGAAGTAGCCGGTACCGATCAGCGCGGGGATGAGGACGAAGGCCGCCAGCGGCAACCTCATCGAAAATTTGTTGTGGAGCTGACTCGACTTGTAGAGGCCATAAGCCGTCTTGTCGTGCTGCCACATCCGACCGGTGGCCTTGTTGATCCGGTCGGGATTCGACACCTTGTCCCATTGGTACACCATGCACCTGGCCGTGCCGAAGATGCGGCGCACATCCTCATGAGGGCCAACAAGGTTGCGAACGTTGACATGGAGAAGCTGCGGATGTTGAGTCATGTAGATGAACTCAACGCCGTAATGCCGAGCTGTCTCCAACTGCGCGATGAACTTTGGGATGCGCCGACCGCTGGCCATTGGCCTGAAGAGGCGCTGGCATTCATCGATGACGATCACATCGCCAGGCGCGCACCAGGTCCACCAATTGACCGCGGTGCAGATGTTCGGCTCTGCACCGTCGTCATCGGGACCGCAGGCCACCCAGCCGAGCGCCTGGCTCTTCGAGTTGACGACGACTCTTCGCACGAACTGAATGGGCGGGTCGCTGGGATTGCGCAGGGCAGTGGCCCACTCATCGACGAAGACCTCGGGATCGATCTCCGGCACCTCCATCAACTCATGGTCGAGCAGCAGCTCCGGGATGCCGCCGTTGACCAGGCGGCGGGGGATGTCGCGGCCCTTGTAGTTGACGGTCTGGTCAGCGAGCGGCCGGAGCTTCGTCGCCACGACGAAGAGGGTCTTGCCGTGGCCGTTCAGGCCAGTGACGAGATTGTGGACGCCCATGTCAGCCCAGGCCCGCGAGACGGACGGCCTTCGTCAAGCCGAACAGGGTCACCGTGAATGTCACCGCGCCGAAGACCATGCCGAGGGCTGTCCAGCAGCCAGCAAGGCCGGCAATCTGCATGATGGCCGTCGGCACGGAGCCGAGAGACATCAAGACCAAGCCCTTGATCTGATCGACGGCAAGCGATGCGCCAATGATGCTGACGACGCCGAACCCAAGCGACGCCAGGACGCGAGCGGCCATGGGCGCGGCGAGACTAGCGATTGCAGCAAGAAGGCCGTTCATCACGCGTTCCTCAGCGCTGCGGTGACCATCAAGAGCGCGACCAGGGCGCCGGCTGCGATCACAAGAGGCTTGAGCCTTGTCGCGGTATCGCAGGCGTCGCGATAGGTGAGGGTGATGGCAGGACCAGTACGCTGCTGGATCACGAGGTCAGAGGGACAAGATGCACCGAAGCCGAGAGACTCGGTTTGCCACGAAAGTTGGCTTTGGGTTTTCTTCACCGTGTCGTCGGGTGGCGAGCCAAGGCCCATGCAGCCAACGCGCTCGGGGTGAAGGTCGCAAGGGTCCTTAGGTTCCTTGTCCGGACTGGGGCCAGATGTCGTCGTGCTGCTGGACGACGTAGAGCCGTCATTGTTGATGACGGTCGTCGTCACGGTCGTGTCGTAAGTAATCTGGTCGCCGTCATAGTGATACGAGTAGGTAGGCGTCTGCGTGGACGTTGACGTTCCTTTTGCATCTGTTGTCGTCGTCGAAACCGGCTGACCAGTTTGTGTGGCGGGACCAGTCGTCCTAATGGTCGAGGGCACCGCCTGACCATGCTCGACCGCCTCACGAAGGGCACCAGGCAGCGCCGTGTCGTCGTCAGGCGGCGGGTAGACGATGACGCGGCGCTGAGCCTCTTCAACCGTGACCGGCTGCGAATAGTTCCCGGTCGGACACAGCCCATCCGGTCCGGGTGGGCCACCGGGAGTGCTGTAGGCCGGGTCATAGAAATTAACCACCGCAGGGCAAAGCCCAATCGTGCCAACCTGCGCCACTGGAATCGTGGCCGTAGAACCATCGGAAATCGTCGGATAACCGGGCCGCGAACTACCGACCGAATAGTCAAACGTGCAAGCCGTAGGCGTGCACGAAGTGAGCGTGCTAACTCTCCAACGATGTGCACCATTTACGTCGACGTAGTCGTAATCGTAAAACTTGATAGCCAACTTGCACGCGGCTTCTGGAGACGTCCCATCGAAGCTCGACTTACCGTCCGGCGAAACGCCACAGTTGTACTTCGGGTGCTGCTCTTGCGGCTGGCCTGGATCGGCAACGAGGCCACCATTGCCATCCGGCTTGACGCCGTACTTCCGGTAGAAGTAGTACGCCCCGGCAGCCACGCCGGCCGCAATCGCGGCGCAAACGACAGGCGCCTTCAAGCAGCGGGCCACCGCGCCGGCCGCGTCCGCGACCTTGACGACCTGCTGAACACGAGCGGGAACGGCGCCTCCACGGCCAGCAATCTGGAGCGCCTCTTCGACACTTGTCGTGCCGTTGACCATTCGGCCGAGCCAGATACGCGTCGCATCGGGCGACGAGCCCGGCGCGGGCGGAATGACTTTCCAGCCGCCGCCAGGCAGCGGCACCGTTGTCGGAGCGCCGTTCATGAGAACGAAATCCGAGCCGGCGTGCGCGGTGAGGGTTAGTCCCAGCCCTGCACAGAGAACCAGATGAGCCCAGCGACGAGCACGATTGCGATGAGGCTTGCCCAGGTCATACGGAAGAGTCACGGTTAAACATCCTGGTGACGACCATGCGAGCGCAAAGGATGGCGACCAGGGCGCTGAGCCAGGCGGCGAGCGCCGGTGCCCAGGTCTGGATATCTTGCGGCTCGCACGGCTGGAGGTCGACGGTTACGGCCCTCGTCGAGGTGCCCGACGCGGAATCGACGCGCAGGGTGTAGGTCAAGACGGTGCCCGTAACTGCCGGGTTAGAGCAGGAGGCGACTCCGGCGCCAGTGACGCCGGAGATGGACGAGCAGGCCGAAGCGGCCAACTCCGCAGAGTCGCGGTAGCAGACCGCACCGAAGCCGAGCCCGTCCACGGGTCACCGACCGAAGAACTTGCGGCGGATGTAGTTCGCGCCCCAGACCGCGAGGGCCAGGGTGGACAGACCGCCGGCCACGGCCAGCGCATCGGTCTGCGTGGCAGTGATCTGCGCGGTGATGTCAGTCACCGCAGCAGAGGCGGCGGCCGAGGCCACCAGGGCGCCGACGGCCAGGAGGCCGCGAACGATGGACTTGTTCATGAAGAACCTTTCACGGTGCGATTGAAGGAGGCCCGGCCGGTGCACCACGCCTGGCCAGGCCGGGAATCAACGCGCGGACTTGGAATCGGCGACGGCCCAGCAAAGACTGGGGTTGCACCCCAGCCCCCGAAGGGCTTCGCCCCTCCCGCAAAGCGGGCCCCTCCCCAATACAGGTCTTGAGGAAGGCGTGACGCACAGAGCGGGGCTCTTCAAGAACCACCGGGACGCGCCAACCAACGCCGCCACGATCAGGCCTGCTTGGCGGGATTCGGAGCCTTCGGGGTGCCGTAAGTGCCGGGCGGGACGGGGGTCAGGTCGGTCAGGACGGCTTCGATGCGGCGGCTGGCAAAGTTCGAATGCAGGGCGAAGGAGCCCGTATAGACACCGGGAAGGGCCTTGTCGCGCAGAGACTTCGGGACCTGGAGGACGCCGACCTGATCGATGGAACCGTCTTCCTTGAGCAGCAGGCACTCGGCGTCCTGCATTTCGTAGGGATTACCGGTCTTGCGGCTGACGCCGGACTTCAGATCGTTGAGCTTCAGGATTTGGATGATGGATTCCATATAGCACCTCAATGGTGAAGCTCGCACATTGCGAGCAACGCCACCATATGCCACAGCTCGCAATGTGCGAACAAGAGACCACGTAACATGCTCACCTATTGCGACCACCCAGACAGCACATGCGATCCACGATGGACCTGCTCGACCAAGCGCTGCAACAAGGCACGCTCGCACACTGGACACGAGAGCTGCAGCTAGCACGCTCAACACTGCCAACGGCAAAGAGTCGAGGGCACCTAAGCCCAGGTATAGCTGGGCTTATGGCTCAAAAACTGGGTGAGGACCCAGTAAGCTGGATCGTCGTAGCCGCACTGGAACAAGAGTCCGGCGGCAACGGCCGCGGCCATGTACTGGCACACCTAAAAGAAGTGGCGGAAGCGGTGAGATTCGAACTCACGGAGACCTCACGGCCTCGGCGGTTTTCAAGACCGCTGGATTAAACCACTCTCCCACGCTTCCGAGGGCTGCGCATTCTACGGGGCCTGGCTCAGGCGCCCGGCCTCTGCGCCTGTTCGCAGGGCACCTGGATGATCTCCCGGGTCGGGCCGTCCACGCGCGCGGCGGTGAGCTGGCCGCCCCAGACGCAGCCGGTGTCCAGCCCCAGCAGATTGGGCCGGTCCAGCAGGCCCAGCGTCGACCAGTGTCCGAAGGCGACGGGCACGTCGGCCGTGCGCCGGCCCGGCGCGTCGAACCAGGGCATGTAGCCTGCCGGTGCCGCGTCGGCGCCGTCCTTGGTCTTGAAGTCCATCGCGCCGTCGGCGGTGCAAAAGCGCAGTCGCGTCAGCACGTTGACCGTGAAGCGCAGCCTGGCGTCGCCGGCGAGGCCGGGATCCCAGCGGGCGGGCTCGTTGCCGTACATCGCGTGCAGGAAGTCGGGCAGGTCCGGGCCGCGCAGCACGGCCTGCACCTCGGCTGCGGCGGCGAGCACGTCGTCGCGGCTCCATTGCGGCACGACGCCGGCATGCACCATCAGCCAGCCGGCCTCGAACAGGGCCAGGTGTTGGCGGCGCAGCCAGTCGATCAGGACCGCGCGGTCGGGTGCGGCGAGGATGTCGTCCAGCGTGTCGCCGCGGTGGGTGTGGCGCACGCTGTGGGCCATGGCGAGCAGGTGCAGGTCGTGGTTGCCGAGCAGGCAGCTGGCCGCGTCGCCGAGGGCCTGGAGCCTGCGCAGCGTCGCCAGCGACTGCGGCCCGCGGTTGACGAGGTCGCCGAGCAGCCAGAGCCGGTCGCGCGAGGGCGAGAAGTCGATGAGGGCGAGCAGACGTTCGAGGGCATCGCAGCAGCCTTGGACGTCGCCGATCAGGTAGTTCATGGGCGGGGGGAGATGGAGGGCGCGATGCTAAGGCCGCATCCGCTGCCGGCGGGCTGGTCGGCGCGAAGCGGGGCGACCGGGCCGCCCTCGGGAATGTGCGATGGGCGCCGTCATGGGCATCTGATAGTCTGACTGGCTTCGTTTTTGCCCACGCGCCACGGGTTTTCCCGCTCCGGCGCCTTCGATGGACACCGCTCTCGTTCTCTTTCTGATCCTTCTCAACGGCCTGTTCGCGATGTCGGAAATGGCCTTGACCGCAAGCCGCAAGGCGCGGCTGCAGGTGATGGTGGAAAGCGGCGATGGCGGCGCGCAGGCCGCGATGGACCTGCACGACAACCCGACCCGCTTCCTGTCCACGGTGCAGATCGGCATCACCGGCATCGGCGTGCTGAACGGCATCGTCGGCGATGCGGCCTTCTCCGGCCCGCTGTCGCGCTGGCTGACCGAGACCTTCCACCTGAACCCGCATGCGACCGACATCGCGTCGACGGCCCTGGTCGTCGTCATCATCACGCTGCTGACCATCGTCTTCGGCGAACTGGTGCCCAAGCGCATTGGCCAGATCTACCCCGAGACGGTGGCGCGCCTGGTGGCGCCGACGATGAACTTCATCTCCATCGCCGCGCGCCCGCTGGTGCGCACGCTGAGCTTCTCCACCGAGGCGACGCTGGGCCTGCTGGGCCTGCGCAACCGCGGCTCGCGCGGCGTGACGGAGGAGGAGATCGCCGCCAGCCTGGAGGAGGGCCTGGACGCCGGCGTCATCGAGGAGCACGAGCACCAGATGGTGCGCAATGTGTTCCGGCTGGACGAGCGCCAGATCGGCTCGATGATGATCCCGCGCGCCGAGATCGCCTGGCTGGACGCCGAGGCCACGCCGGCCGAGGTGCTGGCCGTGCTGCGCGAGCACGGCTTCAGCCGCTATCCGGTCTGCCGCGGCGGGCTGAACGACGTGCTGGGCGTGGCCTCGGCGCCGGCCCTGCTCGCGCGGCTGCTGGACGGCCAGCCGCTGGACCTGACCGAGGGGCTGGAGGCCCCGCTGTTCGTGCCCGAGACCCTGTCGGGCATGGAGCTGCTCGAACATTTCCGCGTGTCGGACGCGCCGCTGGTCTTCGTCGTCGATGAGTACGGCGAGGTGCAGGGCGTCATCGCCGTGCGCGACGTGCTGGAGGCCATTGCCGGGGAGTTCAACGCCCCGAGCGACGGCGACGCCTGGGCGGTGCAGCGCGAGGACGGGAGCTGGCTGATCGACGGCCTGATCCCCGTGCCCGAGCTGAAGGACCGCCTGGGCCTGAAGGAACTGCCCGAAGAGGACCGTGGGCGCTACAACACCCTGGCCGGCATGATCATGCTGCTGCTGGGGCGCTTGCCGCGCACGACCGATGTCGTGGAGTGGGACGCGTGGAGATTCGAGGTCGTGGATCTCGACGGCAAGCGTGTGGACAAAGTGCTGGTCAGTCGTCTGGCCGAAGAACCTGGAGAGAGAACATGAGCAACCCCCCGATGTATGGCGAGCTGCAGCCGCTGGACCGCGAGGCCCACAAGAACCTGAAGCTGGACACGGGCAAGACCGTCGTCGGCCGCGTGGCCGACCAGAACTCGGTCTTCCTGGCCGCCGTCGAGTTCGGCGACGCCTGCAAGGAATACCCCATCGTCTTCGTGCGCGCCGGCGAGGGCGGCCCCGAGGGCAAGCCCGCCGTGGCGCCGCTGGCCGTGCTGGGCCTGAAGCCCGGCTCCAACCTCTATGTGCAGGACGGCAACTGGACCGGCGGCTATGTGCCCGCCTATGTGCGCCGCTACCCCTTCGCGATGGCCCGCCTGGACGGCAATGCCAACAACCTCGCCGTCTGCTTCGACAGCCAGTGGGCCGGCTTCAACGACACGACCGGCGAAGCCCTGTTCAAGGACGGCCAGCCGACCGAGTTCCTGACCAATGCGAAGAACTTCCTCGAGAACTTCGAGCAGGAAGCCGAGCGCACCCGCCTGATCTGCAACCTGCTCGTCGAGATGGAGTTGCTGCAGGACATGCGCTTCGAGGCCACCCTGCCCAACGGCGAGAAGATCGACGTCGAGGGCTTCCTCGCGCTGGACGAGAAGAAGTACGGCGAGCTGCCCGACGACAAGGTGCTGCAGCTGCACCGCAACGGCCTGATCGCGCTGATCGAGATGCACCGCCTGTCGATGGGCAATATGAACCGCCTGGCGGCCAGGTACGCGGCCTGAGCGCGCTGCGCGCCCGCTCCGAGGCCACGCCGATGCGCGGCCTTTTTTGGTGCGCCCAGCATGGGCGCACTCCTGTGGGTGCAAGTCCCATCGTAAGTTGATCACGACGAACGAAGCGCAACTGCGTGAGGCCGCCTTTGCCGCCGAAGTGGCCGCCCCCTCCTGGAACAGGGTAAACCCCGTTTTGGCGTCATTTATGTGTATCGGTGTGTGAGTGGCCGGGAAAAATCACATTTCAATCCCTAGACTCCACGGCTCGGCGTGTTGAGCCCCACCCTAGGATGCAGTCGATGATCCCCTTCTTCAAAGAAAGCCAGCGCGCCCCGCTGAACCCCTTCGGCGGTCCGCCGCTGGAGTTGAACAGCGACTTCGGCGCGATCGAAGGGGATGCCCTCGACCTGATGGAGCGCCGCTACAGCGACCGCGGCCTGCTGACCCGCGAGCGCTACAGCAGCCGCAACGAGGATGGCGACGTCGTTTGTTCCGCGCGTGATGGCGAGCGCACCATCGGCACGATGAGTGTGCGCTTCGACGGCCACGGCGGCCTGCACACCGACCTGCTGTTCGAGGCCGAACTGGCCGAGTGGCGGGCGGCCGGTGTCAGTCTCTGCGAGTTCGGCAGCCTGGCCGTGGACCGCGATGCGCCGGAGTCCAAGCGCGTGCTGGCGCAGATCTTCCACCTGGGTTATCTGCATGCCCATCGCCGGGCGCGCTGCGATCGCCTCGTCATCGAGGTGAACCCCCGCCACGTCGCCTTCTATCGCCGTTGGCTGGGCCTGTTGCCTTACACGACGCCGCGGCACAACCCGCGCGTCGATGCGCCGGCCGTGCTGATGAGCATCGACTTCGCCACCATCCGCGAGCAGATCGCGCTGCTGGGCGGCCGCCCGGAGCTGATGCCGACCTCGCGCTGCCTGTATCCGCTGTTCTGGGGCGCGGCCGCCGAGGCCGCGATGCTGGCCCGGCTGCCCTGATCAATGCCCCAGCCTGCGTGACAGCAGGGCGGCCGCGTCACGCAGCGCGGCCACGGGTGCGCCATCCAGGGCCGTGTCGAAGCTTGCGCTCGGGCCGATGGCCGTCAGCGCAAGCACCAAGCGCCCCGCGGCATCGAAGACCGGCGCCGCCGCGGCGCTGACCCCGGCCACGACGCCGTCGCGCGACGTCGCCAGCCCAGCCTCTCGCACCGCTGCCGTCGTGGCTTCGTCGGGCAGGCGCTCTCCCAACGACACCGCCTCCGCGGCCCGCCAGCAGGCGAACAGCCGGCCCGAGGCCGTGCCCGACAGGCTCATCACCGTGCCATGGCGCATGCTGACGTGCACCGGCGTCGGCCCCTCGGCCACGCGCACGATGGTCGGCCCGCGCGTGCCCCACACGGCAATCGCCACCGTGTGGCCCAGTTGCAGGGCCAGATCCTCGATGACCGGCGTGGCCAGCCGCACCGGGTCGTACTGCTGCAGGCTGATGAGGCCGAGCTGCAGCGCCAGCGGTCCGAGGCCGTAGGGCCCGCTGCCGCCGTCCTGCTCCACGAGGCCCAGCTTGATGAAGCTCACCAGATAGGGGTGGGCCTTGGCCGGCGTCATGCCCGCGTCGCGGGCCAGATCCTTCAGCGCCATCGGGCGGCCGTGGTGGGCCAGGGCCAGCAGCAACTGCCCGCCGACCTCGATGCTCTGTATGCCCCGCGGGGCCTTGGCGTCATCCATTTGAAAATTCTATATTGATGAATTGATTTGGAATAGGTTAAATTTCGCTCAGCGACTACCGGAGACTGTGGATGAGCGTCAAAGCCTTTGCCTCGCAAGCCGACCTGGAAGAAAAGCAGGTCAGCTTCGAGCGCCTGTCCGAGCATGCCTGGGCCTACACGGCCGAGGGCGACCCCAACACCGGCATCGTCATCGGGCGCGACGCGGCCATGGTGATCGACACCCAGGCCACGCCCGTCATGGCGGCCGACGTGATCCGCCGCATCCGCGAGGTGTCGGCCGTGCCCATCAAATACGTGCTGCTCAGCCACTACCACGCGGTGCGGGTGCTGGGCGCGTCGGCCTTCAAGGCCGTGGGCCTGGAGCAGGTCATCGCCAGCGATGCGACGCTGGCCCTGATCCAGGAACGCGGCGAGCAGGACAAGGCCAGCGAGATCGGCCGCTTCCCGCGGCTGTTCCGCAATGTCGAGTCCGTGCCGCAGGGGCTGACCTGGCCGACGCTGAGCTTCTCGGGGCGGCTGACGCTGGACCTGGGTGGCGTGCAGGTCGAGATGTTCTCGCCCGGGCGCGGCCACACGGCCGGCGACACGGTGGCCTGGCTGCCGCAGGAGCGCGTGCTGTTCAGCGGCGACCTCGTCGAGTTCGACGCGACGCCCTATTGCGGCGATGCGCATTTCGAGGACTGGCCGGCGACGCTGGACGCGATCGCCAGGCTCGACGCGGCCGCCCTCGTGCCCGGCCGCGGCCCTGCGCTGAAGGGGGCAGGGCAGGTGGCCGCAGGCCTGGCCGGCACGCGCGCCTTCGTCAGCGAGCTGTACGCCGCGGTGCAGGCCGGCGTGAAGGCGGGCGAGGCGCTGAAGCCGGTCTACCAGCGCACTCTTGAAACGCTGCGGCCCAAATACGGCCACTGGGTCATCTTCGACCACTGCATGCCCTTCGACGTGACGCGTGCCTATGACGAAGCCGGCGGCACCGCCCACCCGCGCATCTGGACGGCCGAGCGCGATGTCGAGATGTGGAAGGCGCTGGAAGGAGGCTGAGCCATGCAGCTCCCGTCCTACCCCTACCACCAGAGCCTGGAGCAGCGCTCCGGCCAGCCGCAGCGCCGGCCCGTCGTCATCGTCGGTGCCGGCCCGGTCGGGCTGACGCTGGCGCTCGACCTGGCCCGGCGCGATGTGCCGGTGGTCGTCATCGACGACAGCGACCACATCGGCAGCGGCTCGCGCGCGGTCTGCTGGGCCAAGAAGACGCTGGAGGTGTTCGACCGCCTCGGCGTCGGCGAGCCCGTCGCGCGCGAGGGCGTGCGCTGGCAGCGCGGCCGCGTCTTCCACGGCGAGCGCGAGGCCTACGGCTTCGACCTGCTGCCCGAGGCCGGCCACAAGATGCCGGCCATGGTCAACCTGCAGCAGGACCAGGTCGAGGCCCGCCTCGTGCGTGCCGCGCAGCTGGAGCCGCGCATCGAGCTGCGCGGCCGGCATGAGCTGATCGGGCTGGAGCAGGACGAGGCTGGCGTCACGCTCAATGTGCGCACGCCCGACGGCCTGTTCGACATGCGGGCCGACTGGGTCGTCGCCTGCGACGGCGCGCGCAGCCCGACGCGCACGATGCTGTCCTTGAGCTTCACCGGCCAGGTCTTCGAGGACCGCTTCCTGATCGCCGACGTGAGGCTCGCGCCCGGCGCCCGGCCGCGCGGCCTGGACCCGGCTCGGCCCGAGCGCTGGTTCTGGTTCGACCCGCCCTTCCACCCCGGCCAATCGGTGCTGCTGCATGCGCAGGCCGACGGCCTCTGGCGCATCGACTTCCAGCTCGGCCGCGACGCCGACGTCGAGGCCGAGAAGCAGCCCGAGCGCATCAAGGCGCGCGTGAGCGAGATGCTGGACGGCGCGCCCTTCGAGCTGGCCTGGTCGTCCATCTACCAGTTCGCCTGCCGGCGCGCGGAGCGCTTCCGCGTGGGCCGCGTGCTGCTGGCCGGCGACGCGGCCCACCAGGTCTCGCCCTTCGGTGCGCGCGGCGCCAACAGCGGTGTGCAGGACGTCGACAACCTCGGCTGGAAGCTCGCCGCGGTGCTGAAGGGCGAGGGCGCTGATGCAGGTTTGGGCTTGCTGGACAGCTACGAGTTCGAGCGCATCGAGGCGGCCGACGACAACATCGGCCACTCGACGCGGGCGACCGATTTCATCAGCCCCAAGAGCGCGCTGAGCCGGCGCCTGCGCAAGGCCGCGCTGGACCTGGCCGCCCACACGGCGTTCGCCAAACCCCTGGTCAACAGCGGCCGGCTCTCCATGCCGACCGAGCATGTGGACTCGCCGCTGAGCACGCTCGACGACCAGGCCTGGGCCGGCGGCCCCGGGCCCGGCTGCCCGGCGCCCGATGCGCCGCTGGAAGCGGGGGGCTGGCTGAGCGAGGCGCTGGCCGGCGGCTTCGCGCTGCTGGCCTTCGGCTGGCCGGTGGCGGTGGAGGGCGTGAAGCTCATCACCCTGCCCGGCGAGGGCCTGGCCGCGACGCGCTACGGCGCGCGGCCGGGCAGCCTCTACCTGGTGCGGCCCGACGCCATCGTCGCGGCGCGCTGGCATGCCTTCGACGCCGCGGCCGTCCGCGCGGCCCTGGCGCGCGCCCATGGGAGGTCCGAATGAGCAAATTGAACCTGACCCCGAATTTCGGCGACGAGGCCGATGCCTTCTATGCCGAACTGATCGCCGCCCAGGCCGACCTGGGCGACGCGCAGGCCGCCGACTGGCTCGCGAGGCTGACCCTGATCCTGTGCAACCACATCGGCGACCGCGAAGTGCTCAGGCAAGCCTTCGCGCTGGCCCGCGAACATCATGACTGAACTGACCTCCCTGCAATACATCACCGGCTTCGGCAACCAGCACAGCAGCGAGGCCGTGCCCGGCGCGCTGCCCATCGGCCGCAACAGCCCGCAGCGCGCGCCCCACGGCCTCTATGCCGAGCTGCTGTCGGGCAGCGCGTTCACGGCGCCGCGCGCGCAGAACCAGCGCACCTGGCTCTACCGCCGCCAGCCCTCGGTCGTCGTCGGCGGCTACACGCCGCTGGCCCATGCGCTGTGGAAGAGCGGCGCGGCTGCCGGCGAGGCCGCGCCGCCCGACCCGCTGCGCTGGGGCCCGACGCCGCTGCAGGGCGAGGGCGACTTCATCGACGGCCTGCGCAGCTATGCGGTCAACGGCGAGGCCGGCACCGGCGGCATGGCCGCGCTCGCCTATGTCGCGACCCGAGCCATGGGCCGCCGCGCGCTCGTGAACGCCGACGCCGAGATGCTGCTCGTGCCTCAGCAGGGCCGGCTGCTGGTGACGACCGAACTGGGCCGGCTGGAGGTGGCGCCGGGCTTCATCGCGCTGCTGCCACGCGGCATGGCCTTCAAGGTGGACCCGCTGGACGGGCCCGCGCGCGGCTATGTCTGCGAGAACCACGGCGCGGCCTTCCGCCTGCCGGAGCTGGGCCCCATCGGCTCCAACGGCCTCGCCAACGCACGCGATTTCGAGACGCCCACGGCCTGGTACGAACAGGAAGCCGGCAGCTACGAGATCGTCAAGCGCCACGGCGGCCAGCTCTGGCGCGCGACCCAGGGCCACAGCCCCTTCAACGTCGTCGCCTGGCATGGCAACCTCGTGCCCTGCCGCTACGACACCGCGCGCTTCATGACGATCAACACCGTCAGCTTCGACCACCCGGACCCCAGCATCTTCACGGTGCTGACCAGCCCCAGCGACACGCCGGGCTGGGCCAATGTCGACTTCGTCATCTTCCCGCCGCGCTGGATGGTGGCCGAGGACAGCTTCCGCCCGCCCTGGTACCACCGCAACGTGATGAGCGAATTCATGGGCCTGGTGCTGGGCCAGTACGACGCCAAGCCCGAGGGCTTCAAGCCCGGCGGCGCCAGCCTGCACAACAGCTATGTGCCGCACGGCCCCGACACCGAGGCCTTCGACAAGGCCAGCAACGCCGACCTGAAGCCCCACAAGCTGGACGCGACGCTGGCCTTCATGTTCGAGACCCGCTGGCCGCTGAAGCCCACCGCCTGGGCGCTGCGGGACGCACCGCTCGAGAAGACCTATGCCGACTGCTGGCAGGGCCTGAAGGACGAATTCAAAGCATGAGCCACATCGATCACACCCACGACGCCGCGGCCCTCTCCTGGGTCGCCTCGGCCAACGACCCCGCCACCGACTTCCCGCTGCAGAACCTGCCGTTCTGCTCCTTCCGGAGCAAAGGCACGCTGGAGCCCTGGCGCGTGGGCGTCGGCATCGGCGACCAGATCCTGGACCTCTCCACCTGGGGCATCGCCGACCTGAACGCGCTGATGGCCCGCCCGGCCAGCGAGCGCCGCGCGCTGCGGCACCGCCTGTTCGACACCTTGAAGGCCGGCGCACCCGAGGTCGAGCTGCTGCCCCAGGCCCAGGCCGAATACCGCGTGCCCTGCCGCATCGGCGACTACACCGACTTCTACACCGGCATCCACCACGCACGCGCGGTCGGCAAGCTGTTCCGCCCGGACAACCCGTTATTGCCCAACTACCAGTGGGTGCCCATCGGCTACCACGGCCGCAGTTCCTCCATCGTCGTCAGCGGCACGCCGTTGCGCCGCCCCAAGGGACAGGTCAAGTCGCCGGAGGCCGAGGCGCCGGTGTTCAAACCCAGCGCCCGCATCGACTGCGAGCTGGAGCTGGGCCTGTACGTCGGGCCGGGCAATGCGCTGGGCGAGCCCTTCGGCATCGACGAGGCGGACGCGCATGCCTTCGGCCTGACGCTGCTGAACGACTGGTCGGCCCGCGACATCCAGCCCTGGGAGTACCAGCCGCTGGGGCCCTTCCTGGCGAAGAACTTCGGCACGACCGTGTCGCCGTGGATCGTCACGATGGATGCGCTGGAGCCCTTCCGCATCCCGTTCACGCGGCCCGCCGAGGACCCGCAGCCTCTGCCCTATCTGGACTCGCCCGCCCACCGCGCCGGTGCGGCCTACGACATCGAGCTGGAGGTCTGGTTCAAGACGCCGTCGATGGCGGCACCGACACGCCTCTCGCGTTCCAACCTGCGCCACGCCTACTGGTCGCTCGCGCAGATGCTGACCCACCATGCCAGCAACGGCTGCAATCTGCAGCCGGGCGATCTGCTGGGCACCGGCACCCTCAGCGGCCCGCTGCCCGACGAGGCCGGCTCGCTGCTGGAGCTGACGCTGGGCGGCAAGCAGCCCATCACGCTGCCGGATGGCGAGCAGCGAACCTTCATGCTCGACGGCGACCAGCTCGGCCTGCGCGCGTTTGCGGAGAAACCCGGATTCCGCCGCATCGGATTCGGCCCCTGCGACGGCCTGATCCTGCCCGCCTAGGGTCTGCTCGCACCCCGGCAATGGGTCGCGAAGGCTCGCCATCAGGGGCCAATCAAGGCGCAGCGCGCCGCCCGCACTCATGTGCGGGCCAGCGATGCAACGCCGAGTGGCCCCTGATGGCGAGCCTTCCCGAAGGGTTGCTACCAGAAAGGCCGCGCGCGGCGTTGCAAATCCTCGTCGGGCAACCTGCCCGGCTGCGGTTTGCGCCTTGCTCGCGGCCTTTCTGGTAGCAACGCGACCCGTTGCCGGGGTGCGAGCAGACCCTCGGCTGTCTTGCGCCTTCGTAACGTCGGCGCAATGAAGTCCAACAAAGCGCAACGCGGTGCTCCGGGGCGCGCCTGCGCCGCTAGATTGCCGGCACTGACCAGGCGCCGCGCACGAGAGACAAGCCGGCCCTGGTCTTCCTGAGTCGTGCCCATGCCGGTGGCCCAAGCACCGGCGCGGGTACCTTGTTGTCCGACAGAACTCGTTGCCCAGGAGCACCACGTGGCCAAGCCTCAATTCAAGCAAAAACTCTTGCCCCATCTCATCGGTCTGACGCTGGGAGGCCTGGCGGTGGCGCCGGCCTGGGCCCAGCAAGCGGCGGCACCGGAGAAGCAGCAGCTCGACACGGTGGAGATCACCGGCGTGCGCGCCACGCTGAAGAAGAACCTGTCCGAGAAGCGCGAGGCGCAGAACATCGTCGACTCGATCAGCGCCGAGGACGTGGGCAAGTTCCCCGACAAGAACGTGGCCGACTCGCTGCAGCGCGTGCCCGGCATCTCGGTGGACCGCAGCTGGGGCGAGGGCCGCGACATCTTCGTCCGCGGCACGGACAAGAACCTCAACATGACGCAGCTGAACGGCCAGGCCGTCGCGTCAGCCTACTGGTGGAAGAACGACTCGCAGAGCCGCGGCTTCAACTACGACATCCTGCCCTCCGAGATCGTCGGCAGCCTGGACGTGCACAAGAGCCAGTCGGCCGACCTGGACGAAGGCAGCATCGGCGGCCTGGTCATCGTGAAGACGCGCCGGCCCATGGACTTCAAGGCGCCGCTGACGCTGCAGGGCTCGCTGGAGGAGACCTACAGCAAGCTGCCCAAAAAGACCGACCCGCAGGTGGCGGGCCTCGTCAACTGGAAGAACGAGGACAAGACCTTCGGCGTGCTGCTGGCCGTGAGCCGCCAGCAGCGCACGATGCGCCGCGACGGCCTGGAGGACTTCACCGACGCGACCAAGTACACCATCGTCGACCAGAACAATGTCTCGACGCCCAACGCCTACGCGTCCTGGGGCGGCGGCTCGGCGATCTTCCGCCAGGACCGCGAGCGCACGACGACCAATCTGGCGCTGCAACTGCGCCCGAATGCGCGCACCGACCTCGTGCTCAATGCGATGAACTCCGACATGAGCATGAACAACAGCAACCAGAACTACCTCTGGCAGGCGGGTGGCCTGGCGGACGCCAACGGCGTCATCCATGTGACCAGCCCACGCTTCATCACGACGTCCAACGGCACCCAGGCCCTGGTCGGCGGCACCGTCGGGCCGACCAATGGCGTCAGCTTCGAGCCCATCTTCCGCCAGTCCTACATCAAGAGCCGCGTGCTGGACCTGGACGGCAGCTACGAGGGCGACAACTGGCGCCTGCACGGCCAGGTCGGCACGACCTCGGGCTCGGGCGGCAGCAAGCACGACCGCAATTTCTGGTTCACCGGCACGACGCGCACGACCTTCAACATCGCGCCAGACACCTATGAGGTCTCCTACCTCGACATCAACCCGCTGGACCCGAAGGCGCTGACGCTGCAGAGCTCGCGCGACTGGATCCGCAAGATGGAGACCAAGGAGAACTACGCGCAGGGCGACGTGACCATCGACATCTCCAACTCGCCCATCACCGCGTTCAAGTTCGGCCTGAAGCTGCGCGACACCACCGTGCAGAACCACCGCACCATCGGCACCGACGGGCCGGGCAACCCGGGCTGGCAGTCCTTCACGCTGGCCGACCTCTCCACCGGCCCCTCGCCGCGGCTGAGCCAGGCCGCGGCCACGGCCGGCTCGCTGACGCAATACGCCTGGGTGGACGACGGCCTGGCCGCCAGCAAGGGCTTCCCGATGTACGACAAGGGCATGGTCTACGCCGAGGCCAAGGGCGAGTTCTACAAGATCAACGAGAAGATCACGGCGCTTTACGGCAAGGCCGACTTCGCCGTCGGCAAGTGGCACGGCGACTTCGGCCTGCGCCTGGTGCGCACGCAGCAGATCTCGGAGGCCAACCAGGATCTGAGCGGCACCGGCAACTACGCGCTGGGCAGCCAGTCGCGCTCCTACACCGACGCGCTGCCCAGCGTGAACGCGGTCTACGACCTCAGCAAGGAAGTGCTGGTCCGCGCGGCGGTCGGCCGGGCGATGGCGCGCAACACCTACAGCGACCTGAGTGCGGCCACCGAGGTCAGCGGCACGACCAATGCCGCCACGGCCGGCAACCCGCTGCTCAAGCCCTACCACGCCAACCAGGCGGAGATCGGCGTCGAGTGGTATTTCGCCGATGCCTCGCTGCTGTCGGCCACGCTGTTCACGAAGCGGCTCGACACCTTCATCTACACCTCCACCGCGAGCGAGAACGTCGGCGGCGTGACGCGCTCGGTCACGCGGCCGCACAACGCCGACAACGGCGCCAAGATCAACGGCCTGGAGCTGCAGTGGCAGCAGGCCTTCGGCAACAGCGGCTTCGGCAGCCTCGTGAACTACACCCTCACGGACGCCAAGGCCGGCAGCGTGGCCGGCGCACCGCGGCTCAACGTCGTCGGCAACTCGCGCCACCAGTTCAATGCGAGCGGCTACTACGAGCAGGGCGGCCTGAGCCTGCGGCTGTCCTACAACTACCGCTCCAAGTCCTATGGCGGCCTGGACGAGGGTGGCCAGGACGTGACGAGCGCCTATGGCCAGTGGGACGCGACGGCTGCGTGGGACATCACGCCCAAGGTCACGCTGTATGCCTCCGGCGTCAACCTGACCAACTCGCTGATCAAGACGAACACGACCGACGGACTGCCGGTCGGGGTCTACGAGAACGGCCCGCGCTACACGGTTGGCGTGCGCGCGAAGTTCTAAGCCCCCCGTCCGGTCTCGCCGCGCTGAACGCGGGCGAGCCCAGCCGGCCCCCCGAGGGGGCGGCGATGCGTGCGGCATTGAGCCGCACGCACATCGCCCGCGGGCCGGCTTGGGGCGGCCCGGCGCTCGTCCCGCGTTTCATCCGTTGCGCAGCTTTCATGCACACCAAGACACCCAATTCCACGGCAGGCCAGGGCGTGCTGCTGCCCATGATCTTCATCGGGCTGATGTTCTTCATCCTCGGCTTCGTGACCTGGCTGAACGGCTCGCTGATTCCTTTCCTGAAGATCGTCTGCGAGCTGAACAACTTCCAGGCGCTGTGGGTGACCTTCGCCTTCTACATCGCCTACACCGTGATGGCCCTGCCGTCGGCGGCGATCCTCGCGCGCATCGGCTACAAGCGCGGCATGACGGTGGCGTTGGGCGTCATGGCCACCGGCGCTCTGGTCTTCATCCCTGCGGCGCGCTCGGGCGCTTACCCGGTGTTCCTGCTGGCCCTCTTCACGCTGGCCAGCGGCATGACGCTGATGCAGACGGCCATCAACCCCTACATCGTCTGCATCGGCCCGCGCGAGAGCGCGGCCATGCGCATCTCCATCATGGGCCTGTTCAACAAGGGCGCCGGCATCGTCGTGCCGCTGGTGTTCACGGCCATGATCCTGTCGGGCATGGAGCGCTTCTCCGAGCCGGCGCTGGCGGCGCTCGACGCCGCCGGCCGCGAGGCCCTGCGCAACGAGCTGTCGCAGCGCCTGGTCTTCCCCTACGCCGTGATGGCGGCCGGCCTCGTGCTGTTCATGGCGCTGATCCATTTCTCGTCGCTGCGCGAGCCCGAGCTGGAGGCGGCCGATGTACCGTCCGGCGAGGTCAGGCGCTGGGGCGTGTTCCAGCATCCTCAGGTCGTGCTCGGCGCCATCGCGCTGTTCGGTTATGTCGGCGTCGAGGTCATCGCCGGCGACACCATTGGCCTCTACGGCCGCCAGCTCGGCGTGGCCCACTACGGCGTGCTGACCTCCTACACGATGGGCTTCATGGTGCTGGGCTATCTGCTCGGCGTCGCGCTGATCCCGCGCTGGCTGTCGCAGCGCATGGCCCTCGTGGTGTCGGCCGGCACGGGCCTGCTGTTCGCCAGCGGCATCGCGTTGACCTCCGCGACGAGCAGCGGCCTGTCGCAGGCCCTGCTCGGCTGGGCCGGCGTGCCGGCCGTGCCGGACACGGTGTTCTGCCTCGCGCTGCTCGGCCTGTCCAACGCGCTGGTCTGGCCGGCCATCTGGCCGCTGGCGCTGGAGGGCCTGGGCAGGTACACGGCCGCTGGTTCGGCCCTGCTCATCATGGGCATCGCGGGCGGTGCGCTGATCCCGATGCTGTATGGCCACCTGGCCGACGTCAGCAGCCCGCAGCGCGGCTACTGGGTCATGCTGCCCTGGTACGGACTCATCCTGTTCTACGCGCTGTTCGGTAGCCGGCTCAGGCGTTGGTGAGTCCTTATGGCCGGCCGCTCCGCTGCGGTCGCGGTCGGTCGCAGCTGTAACGCGCGACGGCTACTTCCGGCCAGGAACGGTCGGTCGCTACAGGAGGCTTTCGGTTAGGCTAGCTTTGAATTGAAAGTTGAGGAACCTGGATGCCTTGGATCAGAGTTAGGCCGTCGCCGACGCGGCTGAACGGGCGGCGCCTTGTCCGACCGCCTCACTGACCCAACAGCTGACTGCGGTGTGAGCTGAATGTCGTTGCCATCGGCCCCAGTCGCGCCTTGGCTTGAGCCGCCGTGACGGCCTGCGGCGCCGCGCGCAGCTCGGCCGGAAACCGCCCCATGCCGGCGAAGAGGGCATACCAGGACGGGCGCAGATACATCAGCGCCGAGCCGTGGCTTTCCAGCTCGGCCTCGAAGTCGCCGCCGCGGTCCCAGACGTCCAGCAGGCTCGCGAGGCGGTCCGAGATGTGGCGGTGCGCGCGGTTGGCCCGCCAGTAGTCGGTGTCGCGGCGTGTGTTGAGCCGGTAGTGGGCGACGACGTAGTCGCGCACGCCTTCGAACATCCCGTTGACGCGGCGGTTGTAGTCGGCCTGCCGGCCGCGGCCGAAGTCGTCGGCTTCGAGGGCGGCGATGAGGCCCTCGACGCTGAGCTGGATCAGCATCAGCGCCGTCGCCTCCAGCGGCTCGATGAAGCCTTGCGCCAGGCCGACGGCCACGCAGTTGCGCGACCAGTGCCGGTCGACGCGGCCCACGCGCATGCGCAGCCGCCGCGCGCTCGCGCCCTCGGCCGCGGCGCCGAGGTGCTCGCGCAGCTCGCGCTCGGCGTCGTCGTCGCTGATGAAGTCGCTGCTGTAGACGTAGCCATTGCCGTAACGCGTCGTCAGCGGGATCTGCCAGGCCCAGCCGTGGCGCAGTGCGGTCGACACGGTCTCCGAGGGAATGTCCTCGCCGTCGACCAGCGGTGTCGGGATCGCGATGGCGCGGTCGTTGAACAGGTTGTCGCGGTAGGGCAGGAAGGGCTCGCCCAGCGTCTCGTTGATCAGCAGGCCCTTGAAGCCGCTGCAGTCGACGAACAGGTCGGCCGCGATGCGCGTGCCGCCCTTCAGGTGGACGGCCGCGATGTCGCCGCCCTCGTGCTGCTCGACGCGGGCTATGGTGTCGACGACGTGGCGCACGCCGAGGCCCACCGCATGGCCGCGCAGGAAGACGCCGAGCTTGCCGGCGTCGAAGTGGTAGGCGTAGTCGGTGCCCGGCCCCTCGGCTTTGTAGAGCGGCGCGCGGCGCTGCCGGGCCAGCTCGGCGGCGAGGAAGAAGTCCTGCGGGTTGGCGTCCGCCGCCTGGCCGCGGCGGCGCAGGCAGGCGTTGGTGAAGAACTGGTTGCCCAGCTCGCGGTCGGCCTCGTTGAAGAAGGGGTGGACGTAGCTCTCGTAGCCTTCGACGCTGCTCCAGCCGGGGAAGCGGATGCCGCATTTGTAGGTCGCGTCGCAGGCCGGCATCCAGTCGCGCTCGGCGATGCCCAGCGTCGCGAAGAAGCGGCGCAGATAGGGCGTGGAGCCCTCGCCGACGCCGACCGTGCCGATCTCGGCCGATTCGATCAGCGTGATCTCGATGCCGCGCTCGCGCCAGCGTTGGCGCAACAGGCAGGCCGTCATCCAGCCGGCCGTGCCGCCGCCGACGATGGCGATGTGTTGGGGTGGCGTCATGGTTCAGCCTGCGGGTAGGGCCAGGCGCACTTCGAAGCCGCCTTCGGGATGGTTGCGAAAGCGCACCGTGCCGCCGTGGTCGGCGACGATCTCGCGCACGATGGACAGGCCGAGGCCCAGGCCTTCCTTGCGCATCGCGGCGCCGTGGTCCAGGCGCGTGTAGGGCTGGCCCAGCCGAGCCAGCGCGGCCTCGGGCACGCCGGGGCCGTGGTCGCGCACGCTCAGCACGACGCTGCCGTCCTCGGCCGCCTCCATGCGGACCTCGACCGGCTGCTCGCCCTCGCCATAGAACATCGCGTTGTCCAGCAGGTTGCCGATGGCGCGCTTGAGCGCCAGCGGCTTGCCGAACACCGTCAGCGGCCCGCCCTCCAGCTCCACCTTGTGCCCGCCCATGCGCGCGTCGCGCACCATCTTCTGCAGCACGAGGTCGATGCGCAGCGGCGCGCGGTTCTCGTGGATGTCGGTGTCCTTCACGATCTGCAGTGCCGTCTTCACCATCATGTCGAGCTCGTCGAGATCCTCATGGAACTCGTCCTGCACGGCGGTGTCGTCCAGCAGCTCGCTGCGCAGGCGCAGCCGCGTGATGGGCGTGCGCAGGTCGTGCGAGATGGACGCGAACAGGCGCTCGCGGTCGCCGATGTAGCGGCGGATGCGCTCCTGCATGTCGTTGAAGGCCTCGATGGCCTGGCGCACCTCCTGCGTGCCGCTGACGCGCAGCGGCTTGGGCGCGACGCGGCGGCCCACGCGCGCCGCCGCCTGGCCCAGGCCGGCCAGCGGGCGCGTGATGGCGCGCACGGCGATCAGCGTCAGACCGACGGCCAGGCCGAGTGCCAGCAGTTGCGGCGTCAGGCGCTGCCAGGTGAAGAACTCCAGCTGCTCCAGGAAATAGGGGTCGGGCAGGGTGCTGCCGAGGTAGAGCCACTGGCCGGGCTCGGTCTCGGCCTGGATGACGAGGAAGGGCGCGGGGCGCTCGGCGGTGATCAGCGAGGGCTCGACCCAGCTCTCCGGCAGGTCGCCCAGCAGCGCGCCGGCGGGCGACACGGCCAGGCCGACGGGCGAGGCCAGCACGACGCGCAGCGGCGTTCCCTTGGGCAGCAGCGCCGCCAGCTCCTGCACGACCTGCTGCTCCAGCATGCGCGCCATGGGCTGGCCGGCCAGCGGCGTGACGGCGACGGCGGCCGTGTTGAAGAAGACCAGGAAGCGCGTGCCGCCCATCGTGCGCAGCTGCTCGATGAGCAGCGGCCGGTAGGCGGCGGGCAGCTCGCGCAGCGCCCGCACCGCGCCGATGGCGCCGCCGGCCACGTGGTGGGCGGCCAGCTCGGTCTGGCGCCGCACGCGCTGCTCGATCTGGCTGTACCAGACGAGGTTGACCGCCAGCTGCACCAGCGCCAGTCCGCCCAGCATGGCCAGCACGAAGCGGCCCTGCAGGCTGTCGAACAGGAAGCTGCTGGCGCGCTGCCACCAGCGGCGGGCGGGCAGCGGCGGGCCGAGGCCCGCCTCGGCCACTTCAGAGGGCATGTCGCGCCGTCACGGTGGTCGAGAAGACGTAGCCCGAGCCGCGCACCGTCTTGATGAGGGCGGGCTGCTTGCCGTCGTCCTGCAGGCGCTGGCGCAGGCGGCTGACCTGCACGTCCAGCGAACGGTCCAGCGGCCCCAGGTCGCGCCCGCGCGTGACCTCGGCGAGGCGGCTGCGGTCCAGCACCTCGCCGGGGTGCTCCACCAGCAGCTTGAGCAGCTGGTAGTCCATGCCCGACAGCGCCGAGGCCGTGCCGTCGGGGTCGATGAGGCGGCGTTCCAGCAGGTCCAGCGTGAAGCCGTTGAAGGCGTAGTAGCGCGGGGCCTGGGCCTTCTCGTGGCCGGCGCGGCGCGTGATGGCCTTGATGCGGGCCAGCAGCTCGCGCGGGTTGAAGGGCTTGCCGAGGTAGTCGTCGGCGCCCAGCTCCAAGCCGACGATGCGGTCGGTCTCGTCGGCGCTGGCCGTCAGCATGATGACGGGCACCTCGGAGCGGCGCCGCACCGACTGGCACAGCGTGAAGCCCTCGGTGTCGGGCAGCATCACGTCGAGGATGCACAGGCTGATCTCGTCGCGGTGGCGCTCGAACTCGGCCATGAAGCTGGCCCCGTCGTGGGCCAGCAGCACCTCGTACTGGTTCTTCTCGAGGTAGGTCTTGAGCAGGCTGCGGATTTTCTGATCGTCGTCGACGATCAGGATCTTGCGGGTCATGGGGAGGCTTTCTTGGGCGCGAGCGCGCGCAGCAGGCCCTGCAGCTTGCGCTGCGTGGCGGCGGGCGTTTGGCTCGGGTCCAGCGCAAAGCGGTGGACGGTTTCGATGATGGCGTTCTTGCCGACCTCGCCGAAGGCCATGCGGTGCACGAGGCTGGGCACGCGCGGCGTGTTCGGGTTGGCGAAGAGGTGGAAGGACGCCTGGGCGCAGGGGTCCAGCTCGTCCACCGGCACGTCGCGGCGCACGGGGATGGAGCCCTTGATGCGGTTGTAGCCCAGCTGCAGCGTCGCGCTGCCGAGCAGTTCGGCCATCTTCTCCTGGTCGGCCTGGCTGCCGCCGTTGCCGGCCAGCATGGCCAGCGTGTCGATGCTGTAGAGATGGGCCTGGGCCGTGCCGGGCACGGCCTTGCAGCCGAAGTCGCGCTCGCCCTCCAGCCCCATCGTGCCGAGCTCGCCGCGGGCCCAGTCGCCCATGATCATCATGGCCGAGCGCTCGGCCGCGAAGTCGGCCACGACGTCGGTCCAGGGCCGCTCGCCGGGGGGCGCGCCGCTGGCCGGCAGGGCCAGATCGCGCCAGGCGCGCAGGCGCTTCAGGGCGCGCTCCAGCGCGGGGTCGGCGAAGGCGGCGACGTCGCGCTGCTCCAGCATGCGCCGGTACAGCGCCGGGCCGGCCTCGCTGAGCAGCATGGCCTCGAAGACCGTGGCCACCTGCCAGGGCTCGTCGCTGAAGGCCACCGGCGTGATGCCGGCCGCGCGCAGCCTGGCGGCGGCGTGCTCCAGGCCGTCCCAGTCGCTGGGCAGCTCCAGCCCCAGGCGCTTGAACACCGCCTTGTTCAGGTAGAGGTTGTTGATGCGCTGGATGCCCAGCGGCGCCGCGACGACGTGGCCGTGCACCGTGACCTGGGCCATGACCTGCGGGAACATGACCTTGGACCAGTTGCGCCTGGCCGCGATGCCGTCCAGTTCGAGCAGCAGGCCCATGTCGGCCCATTCGGTCATGGACTGGCCGTTGAGCTGGGCCACCTTGGGCGCCATGCGGCGCAGGATGCGTTCGTTCAGCACCTTGATCGCGGGGCCGCCGCCGCCGCCGGCCACGGCGCCGTCCACCCATTTCAGGCCGTTCTCGGCCATGCGCGCGGCGACATGGTTGGCCGCGGCGCGCTCGCTGGCGGAGGTCCACCAGTGCAGCACATTGAGCTCGCCCGCGCCGTCGACGGGCGTGGATGCCGCGGGCACCGGCAGGCCGGCCGCCAGGGCCGCGCAACTCCAGGGCAACAGCGCCAACGCCAGCATGCGGCGCATCTTGCGGGCGACCCGGCGGCGCCAATCTTGCGTTTTGTACGACTTCGGTAAGGTTGTGTGACTCAAGGAGGCCGCCGGCTGCCGGGAGGCGGCGATTGTCTTGATCCACGGCCCGTCTGGCGATTGGGGCTTTCGCCGCCCATCAAGCGGGATGGGCGAAGCGCACGGCTGTGGGCATCCCCGGAGTTTCGAGGTTCATGGCTCGGCCCGCGATCGCCGGGACGTCCGGGAGTGCATCCGCACCCCGCGCCCGCACGACCAGGGCAGGCCACGGGCCATGCACGGCCTTGGTGCGGATAGGGCGCCCAACTGCGTCGAGGCCCGCCTAGCGGTTGGGCGCCTGCGGCGGGCCGGGTCAGTCCGGGTTGGCCGGACAGCCGCTCGCATTCGCCGTCGTGCAGGACTGGTGCAGCACGGTGCCCGGCAGGTTGGAGCAGTTGGCGTCTCCGGTGATGACGTAGTTCTGCTGGTCCAGGGATTCGTTCACCGCGACATAGGGCTGGACATTGCGCATATTGTTGTCGGCGCCCGTGGAGGCCGGATACTGATAACGGCACACGAGATAGGGGGGGCTGCCGCTGGACATGCCGGTCAGCTGAATCGTCCCGGCCCAGGTGCCATTGGCCCCATTGACGGTCATCACGCAGAGGTAGTAGTTATAGCCGGGAATCGGCTGGCCAGTATTTTGATCCTTGGCCGGGCCGTAGATGCATTCGGTGCTGCCGCGGGAGACGGTGCCGGTGGTCTGAGACAGGTTGAGGCCGGTGGCCGGTATCGTGGCGGGTGGCTTCTTGCCGCCCATGGATACATAGCCGGCAACGATATAGGCGTTATAGTTGGGGCATTGGCTCAATTGGCTGGCGCTGACGATGGTGAAGGTGCATTTCATCACCACATAGCCCGTCGCATTATTGAAGACGACGGCGAAATTGTTCGCCAGCTGGTAGGCACTCTGGCCGCCGCCAAGGTCCAGGGACTTGACAGGGATATTCAGGTTGCGATTGAACGGGCGCTTGATCGTGCCATTGCCCGGCAGCGGGAAATTGAGAGCACCGGCCAATGCGGGGTCGACCTTGGCAATCACCGAATTCAGCGTGACCGTGTTCATCGTGACCGCGCCAGTCGTTGAAGCTCGGTCGGCCCATGTGACGTCCACCTGAATCGGCCGGTAGGAATCCGTCACCGCGCCGCCCACGGTCCACTTCCGGGTGAATGAGGCATTCGACCCCGTGGGCGTGTCGCTGCCGCTGGCCATGTCGGCCCAGGCGACCAACCCCGTGCCGGAGCTGATGGCATTGAAGGAGCGCAATTGCTCCAGCTGCTGCTCGGCCAGGCGCGTCGCCTCGCTGCGCTGGCGGCCGAGATCGGCCTTCTGGTGCAGCATTCCCTGCAGGCCGATGATGGCGAGCATGCCGAATGCCATGATGGCCATGGCGATGGCGGCTTCGATCAGGGAGAAGCCGCGCTGGCGTGCCGTCGGGTGGTTGCAGAAGGATGGCATATTCGACCTCAAGGTATGCCGGTCACCAGTCGCGCCAGCTGCCCAGCAGCTTGACAATCGTGCCGCTGGCGGTGTTCATCGAATTCAGCACGTCGGGTGAATAGGTCACCGTGCCGTTGCCGTTCGTCTTGAAGGCGGCGCAGGTCACCAGGGCGCCCGCAATATTGGAGGCGCCGGTGCCCAATGCATTGTCGACGGCATCGTTTGAGAATAGAAGGCCATAGATATTGATGTTGCCGTTGATTTTCACGCTCCCTGCAGATACCAGTGTCACGGGATCGGTGGGAGTGCCGAGATCGGTGCCGGCGCTGTTGTTGTACGAGAATCCATTGGGCAGGTAGAAGGCTCGCCATCCGGAGTTGTAGGCGTTGACGATTTCGGTCGGGCAACTCGCTATATTGCAGTCGATGGTCCGGGTTCCCGGGGCGTTCTGATATTCCTGCAGCGTGGTGCCGAAATAGGCGTTGAACATCTTGGACTGGTTGCAGGAGGTGTCCGATCCGGCCAGGCTGGACAGCGAGGTGTCTCCGGCAATGATGGCGTTCTGAACCGGCTGGCCCGGGAGGGTGGTCGTGCCCGGGGGGGTATTGCTCGTCGTGCCGGAGTTGACGAGCACGCCATTGGTGGCGACGTCGGTGTTCACGGCGTTGAACGAGCCGCTGAAGTTGCAGGAGGTGCCGCAGGTGATGGCGGCGGCCGGGTTCCCGGGCGTCAGCGGGCTGGGTTTGACCAGGGCCGTCACGGTGGCGTTGGCATCGGCGCCGGAGGCCGACGCGGGGGTGCAGGCGGCACTTTGGGGCGTACACCCCGTCGACGTGATCTGCACGACGTTGGCGTAGCCGGCCAGCGGCGCGAACGTGACCGTGAAGCTCGATTCCACGGTGCTGCCGAGGCTGGCTGTGCCCGCCGCCGTCGGGCATGAGCAGGTCCAGGCATTGCCGTTGCGCCGGCAACCCGGAAAGATATTGGTAACCGGGGTGAAACTGGTCTTGACGGGTTTCAGATACAGCTTGCGGAAGTTGGTGCCGGCCGTCGCCACGTCATTGCAATTGGCATCGATATTGCTGGGGTGGTTCAGCATGCCGATGGCCCACTCAAGGCCGGCCTCGGCAACTTCCTGGGCCGACGCCTGCCTGGCCACATTGGCCGACGTGCGCTGCTCGAAAATGACGTTGCGGTTGGTATAGAAAACCGACACCATCGTGATGAACAACAATATGACCGTGAGCGTGAGCGTGCCGGCCCCTCTTTCGGAGCGACGGGTATGCGGCGGTGGCATCAGGGCTTTGGCGTATTTCATGAGCATGCCCCCGTGGTTTGATCGTTGCGCGCGCGGATCGTCGTGTTCATGGTTCTGACGACGGTGCTGTCGAGCGCGGATGTTGCGGTCAGGACGAGGTCGTAGCGGCGAATGAACATCTGCGGGCAGTTCGGCGTACCGGCCAGGCATACCGTCGGGCAGCGATAGCCGAGAGAGAGTACGGGGGGGCTGCTGTCCGTCACTGAAAATGCCGTGATCTTGACGAAATTCGGGTCATTGAGGCTTTGTACCGTGCCGCTTGCCGTTTGCATCTGGAGCACGCCCGTCGTGGTATTGAGCTGATATCCGAACTGCTCGTTGGCGTCGAGGGTATTGTTTTCGACCGCGTCGCGGGAGAAGCTGTAGGACACGCTTCCGCTGGTGGCTGACGAGGCCGCAGTCATGGCCGCATAAGGATTCCTGATTGGTAACGTGCCTCAGCAGGCTCACGCCATGAGCTACCCGACCCGTAATCTGACCTCCGAACCACCCCGGAGTGCAGACCATGGCGTT
>BFBZ01000017.1_pt36 | contig 51207 bp, 64 predicted proteins | sample 1888401 | NCBI WGS metagenome assembly BFBZ01 (sample SAMD00112614, study PRJDB3348) | symbiont metagenome | host: Chara braunii
GGGATCGTCATGTCGTAGGCCTTGAGCACGAACATGCGCCAGTCGAGGCCGTCATTGGCCGAGATTTCGGCTTGTTCCGGCATGATGTCGTGGAAACGCGGCGCCCTGTTCAATTGMACGGCAAGTGCTTCGTCGCGAATGCTCTGCCAGGCATCCACGAACTTGGCGGCGTTCGGAAAGTGGGTCCCGGCATCAAGAATCGGYGGCGTATCTATGCGCTTCTCATAGATGCGGCGRACGAGATCGGTTCCAAGATCGTAGATGTGCGACATGGCATTACCTCGACGTGGTTATAGTATAGTGGATGTTTGCTTACAGCTGCTCACGGAGATTTGTTGAAGCGTTGAAGGGCAGATCGGCACGAGAGGGAATCCAAATCACCGCGTCCTTGGCCAACAGCGTGTCCGATCAGCGTCGAGATGCCAAGCGCCTCGGCAGCTAGCCGCAGGAGATTGCCGACAGGGTCGAGGGGATACGTCCTACGCGATCTTGCGGCCATGATTTCCGAGGCCGTCGGGTCGCCGCGAAAGCGGAAGCGACAAGCGGCAGGTGTCGAAGCTCAGCCGGATCGCGCCCCTGAAGGCGTTTGCCGGCATGACCAACGGTTTTGCGCGGAGGCGGATCGGCAAGGGTGAGCTGAGGGAGGCAAGCAGCCGCAGCATCATCAGGGCTTCCCACATTGCCATGGTTCCATTTTCGTGATTTCGAGCGGCCGCAATGCGCCCGCCTTCCGACAAAGAACCGGCCGGCCCCTGAACGGATAGGTCAGCGAGCCGGCCGGCGCAGCCGGTCAGGGTTGCTCGCCATTCCGGGGTAGGGGTGGCGGGAGCTGTCCGTGCGGACCCCCGGGGCCGGCTGCGTCGTCCGGCGGATTGCCCCATGGACCGGGTGGTGGGCCGTGCGGCCGATCCGCCGAAGCGAGGATTTCGAGCTGTTCGGGCGTCAGTTTCGTGCGAAGTGCGGCGATGGCATCCTTCAGTTTGGCAGCCGCGGCGGCACGCCTGATGACCTCATCGGCCAGCCTCTCCTGGAAGGCGAAGGGATCGCGCCTTGCCTGGTCCGGGATGCCCGCAGGCGCATCGGGGCCGCGCTCGAACATGGGCGGCGCCAGCACCGCCTGCAGCGCGCTGGTGTAGTCGCGCCAGGCGTCGAGTTGCTCGGAGCGGATGCCGATCCGGGTCTCGAGCACGGAAAGCCTGGCTGCGAGCATTTCCGGAGGCGGTCCCGAACGGCGAAAGCCGAAGCCTTCGGGTCTGTGACGCATCGGCCCATGCGGGGCCGGCCAGGGCGCCGGACCGGGGTTCGCGTCGTCCTGCCGGGTCAACGCCGGGGGCGCGTCACCGGGTGCGGCGTCCGGGTCGGGCTGAGCCGCCAATACGGGATGGATGGCCGCGACCGAAAACAGGCCGAGCGCCAGAAGTCTGCTTCGCATGACGTAATCCTTTCCTGCATGCTTCGGATGGCGGGAGGATAGGAGGCGTCCTTTGCCGCTTTGCTTCGGCGCGTTGCCGAAGGTTGCCAGAAAAAGGAGATTTGTTTCCGAATGTTTCCAGGTGCCGGCTGGAAACGTTGGGTTGCAATTTTCCGCGCCGCTTGCAGGCGGCACTCCCTATAATCCGCGGCTGAAAGGCAATCGGGCGAAGAATGCAGGCTCAATCCCATATCCTTGTCGTGGACGACGACCGCGAGATCAGGACGCTGCTCGGGCGCTATCTCGACGGTCAGGGTTTTCGCGTGTCCGTGGCCGCCGACCGGCGCGAGTGCGAGCAGAAGCTCGGCGCGGGCCAGTTCGACCTGATCGTGCTCGACGTGATGCTGCCGGACGGCTCGGGCCTCGACATCTGCCGCGCCCTGCGCGACCGCAAGCCGCATATCCCGGTGATCCTGCTGACGGCGCTGAAGGAAGATGTCGACCGCATCATCGGCCTTGAGCTCGGGGCCGACGATTATCTCGGCAAGCCGTTCAATCCGCGCGAGCTTTCGGCTCGCATCCGCGCCGTGCTCAGGCGTTCGGTGCCGGAGGAGGCAGCACCGGCAAAAGTCCGCGTCTACCGTTTCGCCGGCTACAGGCTGGAACCGGATACCCGCAAGGTGATGGATTCGGGCGGCGGGCTGGTCGATCTCACCGGAGCCGAGTTCGACCTGCTGCAGGTCTTCCTCGACCGTCCGGGGCGGCTGTTGTCGCGCGATCAGCTGCTCGATCTGACCCAGGGTCGCGAGCGCGATCCGCTCGACCGTTCGGTCGACGTCTTGATGAGCCGGCTGCGCCGCAAATTCGCGGAAGCGGGCGAGGAGGCACTGTTCAAGACCGTGCGCAACGGCGGCTACCAGCTCACCGCGCGGGTCGAGACGGCGGAGGCCGAGGCGTGACCTCGCTGCGCAGGCGCCTGATCGTCCTGCTGGTCGCTTCGATCGTCGGCGTCGTCGGCCTGGCGACGGCCGCCATCCTCAGTGTCCGCGGCGGCGGTCCGCCGCCGGAGCTGACCGTGCCCTGGGTCGCCCAGCAGATGGAACTCGTGCTGCGGCTTCCGCCCGGCGAGATACCGGACGTTCTGCGCGTCGAGTTCAGCGACCACCCGGCCGGCGGCCCGGTAGACCGCCCGGAAACGGCTATGCTCAACGACATATTGCGCCGCCGAGGGTTCGACGTTCTGGCCGTCGTCAATGAAAAGGTGGGAGAGCCCGGCCAACTGGCATCGATGCGTCTGCCGGACAATCGCTGGGCCAGCGTGGAAGTTCCCCATGTCAAGCCGCCCAGGCGCGAATGGCTTGTTATCGCCGGCTGGATTTCGCTGATCGTGGCCGGCGCCACCGCGGTGTCGGTCTATTTCACCGCTGTCCTCATCCGGCCGCTCGAAATGCTGGAGGCTGCCGTTTCCAAGATCGGATCGGACGGCATGCTGGCCGCCGTGCCGGAAGTAGGCTCGGCCGAGGTCAAGGCGACGGCGCATGCGCTGAACCAGCTCTCGTCCCGGCTGAAGATCGCTATGGAGAGCCGCATGCGCCTGGTCGCCGCGGCAGGGCATGATCTCAGGACGCCGATGACCCGAATGCGCCTCAGGGCGGAATTCCTCGAGGACGACCGCGAGAAATGGCTGCACGACCTTGACGAGCTCGACCGCATTGCCGACAGCGCGATCCGGCTGGTGCGCGAGGAGGTGAACCAGGATGCGGTCGAACCGGTGGAACTCGACAGGCTGGTTCGCGATATCGAAGCCGAGATGGCGGCGCTCGGCCACGCGGTGTCGATCGACCGTCTCGACAAGGTTTCGGTCAAAGCCGGCGCGCTCGGCCTTCGCCGCGCGCTGCGCAACTTGATCGTCAACGCCGCCACCCACGGCAAAAGCTGCACCGTCTCGCTCGCGGGGCAAGACGGCCAGGCGGTTCTGACCATCGCCGATCGCGGACCCGGCATCCCACCGGACCTCCTGGACGCGGCCTTCGAGCCATTCTTCCGGGTCGATCCGGCCCGCACGCAATTCATTCCGGGCGCGGGGCTCGGCCTCGCAATCGCCAAGGAGATTATCGAGCGGTATGGCGGCACGGTCAGGCTTGCGAACAGGCCGGAGGGAGGACTGCTGCAGACGGTGGTATTTGCGGCTCCCCATTGATGCATGGAAAAGGCGGCGCCGTCGCCCATCCGGGGAATGAACAGCAAGCACTGCGCCACTATATTCCCGGCAGGAGCCGCGATGTCGCGAACCTTGATCATCGTCGGTCTTATCTTGGTTGCCGCGGGCCTGTTGTGGCCCTGGCTCTCTCGGGTCGGGCTTGGCAGACTGCCGGGAGACATCGTGATCGAGCGTGGCAGTTTTACGGTTTATGTTCCGCTCGCCACCGGGATCCTGATCAGCATCGTGCTGTCGATCATCCTGTGGCTGGTCAATCGTTAGGTGCAATTCCAGGAAAAGTGCGTAGCGGTTTTCCTGGAATGGCTCCAGGCGCGGCACCGCGCGCCTAGAGCCGGATGATTTCAGGTCTGTTCGACCTGAAATCTGAATCCGGCTCAAAATCAAAGAGATAGAGCATGATGTCGCCCGAAAACCGCTTCACACTTTTCGGCATCATGCTCTAAGGGCGTTGCCGTGCCCCCCTCGACCTATTGAAACGGCGACGGAAGTTTCGCGGCTTGATCGACAGCCCTGTCCATCTCCTCGACGGAGATGAGCGGCGTGGCTGCCGTGCGCACGAACCCGGACGAATTGGAAATCAGCGACATCGCGGCTGCCGCCGCATTGTCCGGGAATTCCATGATCGTGATCACATCGTCCTGCCCGAACGCAAAATAGAACGCTTCAATTGTTCCGCCATTCTCCTTCACAACTTTCTCGACCGCCGCGCGGCGGCCAGAGCCCTTCTGCTTGCGAAGAAGCTGCACGCCGTCGGTCGTGAGAGAGACCCTGACAAGAAACTTGGCCATGATTGACTCCATCCTGCTTGATGAGCGGTCACACGCGGCCGCAAGAAGGCCCCCCGCTCCTCGCGAGAGCAGACCCCACTTAACAGGCGCAATCTATCACCGATTGCTAATGGACCCCATTCACTTTTCGGCCGCCGCGTCTGTCTCAGGCGCCCGAGTCCACCAATCGCCGGTGAACCTCGGTGGTCAAGGCTTCAACGCGCTCCGTGAGACCTTTGATGGTCTCGGTCAATTGCGTGTTCTGATTGACGAGGTCGACCAGCATGGCGGTTTGTTTGGCCATAAGCGCCTGACGCTCCTCGCTGGCGTGGGCGATGTCCTCGCGATGCAGTGCGTCGGCTTCGGCGTGGGCCTTGTCGCGATCGGCCTGTCGGGTCTGCGCGAGAAGGATGAGCGGTGCCGCATAGGCAGCCTGGAGACTGAATGCGAGGTTCAGCAGGATGAACGGATAAACGTCGAATTGGGTCAGGCCTATCATGTTGACGAGCATCCACACCCCAACGATGACGGTCTGAATGATCAGGAAGACAGGCGTGCCGAAAAAGCGTGCGAACTTCTCGGCTTTCAGCGCAAACCAGTCGTCGCCGAACAGCGAATGGAGGTGCACGTGCGGACGATGGAACCGGAAGAAGTGCCTGCTTCCCCGGTTGCCCTTATCGGCTTGCGTGGTCTGATTGGAGTCCGCGGTCATTGCAGGTGATCCTGTTGTTCGCCGGAGGGAAGGCAGGTCGTTCATCCGCTTATAGCCATCCCAGGTACCGGGGTATGTTCATATCTCCGCGAGTTGCTTACCTTATCCGTGTCGTTCCCACCTATCCGCCGTTCTATGGCGATGGTTGGGATTATTAAGGCTCATCGGGCCTGATGGGCCGGCGGGCGAATACAGTCTAGAGCCGGATGATTTCAGGTCGAATCGACCTGAAATCTGAATCCGGCTCTAAATCAAAAAGATAGAGCATGATGTCGCCCGAAAACCGCTTCACACTTTTCGGCATCATGCTCTAGGCAAGGCGCCAGGACGACGCCGGTCGATAGCGGTTCAAAAGGGAGGAAACAGCTTGATCATTCGTTTCTGGCGGGCCGTCGCCGGCTCCGACGAAGTGCTGGACGCTTATGCGGACCATCTGCGGCGGACGACTTTCGTGGAGATGGCCGAACTGCCCGGCCATCTCGGCGCGACGCTGGCGCGCAAGGTGAGGGGAACCGACAACGAGCTCGTGGTGATGAGTTTCTGGCARGAYATGGACTCGGCAGGGCACTTCATCAAAGGCGATTTCGACGACGCCGTCGTCAAGCCGAGCACCCAGAAGCTGCTCAAATCCTTCGAYCTCAARGTCGAGTTTTTCGAGACCGTGGTGTCGACCGGCGTCGTCGGCGGTCACGATCTCGCGGCGCGGCAGGGCCGCGTGTTTTAGCGAGCCATCCCTCGATCCGACATGCCGGGCATGCGGCGATGGCCGCTGGCACCCTTGCAGTGGCGGRACTGCCGCRTGGGCGTGGCGCCGACAATGTGCCGCCGGCGCCACATACCCTATCTCAGTTGGCCYTATCTCAATTGGCCCTGCCTCAATTGGCTGGCGCGCCTTGATGGATTGCTTTCTTGACTTCTGCGCGAAGTGCCGGCGAGTCCTTTTCGCCATGGACCGAAACCGCGTGCTGGACGGCCGCGTTGATCAACTCGTCTTCACGGTCGGCCGATATGACGATCGAGCACTTCATTTCGCTGGGGAATTCTCGGCAGTCGATATATTGGCGCATCGTCTTCGCCTCCCTGCGATTAATGCGAGAGCAAATCTATACCCCCGAGAGGAGAGCGACAATTCACAAAGGCGGCCATGACGGCGCGGCGTCAATAGGAGAGGAGGGCTGCGTGACCCTCTTCCTGCCACCAGCAAGCTAGAGCATGATGCCGAAAAGTGTGAAGCGGTTTTCGGGCGACATCATGCTCTATCTCTTTGATTTAGAGCCGGATTCAGATTTCAGGTCGATCCGACCTGAAATCATCCGGCTCTAGGCGGCGGCCGATGGACCGACCGTTCGGTCGATGCCTTCAGCCGACACCCGAAACGACGATGATCTGTGCTGTGACAGTCCCGAGGCGCTCACGCTTGGTCAGAACAGGCTTTTCATAGGTTTTCTTCATGACGTTTCCCTCCACGGCGATTTCGCTTGACGGTCCGCCCAGAGTTTCAGTGAGATCGCGCCACGGAGCTTATAGCCGACCGAGGAGGTGGACCAGATCATATTAGCAACAGTTAATTTTTTTGGTGAAAGTGCCTCAGAGAGGGAGACCTGCCGTCCGCAGGCCTTATCTTCGCCAAGCTCGCACAATAGCTGACACCCGAGGTTTGTCAGGAGTGTCCCAGGATGATCCGAGTTCTTGTTGCGGCAGGTGCCCTTACATTGGCTGGCTCACTCGCGGGTCCGGCAACCGCGCAAGAGACGTTCCATGGCTACGATTGCGAGGATGACTGCCATCAGGCGGGGTATGATTGGGCGTCAAGGAACAATATCGCTGACGAACGAGACTGCGACAGCGACAGCCAGGCTTTCAATGAAGGCTGCCAGGCGTATGTCGAAGAGCAAGCGACCGGTCCAACTCGGAACAACCAGTCCGGCGACGAGAACGACGACGAAAATAGCGACGAATGATATCGCCGCGGTTGAGGTGCCCGCTGGGCCGGCGCGGGTTCTCAGGCGACCTCCGCGCGCCGGCCTAGGTACATTGAGGCCTAGCAGCCGGTATTCGGGTTCCCTTGGACGCAAATGCCTGGCGGGTCGACGTAGCAGCCGCAGACGCTTCCGTCTGGCGTGCAAACGAGATTTATATGCTGGCCGCCTGGATACCCGAAGACGACGCCACTGGGTCTCGGCTCGAACTTGAAGATAGTATTGGCGTCGACAGGTATGCCGAGGGTACGGGCCACGATCATGCCCTGTATTGGTGATGCTTAATCAGAATTTGTAGGCGACACCGACGCGGAGATCGTGGGTTCGAATCTTAGCTTCCCAGCGCTCATTCGATGGCACCTCGACAAAATTCTCCTTGCCGTATTGCGTGTAACGATATTCGGCGCGCAACGTCCATCGATCGGTCACAGCATATTCCGCGCCTGCACCGACGGTCCACCCCGTAAGGTCTCTTGAGGCGTCGCCATAGTGAGTTCCCAAACGGAGTTCGTCGAAACGAAAGTGCGCAGCGGCAAAGCCGCCAGTCACGTAAGGCATGAAGCGATCCCGGGCGTATCCCAGCCGAACGCGCGCGGATCCAGTCCAGTCAAGCTTCGTGGTCGCTGAAAAAACAGGACCCGAAACAATTGAGTCTCCGGAGGCCTTTACGCCGCCCCAATTCAAGTCACCCTCAACGCCTACAACGACGCCGCCCTGAAGCTGATAGTTGTAACCACCAAAAATTCCGCCAAACACGCCGCGCGGGTGCTGTCGGTAATAGGGCAAGTTTACAAGCTTCTCGTCAACGTTTCCCCCGACTGCACCGCCAACCTCCGCGCCAATGTAGCCGCCAGTCCAGTTATAGGCCGAAGCAACCGGCAGCGGCGCAGGCACAGGTGCTGCGCTCACAGCGTCGGCGGCGATGGCACCGCCGGACAATCCCGCCAGAACGGTGGTTGCAAGCAGGATAGATTTCATTTCAAGCCCCTTATTGACGGCACAAGGTGTAGAAGCAATCTCTAAAATAGAAAGCTGCCGAGCGAGTTCCCTTCGCGATTTCAATCTGTTGTTGCAGCCCGGCAACAGGCGCGCGCCGAACGTCATGGTGGATCGCGGCCCTGCGGGAAAGTGATCCGGGCGATGCTTAGGGCAGCCGGAGCTGCTAGGTGCCGGCCGCTTCGGCGGCCGGATCTTTTGAGAATATCGGAATGGTATCGTCGCCAAGGTACTTCCGCATAGCGGGCCCTAGGCCAAACGCGACCTGCTCTGCGAGCCGATTCAGATCACCCAACATGCCCCTTATGTGGGTGATGATGCTTTCCAACTCGACCTCCAGGGGCATCAGGGCTGACGCCTGGGCTTGCGTCAAACCAGACTTGATAACGCCTCTGTCTTCTTCGAAATGGTTGGTGACGATGCTCTTCACCTTGTCGCGCTTTTCCGCATAGACCTTGATGGCTTCGACGAGGTTGCGGTGCTGCATGAACAACGTCACTGACGCCTGCACCAGGTTGTTGTCCTTTGCTGCGATCAACGGAGACAGTTCAGCCGGGTCGATGTCGAACGTCTGATGGCTGCCAATCATTGGTAGAACGCGCTTCCAAAGTGGCTCGCTCGTCAGATTTCGATCATTTGCATTCGAAAGCGATTGGTCAATCGTCTTCCGGATTGCGATAACATCGCTCAAGACCACCGACGCTTTTACCGTTAGCCGAAGCACGTATGATTTCTGCTCGGCTCGTCTGCTTTCTGCGTCTCGCCTTAGGGTTTCGGCCGACGTCCGCTTGGCTTGGATGAACGAAACCACGGCGCTTAAGCCTGATCCGAGGACGGCGCCCCCGAAACCGGCCAATAGCGTGGCGTGGTCCGAAGTTGCGGAGAATTTTTCGAGCAAAAAGAGGGTCAGTAGGCTTCCGGCAAGTGCACCGAATATCCCGACCGAGATCAGTTCCACGACGGAATTCTTGACAATAACGGTATCTGCCACCTGTCCGCCCCTAGTGAGTTGTTCGCCTGCGTCCGTAGGCATTTATTCGATGCATATTCGATGCATCGGCTCAAGTGTCAGCTAAGTGCTTGATTTTGCTGGTACGCCCAAGGGGCGTGTCGGTTTCGGGCAAGAACAATAGCTTAGCTCGTCCAACCTTCCCAAATCCCGACATTGAAACCATTGCGGATATTTTGCCGGTGTCCACCCCGCCGGCCGCCGCCGCTATTGCTTGGCTTCTGAAGACACCCCGCCAGCAGCGCGGCCCCGCCGTGCCTGAGATCAGAAGGCTATTCGGTCTCGACATAAAGACCGCCTGCAGCGTCATCCGAGAAGTCACGCGGCGGAGGGCGACGGCGGCATGACGGCTCAAAAGCGAAACCGCCGGCCTGGGGACACAGGACCGGCGGGGGATCGGGATATCAGTGCAGAAGGACGGCGAGGAATATATTCCGATGAGGCCGCCCATGCAAGTTTGCCATCACTTCTCACGGCCGAACTTGGCCGACTTTTTCGAGCCGGCTTTTCGCTACTGCCGCTCGGGGGCGACGATGGGAAAAAACCTATCGTCGGCTTCAAGGATCGCTCGCGCCTGCCACTCGCGCTTGTGCTTGACCGCATGGCCGGCGCCGGCAGCAAGACATTCGGCATCCGGCTCGCCGGCTTGCTTGTCGTCGACGTCGATACCGACACGCCGGAAGCGCGAGCATACGTCGAGCAGCGGTTCGGGACTTCGAGCGCATCCACCAAGACCAGCCGCGGCTTCCATCTCTATTTCCGGCATGATGGGCCGAAGCCGTCGACGGTCGACCTTCCAGGCATCCGGATTGATTTCAAGGCTGGCGGCAACGAGTTCGTTGTCGGCGCCTATTCGGAGCGGCCCGACGGAACGATCTATCGCGCACTCGGCCGGCTTGTATCCGCTTCGGAACTTCCGTGGTTCGAAGATCGAGGCGCCGTCGAGAATGAGCCAGATCAGCCCAAGGTCAACGGCCGGTTTCCCGTGGGATGCAGGCGCACAACGCTCAAGCGCCGAGCCCATCAATTGGCGGTCGTCGCCGACACCTTCGATAACCTGCTGGCTGACCTGCTCGGATTCCGAGACTGGGAAATCGAGCGGCCCGAAGATTTTCCCGACGCCGAGATTTCGAAACTGGCGGTCTGGTTTTGGGATTTGCGGGAAAGAGGACAACTTTGGAATGGGAGGAACTCGGCCGTGCTGATCCAGAGATCCGCCATCGACCTGCTCGCGAAGTCCAAAAGCCGCAACAAGGGTTTGGCGATGCTGCTCTTCAACATCCTGTCGGCCGACCAGGGAAATTCTCCGGACGCTTTTGCGATCGTCCCGGACGGTCTCCGCCAATCGGGCCGCCTCGTCGCTGGCCGACGCCAGATTTACGACGCCCTCGACCTGCTGCTCGAACTCAGGCTGGTAATCTGTCGGAAAAGACCAAGGGGCAACCGTAACCACTACCTCTACCAACTTGGTGACGGCAGGCAGGAAGGAGAAGAGGGGGAGCGGGGGGGAGGGTCTATACTTATATTAGTATCCGATAAGGACACACACTCAGGAGGGTTGGCGGCATGACAGAACCAGCCCAACAGATGAACCTCTTCGATTGGGCAGACGCTCGACCGACAGCTCGCATCTACGATTGGCACGCACCATTCGCCGCGAAGGTGATGGCGACCATCCACGAATATGACGACGCGTGGCCGAAGCAGCATTACGACGCGCCTGTCGCTATTCTGCCGCTTCGGAGGCGCGCATGACCGTGATCGCGTTCCCAGGCAACCCGCTGCAGGCGCTGATCCGCCGGACGGCGCGTGAGCTCCACCAAGTCCAGGGCCCGGCGGCAGATCGGCTATGGCGCGAGCGGATTCGCGTCGTTCAAACGGACCTGACGCGCAAGGGCGTTGCCGGCGCCGAACTGCAGGCGGAGATCGATCGGTTCGCGCTTGATGTGCATGCCGAGCTTCAGCGGATCGCCTGGGGCGAATGGCACGCCGCGCACCAGCCGGGCGGGGATGCCGCATGACGGCCGCGACCTGTTCCCCCGGGGAACACTCTCACTCCGACAGGCCAAACTTCACGCTTCCAGACTACCTGGCCATGTGTCGCGCTGGCGAGTCCGTGTTTTCGATAGCAGAGGCGGCGCGCGTCATGGGCGTCTCTCGCGCCTATGTCTACCGCTGCCTGCTCTACGCCAGCATCCCCGACGACGAGTTCGAGGACGTCTTGGATGCAGTCGCAGATAAGGGCCTGTCGTCGACTACTGCCGTCGCTGATGAGATCAAACGGCGGACTGGCAAAGCGAAAGAGTACGTCGAGAAATGCCCGCACTGTGGCGGCCATCTTCGGAGCCGTGTCCGATGAACGCCTACCGCAGCGCCGCCGTCTGGATCGAGACCGCCCTCGGCTGCTTTGCCGAAGCCGTCGAGCGCATGCCCGAGGCTGCATTCCTCGATGAGCACCAAGCCGCGCATGACGCGCCGCGGTCCGGCGCCGGCGATCTGGTGGCGGCGGTGCTCGAAAATGAGTGGTGGAAGCGATTTCCCAATGGGCGCGACGAATGAGCGAGAAGAAGCGCTATGTCCGCTTTCATGGGACCACTGAAGGCGACAACCTGAGCACTTCCGCGTGGTCGGTGGTGCTTTCGCAGACCTATGGCCTCAAGCCGGCGGACGAGGAGCGCTTGTTCCAGCTCGTCATCGAAAAAACTCCTCAATCCCTGCTTCGACTGAGTGCAATCGATCAGCGCAATCAGGCCATTCGTGCTTGCCGTGACGTCCATTTCGCGGCGCTGCCCAGCATCTCCCAGCAGGCCGCTGCCATCCACAAGGCGATGAAGCGTTTTTCAGCGGTTCGCTCGAAACCCGCGCCTGGCTCCCTTGCCGCCGACATTGTCGCCATCCTGAAAATGACTGCTGGGAAACCCCTCGCAAAACGAACGCTTATTGCGATTCTTGCCGGAAAACGCTGACGTTGCGTGTGCCAAATTCTCTTGAGGAAATGGCACATCGAATAGGTGACGATACCTCCCGAACCGAAATTCGAGAGGCGAATCGTGGTCAACCTCAAAAGTCTCATCCAGGCGCTCGCCCTTGGCGGCAAGAAACCCGACACGTTGTCGGAAATTTTGCGGCTCGAGGAGTTGGCCGCCGACATGCGGCGCGAGATCGCGGACTCCGAAGCCGAGATCCGCGAGATCAGCGCACGTCGCCAAGAATTGCTGCTCGACGACGCCGATGACCAACTCGCCGAGGACGAGGCCCGCGCCGGCACGCTCCGTCGAAACGTCGAGCGCGCAGAGCTCGGCCGCCAGCGCATCGGGGAGGAATTGGTCGAGGCAAAAAAAGCGCACCGTGCAGCGCGCATTGCAGTGCACCGCGCGGACCGGGACGACATCGTCCGCCGGCTGACCGCCGCAATGCAAGCCGCGGTCGAGGTGAACCGCGAGGCCATGGCGTGGCATGACCGCGTCTGCAGCGAACTCGGCCATCACACCATCAACTCGGAATTTTCCGGCGCGATCGCCTATCCGTTCCTGGCCGGCGATTTCATCGAGCCGTTCAAGGCGAATCTCGCGCAGATGGCCGGTCCTCCTGCTTTAGCACCTCGCGCTGCGCCAAAGCCCAAGCCGGCGAAGCGCGTCGTCGCCGCGCCGGCGCCCGCACCCCGACCGGTGCGCCCGGCGCGCGCCGCGCTGCCGGAGCAGGTCCCCTCCGGCCAGGTGCGCGTGACCGTCCTTCGCCCAGGCTACGAAACGCCTTCCGGCGAGCAGCTGAACACCGGCGACATGGCGGATCTGCCTCGGGACATCGGCCACGCCGCTGCAGAAGCGGGCGCCGTCGAGTTCGTATCCCAGGAGGCCGCAGCATGAGCATCGGCAACCCGCAGCAGCACGGCCAGATTAACCGCATCGGCGGCGGCACATTCCTCGGCGTTCTTCAGTTCAATTACGGGCCCGATGACGTCAACGACATTTTCGTCGGTCCTTCCACCCGACGGGTCGAAGTCTATGGCGATCCGCCGCCCCCGCCGAGCGCGCAATTGATGAAAATCAACATGTGCGCGGCTCCAAACGCCGGGTGGTGGATAGAATGGTTTCCAGGGACAATAGGTGGCGGCTGCGAAGCGACCTCCTGCACCGGTATCGTCACCCTGCCCGCCAACGTCGCGAAAGCAATCCTCGGCGCACAGTTAGCGACCCTCAATCGCGACTGGAAACAGGGGATGCCGAACGGCGAGGGCTACTCCTGGAATTACGTGGTTGCCTTTGTCGAATACGTCGATCAGCCAGACCCGCCTCCGCCATTCGATGGGCTTCATGTCATCGGAATTGCCGGCGGCTCTACGGAGATCAAGGTCTTGATCGGGGATCCGATCAATCCCATCGACGTCGTCTCGATTACGCTGAGCGAGGATTATCAACAGCTCTCCGGCTATCCGCGCCCCGTAAGCACGCCAGCCGGCATCAGCCTGCCCAACGGTGGGACCTACGATTTCTACCGCTCGGAAGCCGCTGCCATCGTGGCGGCGAGCGCCGGCAGCTATGCATAGGGGGCAGATCATGACGATGGTGTTTAAGGACTTCATCAGCGGCAGCCAGTTTCAGACGCTCGCCGACAAGCGCCAGGTGCAGGTTATCTGCTCGACGGGCTCTGTTGACCGCATGGGCGAGGTCGTCGACCAAAACGGCATCGACCTTTCAGCCTATCGCTCGAACCCGGTCATCCTCTGGAATCACAATCCGAACGTGCCGATCGCCCGCGCCATCGATATCGGCGTCGTCAACGGTAAGCTTCAGGCGACCTGTCAGTTTCCGCCTTCCGGCATTTCCCAGAAGGCCGACGAGGTGCTGGGCTTGGTGCAGGCCGGCGTCATCAATGGCGTGTCGGTCGGCTTCAGGCCTATCCAGACCGAGCCTATGTCCAAGGCGGTTCCGCGCGGTCCGCAGCGATATATCCGCTCGTCGCTTCAGGAGTTCAGCATTGTGACCGTGCCGGCGAATGCCGAAGCGCTCGTCACTGCGCGGTCGGCCGCATTGGCAACGCAGTCGACCGACACCGCCGAAGCCCGTGCGCGCCGCTTGCGCATTCTGGACGTCATGAGGCTGCGCATGGCGCCGATCAGCGAGTCCGACCTCCGCAGCGCCGCCGAATACGAAGCTCGCCGGGAACGCATACGCAGAGCCGAACTCCTCCGCTTTCCACCGGTGGTCTGATGATGACGATCGACGCCGAACAATTCACCGCAGCGGAACTCGGCCGGCGAGACGGCGCCATGCTCGGCGCGGCTGTAACGCTGCACGACCTACCGCCCGCGAGCCGTCCGGATCTCATTGCCTACGCCACCGACATTGCCAGGCAGGCAATCGCCGACGTCGAGCAGTCACTCAAGGCCGAAGGCGTCCCGTGGCCGGATCGCTTCGTCTACCGGCATGCTGCGCGCACCGCATTCGATCTCGCCATCCGCGCTGCATCGGGCGCTGCCCATTCCAGCGGGGTGCATTGAGATGGCGCACCAGAAGACTGGCAGGGGTAGGGGGTTTAAAAGTCAGGGCTGGCACGGACCCCGCAACCGCCCGGGGCTCACGCCCATATTTTTTTTCTGCCGGTTGAAATTTCGGCCTCTGGCAGTCGGTTTTTGAGGCTTCACGATGGCAAAACGCCCCGCAAAGCCGCAGAAAACCTGCCTTCCGGCCGCTCCAACTTGGATGAATCCGGCCGCGAAACGCGAGTTTTTTGCGCTCGTGGCGATAGAAACCGGATGGAAAAGCTTCGTCACCGAGGCGGAACTCGAAGAACTCGCCGACTACGCCGATCTGCGGATCCGGCTGGCCGGTCTGCGCAAATTGATGCGCTCGGCGCTGCGCCAGAAGGACAGCAACCAGGTGATGGCGCTCAATCGCGAGATCAACGCGACGATGCAGCGGGCCCAGCGCCTCGCTGCCGATCTGCGGCTGGTCGACAAGGAAACCGCGCTGATGGAACAGGCGGAACGAGGAGAATGATGTCCTTCGCAGCCGATCAACTCGCCCTGGCCCACGAGCGCATGTCGCCGGCAGACACTGCCGCGCATGCCTTGCTGCTTGCGGGCATCGTCGAGAGCCAGGATGCCACGGTGGCCTCGTTGCTCGACCTGATAGCGAAGCTCGAGGCCGCGATCGATGAGTCCGACCGGACCAGAATCGCCGCCCAACTCGCCACCCGGCAGATTGCCAGCCTCTTCGCCGCCGGCCGGAAGAAGGCTGCCCGCGACTTCCTAAGCGAAGCCGCCGCCGCCGATATCGTCCGCACCGACCGGCCAAAGGTCGATCGCTCGCTCTTCCGGACAGCCGTCGATGCGTGGCCTGACATCTTCAATCCAAAGGGATCACGCGCATGACGGTGCAACTTTCATCCTTGCGCGTCACTGCCGACCTCGATGTCAGCGGCTACGTCGCCGGCGCGCAGCAGAAGGTGGCCGCGGATAACGCCATGGTGGCGTCGTCGCGCGCGGTGGACGCGGCTGTCACCAACACGCCGACGAAAATCAGCCAGTTCGGCGACTCGATATCACGGCTAGAACGCCAATACGTTGATGGCTTAGCCAGTTCGCAGAAGTTCCAGAGCGCGCTCAGCACCCTTGGTCGCGCAATGGACACCGGCAACGTTTCGTCGGAACGAGCCGCGCCGATCCTTGACGGGCTTTACAAAAAATACGGCCAGACCGCCGACGCCACCAGTTTCACCGCCAAGGGACAGATTGCGCTCGGGGCAGCCATCGCCGCCGCCAATGAGCGCTTTGCCCAGGCGAAGCCCGTTGTCGACGCGCACAGCAACGCGCTTGGCATCGGAAACGCGCAAGCCATGGCGCTGACGCATTCCGCACGGTCTTTTGTCGAACAACTGGCGCTTGGCATCCCGGTGACGCAGGCCGCTGTTTCCGAGCTCTCCCACCTGTCTTTCGCGATGGCCGGCGAGGACGGCGTCCTTGCAGCGGCAAAGAAAGCTGGCCCGGGGATGATTGCCGCCTTCGCGGAGACCGTCGGGACCGTCGGGCTCGTTGCAACCGGCTTCGGCGTCGTCGCGCTTGCCGCTGGCGCCTACTATCTCGCCACGCGCGAGCAGGCGAAAGACATCAACGACATCCTGACCGAGCAGAAGAACATTATCGAATCTCTCGGTCCGGCCTACGCCGATTTGGCGAAGCAACGGGACGAAAATCCGAACCTGTACGAATCCGCCGACGTCGGCCGCCTGTTGCTTCAGAAAAACCTGGCTGACGCCAGGCAGACCGCGCAGGAGCAGGCACGGTCTGCCTTGCGCGACATGCACGGCTCGGGCGGCATGTTCCTGAGCCTTATCAGCTCTCTGCCGGAGAGTGCGCAAAGTGCTCTCGGCCGCAGTCAACCGTCCATCGAGTTCGATCGCATCGTCGATGCCGCTTCCAAGGGTGAGATGAGCATCAACGAAGCTCGCACGGCGCTTCAGCGGTTCGGCGAGGAGCATCCCGATTTCTCCTATACGATCGGCCGCTTCCTGGAGATGTCGAACGAAGCCGCCAAATCAGAGCGCGCCGTCGGCGGCCTGGTAGGCATCCTCGACCGGTTCGCGGAGATCCGTCTGCCGGAAGCCGGCCGTCTCCCCTCATTGGCCGGCATCGAAGGCGACGCGCTGGGGGCGCAGAACCGGATGCGTGCGCAACAGAAGGTGGCGCTCGACAATCTCGGCGCGAGTTCACCAGATGAAAAAGCCGCGGCGGCCCGGGCTCAGGCAAGCCTTACCTATGGCGCGGAGACCCCAGAAACACGCAAGATGCGGATCGACAACGCCGGCGATCTTGCGCGTGCGCAGGCCATGCATGCCCTCACAGAGGCCCAAGACCAGTTCAACGAGGGGATGGACCGAACGCTGGCCACCCAGCGTCTGGAAATCAGCTTGGTCGGTCAGACGTCGGCCGCCGCCGCAGCTCTCAAAATGGAGTACGACCTCACCACCAAAGCGAAGGAGGAAGCCGCGAAAAATGGGATCGAGGTAGATCAGGCCGAGATCGCCCGCATCCACGCCAAGGCCACAGAGTACGGCCAGCTCGTCGCCCAGCAGCAACTGCTGCAGGCGTCGCACCAGCAGCAGGACGATCTCGAACTCGCCAAGCTCGAACTCTCGCTGGTCGGCGAAAACACGCTGGCTCGCAATCGCGCCATAGAGGCGATGAAAACCGAGCAGCTGATCAGGCGGTCCGGCTATCCGATCTACAGCCAGGAAGCCGAGAACCTTCGCAAGAGCACGGCGGCACTATCCGACAATGCCGACGCGATGGCGCATGCCACGATGCAGGCCGATCTGCTCTTTGAGCGTCAGCAGCTCCTGCGCAATGCTGAAGACCAGCAGATTGCCGCCGCACAGCACAGCGCCGGCCTGCCTGTCGACCTCAACTCCACCGAAGCGCAAATGATGAGGTACAACAAGGCGCTGAGCGAGTCGAAGGACATCTACAAATCGCTTTTCACCGACACGCTGGCTGACCTTCGCCAAGGTAAGACGCTATGGGAAAGCCTCGGCGACGCGGGCGTGAAAGCGCTCACCAAGATCGCCGACAAGTTGATCGATCGCGGGCTCGATTCCACCTTCAGTTCAATCTTTGGCGGCGGCCAGGGCGGCAGCTCGCCCGGGCTTCTGGGTGAACTTTTCAACTTTGGCAATGGCGGGGGCGCCAGCGGCAATTCCGGCCAGCAGCAGCCGGGCGTGGGCGCGATCACCAGCGCGCTCCAGGGCCAGATGGTGGGTACCATGGCCGTCCAGGCAGCAACCGTCAGCATATCCTTTTCATGCGAGGATCAACCATCATGAGCGCTTTTGTTGCAGTTAAAATGCCTACGGCCTGTCAGCTGCTCGCCGACGGCGCCGAATATCTGGCTGATGGAACGATCATCAGTTTTCCGCGCAAGATCGCGGTGTCGAAGGAAGTCCCTTTCGCGGTGGCCGTTCGCGCGAGGCATGTCGACGTCCTGCCGAACTTCGGACGGATCTGCGATGCGGCAGATGATATCGGGGTCGATCCGATGCTCGATCTCCTGGCCAATGAAGCGGCCGACCTTGAGGTGTGGGAGAACCGCGTCGTGGATTTGATGATCGCTGCCTGGTCGCCGACAAAAGGCGCCTGCACCTTCCGCATTCACAACTGCCCGACACTTTCCGACGCCAAATCATTCAAGGCGCTAAATCCGCTCCCGGATTTATCTGCCTGCGGTACAGTCTTCGAGCCGGCAACTCTGTTCCTGTCCGGCATCCTGCCCATCAAGACCAGCCTGCAGGCATGGGCTCGCGATGGCGGGGTGAGGCTCATGGATATGATGCGCCGCATTCCCGGCGAACCGCCTCCCGGTCAGCCGGCGGGCTATCCGTACCTTATCGGCGGGCATGTCGACGCCGCGACGGTGACGGCGGATGGCGTTGTGATCGAACGGGTCAAGACGTGGCACCAGGACAAGGTCGGCGAGAAGATAGACCCCTTCGCCGATAGCAAGGTCGTGCCATTCCAAAGCCGGCACCAGCGCCGCGCCGCCGAGCGCCAGGCGAAGAAAGAAGTCAGGGCAGCGCGCGCATGAGGCGCCGGGCGCTGTCCTACGTCGCCCTTATCGCGGCGCTTGCCGTCGTCGGCGCGCTGGTGCTGCACTAGACGGGTTGTATTGCCGCGGATGTCGGGGCAGTCTTTCACGCGCCCAAGGGCATGGCCTGATCAGGTTCTAGCGCCACTGCTTCACGGTTGCCCTCCGGCGCGACTTTCAGCAGAGCGGCCTCCGCATCGCGAACCGTCTGAGGCCCTGTTGTTGTCGGTTGGGCAATTGCCGCGGTATCCGCCGCCACCACCCGATTTGAGCTTCTCGACAATGGCCACGGCGCGGGCACCATCACCCTCGATGTGCGTGTTGTTGCCATCGGGATTGAACGGGTCGACCGTCTGAAGCATCTGGTTGGTGTTGTTGGCGTCGCCGGAGGCCAGTGTCGCGGTGTCGTAGTTGTTGAGATAGTCAGCCGCGCAGCCGCTGATGCACATCGCCACGATGGCGATCCAAAGGGTCTGCAGCCGCATTTTTCAGACCGGCGAAGGATTGATGCCGGCTGCCCTCAGCCTGGCGCCCAGCTTTGCCTTTGTGGCGCAAGCCGCCTTGTCGCCGGCGATGCATTTGTTGTTTGCTTCCGACCAATCCAGCAGGGCGGTGTTGATCCAACTGCCTGGTGCGCGTGCGATCCCGTAGGGCGTTGGCGGAGCCCCGGAAGCGACTGCAGCGGCAGCCGCGGCGCTCTGGCCGTGAGGCGCGCGTTTCCAGCCGCTCATGATGAGGCAGTTGCGCATGTACTCGTCTTCGTTGATCGCATTGCCGATGGCATTGCCGAGCCCAGCTCCGGCCACAAAGCCTGGAGATCCGATCGCAATATAGCCTTGGTCCGCTGACCGCTTCTGCATGTCGCACTGAGCATGCGCCACGTCGAAACTTGGCCCATAGCCTATCTGAACGTAGTCGTTTGGATTGTTAGTTTGACAGCCACTCAACGCGGCAGCGGCACAGAGTGCCAACAACGCCTTTACTCTCATCCCCAGCCCCTCCCACAAGGCCGAATGAGCATCGTCTAATATTTAATATTTGGCAAGGCGGTTGTTATTTCAGGTTTTCCTCAACCTAACCCCGGCGCCGCCGCCATTCTCGGGGATGAAATCGACGCCGGCGGCTTCCAGGGCAGATCGGATGGCGTCGACGGTCCGGCTTTGTGCAGCGAGCTCGCCTGGCTGGGTCTCAAGCCGCTTAATTGAGGGAAGCGACACGCCAGAAGCCTCCGCCAAATTCTTCTGTTCCCATCGGAGCAGTGCTCGGGCTGCTCTCACTTGCTCGCTTGTGATGGACATTCGATACCTGAGGTATTGACTGGCTTGCTGATTTCTAATACCTAGGGTATCGCACAAACCAACTTTTGGAGCAATAGCATGCCGAACACCCATGTTCCGGCAACCGGCGGAGCTATGCCCGCTGACCGGATTGCCATCATCGGAAGATTTTCCGGCCGCATTCTCATTGTGCAGCGGAGGCCGTCATGAGCGATCGGAAGCTCTTGCGGCTCAAAGCCAAGTTCAAAGCTACGGACGCCAAGCGGCGAAAAGCCACCGACCGGGCAGCGGCGATCGAGGCGAAGATCGACCGTCTGCAAGCCCTGATGCGCAAGGCCGAAGACAAGGAAGCCCGGAGGGAGATCGCATCGGCCCGCGCCTTCGAGCGGGTCATGAAGGCCCGCGCGAAAAGCCTCAAGGGTCTGATCGCCAAGGTGAAGGTGCGGCGCCGGTGGAACACCGATGACGAAGCCAGCGAGGTGACGATCCTCAAGAGCCTCGTCGCCGATATCGAGGCCATGGGAGGCGCATCATGAGCGACGTCGAGCTCACGAAGAAGGCCGAGGCCTATGTCGCCAACGTTGACGCCAACTTGGCGGCAACGTCGCTCCTTACCCTCCATATCGACCGCACAAGCTGGAAGTCACTTGCCGGCTCGATTGAGGCGTTGATCGATATGCTGGATGACCTATCGCCGGATCCAGACCTCGAGCCGTGGCTCGGCGACGGCGACGATCGCGAGGACGAGAATGAACACGCCGGCGACATCAACGACGAGCCACAGGCCGACGCCAGCGACGACGAGCATTCCCTTGGCTGGACCGAAGACGCGTCACAGTCGGGCAACCTGGGCTGCTTCGGCAGTGAGGGTGATCTAGAACTTGAGCTCGGCACGACCGAGCATGTCGACCAGGACGTCGCCGGCAGCGTCCAGGAAGGCCTCTGGCTGTCACCGGACGGCGAGCCCGAGCTGGGCTTTGTCGGGATAGGCACGGGCTGGCGCAAGGGAGAGGACGTCACCGACCTGGGCGAGCATGTCGACGAGCGCGAGCCGAACGGTGATGAAGAGGATAGCAGCCGCGCCGATGACGAGTTCACCCACGGAATCGGCCGCGGCGACGGTTCCGGCCATGAGATCGCCCGCAAGATGCTTCGCGAGCATGCCCGGCGCCTGCCGTCGGGCGACATCGTGCGGGAGATCGCCGGCGCCTTTTCCAAGCCAGAAAAGCTCGGGTCGAAAACAGACCCGAGCCCAACGATCGCCCCGCCGCTCGATCCGGACGTTATCGACCTCCGGGCGCACTACTGGGCAGCCAAGGGGTTCTGAACGTCCATTTGAATGGACATTTTGGCCCGGCTGCTATGTGGCCGGGTTCTTTTCATGTCTTGATTAATCGTGAGTGCAGCCTATAATAGGAGAAATCCAAAATAGGCATGCCGATGAAGTTGGTCGATCTCGTCTCGTTGATCTCCGATATGACTGACATTCCGACCGCGACCGTCAATGAGATGGCGAGGTCCCTGCAAAAAGCGGGGCACATTCAAACCGGAAAGCCTGGCCGCTATGGCGGATCAGAAATGTCAGCAGCCGACGCCGCGGCACTCGTCATTGCCGTCATTGGCGCGGGCGAAAGGCGCGAGGTCACGAATTCGCCGAGCATCGTCGAGAATTCTAAAAAGATGATCTTGGTGGCGGAAAGGGTTCACGGTCTGCCGGAGCATGATCCTGATGGTGCCGTTGAGGAAGAGAGTGAAGGCATCAACGAAATCATGCAGCTCGTCGCGTCACAGGAGACGGTGTTCGACCAAGTGGTGGAGCTGCTTACCAACAAGCCGGAGTTCCGACCGCCATTTGAGATGGTGAGCTATCACTTAGCCCTGCTGAGCCCGATGCAATTTGGCGTCCTGATTTTCAATACCAGAAACACCGAAATCCCCGGCCAAACAAAATATCTGATTGCTTCTCGATCCAAGGAATTCATCTACGAAGATCCTACGGTGTATAAAAAAAGCCAGGCATATGAAGTCAGAAGGACGATCTCCGGACCGTTTTTTGACACGCTAAGGTCTGCACTGGCTGGGGATGCCACATGAGCAACCGTCCGGCAGCATTCCGTCAAGCTGACCTTTCCCGCGCTATCAAGGCGACGGTGTCGGCTGGGCTGGAGGTTGGCCGCGTCGAGATTGATCCGTCTGGTAAGATCGTCATCTTGCCGGCCCGCAAAGGCGAGCGAAGCCAAGGCGACCGCTCTAACGAGTGGGATGACGTCCTCAAATGAAGCGGCGCGCGCAGAACCCATTTCCTGGAGTGACGCGCGTCTACGACCGCCACGGCAAGGCACGTTGGCGGTTCCGAATGAAGGGCAGGCCGAGCGCCTACATTCCCGGCGAATATGGCTCTGAGGAGTTCCGTAAGGCCTATCTGCAGGCCTCGAAGGGCGACCCGGCTGAAACCTCTATCCGTCATCACGACCACGGAACATTTGATTGGCTGATCGAGCACTACAAGCGCACGCCGCGGTGGAAGAAGCTGGCGACGATCTCCCAGAAGAACCTGGGCAATGAATTCGATCGCTTTAGCCGCGACTACGGCACCCGGCGCCTTTCGACGCTCCGCACAGAGCATGTCGAAGCGATCATAGCCAAGAAGGCTGATTCGCCGGCCGCCGCCAATCGCCTGCTGAAACTCCTGCGGCGGCTTGCCTTGTTCGGAATCAAGAAGGGGTTGCGCCATGACGACCCCACTGTCGGCACGGAGCGCTACAAGGAAAATCCCGACGGCTTCCACACCTGGACCGAGGACGAGATCCAGAAGTTTGAGGAGCATCACGGGATCACCAGCAAGGCCGTGCTGGCTCTGCGTCTGATCCTCAATACCGGCGCCGCACGCCAGGACGTCGCAGCTCTTGGACGACAGAATGTCCGAGACGGTCGGATCAGCTATCGCCGCCAGAAAACAGGCGGCGAGGTCGATCTGCCGATCCTTGACGAGTTGTTTGAGGTCCTGCGGCCGCTTCCTGCCGATCGAATGTTGTTTCTAACGCACACCGGCGACCGGCCCTATAAGGCAACCACTTTCGGCAACTGGTTCCACGACCAGTGCATAGCGGCACACCTGCCGCACTGTTCCTCGCATGGTCTGCGCAAGGCTGGCGCAACCCGCCTGGCCGACGCCGGCGCCACTGAATTGGAGATCATGGCCTTCCTCGGTCACCGCACGCCAGACGAGGCCAGAACCTACGTCAAGAAGTTCAATCGCAAGCGGCTCGGCGACACCGGCATGGAGAAGGTGGCGAGGGCGAAAAGAGAACAAGGTTTGTCCAACCACGTCGAAAGGTTGGACATTCGCCGCCGCAAGGCTTTGAAACAAAAGGGGAATTGAAAAATGGTGGTACGCCCAAGGGGAATCGAACCCCTGTTACCGCCGTGAAAGGGCGGTGTCCTAACCGCTAGACGATGGGCGCGCTCAGACGAAGCGGCTTATAATTGCGTTGTTCGCAACCGGCAACCCATCTGGAGCCGGATGCGACAACTTTTTTCAACGGTGGCACAAGGCGCTTTCGGCAAACCAAAGCCCCGTCTCTGGCTTCGCATGGTGCCGCATCGTTGGAGCTTGGTCTGAGCGTCTGCAAGGATCGTCATTCTATTGCTGGGCAAGGAGCGCAGCGACGTGGTGGGGTTCGTCGAAACGGATGGCGGGTTGGCTGCCGACCGTCCTCAAACGGAGTATCAGCCGTCGTCGCCTTCGCCGCCACCGCCGCTACGCCGACGGCAGCGCCAGTTCCAGTCGCGCTCGGGGCCGACGTCGATATGGACGGATTCGGTATGGCAGTAGGTGCCGACGCCGCCACGTCCAGGCATCGAGCGGACGTAGTTCGCCAGTTCCCATTTGGAGACGCCGGGCACCTGGATGTCGGCGGCGGCGCAATACATGTGCAGCGAATTCTTGGCGCCGTTGGCTCGCCGGTTGCGCGAGGGATCGCGATAGCCGGAGGTGACGACCATCTTGCGGCCGAAATGGCCCTCGATCGTCTTCAGCACGCGCACCAGCGAGGGCTTCAGGCAGGCGACGTCCACGCTCTCGTTCTGCTTGAGCAGGCCGTTGGGCGCGAGCCTGGCCATGCCCGCGGCGGAAGCGACCTGATAAAGACCGCCGCCGCCTTCGTCCTCGTTGAGGTCGACGTCGCTCTCGTCGTCGATGCCGGATTTGCGCTTGATCTCGAACAGGGCCGTCTGGCGCACGCCMGGCAAGGCRTCGGCGCCGGTGATGTGGCCGCTCTCGCCGCCGAGAGAAGCCAATTGCACCGGCTTCGTGGCAGGCGTCGCCGAGGCCAGCGTAACGATCGGCTTTGCGGGCGGCGGCGTGGTCTTGGCCTGGGCCGCGGGCTGCTCGTTCGAGCGGGTGTTGACCAGGGGGGCGGGCGCCGCCGAGGCYGGCGTGGTGCTGAACAGCGAAGCAAACAGGCTCTTCTTCGGCGCGGCAATCGGCTGCTGCTGCGGTTCGCCGGCCGTCACGTAGACGTCATTGTTCATGGCCGGCGCGGCCTGGGCTGGCGCTTTCGGTGCAGCCGCGGCCGCGACGCCGGCGGCGACCTGCTGGGCGACGGCTTTCGTCTCTTCCGCCGTCTGCGCGGGCTGAACCATCGGTTGCGGCGTGTTCGCGGCCATGGTTCCGGTCCCGGCGGTGACGGCAATGGGGAAAGTCGCCCCCGGCCTCGCTTCGGGGAGATAGGCGACCTGGTCCGGCAGAGGCGTGTCGCCCTCGCTCATCACGCTCGAAGAAGCCTCTGCGGAAGCAGTCGTTACCTGAAGCGACGAATCGGTCGAGGTCGCGGGTTTCGCGGCGGTCGCCGCATTCGTCTCGCTGGAGGTGGTGTTGTAGCCAGGCATGACGACCGCCATGGTCGGGTCGCCGGTCGATGTGCAGGAGGCCAGAAGCACGGAGAAAAGCGCTGCAGCAATGCTGCGACTTCCCCCTCGTGCGAGACGCCAACCTGCTGATTTCAAAACAAATTCCCCCTCGGTATCCGGTCGGTTCGTCATCCGCGCGGCGCTCCGGCGCCTTCTTTGCGACGACCCTCCTGTTCCCAACCGGAAACGGGACCTGTGTCGAATCTGCAAGCCTCGGATTTATTCTGCGTGCTGACGTGAATTGAGGCTGCGTAACGATTGACGCCACCATTTCGCCCTGTTTTGGCTACCCGTCAACTCACCAGACATTACAGTCCGTTACACACGGACCTTGACATACGTGCCCGGCGCATCGCCCAAGGTTTTCATACGCTTGCCGGGTTTACGGGCCGGCACGCGCGCGTCGTCCTGGGTTTCGATCCAATGCTGCCAGTGCGTCCACCATGAGCCGGGATGCTCGACGGCGTCCGCGAACCATGCGTTGAAGTCGCCAACCGGTATGCCGCCGGTCCAATACTGGTACTTCTTCGCCGCCGGCGGATTGACGACGCCGGCGATATGGCCCGAACCCGCCACCACATACTCGACGTCGCCGCCGAAATACCGCGATCCGAGGAACACCGAGAGCGCCGGTGCGATGTGATCCTCTTTTGTCGCAAGATTGTAGACGGGGATCTTGATGTCGGCCAGCGAGACCATGCGGCCTGCAAGCTCCATCATGCCGCGCGACAGATTGTTCTCGAGATAGCAGTTGCGCAGATAGAAGGAATGRTTGGCCGCCGCCATGCGSGTCGAATCGGAATTCCARTAGAGAAGGTCGAAGGGCAGGGGATCCTTGCCGCGCATGTAATTGTTGATGACATACGGCCAGATCAGGTCGCCCGAGCGCAGCATGTTGAAGGCGGTCGCCATCTTGGTGCCGTCGAGGTAGCCCTTCTCGTTCATCGAGCGCTCGACCGCGGCTACCTGATCCTCGTCGACGAAGACCTTCAGGTCACCGGCATAGGTGAAGTCGACCTGCGTGGTGAAGAAGGTCGCCGACTTGATGCGGTTGTCGCCTTCCTGCGCCAGCAGCGCGAGCGCTGCCGCCAGAAGCGTGCCGCCGACGCAGTAGCCGATGGCGTTGACGCCCTTTTCGCCGGTGGCCTTCTCGACCATGTCGAGGCCATATTGCAGGCCCTCGCGGATGTAGGCTTCCCAACCCTTGGCGCCGTGGCGCTCATCGGGGTTGATCCAGGAGATGACGAAGACGGTATGGCCCTGCTCGATCGCCCAGCGGATGAAGGATTTCTGCGGGTTGAGGTCGAGGATGTAGTATTTGTTGATCCACGGCGGGCAGACCAGAAGGGGGCGCTTCAGCACCGTCTCGGTCGTCGGATCGTATTGGATGATCTCGGCCACGTCGCTGCGGCCTATGACCTTGCCGGGCGTGGTCGCGAGGTTCTTGCCGATCTCGAAAGGTGAGTAGTCCGCCTGGCGAAGCTTCAGGTCGCCCTTGCCGGCGGCGATATCCTCGGCCAGCATCTTCATGCCGCGCACGAGGTTCTCGCCGTTGGAGGCGACGGTTTCGCGGAACAGCTCCGGATTGGTCAGGATGAAGTTCGACGGCGCGATCGCGTTGGACACCTGCTTGACGTAGAAGCTCGCCTTGTGGCGGGTGTGCTCGTCCAGCCCCTCGGCATGATCGACGAGATCCGATGCCCATCGCGAGGTGACGAGATAGGCCTGCTTCAGGAAGTCGAAGAAGGCGTTGCGGCCCCACTCGGGATCCTGGAAGCGTTTGTCGCCGCGCTCGGGCTTGACCGCGTCCTCGGGAGCTTCGGCGTTCGGGCTGACCTTCTGGATGGCGTTCGCCCACACCGTCATATAGCCGGCGAAGAGCCGCGTCTGCGCTTCCAGCGCGCGCTGCGGGTCGGCCAGCCAGTATTCCGAGAGCTTGGAGAAGGTCTTGACCATGTCGACCACGGGTTCGGCGACATGGTCGCGCACCTCACCCCTTTCGCGCGGCTCGGCCCAGGCGGAAGCCGCCTTGCCCGCCTGCTCGACCATGCGCGCCATGTTCAACGCAAAGCGCTCGGGGTCCTTGACCAGATATTGCTCGACGGCCGAAGGTCCGCCATTTTCCGCTTTGTCCGAATCGGGTGCTTTGGACATGGTTCGCGGGGTTCCTCCCGGGGCGTTTTATTGACATATTACCATGGGACATCTGACCGGGTCCAACACGCTCTAACCCGGCTGCCAGGAAAACAATATGACGAWTRATGTTGGCGGGACTCATTTTCTCGGCACCGGTTCGATCCGCCGCATGGCMGTGCTGACGGGCCTGTTGTGCGGATTGCTCCCGGCGGGTGGTTGCACGAGCGACAATGCCAACGGCCCRACGCCKGTAGCCACCGCCCAAGGACCGAAGGACACCGGCTCCTACCCGAACCTGAACATCSCGCCGCAGGTGGCMGCCAAGCAGTTGACCAAGGAAGAGACYGCYGCAAAGCTCGCCCAGCTCAAGGCSGACCAGCAGGCGCARCTTTCCAAGGGCGGSGGCGCGAAAGCCACCAATCCRACGGGGCTGAATACGCTCGCCAGGACGCATGGCGACGACACGCTGAAGCAGATCGAGACGAAATGCGACCCCGCCCTCGACCCTAACTGCAATTAGGTCTATATCGCGCGCCCAAAGCGCCTCTTTAGATCGTCTGGAATTGGACATGGAAGAATTTCACAAGGTTCGCCGGCTTCCGCCCTACGTGTTCGAGCAGGTCAATCGGCTGAAGGCCAGCGCCCGCTCGCGCGGCGCCGACATCATCGACCTTGGCATGGGCAATCCGGACCTGCCGACGCCGACGGCCATCGTCGACAAATTGTGCGAGGTGGTTCGCGATCCGCGCACGCATCGCTATTCCTCGTCGCGCGGCATCCCGGGGCTGCGCCGCGCCCAGGCCAACTACTACCAGCGCCGCTTTGGCGTGAAGCTCAATCCCGACACGCAAGTGGTGGCGACACTCGGCTCCAAGGAAGGCTTCGCCAACATGGCGCAGGCCATCACCGCGCCGGGCGATGTCGTCCTTTGCCCCAACCCGACCTATCCGATCCACGCTTTCGGCTTCATCATGTCGGGCGGCGTCATCCGCTCGCTGCAGGTCGAGCCCGACGATGGCTTCATCCCGGCGGTCGAGCGCGGCATCCGCCACTCGATCCCGAAGCCGCTGGCGCTGATCCTCAACTATCCGTCGAACCCGACGGCGCTGGTCGCCTCGCTCGATTTCTACAAGGACGTGGTCGCCTTCGCGAAGAAGAACGACATCATCATCCTGTCGGACCTCGCCTATTCGGAGATCTACTTCGATGGCAACCCGCCGCCTTCGGTGCTGCAGGTGCCGGGCGCGATGGATGTCTGCGTCGAGTTCACCTCGATGTCCAAGACCTTCTCCATGCCCGGCTGGCGTATGGGCTTCGCGGTCGGCAACGAGCGGCTGATCGCCGCGCTCACCCGCGTCAAATCCTATCTCGACTACGGTGCCTTCACGCCGATCCAGGTGGCGGCCGCGCATGCGCTGAACGGCGACGGCGCAGACATCGCCGAGGTGCGCGAGGTCTATCATAAGCGCCGCGACGTGATGGTCGATTCCTTTACCCGCGCCGGCTGGACCATTCCAGCACCGGCGGCATCGATGTTCGCCTGGGCGCCGATCCCGGAGCAGTTCCGCGCCCTGGGCTCGCTCGAATTCTCCAAGTTGCTCATCGAGCATGCCGACGTGGCGGTCGCGCCCGGCATCGGCTTTGGCGAGCATGGCGATGAATTCGTGCGTGTCGCGCTGGTCGAGAACGAGCACCGGATCCGGCAGGCGGCGCGCAACATCAAGCGCTTCCTGGCGTCGACCGCCAAGCAGCCCAACAATGTCGTGCCGCTCTCCGCGCGCCGCTGAACTTGCCTGATATCCATCGAATTTGAGGGGCGTCGCCGGACATGGCTGAAGCATTGCGTGTTGGAATTGCCGGCCTCGGCACGGTCGGCGCCTCGGTGGCGCGCGTGTTGCGCGACAAGGCCGCCGAACTCACCCGCCAGTGCGGGCGCGACATCGTCGTGGCCGCCGTCTCGGCTCGCGATCCGAAGCGCGACCGCGGCGTCGATCTCGGCGCCGCCAGATGGTATGACGATGCCGTCAAGATGGCCGAAAAGGCCGACATCGACGTCTTTGTCGAACTGATGGGCGGCGATGAAGGCGTTGCGCGGCAGTCGGTGAAGGCGGCGCTGGAAGCCGGTCGCCATGTCGTCACCGCCAACAAGGCCCTGCTCGCCAAGCATGGCGTGCAGTTGGCCGAGATCGCCGAGAAGAAGGGCGTGCTACTCAACTACGAAGCAGCGGTGGCGGGCGGCATCCCTGTCATCAAGACCATGCGCGAGGCGATGGCCGGCAATTCGGTCACCCGCGTCTTCGGCATCCTCAACGGCACCTGCAATTACATCCTGACCCGCATGGAGGCCGAGGGCATTTCCTTCGACGCCTGCCTCAAGGACGCGCAGCGGCTCGGCTACGCCGAGGCGGACCCGACCTTCGACATCGAGGGCCATGACACCGCTCACAAGCTGTCGATCCTGACCAGCCTGGCCTTCGGCACGAAGATCGCCGCCGGCGACATCTATATGGAGGGCATCTCCAACATCACGCAGGCCGACATCCGCGCTGCAAGTGAACTCGGCTACCGCATCAAGCTGCTYGGCGTGGCCCAGCGTACCGAAAGCGGCATCGAGCAGCGCGTGCATCCGACGATGGTGCCGACGGCGTCGGTYATCGCGCAGGTGCATGGCGTCACCAATGCGGTGGCGATCGAGACCGACATCCTGGGCGAATTGCTGCTTTCAGGCCCCGGCGCGGGCGGCAATGCCACCGCCTCGGCGGTGGTCGGCGACATCGCCGACATCGCCAAGAGCCGCCCGGGCTTCCAGCACGGCCCGGTCTTCGGCTGGCCGGCCAGGGAACTCAAGCCCTACAAGAAGGCACGGATGCGCAGCCATGCCGGCGGCTACTTCATCCGGCTCACAGTGCATGACCGCATCGGCGTCTTCGCCGCGATCGCCAAGCGCATGGCCGACAACGACATCTCGCTGGAATCGATCGTCCAGCAGGCTGCCGGGCCGGAGACCGATGCGCAAAAGACGGTCATCCTCGTCACCCACGAGACGACGGAAGCCGCTGTGCGCAAGGCCGTCGAAGGCATCACCAAGGACGGCCATCTGACCGACAAGCCGCAGGTGATCCGCATCGAGCGGGCAGAGTAAGCCAAGTCACATTTCGCCTTCAATCGATTGATATTGCTGCCCTTTCAAAAATTGACAGGGCAAGTCTTGCCGTTGTCATGGAGCTTTGCCAGAAGAGGCGCGCCTCTGGCGGGAGGCGGATGCAATTCCAGGAAAAGCGCTTGGCGGTTTCCTTCCGGAATTGCTCGAAGGAACAATCAACGAGGAACGCTATTCATGAACATGGCTCAGAACATCGCCGCCGGCCTCGACCGAATCCTCACTATGGAAGTGGTGCGCGTCACCGAGCGGGCCGCTGTCGCCGCTGCAAGGCTGCGCGGGCGCGGTGACGAGAAGGCCGCCGACCAGGTGGCAGTGGATGCCATGCGTCAGGAACTCAACCGGCTTGCCATCAAGGGCACAGTGGTGATCGGCGAGGGCGAGCGCGACGAGGCGCCGATGCTCTATATCGGCGAGGAGGTGGGCACCGGCAAAGGCCCGGCCGTCGACATCGCGCTCGATCCGCTCGAAGGCACGACCATCTGCGCCAAGAACCTGCCCAATGCACTTGCGGTCATTGCAATTGCGGAGAAAGGCAGCCTGCTGTTCGCGCCCGATGTCTACATGGACAAGATCGCCATCGGGCCCGGCTATCCGGAAGGTCTGATCGATATCGATGCGTCGCCGGCCGAGAACCTTGCCAACCTTGCCAAGGCCAAGGGCGTGGCTGTTTCCGACATCACCGCCTGCATCCTCGACCGGCCGCGTCATGCCAAGCTGATCGACGCCGTGCGTGCCACGGGCGCGGCGATCCGGCTGATCGGCGACGGCGATGTCGCCGGCGTCATCCACACCACCGATCCGGACGAGACCGGCATCGACATCTATCTCGGCACCGGCGGCGCCCCGGAAGGCGTGCTTGCCGCGGCGGCGCTTCGCTGCACCGGCGGGCAGATGCAGGGCCGGCTGATCCTCGACACGCCGGAGAAGGTCGCCCGCGCGGAAAAGATGGGCATATCCGACCCGAAGCGGGTCTATAGGGCGCAGGACATGGCGCGCGGCGACGTGCTGTTCGCCGCTACAGGCGTCACGGATGGCAATCTGCTCGACGGGGTGAAGTTCGGCCGCACGTTCATCACCACCCACACCATCGTGCTGCGCTCATCCTCGCGCACGGTGCGCGAGATCAAGGCTCGCCATCAGGACCTGGAAAAGTTTTGATCTCGTCTCGCCCAGCCGCAATTCCGGCCGGAAAACCGTTTCATAGTTTTCCTGGAATTGCTCAAGCTGTCGCATATTGATATCTGCGCAATGATGATGTGCAGATGGCGCGCCGCGTGACGGGCGAGAAACGTTTCTTCCTCGATGTCAGGCAGTCGGCAACCGGTGTCTCCTGGGAGCACCGGCTGACCGAGCGGCAGGACATGGTTGCGCTTGCCATAGCCCAGGGCCACGGCGTGCCGGACATCGTGGCGCGCGTGCTTGCCGGGCGCGGCGTGAGCGCGGAGCAGACCGAACGCTTTCTCGATCCGACCATCCGCGAGCTTTTGCCGAACCCGGCTTCGCTGACCGACATGGAGAAAGCCGCGGCGCGGCTGGCGGATGTGATCGTGGCTCGCGAGAAGGTCGCGATCTTCGGCGACTACGACGTCGACGGCGCGGCCTCGTCCGCGCTCTTGAAACGCTTCCTTGCGCATTTCTCGGTCCCGTCCGAAATCTATATCCCGGACCGCATCTTCGAAGGCTACGGCCCCAACCCTGAAGCCATGCGGGAACTCATCTCGCGTGGCGCAAAGCTGATCGTCACCGTCGATTGCGGCACCAACAGCGCGGCGTCGATCGACGCGGCCAGGGAGGCCGGCGCCGATGTCGTGGTACTCGATCACCATCAGGTCGGGGGGCCGCTGCCGGATGCGAATGCGGTGGTCAATCCGAACCGCGACGACGACCTTTCGGCGCAGGGGCATCTATGCGCGGCCGGCGTCGTCTTCCTCTGCCTGGTGCAGACGGCGAAGGTGCTGCGCGAGCGGTTGCCGGATACGGCGCCGCCGGACCTGCTTTCGCTGCTCGACCTCGTCGCGCTGGCGACGGTTTGCGACGTGGTGCCGCTCACCGGGGTCAACCGCGCCTTCGTGGTGAAGGGACTGCAAGTGGCGCGACAGCAGAAGAATGAGGGGCTGGCGGCGCTGGCGCGGGTTTCGCGCATCGGCGAGCCGATCAACACCTTTCATCTCTCCTTCCTGATCGGCCCGCGCATCAATGCCGGCGGCCGCATCGGCGATGCGGCACTGGGCAGCCGTTTGCTTGCCACGGATGATCCGGTAGAAGCGGCGACCGTCGCCGAGACGCTCGACCGGCTCAACCAGGAGCGGCAGCAGATGGAACTGGAGATGCTGGCGCAGGCGCGGGCGGAAGCCGACGCGGAGCTTGCCGGCGGCAATGGCCCTGCCATCGTCGTCACCGCCAGCAACAATTGGCACCCCGGCATTGTCGGCCTGATCGCCTCGCGGCTGAAGGACCATGCGCGCCGCCCGGCTTTCGCCATTGCCTTCAATTCAACCGGCATCGGCACAGGCTCCGGACGCTCGGTGTCGGGCTTCGACCTTGGCCGATTGGTGCGCGAGGCGGCCGAGGCGGGGCTGATCGTCAAGGGCGGCGGGCATGCCATGGCGGCCGGCATCACCGTCGAGCGAGCCAAACTCGGGGCGCTGCGTGCCTTCTTCGAGGAACGCGCCGCAGCCGATGTGTTTCGCCTGCAAAGCGAGGAGAGCCTGGCGATCGACGGCGCGCTTGCCGCCGAAGGGGCGACGCTGGCGCTGCTCGACGCGTTGGAGAAAGCCGGCCCGTTCGGCGCCGGACATATAGCGCCGGTGTTCGTGCTGCCGCGCCATCGGCTGGCCGACGCGCGCGCCGTCGGCGCCAACCACATCCGGGCCGACCTGCGTTCGCAAAGCGGCGGCAGCATCCAAGCGATCGCGTTTCGCGCCGTCGATACCGCGCTTGGCGAATTCCTGTTCAAGAACAGGGGCAAGACCGTGCATATCGCCGGTTCTCTGTCGGCCAACCATTGGAACGGCAACCGCACGGTGCAATTCCGCGTCACGGACGCGGCATTGGCTTAAGGCAATTCAAGGAAAGGGCGCCGCGGGTCCCGGGCCGGAATTGCGCAAAAAACGCCTCAGGCCAGAACCTCCTGCAACCGGGTCAGTTCGCTGATTTGAGACATTGTCGCCCGATAGCCCAGGGCGATCGCCTCATCGGCGCGATGGAACTCGGTCAGGCCGATATGGCTGAGCTTGGGCTGCAGCGACATGTCGGGCGGATCGCCGGCGAGCCTGGCGCGCGAGATCCGGTCCTGGATAATGTTGAAGGCCTCGACCATGACGCCGGTGATGCCGAGGCGCGTCTGGTGCGGCGGCTGCGAGGCGAACTGGCCGGCATGCGGCGCGTCGCTCTCGACGACGAGTTCGCCGGCGCTGTGTTTTATAACCGCGGCGCGGCCGAACAGGTCGTAATGCAGATTGACCGCCACGACCAGCGGCTGCTCATAGGCGCGGCAGACCGAGACCGGCACCGGATTGACCAGCGCGCCGTCGACCAGAACGCGTCCGTTGCAGGTTACCGGCTCGAAAACGCCCGGCAGCGCGTAGGACGCGCGCATGGCGGTGATGAGCGAGCCGCTCGACAGCCAGATTTCGTGACCGGTACGGATTTCGGAAGCCACGGCGACGAAAGGTTTCGGCAGATCCTCGAAGCGGGCACCGGTCATGTGCTCGCGTAGCCGCGCGTCGAGCTTCATGCCGCCGAACAGGCCGCTGCCGCGCAGATTGAGATCGAGAAGGCCGAAGATGCGCCGCTTGGTCAGGCTCCTGGCGAACTCCTCCAGTTCGTCCAGCTTGCCGGCGAGGTAGCAGCCGCCGACCAGCGCGCCGATCGAGGTGCCGGCGATCATGGAGACTTCGATGCCGGCTTCGTCCAGGGCGCGCAGGACACCGATATGGGCCCAGCCGCGGGCGCATCCGCCGCCGAGCGCCAGCGAGATGCCAGTCTTCTTCTTCGATTTCGGACCGGCCGCGCCGCCTGACGATGCGGGGCCGTTGGCCTCCCGAACGTCAGGTCTGCTGCGCGATGACGCCCATTCGAGCATCATGATCTCCCTTGTCCCTTATCCCTTCTACAGCAAGGATGTTTGAGAATAGTGAAAATGGGTGGTTTGTGAATATTGAATGGTTCACACCGGCTTACGATACGTCTCTTGGGCGTCGAACAGTGGCCTGCTGCCGTCGCCGGCAAGCGTCGCCTTGCCGCCTTCCAGCGCTACTGTCCGATAAAAACAAGAACGCCTGCCGGTGTGGCAGGTTGCGTCGTGGCCCAACACTTTGACGCGCAGCCATATCGCGTCCTGGTCGCAATCCGTGCGCATCTCGACGACGTGCTGGAAATTGCCGGAGGTCTCGCCCTTCTTCCAAAGCGCGTTGCGCGAGCGCGACCAGTAGTGGGCGATACCGGTCTCGAGCGTGAGCGCCAGCGCTTCGGCATTCATGTGCGCGACCATCAGAAGCATGCCGTCGCCGGCATCGGTGACGACGACGGTGACGAGGCCCGCGGGGTCGAAGCGCGGGGAAAGCAAGGCGCCTTCCTCCAACGCCTTCTTGTCCGAGGGGGCTTTTGGAAATTCGAGAGCCGACATCGCCGGTCCTTATGTGTTTGGGCCGGCGCTGGCGGCCGTCAGCCGCCAGCGCGCACCATGGTGACGAAGCGGACCTGTTCCTCGGGCGTGTCCTTGAAGACCCCGGTAAAGGTCGAGGTCAGCGTGGTRGAGCCCTGCTTGCGGATGCCGCGCATGGCCATGCACATATGCTCGGCCTCGATCATGACGGCGACGCCGCGCGGATTGAGCACGTCCTGGATGACACCGGCKATCTGCGCCGTCATCGCTTCCTGCGTCTGCAGGCGATGCGCGAAAATATCGACGACACGCGCGATCTTCGAAAGGCCGACGACCTTGCCGTCCGGCAGGTAGCCGACATGCGCCTTGCCGATGATCGGCACCATGTGGTGCTCGCAATGGGAGTGGAACTTTATGTCCTTCACGATGACGAGGTCGTCATAGCCGGCAACCTCCTCGAAGGTGCGGCCAAGCTCGTCGGCCGGGCACATGTCGTAGCCGTTGAACATCTCGCGGAAGGCCTTGGTGACACGCTTCGGCGTGTCGACAAGGCCTTCACGGTCTGGGTTGTCGCCGGTCCAGCGCAGCAGGACGCGCACGGCGGCCTCGACCTCGGCCTCGCTCGGCCGGTCGGTGACCGGCCTGTCCAGATAGGACGATGGGGGCATGATTTTCTTGATGACGGCATCCATAAAGGCGTCTCCCGTAGTCCCACTCGAAGGAGGGACGAGTTAAACGGACCACGACCTTTCGGGTGTTAGAAACTCGCCCCGTTTCCAGCCCGTAAGCGGCGTGAACAGATGAGCAGGGACAATGGCTTATGATCGCCTTGTCGATGCCCGGCTGCCGTCATTATATATGGTTGCGCAGAGCGAAAGGAAGACGCAAGAGCGGCAAAGCCTGTTCGCTGGGCGGCGACGGATTGGAAAAATATGATCGACGACGTCTACAATGCGAAAATTCTGGGTTTCGCCGGGAACATAGCGCGGATCGGCAGGCTCGATCACCCCGACGCGACAGCCAGGGCGCACTCCAAATTATGCGGCTCGACCGTGACTGTCGATCTCAAGATGGACGGCGACGTGGTGACCGACTTTGCCCACGACGTGAAGGCCTGCGCGCTTGGCCAGGCTTCGTCGTCGATCATGGCCCAGCATGTGATCGGCGCCAATGCTGACGAGTTGCGCGTGGTGCGCGAGACCATGCTGAAGATGCTCAAGGAAAACGGCGCGCCGCCGGAAGGCCGCTTTGCCGACCTCAAATTTCTGGAGCCGGTGCGCGACTACAAGGCGCGCCATGCCTCGACCATGCTGACCTTCGACGCGGTGGTCGATGCCATCGGCCAGATCGAGAAAAAGCGCGCCGAACAAGCGGCTTAAAGCCCGATCTCTACAGCTCCTGCCGGCCCCTGGCGAATTCGCTTCGTATCCAGTCGGCAAAAGCCCTGGCCGGTTCCGACAGGCTCCGCAAGCTTCTGGCCACCAGCCAGTAGGCGCCGGTCGCGACGTCGATGTCGAATGGCTTGATCAGTTCGCCGGAAGCGAGTTCTTCGGCGATCTGCAGGAGATCGCCCAATGCCACGCCATGGCCGAGCAATGCGGCCTGTTTCGAAAGCGAGGCATCGGCCAGCATCGGTCCTCTTGCAGGTACGGCGTCCGCCCGCACGCCGGCAGCCTCGAACCAGCGCGCCCAGCCCTGGCGGTTTTCTTCATGCAGCAGCGTGTAATGCCGGAGGTCGTCCGGCTTTTCCAGGGAAGGGCCGGCCGCCAGCAGAGCCGGAGACAGAACCGGTGAATCGAAGGTCGAGGCCAGCCGCTCTGCCTCGCTGCGTGGCCATGAGGTCGCCAACTGGCTGAAGCGCAAGGCAAGCTCGGGCTGGCCGCTGCGGAACTCGATCAGCCTCGGATCGACCTCCAGGGAAACGTCGATATCGGGCCGCAATTCGCGGAAGCGGTTGAGGCGGGGCACCAGCCATACGGCCGCGAGCGACGGCTCGACGCTGACGCGAACCACGGACTGCGCGGGCGAGACCGCCAGTTCCGAAAGCACGCGGTCGATGTCGTCGAAGCTCCTGACCAGCTGATCGAGCAATCGGCGGCCCGCATCCGTCAGTTCGACACGTCGGTGGAGGCGGACAAACAAGGGCTGGCGCAGAAAACTCTCGAGTTCACGGATCTGTCGGCTGATCGCGGCCTGCGAAACGAAAAGCTCCTCCGCCGCACGGCTGAAGCTCAGATGCCGGCCGGCGGTCTCGAAGCTCCTCAGTGCTGTCAGCGGCAGCCGGCCTCGCTTCATTCTCATAACCTCAAGTTATCCGAAGCGGAAATTATACTCGTTTGAGGATGAAGGCCAGCGGCCGTCTAATCCGGGCAAAAGGAGACGTGCCATGAACCAGCTCCTGGCCATTTTGGAAGACGTCATGCGGATCGCTACCTTTCAGTGGCATGGCGAGGCCTTGCGTGGCTACCGCTGTCATGACCATCGGGACCTTTCCTGCCACCACGCGCCATGGACCGACAGGCATCCCATTCGCCGGTCCAGGCCGTGAGGCAAAAGATCATTGCGTTCCCGGCCGGAAGCCCACATCTATCGCGCAGACAAACGCGCCGCGGAGCTTGAGTGGTTGGCTGATCACCACGGGCATACTCACGGCGCCCGGCCGATCCGGCGCGGGCGCAACTGGCCAGGGCCGTGGCGCAAGACGCCTGGCCGTGTCCTTGGCACGTCGCTGGTGCGCCTTTACCAGCTGACGCTCTCCGGTTTCGTCGGCAACAGCTGCCGGCATCTGCCGACCTGTTCAGAGTATGCGCATGAGGCGATCGCCCGCCACGGCCTGTGGGCGGGGGGCTGGATGGGATTGTTCCGGGTGCTGCGCTGCGGGCCGTTCGGAACGCATGGCATCGACCGCGTGCCCGAGACGCTCGCTCCTCGCTATGTCTGGTTCATGCCATGGCGCTACTGGCGGATCGGCAAGAAGCCGGGCGAGGCTGATCGTTGACCGCCGAACCCAAGTGTTTCGTCATTGAGAGTTAGGCCGGAAACGGGGAGAGTTAGGCCGGAAACGGGGAGAGTTAGGCCGGAAACGGGTGGCGTCTCCCGCCTGCCGAAGCGACGCTGGAGCCTCCGAAACATGAGGTCTTCCCATGATGTCGCTGTTCCTCGCCTTTCACGTCCATGCGGCCAGGCGCGGCGAAGGGCTGTTGCCCGAATTCCTTGGGCTTGCGCCGCAATCGCGTGATGCGCCGAAGGCCGTGAATGAAAATCCGGCCGCTCCCAACGATGACGCAAAAGCGGCTCCCAAGCCGGATCCGCAGGCGCGCAAGGTCGCTCGAAAGCCCGTCGTTCTCTGAACCGCTCGCATACGGATCCAGCTGATTTTAACGGTCCGGTAGGGTTAACACCAAGCTGCACAAATGCTGCGAGTTTGAGACAAAATCGAGACAAGAGGCCTCGCTAAGCCACTCCTTGTAATCCCTAAGGAGTGAGTCTCGCATGCGCCAGATGGACCGCTATCCCTTCGTTTTTGCTATCGTTCTGTTCCTGCTGGCTTGGATGCTGGGCCTGCCGGTGCGGGCGCAGTCGGCGCCGCTCGAGGATATCCGCTGCACGCTGATCCAGGATGCCGAGAGCGGCGCAACGCTCTACCAGGACGGCGTTTGCGACCAGCGCGTCAGCCCCGCTTCCACCTTCAAGGTGCCGTTGGCGCTGATCGGCTATGATTCGGGAATCTTGAGCGACCAGCACATGCCGAGCTGGGACTACAAGCCCGAGTTCAACGCGGTGAAGCGGGACCGCAAGACCGTCGACCCGACGATCTGGGAGCGCGATTCCGTTGTCTGGTATTCGCGCGAAATCACCCGCCGGCTGGGAGCCGATCGATTTGCCGGCTATGTATCGAAGTTTGGCTACGGCAACATGGATGTCTCCGGCACCCCCGGCAAAAACGATGGTCTGAGCAATGCCTGGCTGGACACGTCACTCCAGATATCGCCGGTCGAGCAGACAGCCTTCCTGCGCCGGTTGCTTGCCGGCAAGATGCCGGTTTCCCCGAAGGCGCATGAGATGACGCGGGCAATCATCCCGAACTTCAAGGCTGGCGCATGGGTCGTGCAGGGCAAGACGGGCAGCACGGCGCTCGACAAGAACAAGCGCTCGCTCGCCTGGTTCGTCGGCTGGGCGCAAAAGGATGGTCGCCGCATCGTCTTCGCCCGTCTGGTCCTCGATGGCGAGCGCGGCGGCAAGCCGAAGGCGCTTGCGACGCGCGCGGCATTCCTGAAGGATTTGCCCGGCCTCATCAAATAGAACGGGCCGGCGGCTTTACGGCGGCGGAATCTGCCTCTAAAACCGCGCCCGCCGGCCATCATTCATGTGATTGTCGCCTCCGGCTCAACCCTGTGCGTGCCGCAATTCAGCCAGCGGCATGCCTTTACCACCCGCGCTCGTTTGCGGGACTGGATAGGAGAATTTCCGATGCTGAATTCCGTTTCCCTGACGTTTCCCGATGGTTCGGTCCGCGAGTATGACGCGGCGATGACCGGGGCCGGCCTTGCCGAGTCGATTTCCAAGTCGCTGGCCAAGAAGGCCGTGGCCTACAGYCTSGACGGCACCTTGCGCGACCTTTCCGATCYGCTCGGAAAGTCCGGCAAGGTCGAGATCGTCACTCGCGACGATCCGCGGGCGCTGGAACTCATCCGCCACGAYACGGCGCACGTGCTGGCCGAGGCYGTGCAGGAGCTGTGGCCGGGAACGCAGGTGACCATCGGGCCGGTCATCGAGAACGGGTTCTATTACGACTTCGCCCGTAACGAGCCGTTCACGCCGGACGATTTTCCGGTGATCGAGAAGAAGATGCGCGAGATCATCGCGCGCAACAAGCCGTTCACAAAGGAAGTCTGGTCGCGCGAGAAGGCGAAGAAGGTCTTTGCCGACAAGGGCGAGCGCTACAAGATCGAGCTGATCGACGCCATCCCAGAGGATCAGGATCTCAAGATCTACGCGCAGGGCGACTGGTTCGACCTCTGCCGCGGCCCGCACATGGCCTCGACCGGGCAGATCGGCAACGCCTTCAAGCTGATGAAGGTGGCCGGCGCCTACTGGCGCGGCGATTCCAACAATCCGATGCTGACGCGCATCTACGGCACGGCCTGGGCCGACCAGGCGCAGCTCGACGCCTATCAGACGCTGCTGGAAGAGGCCGAAAGGCGCGACCACCGCAAGCTGGGCCGCGAGATGGACCTGTTCCATTTCCAGGAGGAGGGCCCGGGCGTCGTCTTTTGGCATGCCAAGGGCTGGAAGATGGTCCAGAACCTGATCAACTACATGCGTCGTCGCCTCGACGAGCACGGCTATCAGGAAGTCAACGCACCGCAGGTGCTGGACAAGAGCCTGTGGGAAACCTCCGGCCACTGGGGCTGGTATCGCGACGCCATGTTCAAAGTGACCGTGGCCGGTGACGACACCGACGACGACCGGGTCTTCGCGCTGAAGCCAATGAACTGTCCTGGCCATGTGCAAATCTTCAAGCACGGGTTGAAGTCTTATCGCGAACTGCCCGTCAAGCTTGCGGAATTCGGCAATGTGCATCGCTACGAACCGTCGGGCGCATTGCACGGGCTGATGCGCGTGCGCGGCTTCACGCAGGACGACGCGCATATCTTCTGCACCGAGGAGCAACTGGCCGCTGAGTGCCTGCGCATCAACGACCTGATCCTGTCGACCTATGCCGATTTCGGYTTCGACGAGGTGGCGGTGAARCTGTCGACGCGGCCCGACAAGCGGGTCGGCACCGACGAGGCCTGGGACCATGCCGAGGCGATCATGAGCAATGTGCTGGAGACGATCCGCACCCGCTCCGGCAACCGCATCAAGACCTCGATCAATCCGGGCGAGGGCGCYTTCTACGGCCCGAAGTTCGAATATGTGCTGAAGGACGCCATCGGYCGCGAATGGCAGTGYGGCACCACGCAGGTCGATTTCAACCTGCCGGAGCGCTTCGGCGCTTTCTACATCGGCTCGGATTCCGAAAAGAAGCAGCCGGTCATGGTGCATCGCGCGGTGTGCGGCTCGATGGAACGCTTCCTCGGCATTTTGATCGAGAACTATTCGGGGCACTTCCCGCTATGGTTCGCGCCGCTGCAGGTGGTGGTGGCGACCATCACCTCCGATGCCGACGACTATGCCAAGAAGGTGGTCGAGCGGTTGAAAGCCGCCGGGCTGCTGGCCGAGGCCGACCTGCGCAACGAGAAGATCAACTACAAGGTGCGCGAACACTCGTTGGCCAAGGTGCCGGTCATCCTCGTCTGCGGCAAGCGCGAGGCGGAAGAGGAGACGGTCAACATCCGCCGGCTCGGCTCCCGCGACCAGGAATCGCTGACCCTTGCCGACGCGGTGAAAATGCTGACCGAAGAAGCGATCTCGCCGGACCGCAGACGCCGCGCGGCCTGATGTCCAATCTGTGCTAAAATGACGGTGGCCCGTCCACCGCCATTTCACACGCCTGTCATGCCAACCCGGTAATCAGCCGTCATGCTCAAGCTGAAACTGCGGGAAAGACCTTTTCCCGAGCTATCCTACGCCAACGCGCATCAGCCGGCGCTGACGCGCTGGTTCATCCATTCCGTCGAGGGCCTGTCTGGCCGCGACCGTTTTGCCGTGCTCTATGACTTCTGGCGCCGCCAGGTATTTCCCACCGGCGAACGCGTGTTCAGCCGCATGCTGGAGCTGATCGACGTCAAGGTGCGCAATGCCGGCCAATGGCCGCCCGCATTGCCGGACACGCCGCTGGTGATCGTCGCCAACCATCCGTTCGGCATCGGTGACGGCATTGCGGTCCTGTCGCTGGTCGAGCAACTCGGCCGTCCGTTCCGCGTCATGATCCACAAGGATCTGCTCAAGATTCGCGAGATGGAAGCCTATTCGCTGCCGGTCGATTTTTCCGAGACCAAGGAAGCGCTGAAGAACAACATGGCGGTGCGCCATGAAGCGGTGCGGCTACTGAAGGAAGGCGTCACCGTCGTCATCTTCCCGGCCGGCGGCGTCGCCACGGCACCGAAAGGGTTCGGCCGGGCGATCGACCTGCCATGGAAGATGTTCCCGGCCAAGCTCGTCCAGGAGGCCAAGGCCTCGGTCATCCCGATGCATTTCGCCGGCCAGAACGGCCGCCTGTTCCATCTCGTCAGCGGTCCGATGAACATGGCCGAACGCGACAATCGAGTGGCGAAGTTCATCGGCAAGGCGTCGCTGACCCTGCGCACCTCCCTGCTCATTCGGGAGTTCGCGCGCTTGTCGGGCAAGGCGATCGAGGTCCGTGTCGGCGATGTGTTGAAGTGGAGCGAGTTGGAGCCGCTGCGGGATCGCAAGGCGCTGCTCGATCACCTTTATCGCCGTGTCTTCGACCTTGCGGCGCCGGCTGCGCGGCGGGGACGCGTGCCGTTCCTGCCAAAGCGGATGCGCAAGGCCGCCTGACCGTTCTTGCACAATCCCTGACAGACAACCGTTACGCACTTTTCCTGGGATTGCGTCAGTCGGCGCCTTCTTCCGGATCGATGGCGGAAGTTTCGTTAGCCAGAACCTCGATCTCCTGGTTCTGGCCAGCGACCACCGTGAAATCCTTTTGGTAGATGCGATCGCGGTTCTTGGCGACGATGGTGTAGTCGCCTTCGGCCAGCACCATCGAGGCGAAGGCGCCGACGGCTTCCTTGATCGGGTCGCCGGATTCGTTGAGCAGCGACCAGGACGTGTCGGCGATGGCTTCGCCGCCGGGCTCGCGCACCAGCTTCATCGTCATCTCGGCCGCCCGGTGCTCGACGGTGGCTTCGGTCAGCTTACCGGCCTCGACGCGGATGTCGGACCGGATGACCGCATTGACCGCGCCATAGGTCGAGACGACATGATAGGTGCCGGCGTTGAGGCGCACCACGGCGTTCGGTTCGACATCGCGGGCGATCAAAGCGCGATCGCCGTTGGGCTCGGCATGGCCGTCATAGATCGAGAAGCGCAGTTTCTTCGGCGGAATGCGCGCGCCGCCCGACGTCACGGCGTCGAGCTCGAGCCCGCCGGCATCGAGGACCAGGTTCTCGCGCTTGGCGTCCTTGGCGACGGTGATGCGCTTGGTGGCGCCGGCCCGGCCGTATGAGGCGTGGACAAGGTAGCTGCCGGGCTCGAGCTGAAACACCGCGGTGCCACCATGGGCCGACGCCACCATCGGCAGCTTGCCGTCGCGGGTGGGCTCGGGCTTGAAAACGCGCCAGACGATGCCGCGCGTGATATCGGCGCCCTTGTCGGTCAGTTGCGCCGATAGCGTGATGGCGCCGCCATTGCCGAGCGCCAAGGGGGTCTCGCTCTTCGGTTTCGCGTAGCTGGAAATCCCCGGYAATTTGAGGTCGCCGACGCCGTTGGCGTCCTCAGCCAGCGCGAACGAAATCGGCACCGCGAACAGCGCTGCRACAAGCCCGATCACGAAAAGGCGCAGRGTCCCCTCAAACATGCCTTGCTTTGAAGCCCAAGGCGGTGGCAATTTCAAGGCTTAAGAGTTGAGGCCGTTCGCCGGCAGCTCTTATTTGGCGCTCCGCGCCGCCTGCCCAAGCCGCCCGATATTCCTGATGGCGCGCTTCAGCTCAAAATTGAAYGCTTCTAGGAGACTTGCGCCCATGGCGTCGCCGATCATCGACTTCCTGCTGACACGCAATTCCGCACCGATCCCGGACCTGAAGGAWCCGGCGCCGAGCGATTCGSAGATYGCCACGATRATCGCGGCGGCCTCGCGCGTTCCCGACCACGGCAGGCTCGAGCCCTGGCGTTTCATCCTCTACCGRGGCGAGGCGCGCRTCGAGATCGGCAGGAAACTGGCGGCACTGGCCGAGCAGMGAGAAGGGCCGCTGCCGGAGGGACGGCGCAACCAGGAACTGGCGCGCTTCTCGCGCGCGCCKCTGGTGATCGGCGTCGTWTCGGTGCCGAGGGAAAACCCGAAGATCCCGCAATGGGAGATGTTCCTCTCGGGCGGCATGGCGGCTATGAATCTGATGATCGCRGCCAACGCGCTGGGCTATGGCACCAACATGATCAGCAACTGGTATTCGGACGTTCCGGAGGGCAGGGCGATMCTCGGGCTTTCGCCGCRGGAGCGTGTCATCGGCTTCGTCCACATCGGCTCCTACCAGGGGCCGGCGCCCGAGCGGCCCAGACCCGATCCGGCGAAGCTCTACGCCGACTATACCGGGCCCTGGGTCGGATAGGATGTTCTACGAACCGGCGAAGGGACATGGCCTGCCGCACGATCCGTCGAAGGCGATCGTGGCGCCCCGACCGATCGGATGGATCTCGACCATCGACAAGGAGGGGAGGGTCAACCTTGCCCCGTACTCGTTCTTCAACGCATTCTCGACGCGTCCTTTCATCGTCTGGTTCTCGTCCGAGGGCGAGAAGGACAGYGCSGCRRTSGCGGCGGMGACCGGYGAGTTCGTYGCCAATCTCGTCAGCCGTGAACTGGCAGAGAAGATGAACCGGACCGCCGTCGATGCGCCGCGCGGCGTCAACGAATTCGACTATGCCGGCCTCGCCATGGCGCCGTCGCGCATCGTCGCGCCGCCACGCGTGGCGGAGGCGCCGGCCGCGCTCGAGTGCCGGGTGACGGAAATCCTGCGGCCACGCGCTTTGGACGGCAGGGAAACCAGCGCCATCGTGGTCGCCGGCGAGGTGGTTGGCGTCCACATCGACGACGCCTATCTCAAGGACGGCCTGTTCGATATCACGATGGCGGGCAATGTCAGCCGGCTCGGCTATATGGACTATGCCGCGGTCAGCGATATCTTCTCGATGCGAAGGCCACGCTGGGGAAAAGACTAGTACACCGGGGGGCTTTCTGCGCCGGAGGCGCTCCATGATCGCAAGACTGGTCGTCCAGACATTCGTGTGGTTCGGTTTCATGGGTGCGCTGCTCTTCGTGTCGGCGGGCACGCTGCATTGGCCGGGAGCCTGGGTATACTTGGCGCTGATGGTCGGGCTCAGCCTCACGCTCGGCGTGGCGCTGGCCAGGCGCGATCCCGGCCTGATGAACGAGCGGCTCAGCCCGCCGATCCAGAAGAACCAGGCCGCGGCCGACAAGATACTGCTTTCCGTGCTGCTCCTCGCCATCTTCGCCTGGCTGGTTCTGATGGGACTGGACTTCCGATTCGGCTGGTCGGCCGTTCCAGTTTGGGTGCAGGTGGCCGGCGCGATCTTCCTGCTGCTCGGAATCTGGATCTGCACCCTGACGATGATGGAGAACAGCTTCGCAGCGCCTGTCGTGAAAATCCAGGACGAGCGCGGACAGCACGTCATCACCACCGGTCCATACAGCTATGTCCGCCACCCGATGTATGCCGGTGCCATTGTCTTTTTCGCGGGCACGGCGCTGCTGCTCGGCTCATGGTGGGGGCTGGTGTCGGTGCCTGCCCTCATCGTGCTGCTGGCGATCCGCACCTTCATCGAAGAGAAGACGTTGCGCGCTGGCTTGCGGGGCTATGATGAATATGCCGCACGCGTTCGCTACAAGCTGATCCCGATGGTCTGGTAGAGGTGCTCAGGGAGCAGCGCCTGCGGCTTTGGCCCGGGTCAGCAACCTTTCGGCCAGACGCAAATGCGGCCTATCGTACATTTTGCCGTCTATGCCGACGACGCCTGGATTTCCCGCCGCCGCAAATGCTTCGACGATCGCCTTTGATCGCGCGATCGCCTCGGCCGACGGGGTGAAGGCGGCGTTGATGACCGGCACCTGCGCAGGGTGGATTGCCATCTTGCCGGTGAAGCCGTCGCGCTCGGCTTCGCGGCATTCGGTCCCGAAGGCGGCCATGTCGCGGAAATCGGGAAAGACCGTGTCGATCGCGGCGACTTCCGCCGCGCCGGCGGCCAGGATTGTCATGGCGCGCGCCAGACGGAACACGTCGGTGTAGCRCCCGGCCTCGTCGCGTGCCGCGCGCGCGCCGATCGCCGCCGAGAGGTCTTCCGCGCCCCAGGTGAGGCCGGCGAGGCGAGCGCTTGCCCCGGCATAGCTCGCCGCCGCAAGCACACCCGCCGCGGTCTCGGTGATGATCGGCAGGATCCTTGTGCCGCCATCCGGAAGTCCATTTTCGGCTTCATGCACGCGAAGCTTTGCCGCCAGTTGCTGGACATCCTGCCCGCTGTTCGATTTGGGCAGCATGATGCCATCGGGCTTCGCTGGGACAAGCGCCGCAAGATCGTCGTCGGTCAGGCCGGACGCGAGGTCGTTGACACGCACATAGACGGCCGAACTCGTCCGCGACTTCTGGCCGGCGATGAAATTCGCCGCCACGGTGCGCGCCGCTGCCTTGTTGGCGGCCGATACGGAATCTTCCAGGTCGACGATGACCACATCGGCGCCGGCGGCAAATCCTTTTTCCAGCTTGCGCTCGGAATCGCCGGGCACGAAGAGCAGGGAGCGCATCAGGCAGCCTTTTTCAGCATCATGGCCTGCCTCGTGCACCTGGCGACCAGCACGTCGTTCTGATTGTAGGCGCGGTGCTCGAACTCGACGATGCCGCGATCCGGTTTCGACCTGGACTCGCGCACGGAAACCACCGTCGTCTCGACCCGGATGGTGTCGCCGTGGAAGACGGGATTGGGAAACACGGTTTCCTTCATGCCGAGATTGGCCACGGTTGTGCCGACGGTGATGTCGTTCACCGAAATGCCGATCATCAGGCCGAGCGTGAATAGCGAATTGACCAGCGGCTTGCCCCATTCGGTTTTGGCGGCAAAGTCGAAATCGATATGCAGCGGCTGCGGGTTCAACGTCATCACCGAAAACAGCATGTTATCGCTTTCGGTGACCGTCTTGCGCAACGTGTGCCGGAAAACATGGCCGACGACGAACTCCTCGAGATATAGCCCCGCCATGTCGGTCTCCTCCATTGGTCACCGGTTGATAGGCGCTGCCCGTGGCCCCGGCAAGCCAGTTAATAAACATGGTGAACCGTTCGTAAACCATTTCCAGCCTACGGTTTCAGCGGGGCCGGGACTGTTCCGGCAAGGGCGCTGGCTGGTCTGCATGGTTGTTTCGCATTTCTTGAAGTGGATCGATACCGCAAGGGTATCCGAGCGTGCCGCCGCCGCGAGCGCGCTGGCGCGAGCTTACATCACTTCCGATCTGCCGTTCGAGGATCGCTGCGCTGCGGAAGCGGCGCTCACGCTGCTGCTCGACGATGCCTCCTCCAAGGTCCGGCTGGCTCTCGCCGAAGCGTTGTCGATGAGCTATCACGCGCCGCCGCAGGTGATCAGCGCGCTGGCTTCCGATCAGCCGGAAGTCGCTGCCCTGGTGTTGGCGCGTTCGCCTCTGCTTACCGATGCGGACCTCATCGACCGTGTCGCCGGCGGCCAGAGAGCGACACAGGCACTGATCGCCAATAGGCCGGTCGTCTCGATGCCGCTTGCGGCGGCGATCGCCGAGATCGGCGAACCGGAGGCCTGCGTCACGCTGATCGCCAATGGCGGCGCCGATATCGCGTCTCTGAGTTTCCGCCGCATGGCCGAACGGCACGGCCATCTGCCTGCGGTGCGGGAAGCGCTGATCGCCGACGTCCGCCTGCCCGCGGACTGCCGGCACATGCTTCTGGTCAAGCTTGGCGAGACGTTGAAGGGCTCGCCGCTGGTGCTGGCGCTGATGGGGGCCGCACGAGCCGAGCGGGTGATGCGCGACGCCTGTGTGAAAGCCTCKGTGACGCTGATCGAGGGCACKCRGSCGCAGGAGCATGCCGCGCTGATCGAACATCTGCGGCTGCGCGGCGATCTCACGGCAAGCTTCATCATCCGCACCATCGCGCATGGCAAGGTCGATTTCTTCGGCTCGGCGCTGGTCGCGCTCGCCCAGCAGTCGGAACAGCGCGTGAGGGCGCTGCTTGCCAGCGGGCATGATGTGGCGCTGCAGGCGCTGTTCCGCAGCGCCGGGCTCGCTCCGGCGACCCACGGCATCATCCTGCGCGCTCTGAAGGTCTGGCGCGAGGTCGCCAACGGCAGGCGCGTCGCCGGCGTCCAGGAAGTGAGCTGGCTGATGCTGAAGGAACTCGGCGGACAGTCGGCCGAGGGCGACCTCGCCGGGCTGGTGAAATCGATCCATCTCGATGCCCTGCGTGAAAACGCACGCGGCCATGCCCTGGCCATCGCGGCGGCATAGCAGGTAGCTGCATTCCCATAACGTTGTGCGCTTGGAAATCTGGTACTATGTCTGAGCCATGCTCCGACTTGCCGAAAAACAACGTGTCCAGGTCCCCGTTGAAATTCAGCCTCTGATTGATGCAATCAAGATTCGGCTGAAGCCGGAGTCTGTTTGGTTGTTTGGAAGCAGGGCTCGAGGTGACAATCGGCCCGACAGCGACTGGGACATTCTCGTTGCACTGCCGGATGATGCCAAACCCGAATTGCTCGATCCTTTGGTGGCCTGGACGATAAAGAACGAGATCGGGATACCCGCTACAATTCTCTCCACGACATCCAGCGACCTGGCAGCCAGCTGGAACTCGAAGAACACGATCGCATACGACATTGCCCGAAGCGGCTGCCGCCTGGATGTCTGACCAGTGGACGATAGCCAGCGCCTTGAGGCTGGCAAGCGGATGCATCCGTGACGCACGTCTACTGGCGGGCTCAGGTTCCCGGAACGCGGCCTATCTGAGCGAACAGGCGCTTGAGCAGGTTGTCAGGGCGCTTGCGACCTCCGAGGCCATTCACATCGAGCGTCATGACGCACATCAGTTGGACAAGGTGATAAGGCGGTTTCCGGAAGACAACACCGAGAAATCGGCATTGAAATCCTTTGCATGGCTGGAGGCCTACGCGACGACTTTTCGGTACCCATCGCCGTCGGGACGAATACCTCCCGCCCCGGATAAGCTCAGGCTTGAAGAGGCCGTTGACGGCATTTCGAAGCTGATCTTGCGGGTCGCCGGCCATTTCGACGTGGATCTCATGGACGAAGCAAAGCCGGCTAAGACAATCGCCCCGATGCGAAAGTAGAGCACGAGGGCCTGAGACCGGTCTACGTACGGCTTTTCGCGAAGAAGTCCGGGTAGTCTTCCATTGCCGCGGCGATGATGCGCAGCGATGCCGCCACCTGCAGCATTTCCGGCCGGTCACTGCGTTCGGCAATGCCGGCTGCGTATTGCCGCGCGACGGCGACCGTGGAGGTCGGCGGCTCGCCATGTCGCCTGAACAGCAATTCCCGCGCCAGACCGCGCAGGAAGTTGCCGACGGACTCCATCGTCTCGCGTGGAATGCTCGAATTCAGCTGCGCATGGCGCAGCCKCAGCACTTCGAGACCGACTGTGACAACGGAGATGCTGCCGCCCAGAATGGGGTCGCCTTTCCGGCCTGTCTGCTGCAGCAGCGGCATCAACTGGTTGATGCGGTCGTAGGCAAGGCTTTCGAAGGCCAACCGCCGTGGGACACGCTCGTGAAGGCAAAGGCGCGCCAGATCCTCCCGCATCGCCTGCGAGATGCGGTTGACCGTAACCCAGGGGTTGGCCGGCAGCACGACGAGGAAGACACCGATGGCGATGAGGATGCCGACCAGGATCGAGGCTGACCCGGCAAGAAACGGGCCGGGATCGTAGATCATGCGCTGATGCGGGCTGAGGAAGGCAAGGAAGTTTATGGCGAAGGCGGTGGCCACGCCGACATGACGTGGATTGGCCATGCCAAGGGCCGCCGGCACAAGGATCGGCACGACGAAGAGCGTGAACCAGCCGAAGCCCGGCAGCGCCGGCAACGCGATCTGGGCGACCAGGAAGGCGAAAGGCAGGGCAAGCAGCGTTCCCTTGAAGAAGCCCCAGGCCGACTGGACGGGATTGGGCCGTGAGGCAAACAGGCTGGAGACGACGGCGACGAGAATGACGGTGCCCGCGGCCTCGGACCACTTGGTCGTCAGCCAAAAGACCGCCACTAGGAACGTGGCGAGCGCGGCGCGCACTGCGTTGCGCCAGGCGGCGTGGTGGTCGCGATGCACGACCAGGGCCGGCTGGCGCCGCTCGCGGGAAGGCTTGGAAACCGGCGATCGGAGCGCGTCCAGGCCGCGCATCACCTGTTTCAGCGCTTCGGCGAAATCGGCGGCGATGGTGAGACGGGTGATTGTGCCGACCCTGTCTTCGCCAGGGTCTACCGGAACAATCGGCGCCTGACGCGCTTTGCTCGCGATCATATCGAGTCTGGCCAACCAGGGGGCGGTGTCGTCGAGCGCGCCGGGAGTCGCGGCCAGGTCGCCGACGAAAGCCTGCAAATCGCTGCGCACCGGAATAAGCGCGGCATTCTTGGGCGCGGCATGGGTGTGCAGCGCGCGGGCCGCCGACAGCGCCCACAAGAGCTGCCCAATCGTGCGCCGCACGGGATGGGCGCGCGTGGCGAAGCTCGGCGCCTCCAGCCGCGCGTAGGTGCGCATCTCGGCAAGCGTCTGGGCATCGGCGATCAGCTTGCGCTGGAGGGCTGCGAGGTTCGCCGGTTCGCCGCCGGAAAAGGCGCCCCCGGCATAGTCGGCAAGGTCCAAAATGCTCCGCTTCAGCCTGGAAACGATCGCATCGGCCGCCAGCTTCGGCAGGATCAGCCGGCTGGTGACGCCGGCGCAGACTATGCCGAGCACGATCTCGGCACAGCGCGCGACTGCGAGGTCGACGACGAGGTGCGGCTGTCCAAGCGCGGGCAGGCTGATGATCATCGCGGTATAGCCGGCAAGGGCCGCGCCATAGGCCTCCGGATTGCGCAGCAGCGACGAAACCAGCGTGCAGACGCCGATCCACAGCGCCAGTACCGTCACCAGCAGCCACGGATTGGTGCCGAACAGGGACGTGATGCCGATTGCCGCCAGACCGCCGGCGAGCGTGCCGAGCAGCCGGTAGAAGCCTTTCGCCAGCACCATGCCGGCGACCGGCTGGGCGACGATGAACACCGTCATCATCGCCCATTGCGGGTGGTCGAGCTTGAGGGCATAGGCGGCGAGCAGCGCGATCAGTCCCGCCGAGACCGTGCGCAGGGCGAAAATCCAGTCCGACCGGGTCGGCTGCGTCAGCCCGCTTAACGGTGTCTCGACAAGCTGTTTCAGCCGCGCCCAGGTCACATCGGTTCTCCCTAAAGCGCGTCGCACTGAAACGGATTCAGGCGACGCGCTTTAACAGGCTGTTGAAGAAGTCCACTTGCGGGCGATGAAGTCGGCTTCGTCGCCGTTTTGGAAGCAGATTTGGCCCATGATGGAGCCGTCTGGTTGGATTTCGGCCCAGCCATCACCTTGGGCTTCGTCCATTTCGTCGTTGCCTTGCCAGGAGAAGGCGAGGTGATTGCCGTCGCCCGCGCCGAAGATCTGCCCGGTGACGCAGCCGAAGGCGAATTCGCCGGAGCCGTTGGCCGCGAACTCGATGTAAGCGGGCTCCATCATGTCGGGATAGTCCTCGACATAGTCGGGCATCGC
>BFBZ01000019.1_pt17 | contig 51033 bp, 55 predicted proteins | sample 1888401 | NCBI WGS metagenome assembly BFBZ01 (sample SAMD00112614, study PRJDB3348) | symbiont metagenome | host: Chara braunii
AGCGTCTCGGCGGCGATCGCCAGGCCGTGCATATTGGAGGTCTTGCCCTGGTCGGTCGCCATGCCATTGGTGGTGAAGCGCTTGACGTGCTCGATCGAGTGCATGCCCTCATGCACCGCCTGGCGGATGTCCTTGGCGGTGACGTCGTTCTGGAAATCGACGAAGGCCTTGACGGTGGTGCCCGGCCCGGCGCCGGGCGCCGCGCCCAGCATGCCGCGCGACCAGCTCTCGCCGGCATCGACTTTCGGCTTGGCGCCCTTGCCCGCCTTGACGCTGGAATCCTTGCCGCCGGCTTCCCTTGCCGCCTTGGCGCCGGCCGCATAGGCCTCGTCCATCGTCGCCGCAAGACCGTCGGTGCCGTTGCAGGCGCCGACGGAGATGCAGTCCTGCGCATAGGTTCCCGGCACGAAGCGCCGCGTCTCCTCGTTGAAGGCGACCTTGCCGCGCGACTGCGAAAAGAGATGCACCGACGGCGTCCAGCCGGCCGACATCAGGATGGCATCGACCGGGATGGTGCGCCCGCCGCCGCCACTCTTCGGCTGCACGGTCATCGAGGAAACGCGCAGCTTGCCGCCGGCGCTGACGACCGCGCGGCCGAAATTCATCTCGATGCCGAGCGCCCTCGCCTCGTCGATCACGGGGCCGGACGGGTTGTCGCGCAGGTCGACGATCGCCGCGACATTGACACCGGCCTTCTTGAGATCGATCGCGGCCGCGTAAGCGGAATCATTGGCCGTATAGACGCCGACATTTTTGCCCACCGCGACGCCATAGTGGTTGAGGTAAGTGCGCGCGGCGGAAGCGAGCATGACGCCCGGCCGGTCGTTGTTGGCGAACACCATATGCCGCTCGATGGCGCCGGTTGCGATCACCACGCGCTTGGCGCGGACCTGCCACAGTCGTTCGCGCGCGAGTTCCTTGCCGGGGCTCTTGAGGTGGTCGCTGACCCGCTCGACCAGGCCGACGAAGTTCTGCGCATAGTAGCCGAAGGCGGTGGTGCGCGAGAGCACGCGGACATTGTCCATCGCCTTGAGCCTGGCGATYGCSSYYTGMGCCCAGGCAAAGCCGTTGTCGCCGTCGATCCTGGCGCCGCTCTCGAAGCGCAGGCTGCCGCCGAACTCGGCCTGCTCATCGGCGACGATCACCCTGACGCCCGTTTCGGCGGCCGCAAGTGCTGCGGCAATGCCGGCCGCGCCGCCGCCCAGCACCAGCACTTCGCAATGCGCGTAACGCGCGGCGTAGTGGTCCGGATCAGGCCGCTCTGGCGAGACGCCAAGGCCGGCGGCCGCGCGGATCTTTGGCTCGTAGAGATCCTTCCAGGCCCACTTCGGCCACATGAAGGTCTTGTAGTAGAAGCCGGCCGAGAACATCGGCGAGGCGATGTCGTTGACCGCGCCGACGTCGAAGGCGAGCGACGGCCAGCGGTTCTGCGAATTGGCAGCCAGCCCGTCATAAAGCTCCTGCACCGTCGCCCGCACGTTCGGTGTCTTGCGCGCGTCGTCGCGCACGATCTGCACCAGCGCGTTCGGCTCCTCCGCGCCGGCCGACAGGAAGCCGCGTGGCCTGTGGTACTTGAAGGAGCGGCCGACAAGATGGACGCCGTTGGCAAGCAACGCCGAAGCCAGCGTGTCGCCCTCGATGCCAGTATAGGACTGGCCGTCGAAGCTGAAGGAAGCGGTCTTGGCCTGCTTCAGGCGGCCGGCGCCGGAGATGCGGAACGGGGCGTTCATTTCGAGGCTCCAGGCAGCTTCGCGGGCTTCGGCTCGCCGGTCTTGTAGGTCATGACGAACTTGTCGGTGACGGTGTCGCGCACGGCGTTGAAGAAGCGCGCGCAGCCATGGACATGGCGCCAGCGCTCATAGATCACGCCTTTCGTGTTCGACCGGATGAAGAAGAATTTCTCGAAATCGTCGTCGCTCTCGCCAGCAATGTTGCCGGAGCGCGCGATATGCGCCTCGCCGGCATTGCGGAACTCGAGTTCCGGGCGCTCTTCCTCGCAATAGGGGCAGCGGATGAGAAGCATTTTCGGTCCTACAGTTCGCCATGGCCGACGCGGGCGCCGGCCGGTTGATCGCAAAGTCTCTCGCCGAGCGCCGCGAAGGGCGCCACGAGCCGCATACGCTCCTCGACGCTGGCCGCGGGCTTGAACAGCGCGCGGTTCGCCATATTGCCGAGCGTCAGCTGCAGCGGGTCGGTGGTGACGATGACGCCACGTGGACGGAAGGGCTCGCCTTCGGCCAGGTTCTTCGGTCTTTTCTCGAAGAACATCACCACCTTGTGGCCGCCGCTCCACACGCAGGCAAGCAAGCCGTCGTCGACGGAGAACGGCCAGGCCGTCTCGTTGTCCTCGCGGCTGATCGCCTGGACCCGCACTTCGCGTGCCGAGGGGATGTGAAAAGGCCCCTGCTCGCCGGCGAGCACCAGCGGCATCGCGACGGCCACCTCGGCCATCATCAGTGCGCCACCGCCGCCGCGGCAGCCTCGTCGATGAGGCGGCCGGTGCGGAAGCGCTCCAGGGTGAAGGGCGCGTTGATCGGATGCGGCTCGTCCCTGGCGATGGTGTGGGCAAAGACGTTGCCGGAACCCGGCGTCGCCTTGAAGCCGCCGGTGCCCCAGCCGCAATTGACGTAGAGGCCCTTGACCGGGGTCTTCGCCAGGATCGGCGAACGGTCGGGCGTCACGTCGACGATACCGCCCCAGGAGCGCAGCATCTTCATGCGCGTGAAGATCGGGAACATCTCGCAGATGGCGTCGAGCGTGTGCTGCAGGATGTGCAGGCCGCCGGTCTGCGAATAGGAGATATATTGGTCGGTGCCGGCGCCGATCACCAGTTCGCCCTTGTCGGACTGCGAGATATAGGCGTGCACGGTGTTCGACATCACCACGCAGGGCACCACCGGCTTGATCGGYTCMGACACCAGCGCCTGCAGYGGATAGCTTTCCAGCGGCATGCGCACGCCGGCCATGTTCATGATGACCGAGGAATGGCCGGCCGCGACCACGCCGACCTTCTTGGCGCCGATGAAGCCGCGCGTCGTCTCGACGCCGCTGACCGCGCCGTTGGCCGCGCGCTTGATGCCGGTGACCTCGCAATTCTGGATGATGTGCACGCCGCGCGCCGAAGCGCCGCGCGCATAGCCCCAGGCGACCGCGTCGTGCCGCGCCGTGCCGCCGCGCCGCTGCAGCGCGGCGCCCATGACCGGGTAGCGCGCTTCCTTGGAGATGTTGAGCGGCGGGCAGAATTCCTTCGCCTGCTCCGGCGTCAGCCATTCATTGTCGATGCCGTTAAGGCGGTTGGCATGGATGTGGCGCTTGAAGACCTGCACGTCATGGACGTTGTGCGCCAGCATCATGACGCCGCGCGGCGAATACATGACGTTGTAGTTGAGCTCCTGGCTGAGCCCGTCCCACAGCTTCAGCGCATGGTCGTAGATGCCGGCGCTCTCGTCATAGAGATAGTTGGAGCGGATGATGGTGGTGTTGCGTCCGGTGTTGCCACCGCCGAGCCAGCCCTTCTCCAGCACCGCGATATTGGTGATGCCGTGCTCCGTCGCCAGATAATAAGCGGTAGCCAGACCGTGGCCGCCGGCGCCGACGATGATGACGTCGTATTCCTTCTTCGGCTCGGGCGAGGTCCACTGTTCTTCCCAGCCCTTGTGGCCGCGCATCGCCTCGCGGGCAATGGCGAATACAGAGTATTTCTTCACGTTAGCCTCGCGCCAAAAATCGCGGATGTCGTCCGGGCCTCTCCCGTCACGCGAGGTGTATCACTAGCGAAACCGCGCCGCCATCCTTGCGCTGTTTGCGACGGCACTTGCCGTTTTGCGCCGTGATGAAAGTGACGCATCCGATCTGGCTTCCGTGGATTTGTTCGGCGACAATCCCGTTGTCGCGAGTCTCTGGAGGACGACTGTGGGCAACGCTTGGTGGAACCTGACCCTGCGCTTCCTGCTCGAGCTTGCCGCCTTGCTTGGCCTCGGCATGGCCGGTTGGAGCTTTCAGGCCGGGTCGTGGCGTTGGATCCTCGCCATTGCGCTGCCGCTCGTCGCGGCTGTCTTGTGGGGCACCTTCGCGGTGCCCAATGATCCGAGCCGGTCGGGCCGGGCACCGGTGCCGGTGCCGGGTGCTTTCAGGCTGGCGCTGGAATTGATCGTCCTGTTTGGCGGGGCTGCCGGATTCTATCTGGCCGGTCATACGACAACGGGCATCGTTATGACCCTGCTGATCGCCGCCAGCTACGCCTTTTCACTGGACCGTCTGGGTTGGCTGTTGCGACAGTAGGGCGAGAGCGGCCTTTGCGGGTTTCGGGTGGCCGCGACCATCCTCATTTGCGACCAGCATCCGACCGCCGGCAACGCCGGCACGAAGAAAGGATGTCGAGAATATGTTCACTCTTGCAAACAAGATCGCCATTGTCACCGGCGCCAGTTCCGGCATCGGCCGCGCCACCGCAAAGCTGTTCGCTGAGCAGGGCGCCAGCCTTGTGGTTGCGGCGCGGCGCGGGCAGGAKCTCGACGCGCTCGTCGGCGAGATCGAGGATGCCGGCGGCACGGCCGCAGCCCTTGCCGGCGATGTCAGGAACGAGGCCTATGCGAAGGCCCTGGTCGAACTTGCCATCGAAAAGTTCGGCGGCCTCGACATCGCCTTCAACAACGCCGGCGCTGTCGGCTTGATGGCACCTGTTCCCGACATGGAGCCGGCGACCTGGCATGAGACGATGGACACCAACTTGACTAGCGCTTACCTCGCTGCCAGGCACCAGATACCGGCCATGCTGGAACGCGGCGGCGGTTCGCTTATTTTCACCTCGAGCTTCGTCGGCTACACTGCCGGCATGCCGGGCATGGCAGCCTACGCCGCGGCCAAGGCCGGCTTGATCGGGCTGACGCAGGTGTTGGCTGCGGAATATGGACCTAAGGGGTTGCGCGTCAACGCGCTGCTGCCCGGCGGCACCGACACCCCCGGCGCGACAACCACTACGCCCGAGGCCCGCGCCTTTGTCGAAGGCATCCATGCCCTGAAGCGCATGGCCCAGCCGGAGGAGATCTCCCGCTCGGCGCTCTATCTGGCCTCGGACGCCTCAAGCTTCACCACCGGCACGGCGTTGTTTGCCGATGGTGGCGTGTCGATCAACCGGACGTGACCTTTTTGGCGGACGGCAACCATGCTCATCCGCTGAAATGACGATACGCGGCCTTGCATTCCGATCCGATTTGACGATTTTGGTTCTCCGTCGAAACCGGATCGGAAAGATGCTGCTGATCAGAACCTATGTTGCCCAGAGCGCCATCGAAGGCGTCGGCGTCTTTGCGGCCGAGCCGATCAAAAAGGGTGCCTCGATCTGGCGGCTGGACCCGGATTTCGACCGGCTGATCCCGGTGGAGAAGTATGAGGCAGCGCCGCCGCATCTGCGCGAGCTGCTCGACCGCTACGCCTATCCCAGCCCGGACAAGCAGGGGTTCATGGTCTATGAGGTCGACAATGGCCGCTTCATGAACCATGCCGAACACCCGAACACGGATTTCTCGCAATATGGCGGCGCCACAGCCATTCGCGACATCACGGCCGGCGAGGAAATCACCTGCGATTACGGCGAGTTTTTCGAGGATTTCGCCCGCCTCCATCTGGCCACAGCGTAGGTCAGCGGGACATCACGGCGAGGCGCTCTCTTTTTTGATCGCCCTTTGCTGCAATCAACGGTGGACATGGTGGCGTGATTCTGCTATCAGCCGCCACAATTCGCGGTGCAACTCGCCGCGGAGGCATAGCGGCTATGGCCGTTTGCCTATCGATTTCAAACCCGAAGACAGGATTGCACGTGCAGGTACTCGTCCGCGACAACAACGTTGATCAGGCGCTTCGCGCGCTGAAGAAAAAGATGCAGCGCGAAGGCATTTTCCGCGAAATGAAGATGCGCGGTCATTACGAGAAGCCGTCCGAGAAGCGTGCCCGCGAGAAGGCGGAAGCCGTGCGCCGCGCCCGCAAGCTGGCCCGCAAGCGCGCCCAGCGCGAAGGCCTGCTGCCGATGACCCCGCGCCCGGCTCCGGCTGGCGCCGCTGGCGCRTCGCGCTCGCCGCGCTCATAACGCCTATTTTTCGTCCTTTTCGGAGGATACCGAAGGTGGCGCGATGCGGAATCGCCGCCACCTTTTTATTTATGCATTCGAGCCGGTTCGGAGAGGGAACGGACTGACGGCGCTGCGGCAGTGAGGACAAAGATGAACGCAATTACCGTGGAGCGCGGAACCGCTTTTCGCGGCTTCGCCCTGACGGCGGCCCTGCTTTCGGGTCTGGCGCTTGCGGCGTGCCAGACGACGCCGACCGGCGAGTTCAACAACATCGACAAGGCGCAAGGGTCGAGCGAGAACATCTCTTCGCTCTCGGCGGTCATCCAGCGCAACCCGCAGAACCCCGAGGGTTACAATGTGCGCGGCTCGGCCTATGGCCGCGGCGGCCAATATCAGGCGGCGCTGAAAGACTTCGACACCGCCATCCAGCTCAATCCGAACTTCTACCAGGCCTATTCGAACCGCGCGCTCATCCAGCGCTTCATGGGCAACCAGACCGCGGCGCTGGCCGACTACAACCGTTCGATCCAGATCAACGCCAATTACGACGCCGCCTATATCGGCCGTGGCAATCTCTATCGCAAGGCGGGCCGCGTCCAGGATGCCTTCAACGACTTCCAGAAGGCGATCCAGCTCGACACCACCGATGCGCGCGCCTATCACAATCGCGGCCTGATCTATCAGAGCCAGGGCCAACACAAATTCGCCATCGAGGACTTCTCGACCGCCATCTCGCTGGCGCCGGACGCCGCCGAGCCCTACAACGGTCGCGGCCTTTCCTATCTCGCCACGAACGACGAGGACAACGCCTTCGCCGACTTCAACATGGCGATCAAGCTCGACCCGAAGAGCGCCGAGGCCTGGGCCAACCAGGCGCTCATCTACGAAAAGCGCGGCGACAAGGCGAAGGCCGCCAAATCCTACCGCGAAGCCGTCCGTCTCGATCCCACCTATCAACCGGCCAAGGACGGCCTGTCCCGCACGTCCAGCGGCGCCAGCTGATATCGCCGCAACAACTCTATCGCCGGCCAGGATCGGCCGGCGCGCTCTATTCCGAGCTAAAGTCTCGCTAGCCCCAAAGCTAGCAATGCGTTAACTCTTGCCATGCTGGCGTCAAGTTTTCGGCGGAACGCTCCCCGCACCTCGATCGTTGATCGAGGCCATTTTGCGAAAGGACCTTTCCAATGATCAAAACACTTGCCTGCGCCGCCGCTGCTCTTGCCACCACGGTCCTCACCTCTCCCGTCAGCGCCGGCACACTGCGGCTTGGCACGCTCGATTGCACCATCGACGGTGGCATCGGCTATGTCATCACCTCCAACAAGGGCGTATCCTGCGTCTTCCGCCCCTCCCATCACGGGCCGGCCGAGCTCTACACGGGCATGATCTCCAAGCTCGGCGTCGATGTCGGCAAGACGCATCAGGGCCAGCTCGTCTGGGCAGTGCTTGCCGCCACCCGCAACCACGACGCGGGCGATCTCGCCGGCAGCTATTACGGTGTCAACGCCGAAGCGAGCGTCATCACAGGCGGCGGCACCAACGTGCTGGTCGGCGGATTGGGCAGTGCCTTTGTACTTCAGCCGCTCAGCGTCCAGGCGCAGACGGGCGTCAATCTGGCGGTCGCGGTGGCCTCGCTGGACCTCGTCCACTCCTATAAGTGAAGCCTTTCAGCAACTGGAGCGGCCCGGAACATCTGTTCCGGGCCGTATCTATTTGGGGGTTTGGGCTTGGGTCGAGTCATGGCTCTGCTTGCAACGTGAAGCCGGTGAAATAGCCTCTTGAGCTCAACCGCGCTTGAGGTTCTACAAGCCCCGCCGAACTGGATCTGGCGCTCATTCGCAACGCGAGTGAGGTTGCGAATCGGCAAGCAGGAGATCGGCATGACGGCGGCGGGGGACGACAGGATGGATTGGCGCGCATTGTGGGCAACCGGGGATCTGGCGCGTTTCTGCTTCGTCAGCCTCGGCATTCTGCTGCATGCCACCAACGAGACGATGATCGCGACGATCATGCCGGCCATGGTCGGCGATCTGGCCGGCGTGCAGTTCGTCGGCTGGTCGCTGGCGGTCTACGAGCTTGGCGCCATCGTCGCCGGCGCGGCGGCCGGCCGCATGGTCAGCTTCGTGGCGCTGCGCACCAATATGACGGTGGCCGCCCTCCTCTATGCCGCCGGCGCGCTGGTCTGCGCCACAGCACCGTCCATGCCGGTATTTCTAGCGGGGCGTCTCATCGAGGGCCTCGGCGGCGGCGCGCTGGTGTCCCTCGCCTTCGTCTCCGTTGAGCGACTGTTCCCGCGCAACATCTGGCCGCAGCTTTTCGGCATCATGTCGGCCATATGGGGCGTTGCCGCCTTCAGCGGTCCGATGCTCGGGGCGATCATGGTCGACCTGTTGTCCTGGCGCTGGGCCTTCGGCGTCTTCACGCTTGGCGGCGCCGCGATGGCGCTGGCCAGCTTTGCCGTGCTCAGCACGCCGCAGGCAACGCGGCCGCAGGCCAATACCGGGACGGCACCGTCTTTCCCGTTCTTCGCGCTCGGCTGTCTTGCCGTCAGCGTCGTGCTGATCGCGGCGGCGGGTGTCGACATCACCCCRCTGCGGTCGTCCGTGCTGATYGTGCTTGGCCTGGCYGGTCTTGCGCTGTTCTTCCGCRTCGATGCCCTGAAGCCGCGCTCGCGCCTCTTTCCCTCGCGGCTGTTTTCCTGGCGTTCGCCGCTCGGCAGCGGCATGACGATGGTCGCCGCCTTCTCGGTGGCGACATGCACGTTCGCGATTTACGGGCCGCTGCTTCTGACCACGCTGCACGGCATTCCGATCCTGACCACCGGCTATATCATCGCCGCCGAATCCATCGCTTGGTCGATCCTGTCGATCGCCGTCGCCTATATGCGGCTGGAGCGTGACGGGCCGGTCATCGTCGTCGGCGCGCTGATGATCGCTCTGGGTCTTGCCGGCTTCGCCTACACGATCCCGGCCGGGTCGATCCCGCTGATCCTCCTTTGCGCGCTTCTGCAAGGTGGCGGCTTCGGCGTTTCCTGGCCCTTCCTCACACGCGCCATCGTCGCCTCGGCTCCGAAAGACGAGGAGACGATCGCATCAGCGGCCGTGCCGACGATGCAGCGCATCGGCTACGCGGTGGGCGCGGCGCTGGCAGGCATCGTGGCCAATGTCAGCGGCTTCTCGGAAGGACTGAGCCGCGAAGCGGCGGCGGGAGTCGCCAGTTGGCTGTTCCTCGCCTTCGTGCCGCTCGGCGTCGTCGGATGCCTGGCCGCCTTCAGGATCGCTGTGCCGGCCGCGCGAGCGCGGGGGGCTGCCGCCTAGCCGTTTCACACTTTCCTGGATTGCTCAGACCACCACCGTCTTCAGCCGCTCGGCAATAAGCGCGGCGAGCCGTGCCGCCACCTCGTCCTTGTCCATTTCCGGCCATTCCTCGACACCGGTCCTGGAGACGATGCGCACCTTGTTGCGGTCGCCGCCCATGACCCCTGAAGGTCCGATGCCGCTCGCATGCGAGACATCGTTGGCGACGATGAAATCGGCGCCCTTCTTCCTCAGCTTGGCCTCGGCGTTGCTGACGAGATCCTGCGTCTCGGCTGCGAAGCCGACCACCAGACCGGGCCGCCGGGCGTGATGCCCGACGCCGGCCAGGATATCCGGGTTCTCCACCATCTGCAGCGAAGGCGGCCCTTCGCCGGCCACCTTCTTGATCTTCTCGCCCGCCGCGTTCGCCGTGCGCCAATCCGCAACGGCGGCGACGAACACAGCCGCGTCGGCCGGCAGCAGGCTTTCGACCGCTTCCTTCATTTGCGCGGCGGTCTCGACATGGGTGGTCGCGACACCGACCGGATCGGCGATGGTGACCGGGCCGGAGACCAGCCGCACATCGGCGCCGAGCTTCGCCAAAGCCGCAGCCAGGGCGTGGCCCTGCTTTCCCGACGAGCGGTTGGCGATGTAGCGGACAGGATCGATCGGCTCATGCGTCGGCCCCGAGGTGACGATGATCCTGCGGCCCGCAAGCGGCTTCGGCTTCTCGTCGAGCATGGCCTCGATCGCCGCGACGATCTCGAGCGGCTCGGCCATGCGGCCCTCGCCGGCCTCGTTGCTTTCCGCCATCTCGCCCCTGGCGGGGCCGACAAAGGCAATGCCGTCCTTCTGCAGCGTCGCGCGGTTGCGGCGCGTCGCCGGATGCGACCACATTTTCGGGTTCATCGCCGGCGCCATCAGCACCTTCTTGTCGGTGGCCAAGAGCACCGTCGAGGCGAGGTCATTGGCATGGCCGTTGGCAAGCTTCGCCATCAGATCGGCGGTCGCCGGCGCCACCACCAACAGGTCGGCTTGGCGCGACAGCCTTATGTGGCCGACATCGTGCTCGTCATTGCGGTCGAACAGATCGGTGAAGACATGGCCGGCCGAAAGCGCGCCGACCGACAGCGTCGTGACGAACTCTTGCGCGGCCGCTGTCATCACCACCCGGACCGAAGCGCCGCGCTCGCGCAGCCGCCGGATCAGATCGAGCGACTTATAGGCCGCGATGCCACCGCCGATGACGAGCAGGATACGTTTACCGGAGAGGGTCATCCCAAAGACCAGTTCCTTGCCCGTTGTCATTCCGGCCTCAGCGCCGGCACGATATCGGTATGGATGAAATCGTCACCCTTGAAAAGCAGCGGCAGATTGCGCGTCTTGGCCAGCGCATAGGCGAAACAATCGCCCATATTCAGGGCAGCGCGATGACGAGATCCCCGACCATATCGAGAATAAGCAAGTCGTGCAACTTCTAGCTGCGCCGAATCGAACGGAACAACGGTAAGCTCGAGGCGGTCGACAAGTACCTCTAGCTCAGCGGCGCTGATCCCGCCGCTTGACCGACGGGCAACGCAATGCGCCTCCAAGAGCGTCGCAGCGCTTATCAGTGCGGCAGACGATGTACCGAAGACATCGATAAACTCTCCGGCGTCCGGCTCCGCTCCAATAATGGCGATTAGTGCTGACGTATCGACCGCGACCGTCACAGCAGCCCCTCGTCCCACATTTGATCTGTAAGCGCCTTGAGGTCGAATGGACGTTCAGGTTTCCGCCCAAGCGCCAGGATTTCGTCACGAGAAGCTTTCAGCCGCCACCCTGCGGTCCGCAGCTTGGCTTGAGGAATAATTGCCTCACGCAAGACATCTCGGGCCTCCTGTTCCATCGAGACGCCGCGTGCCGCAGCGCGCTGGCGCAGGATCTGTTTCACGCTGTCATCTAGATTGCGGATTGTGATGGTGCTCATGACGCTGCTCCTTGGCTTTCAATATAGGCAAGGCAACGAATGACTGCAATGCTAGCATTGCAGTCATTGCATGCAGCTAAAGGAGCTTCCACGCGATATAGACCAGCGTCAGCGCGATCACCCACAGCGCCGCGCGCCCGGAGCGGGTGTGACGCGCCTCGGCCTTGCCGATGGCATGAGCGGTCGCCTCGTCGAAGCGCAGGCCGTGCTCGGCCATCAGGTCGATCTCGCGCGACAGCCGCTCGGTGCGGGCGGCAAGGTCGGGGGCCTGCCTCGCCAAAGCGACCAGCGCCTTGGTGCCGTCACGCGCGTCGGTCAGCAGGGCGCGTGGGCCGAGATTGCCGGCGATCCACTCGCCCACCACCGGCTCCGAGGTTTTCCACATGTTGAAGGCCGGATCGAGCGTGCGGGCGACCCCTTCGACGACCACCATGGTCTTCTGCAGCAGGATCAGTTCCGGCCGCGTCGCCATGTCGAAAAGCTCGGTGACTTCGAACAGCAGGGTCAGCAGCTTCGCCATAGAGATGGTGTCGGCCGACTGACCGTGGATCGGCTCGCCGATGGCGCGGATCGCCTGCGCGAAGGCCGAGACATTGTGCTGTCGCGGCACATAGCCCGCCTCGAAATGCACCTCGGCGACGCGCTGGTAGTCGCGCACGATGAAGCCGTAGAGGATTTCGGCCAGGAAGCGCCGTTCCTTCTTGCCGAGCCGCCCGGCAATGCCGAGATCGACGGCGACGATGGTGCCGTCCGTCTCGACGAACAGATTGCCCGGATGCATGTCGGCATGGAAGAAGCCGTCGCGCAGTGTATGCCTGAGGAACGACTGGATGAGGTTCGCGGCGATCGCCTTCAGGTCGTGACCGGCGGCGGCAAGGGCCGCCAGGTCGTTCATCTTGATGCCGTCGATCCATTCCATGGTGAGCACGTCGCGGCCCGTCCGCTCCCAGTCGACCGCGGGCACGCGAAAGCCTGGATCGTCCTTGGTATTCTCGCCGAGCTCGGAAAGGGCGGCCGCCTCGAGCCTGAGATCCATCTCGATCCTGGTGGTCTGCGCCAGCGTCTCGGTCACCTCGACAGGGCGCAGGCGCCGCGACGACGGGATGTACTTCTCCTGCAAGCGGGCCGCGAGGAAATAGCTTTCGAGATCGTGGAAGAAGTGGCGACGAACGCCAGGCCGGATGACCTTCACCGCGACGCGCAGAATTGTTCCGTCGCGGACGACTTCGGCGCTGTGCACCTGCGCGATCGAGGCTGCGGCCACCGGCTCGCCAAGACTGACATAGAGATCGTCGATCTGGCGCCCGAGCGAGGTTTCGATCGCCGCGACCGCCTCGACCTTCGGGAAGGTGTGCATCTTGTCCTGCAGCAGGGCAAGGTCGACCGCCATGTCGTTGCCGACGACGTCCGGCCGCGTGGCGAGGAACTGGCCGAGCTTGACGTAGGATGGTCCCAGCCGGACCACCGCCTGCGCCAGCCGGTCGCCGCGCTGATGTTTCCTGGCGCGGCGGCGGGTGAGCAGCCGCGCCAGCCGCCAGCCGAGCTTCGGCATGCCGGAAAGCTCCTCGCCGGGCAGCGCCGCGACAACGCCCTCGCGGACCAGCACCCAGCCGGCCCGTGCGAGCCTGAAACCAGCACCGACGGTAGTCATCGCTGCACTTGCCTCAAAGCTTCCAGCCCGAATGAAGCGCCGCGATGCCGCCGGAGTAATTGCGGAAGGTGACCCGATCGAAGCCTGCGCGGGTGATCATGGAAGYAAAGTTCTGCTGGTTGGGGAATTTGCGGATCGATTCGACCAGATAGSAGTAGGGTTCGCCGTCGCCGGTCACCGCCTTGCCGATCTTGGGGATAGCATTGAACGACCAGGCCTCGTAGACCTTGTCGAGCAGCGGCATCTCGACCTCGGAGAATTCGAGGCAGAGGAAGCGCCCGCCGCGCTTCAGCACGCGAAAGGCCTCGCTCAGCGCCACGTCGATGCGCGGCACGTTACGGATGCCGAAAGCGATGGTGTAGGCGTCGAACGTGTCGTCCTCGAAAGGCAGAGCCTCGGCATTCGCCTCGACGAAATCGGTGTTGTCGGACAGGCCCTTCTTCTCGGCGCGGTCGCGACCGACGGCCAGCATCGAGCCGTTGATGTCGAGAACGGTGGCATGCGCGTGGCGCTGGCTGGCCTCGATGATGCGAAACGCGATGTCGCCGGTGCCGCCGGCAACGTCGAGCCCTTTCCAGCCGGCCCGCTTCGGCGGGTTGAGCCACGCGACCATCGCGTCCTTCCACAACCGATGCAACCCGCCCGACATCAGATCGTTCATCAGGTCGTAGCGATTGGCCACCTTATGGAAGACGTCGTTGACGAGGGACTGCTTGTCGCCTGCCCCTACCCGCCTGAAACCGTAGGACGTTTCCATGCCGCCCGTGGCCGTGGTTCTCTCAACTGACATTTTTCGCGATCCGTCATAAAACCGGCGGGACCATAGCCGATCGATGGTGCGGGCGCTATTGTCTGGGGCGCGGTTTTCAGCCGCGCTTTCAAAACGGGTTCGGGAAGAGTCTCGCACGATTTTCCGGCCAGAATCTGTGCGAATAGAGCATACCGGACAGGATGACCGCATGATTTTGAAAGCCGAACTGCACTGCCACATCGAAGGGGCGGCGGCGCCCGAGCTCGTCGTCAGCCAGGCCCGCAAATATGGCAAGGACCCCTCGCCCTATATCAAGGACGGCTCTTTCGTCTGGCACGATTTCACCTCCTTCCTGGCCGCCTACGATTTCGCCTCCGACCTGTTCCGCACCGAGGAGGACTATGCGCGGCTCGCCGACCAYTATCTCACCAGCCTRGCCCGCGACGGCGCCATCTATTCCGAGGTCTTCACCTCGCCGGATCACGCCARGAAGGCCGGCCTKTCGCCCAAGGCCTACACGGACGCGCTGGGCGAAGGCATGGCCCGCGCCAAGGCCAAGACCGGCATAGAGGGGCGCATGATCGTTACCGGSGTGCGCCATGTCGGCGTCGAGGCGATCGAGCAGGCGGCACGCTTCGCGGCCCGTTGCAACCATCCGCTGGTGACCGGCTTCGGCGTCGCCGGCGACGAGCGCATCGGCGATTTYGAGGAYTATGTGCGCGCCTTCGAGATCGCCCGCGAGGCTGGCCTCGGCATYACCATCCATGCCGGCGAGCTGATGGGCTGGGAAAGTGTCCAGGCGGCGCTCGACCAYATCCGCCCRTCSCGYATCGGCCAYGGCGTGCGCGCCRTCGAGAACCCSGACCTYGTCCGCCGCATCGCCGACCAGGGCGTGGTGCTGGAATGCTGCCCCGGYTCCAACATCGCGCTGAAAGTGTTCGACAGTTTCGCAGACCATCCCTTTCCGGCGTTGCGCGCCGCCGGCTGCAAGGTGACGCTGAATTCGGACGACCCGCCCTATTTCTGGACCTCGCTGAAGCGCGAATACGACATCGCCACCGAGCATTTTTCTATGGACGAAAAGGCCCTTGCTGCTGTGACCAGGACGGCGATCGAGGCGGCTTTCGTCGACAAGAAGACCAAGGCCGCGCTTCTTGGCCGCCTCAATGGCCGTGCTCGCTGATTTCTTCCTCCGGATTCGGCTTCTTCTTCTGGATTCGTGGCAAAAGCTGTGGTCCATGGCGGCAAGCGGTTCCTTGGCCGGCGCATTGCCGCTAGGGTCACTTGAGAGCCCGTTTCGAAACTCGCTCGTGCGAGTCAGATGATGGTGCCACCGAGAACCGGAGCGGAGCGTACATATTGTACGTGAGCCCCGGAAGCGCAGGTGGCGCCTTCAGATGGCCGCAGGAGTAGAGTTTCCAAACGGGCTCCGAGCAAGCCGGAGCTTCAGGAGATCACGATGCAGGGCGTCACCGTCGTCGACCACCCCCTTGTCCAGCACAAGCTGACCATCATGCGCAAGAAGGAGACCTCGACGGCCGGCTTCCGGCGGCTGTTGCGCGAGATCTCGCTGCTTTTGGGCTATGAGGTCACCCGCAATCTCGAATTGACCACCACCACCATCGAGACCCCGATCGAGGAGATGGAAGCGCCCACGCTAGAAGGCAAGAAGCTGGTCTTCGCCTCGGTGCTGCGCGCCGGCAACGGCTTGCTGGAAGGCCTGCTCGACCTCGTGCCGGCGGCGCGCGTCGCCCATATCGGCCTTTACCGAGACCATGAGACGCTGGAGGCGGTCGAGTATTTCTTCAAGGCGCCGAGCGATCTTGCCGACCGTCTGGTGATCGTCGTCGACCCGATGCTGGCGACCGCGAATTCCGCGATTGCGGCGATAGACAAGCTGAAAGGGCGCGGCGCCACCAACATCCGTTTCCTCTGCCTGCTGGCCGCGCCCGAAGGCATCGAGCGCTTCACCAAGGCGCATCCGGACGTCCCGATCTTCACCGCCTCGATCGACCGCCAATTGAACGACAAGGGCTACATCATGCCCGGCCTCGGCGACGCGGGCGACCGCATGTATGGAACAAAGTAAGCCAGGCTGTTTACCCGGTGTTTACGCAAGGGCGCGGTTCCCGCGCCTCGTTAAAGCTGAAAACACCATATCCGCGTAGGAGTGGACCCCTCACGAAGGGGCATCCATGCTGCGCAAGCTGCTCATCCTTGGCGTCTTTGTCGGAACTTCGGCATCGATCCCGATCATCTACCAGTCGAACCCGCAGATGGTCGAAASCCTGCTGAGGTCYGCGGTRGCCTCCARGCCCGCGGCGCCGGRTGYGCAGCCCGATGTCAAYCTYGCCTCGGTTCCCGACARGYCTGCGGCGCCCATGCCCCTCGGTCGCCAGGTGCTGCTCAACGCCGACGCACGTGGCCATTTCACGTCTTCCTTCAAGCTCAACGGCCGCCAGATCGACGGCATGATCGACACCGGCGCGACATTGGTCGCCATCAATACCTCGACCGCGCGCAGGATCGGCGTTTCGCTCAACCAGTCCGATTTCACCCATCAGGTGGCCACAGCCAACGGCGCCATCAAGGCCGCTGTGGTGACGATCGACCGCTTGCAGATCGGCAAGATCTCCATCGACAATGTCCAGGCCGCCGTGCTCGACGACAGGGCGCTGCAGACAAATCTGATCGGCATGAGCTTCTTGCAGCGCCTGCAGAAATACGAAGTCCAGAACGGCGCGATGCTGCTCGTGCAGTAGCTTCCTGAGATGTCTTAACGCGGAAGGATCCGTCTGAGCACGGTCTTGTCGGCCGCCGGCTTCGACACAGCGATCGTATAGGCGGCGCGCACTGCCGCCGCCGCTGCTTCCGCATCCCCGGCGCTGCGGGCATGGACCAGCGCCAGCGCTTCACCCGCCCGCACTTCCGCCCCGACAGGCAGCAGTCCCGTCAGGCCGACGGCGTGGTCTATCCTGTCGTCCGGGCGGGTGCGCCCGCCACCGAGCGTGACGACGGCAAGCCCGATATCGCGCGTCGCGATGCCGCTCACAAAGCCGTCCCCGGTGGCCTTCACCGCCAATTCAACCGGCGCCTTCGGCAGGTATTTTTCGGGGTCGTCGATGAAATCGGCGGGGCCGCCGAGCGCCTTCACCATGCGCGCGAAGACCGTCGCCGCGCGTCCGCCGGCAAGTGCCTCGGCCGCGCGCCGGATGCCGTCCTGGTTGGACGACACGATGCCTGCCGACTGCAGCATTTCGGCGGCCAGCGCCAGCGTCACATCCTCCAGCCGGCGGTCGCGAAAGCGGCCGGTCAGGAAATCGACCGCGTTGCGCACCTCGACCGCATTGCCGGCCGCCGAGGCGAGCGGCTCGTTCATGCCGGTGACCAGCGCCGAGGCCTTCAGGCCCGCGCCATTGGCGACCTCGACCAGGCTGTTCGCCAGGGCGACTGCGTCGCGCGATTTCTCCATGAAGGCGCCATTGCCGACCTTGACGTCGAGCACCAGCGAGCCGAGCCCGGCGGCGAGCTTCTTCGACAGGATCGAGGCCGTGATCAGCGGCACCGATTCGACGGTGCCTGTCACATCGCGGATCGCATAGAGTCGACGGTCGGCTGGCGCGAGGTCGGCGGTCTGACCGATGATGGCGCAGCCGGTCTCCAGCACGGTCTTGCGCAAACGCGCCACATCCGGCTGGCTCAGATAGCCGGGGATGGCATCCATCTTGTCGAGCGTGCCGCCGGTATGGCCGAGGCCGCGACCCGAAATCATCGGCACATAGGCGCCGCAGGCGGCGACGATCGGCGCCAGCATCAGCGAGACATTGTCGCCGACGCCGCCCGTGGAATGCTTGTCGGTGGCCGGCCCCGGCAGGTCGGACCAGTCGAGCACATCGCCGGAATCGCGCATGGCGATGGTCAGTGCCACCGCCTCCTCGCGGCTCATGCCATTGAGGAACACGGCCATGGCGAAGGCGCCGACCTGGCCCTCCGAGATGGTGCCGGCCGTCAGCCCCTCGACGAAGGCCGCGATCTCCTCGGTCGAGAGCCTGAGGCCGTCGCGCTTGCGGCGGATGATCTCTTGCGGAAGCACGACCTTACCCTCCCCCTTGTGGGGAGGGTCGCTCGGCAAAGCGGAGCGGGGTGGGGGTAGCGGCGGTGGGAATGAAGCMCCCCCGCCCCGTCTCGCTGGCCTTGCTTCGCAAGGCCCGCTCGTCGACCCTCCCCACAAGGGGGAGGGTAAAGACCGCCTCAGCCATCCGGCAAACCTTCCTGGAAGACGCGCCGCAGGATCGTCGCCAGCCGCGCGCCGCCGACCGGCGCCATGTCCTTGGTTTCCTGATGCGAAAGCTCCGCCCCGGTCATGCCCGCCGCCAGGTTGGTGATGACCGAGCAGGCGGCGACCTTCATGTCGAGGAAGCGGGCAAGGATGACTTCCGGCACCGTCGACATGCCGACGGCCGTCGCGCCCATGACGCGCGCCATGCGGATCTCGGCCGGTGTTTCGAAACATGGCCCGGAGAACCACATATAGACGCCCTGATGCAGCGCTGTGCCGGTCGCTTTCGCCGCCTTCTCGATCGCCTTGCGTAGACCGGCGTCATAAGCCTCGGTCAGGCCGACGAAGCGCCGGTCGCTCGGCTCACCGATCAGCGGGTTGGAGCCGGAAAAATTGATATGGTCGGTGATCAACATCACCGAGCCTGGCCCCATGCCGGGGTCGACCGAGCCGGCGGCATTGGTGAGGATGAGATGCGAAATGCCGATGCCGGCAAGCACCTCCAGCGCCGGGCGCATCGCCGCGGCGTTGCCGTGCTCGTAATAATGCGCGCGGCCCGACAGCATCAGAACCGGCGTGCCTGCGAAATGCCCGGCCACAACTTCGCCCGCATGGCCGCTGACGCCGCTGCGCGGGAAGCCCGACAATTCGGCATAGGAGATGCGCCTGGCGTCCTCGACCTGGTCGACCAGCCCGCCGAGGCCGGAGCCCAGCACCAGCGCCGCCTTGGGCGCCAGCCCGTCCAGTTTCTCGACCAGATGATCCAGCGCTTCCATCATGTCAGCCCGTTCGTCATTTCAAGATGTCGCCGCGAAAGCCGTAGGGCAGCATGTCGCCCATGGTCACGGTCTCGACCACGCCGCCATTGTCGCACAGATAGAGCTTGGTCTCCGGCCGGCAGAATTCTGCCAGCCGCTGCCGGCAGCCGCCGCAGGGCGTGCATCTGGCCATGCGCTCCGCAAGCACCGCGATCTCGGTGATCTTGCCGCCGCCGCCCATGATGTAATGGCCGAGCGCCGTGGTCTCGGCGCACCAGCCTTCSGGATAGGACGCSACCTCGAYGTTGGCGCCGGTGAAGACGCGCCCGTCCTCGGTGCGAAGGGCCGCACCCACCGGAAACTTCGAATAGGGCGCATAGGCCTTGGCCATCGCAGCCTTCGCCGCCTCGAACAGATCATGCGACATTCAGTTCTTCTCTCCCACGATCTTGTTCAAATGCGGGTTGCCGCTGGTCGGAGCTGCCTGATCCCGACCTCAGCGTTCCTTCACATAGGGCACGCCGCCAGCGCGCGGCGGGATCGCCTTGCCGATAAAGCCCGCGAGCAGGATGACAGTCAGCACATAGGGCAGCGCCTGCATGAACTGCACCGGCACCTTGCCGATGACGGGCAGCGGCGAGCCTTGCAGCCGGATCGCCGCCGCGTCGAGGAAGCCGAACAAAAGGCACGCGAACATGGCGTTGACCGGCCTCCATTTGGCGAAGATCAACGCGGCAAGCGCGATATAGCCCTTGCCGGCGGTCATGTCCTTCACGAAGCCGCCATTCTGGACCATCGACAGATAGGCCCCGGCAACGCCGGTGAGGATACCGGTGCAGATCAGCGCCCTGTAGCGCAGCCATGCTACCGAGATGCCGGCCGTGTCGACCGCGGCCGGGTTTTCGCCGACCGCGCGCATGCGCAAGCCGAAGCGGGTGCGGAACAGCACCCACCAGGTGAACGGCACCATGGCAAAGGCGAAATAGACCAGGATGGAGTGGCCGGAGATGAGCTCGGAATAGACCGGCCCGAGGATCGGCACGTCCCTCACCGCATCGGCGCCCGGCCAGGTGATCGCCTCGAACCGCTCGCCCGGCTGCAGCGCCGGCGTGCGCCCGCCTTGCTTGAACCACGCCTGGCCGAGGATGATGGTCGACCCGGCGGCGATGAAGTTGATAGCGACGCCGGAGACGATCTGATTGCCGCGATGCGTGATCGAGGCGAAGCCGTGCACCATAGCGAAGGCGACCGAGATCAGGATCGCCGTGCCGAGGCCGATAAGCGCCGAATGGAAGACGGAGGCCGCGGCCGCGCCGGCGAACGCGCCGACCAGCATCTTGCCTTCGAGACCGATATCGAAGATGCCGGCGCGTTCCGAATAGAGGCCGGCCAGGCATGCGAGCAGCAGCGGCACCGACAGGCGGATGGTCGAGTCCAGCACCTGGATGATCGCGTTGAACATATCCATCTCAGGCCCCCTTCCCCTTGACCGCTTCCATGCCGACCGTTTTCGGACTGACCGAGGCGAACAGCGCCTGGATGTAGGGCCTGAACATGTGCTCCAGCGCACCGGCGAAAAGGATCACCAGCCCCTGGATGATGACGATCATGTCGCGGCTGATCGCCGGCATCTGGAACGCGAGTTCGGCGCCGCCCTGATAGAGCATGCCGAACAGGATCGCCGCCAGCACGATGCCGACCGGATGCAGCCTTCCCATCAGCGCAACCGCGATGCCGACATAGCCCGCGCCCGAGACGAAATCGATCGCGACATTGTGCTGGTCGCCCATCACCGGGTTGAGTGCCATCATGCCGGCCAGCGCGCCCGAGATCATCATCGCGGTGAGGATGATGCGGGTCTCCGAGATGCCGGCATAGCGCGCCGCCTTCGGACTGTGGCCGTAAGTGCGCATCTCATAGCCGAGCTTGGTGCGCCAGATCAGCAACCAGACCAGGAACGCCATGACCAGCGCCAGCAGGAAGCAGATGTTGAGCGGCGCCGAGCGGATCTTGGCGCCGAACAATTCGATGATCCAATTGAGCTTCGGCAATTCGCCGCCGGCCAGGAAATTGCGCGTTTGCGGCGCCTGCGACCCCGCCGGCTTCAGCGGACCGACCAGCAGGTAGACCATCACCGAGGCGGCGATGAAGTTGAACATGATGGTGGTGATGACGATGTGCGAGCCGCGCTTGGCTTGCAGATAGGCGGGGATGAACCCCCACAACGCTCCGAACGCCGCCGCGGCGACGATCGCCATCGGAAAGATCACCCACCAGGGCAGCGTGCTGTCGAAGCTGAGACAGACGAGCGCGATGCCGAGCCCGCCGATATAGGCCTGGCCCTCGGTGCCGATGTTGAACAGGCTGCAATGGGCCGCAACGGCCACCGACAGCCCGGTGAAGATGAAGGTCGTGGCGTAGAACAAGGTGAAGGCAATGCCCGTGCCCTTGCCGAAGGCGCCCTCGACCAGGATGACGGCGGCGCGGAACGGATTCTCGCCGACCAGCATGACGACGAAGCCGGCGACGATGAAGGCCACCGACAGGTTGATCAGCGGGATCAGGCCATAATCCGCCCAGGCTGGCAGCTTGGCATAAGGCGTGCTCATTCCGCGGCCTCCTGGTGCTCGACGCCGGCCATCAGCAAGCCRAGYTCGCCYTCGGTCGCCTCCGGGCCGCGCTCGCCGACGATACGGCCGGCAAACATCACCAGGATGCGGTCTGATAGCGAGCGGATCTCGTCGAGTTCGACCGACACCACCAGCACTGCCTTGCCCTGATCGCGCATGGCGATCAGCCGCTTGTGGATGAACTCGATGGCGCCGACATCGACGCCGCGCGTCGGCTGGCCGACGATCAGCACGCCGGGATCCTGCTCCATCTCGCGCGCCAGCACGATCTTCTGCTGGTTGCCGCCAGAGAAATTGGCTGTCTTCAGGCGCGGATTGCCGGGGCGGATGTCGTATTTCGCGATCTTGTCCTTGGCGTCGTCCATGATGGCGTCGACGTTGAGGAACGGCCCTTTCAGGTAGCGCTCGTCGTCGTGGTAGCCGAGGATGGAATTCTCATTCTCCTCGAAGGCCAGCACCAGCCCGACATGGTGCCGGTCCTCCGGCACATGGGCGAGACCGCGATCGCGCAATTCGCCGGGATCGGCCTTGCCCGTGAGGTCGACCGGCTTGCCCTCGAGCATGACTTCGCCCGAGACGGCATGCCGGATACCGGATATCGCCTCGAGCAATTCCGACTGCCCATTGCCGGCCACACCCGCGATGCCGACGATCTCGCCGCCGCGCACATCGAAGGAGACGTCGTCGACCATCGTGACGCCGCGCTGGTCCTTCACCGTGAGGTTCTTTACCGAGAGTTTTATCGCGCCGGCATCGGACTCGCCCTTCTCGACCCGCAGGAGCACGCGCCGGCCGACCATCAGTTCGGCCAATTCGCCGACCGTGGTTTCCTTCGTCACCCGGGTTGCCACCATGGTGCCCTGGCGCATGACCGAAACCGTGTCGGTGATGGCCATGATCTCGCGCAGCTTGTGKGTGATCAGCACCACCGTTTTGCCCTGGTCCTTCAATTGCTTGAGGATTCGGAAGAGGTGGTCGGCCTCRGCCGGCGTCAAAACCCCGGTCGGCTCGTCGAGGATCAGGATCTCGGCGCCGCGATAGAGCGCCTTGAGGATTTCGACGCGYTGCTGCAGGCCGACGGGCARTTCCTCGATGATGGCGTCGGGATCGACCTCGAGGCCGTATTCSCGTTCCAGCCGGTCGAGYTCCGAACGCGCCTTGGCGATGCTGCTTTTCAAGAGCGCGTCGTTCTCGGCGCCGAGGATGATRTTYTCCAGCACGGTGAAATTATCCACCAGCATGAAGTGCTGGTGSACCATGCCGATGCCGAGCGCGATCGCGTCGTTGGAGGTGTGGATGGACACCGGCTTGCCGCCGACGCGGATTTCGCCGCTGTCGGCCTGGTAGAAACCGTAGAGGATCGACATYAGCGTCGACTTGCCGGCGCCGTTCTCGCCGACGATGCCGTGGATGGTGCCGCGCGCCACTTCCAGGTTGATATCGCGGTTGGCGCGCACGGCGCCGAAACTCTTGTTGATGCCTATAAGCTCGATCGCGGCTTGCGCCATGCAGCCTGTCCCACTCTTATTTTTTATCGCTTGGTCAAAATGCCTAGCATGATGCCCCGCCCGTGCCAATCGGCCGGAACGCCATCCACTCTCGACAAATCCCCGCGCGCTTGTCAATTTCCAACGTGGCCGAGAGCTTCACATTCACAAAGCCCGGGATTTTGAATGACCAAGCCTGACGACCGGCTGACGACGCTGGAAATCCGCGCCGCCGAGCAGGAAAAGACCATCGAGGAACTGTCCGGCCAGATTGCCGAGCAGTGGAAGGTGATCGAGCGCATGGAACGCAAGCTCAGCGCCCTGACAGACAGGTTTCTGGCGCTGGAGGAGCGGACCGCGCCCGATGTGCCGGTAACCAAGCCGCCACATTGGTGAGCGAGGGGATGAACGGTCATGGCCAGTGAAAGCGACCGCATCGCCAGGGCCGGCGACTATGTCTTCGGCCTGATGGACGACAGGGAGCGCGCCCGCGCCGAGCGTGACCTCGAGATCGATCCTGCTTTCCGTGATGCGGTGCTCAGGCTTGCCGAGCGCATGCGCGCCTTCGATCCGGTTGTATCCTCCGACGGGATATCGGACAATCGCTGGAACCTGGTCGCGCAAAGGCTGGCCGAGTTGCCGCAGATGCGGCTCGCCGGGCTGAACGAGGCCGAGGCGAAGCCGGCGCCGGYSATGATCCACAGGCTGCGGCGCAAGCCTTACGGCGTCGGCCTGCATTCCCTGGGCGGTCGACTGGGTCTGGTCATCGCGATTGCCCTGCTGGCAGCCTTTGCGCTGGGCTACCTTGCCGGCACGCTATAGCTGCCGCGGCATGTATGTCCTGCCCGAAAAACGAAACCGCCGGGCTTTCGCCCGGCGGTCCATAGATCCCGATTCAACTCCCGATCAATACGGGCATTTGTTGTCGGCGGTGTAGTCGTGCACCTGGACCTTGCCGGCGATGATGTCGGCCTTGGCCTTYTCGACCGCCGCCTTCATGTCGGCGGWCACSAGCGCCTTGTTGTTGTCGTCCATSGCGTARTCGACGCCGCCTTCCTTGAGGCCGAGATTCTCGACGCCGCCCTTGAAGGTGCCGTTCTTGCCATCCATGAAGGCGTTGTACACGGCAACGTCGACGCGCTTCATCATCGAGGTCAGCACCTTGCCKGGCTGCAGGCCGTTCTGGTTGGAATCGACGCCGATGCCGAGCTTGCCGGCATCCGCCGCGGCCTGCAACACGCCGACGCCGGTGCCGCCGGCGGCTGCATAGACCACGTCGGCGCCCTGGTCGATCTGCGTCTTGGCGATCTCGCCGCCCTTGGCCGGGTCGTTCCAGGCGGCCGGCGTGTCGCCGGTCATGTTCTGGATCACGTCGGTCGCTCCGGCCGACTTGGCGCCGCCCACATAGCCGCATTCGAACTTGCGGATCAGCGGGATGTCCATGCCGCCGATGAAGCCGACCTTCTTCGACTTCGACGCCATCGCCGCCAGAATGCCGACGAGATAGGAGCCTTCATTCTCCTTGAACACCAGCGAGCGGACATTGGGCAGGTCGACGGCATCGTCGATGATGGCGAAATTCAGGTCTGGATAATCTTTCGCGACCGCTTTCAGCGCGTCCTCCCAGGCAAAGCCGGCCATGACGATCGGGTTGCGGCCGTCCTCGGCGAAGCGGCGCAGGGCCTGCTCGCGCTGCGAGGCGTTGGAGACTTCGAATTCGACATAGGCGACGCCGGTTTCGGTCTTGAACTTCTCGGCGCCATGATAGGCGGCCTCGTTGAAGGACTTGTCGAACTTGCCGCCGAGATCATAGAGGATGGCCGGCTGGACATCCGCGGCGAAAGCCGGAAGAACCATTGCGGTTGCGGCCAGAAGGCCGAGAACKATACGTTTCATGTGATCCACACCCTGTCGGTTATTTTCCGTTATGCACCGCTTGCCTGCCCGGTTCCGGCAGGCGCGCGATGTCAGGCAGGAAGTGCTTTACCCCTCCCGCTCGCGGTCAATCTGGCACGCCCCGAAACAAAATTCACGCGGAATTTTGACCTTTTGGAAAAGCCGTTGGCGGCCGGCGAGGACCGGGCAGGTTTTCCACCTGCCTCAGTTGGTGGGCGCGAACTCCGCGCCACGGCGCCTGCGCCGGTAGCCGATGGCGTAGAGCAGCAACGCAAGCACCGCGAACACCGCGAAGCCGGGCTGGCCGAGCACCCAGGCGACGGCGCCGTCCCAAACCAGCGGATTGGCCTTGGCGCGCACATAGGTCTCGAAAGCCGCGCGAGTGTTGGGCGATACCGCCAGCCAGCTCGCGTTGAGCGGCGTCATGACCGGCGCAGAAGCCGCAACCGAGCGCGTCGTGTCGATCACGGCCATGATGACGGAAACCGACAGCGCAACCATCGCCGCCAACCGAAAGATGAAACGCAGCATCCAACGCTCTCCCCGGGAAAGCTCCCGTCTGCCCCCAACCGACATAGAGCGTGTGCAATCCTCGCGCAATCGCGGCGCTGGAAATTAAGCAGGGCGCGCCGGCTTGCGCCGGTTGACCCGCCAGATCGCGCAGATGCCGCCGACGATCGCCCCGACCACCAGCCCCGCCAGGCCGACAAAGGCGGCGAAAAATCCGCAGGCGCCCTCGAAGCAGCTCATGCGGGTCGCATCCACGATCAGCGATCCGGCGAAAAATCCGGCACAGGCGCCGATCGTGCCGCCGAGGATGATGCCGAGCAGTCCGGCAAGGATCGACACCAGCAGCGACGGGCGTTTGGTTTCGGGGCTGGAGTAGACCGCTTCCGCCCCGGCTCCGTGCCGCAGGAGATAGATGCAGAGCAAGCCGATGGCGATCTCGGCCATGGTGAAGCCCAGCGCTTCGGCCGAGAACCTGAAGCCGGGCGTGAGCAGGATATAGGCCTGGCGCACCACCAGCCAAACGATGATGGCGATCTGCCAGATGGTGTAGTGGCGTGGAAACCGCGCCGACCGGTTGAAGGCGAGGCCGAGCAGGTAAAGCCCCCACAAGATGGTGATGACGCCACCGGTGAGGCCGCCATAGATGAGGAAGAACACGTTGTCCGGCAGGCTGAAGTCGCCGATCAGCCGCCAGCTCGAGAACAGGCCGTAGGCCGACAGCCCCATGACGATGACGAGCCACGCCACCGGGATGTAGGAAAGCCCGCTGTCCGGCCGCCCGGCAGGTTGCTGGTCGATCGATGCCATGTCAGGACAATGCCCCTCGCAAGGCCCAAGGCAATTCCAGGAAGCGCGCCTCGACTTTCCGTCCGGAATTGCGCGAAACAAAGATTTCACGCAGTCGAACCGCGACCGGTGCCGAAGTCAAGCTGGGTAGGCGCCGGCGGCCGGCCTGTGCACATCATTCGAACAGCTGGCACCTCTTGCGAAGCCTGTCTTCGGACCATCCACGGCAAAAGCCGTCGGCATGCCATTATGACTTGGCATTCGCTTTAGGATCGACTAGATGAGCCCCGCGCCTGTTTGCCTAGACGGCTAGAGGTGCTGGGAAAGGGTTGCCCACCGGTTGAAGGCGCCCAAATAGTCTGTTCAGGACTTCCCGCGGGAGATGCATCTCCCCAACCCGCGCGGCGAAACCGGCCGGCGCGACATGCAAAGGACGGAGAGGTGGCCGAGTGGTTGAAGGCGCACGCCTGGAAAGTGTGTTTACGGGAAACCGTAACGCGGGTTCGAATCCCGCTCTCTCCGCCACCCTACGCCTTCGGCTTCGGGTGGCAGGCCATCCGAAGCCGAAGACGTAGGGTGATCGCCCGAAGCTGCGAAGCAGCGCAGGGGGACCGGYAATGCTCATGTGGTACGTTTATTTTCTTCAATTGAGCAGCGACCATATTTATGTCGGCTCGACCAACGATCTGAGACGACGCTTCGCTTCGCATCAAGCCGGGCAGGTTCTTTCGACGAAATCATATCTACCTGCGACGCTAAAATCCTATGTCGCCGTGGAGACGGAAGAGCATGCGCGGGAGCTTGAAAGCTATTTCAAATCCGGTTCTGGAAAGGCCATAGCTCTCAAAAGGCTCGTAAGAAGAGATACTCCGACAGATTGATCAAAGCGGAATTTGCAGGGCTATAGCGTAGACATAGTTCTCCGTTTCATCGTTCTCGACCCGCTATCCTGCTTCGCTCTACGAGCTTCGCAGGATTGGCGCCGACCTTCGGGCGAAGCAGGATGCCCTCCGAAGCTTCAGCGAGGGAGGGCCCGTCCCCAAAACCGTTCCTATCATCAGCTTCTCGCCCAGTCCTCGTGTCCGTGACGTACGCGCACAATGAGGATGCCGCCATCTCCCTCGATCCGATAGACGACGAGATGGGCCTTGAACGGATGGATTCGCATCGGCGGCGATAGTTCAAGTCGCTCCCGCGCCATGCGCGGATTGGCGGCGATCATATCGAAGATCGCGAACAGCTCGTCATGATATCGTCTGGCCTGTACGGGGCCGAACATGCGGACGCCCTGCTCGGCAATGCCGATAATGTCCTCTTCCGCCGCTGTCGAAAGGCGAAAACCCATTATCGCTTGCCGCGCGGCGCCTTTGTTCGGTTGACCGCCTCCGCGAAAAGCTCGTCCTTGGAGCGCCTGCCGACCTCGCTATTCAGGCCCTCGTCGACAGAGCTTTGCATGGCTGTAATCTTGTCGTTCCGCTCCTGATCCTTGCGGATTAGGTCTCGAACGTAATCGCTCGCATTGGCGTAACGCCCTGTTTCAGCCTGCGCCTCCACCCATTTTTTCATGGGACCGGGCAAGGATACGTTCATCGTCGCCATATCGGCCTCCGCGCAACGTTCAACATGCCATACTTTGGCAAAGTTTGTCAAAAATCTTTGGCGCTGCCGTCGCGCCGCCAAACTTCGAGGCCGCAGCCTTGTCGGTGCGGCTCGTCAAAACAAGGAGATAGAGCGGTTCGCCGTTTCCGTGAAACGGTGAATCGCTCTAATCGGGCTTGCGATAGTATTCGATGGTCGCTTTAAGCCCGGTTTCGAACGGCGTTGGGTCGCTCCAGAACCGCGCAGCGAATTTGCTGGCGTCGACGAGATAGGGGCGATCCCACTGGAAGCGCATTTCGGCAAGTTCACGAACCGGGGGATTGAACAGACCGACGATCCGCGCAAGCCAATCAGGCAGTACCGATATCCGAGGCGCGACGCCGATGAGCTCAGCCGCCAGCGTGAGCAGCTGGCGCAAGGTTCGGGTTGGTGCGTTGGGCACGTGCCAGGCTTGACCATAGGCTTCATCGGGGGCGTCAACGAGCGTCGCCACGGCGCGGGCGAAATCCGGCACATAGGTGAAATCGTGCGGGTGATCCGATGGATACGGCGCGAGAGCGGGCTTTCCCGCCAAAAGTCGGGCGACGCCGTATTCGGAAAGGACGGAAGTGCTGACGTCAGGCCCGTAGAAGTCCGAGGCGCGAACCGCGACGGCGCGCACGTGTCCTCGCGCATGGGCGTCTTGCCAGAGTCGCGTGATCTGCGCCCTCACCCGCGGTTTTTGCCCGTAAGAGGTGAGCGGCATGTCCTCGACCAACGGTCGCGTCTGAGGCCCGTACATATAGAGGCTGTCGGCGAAGACAAACCGCGCGGACGAGGCCGAACAGGCATCGAGCAGATTCTGCATGACCAGTGGCCAGGCGCGGACATAAATGCGTGAGATATAGGGAATTCCCACCGCGCAGACGACAACGTCGACGTCCGCGCACGCCCTCACGGCCTCTGCAGCGTTCTCGATGTTCGCGGAAACGAAGGAACACCCCGCTGGCGTCCGGGCCGGTGCGCGCCGCTGGACGATGCGGACGCTCTTGCCGGCGGTGGTGAGAATCGGAGCGATGGCTCGCCCGACCGGCCCATAGCCGACCAGCGCAATGCGCGTTGAGACACCAGGTGTGGTCATTGTCATGCCCGTGCAGGATCGGCAAGTCGGATAAACCAGCTTCGCTCGTTCAAAAGTGGCCCGCTTTGCGTTCGATCAAGGATGCCGGACCCGCCGGACTTTATGGTGATATTCATCGCCAGACTTGGTGAAGTTAGCCGTGAAAATCCTCGTTCTCTACGCCACGACCGAAGGCCAGACGCGAAAAATTGCCGACTTCGCCGCCAAGCAGTTCGAAGGCGACGAGGTGACGCTCGTCGACGCTGTGGATGCGCCCACCAGCCTCGGTCCCGCGCAATTCGACGCGGCGGTCCTTGCCGCGTCGCTCCACATGCACAGGTATCAGAATTCCATTATCGATTTTGCGCGCGAACACCATGCGAGGCTCAATCGAATGCCGTCGCTGTTCATCTCTGTGTCCCTCTCAGCCGCCGGGCGCGATCCTGACGATTTGAGAGGCATCGCGGAGTGCGCGGAAAATTTCCAGGCGGAAACGGGTTGGCGCCCGAAACAAATTCTTCAGGTCGCCGGCGCGTTTCGGTTCACCAGGTACGGCTTCTTCAAGAGCTTGGCGATGCGCCGCATCGCCAAGGCGAAGAACGTCACGGTCAATCCGCACGAAGATCTGGAGCTCACCGACTGGCATAAGTTCGCGCACGACCTCAAGGCCTTTCGCGCTCAACTTGAAGGGCGAGGCGAGCCAGTTCCTGGCAAAGCATAAAGGCGCCTTTCAAGAGGTCATCCGCTGGAGTTGAACTATATCGGCGCCTTGCCGCAGRCCCGTTGCGACGACCGACACCCGGAACTTCCCGGCCAATGCCTGGTCGAAGATGGCGCCGACGATAATGTCGGCGTCGGCGTCGACCTCTTCGCGGATTCGCGTCGCGGCTTCGTCGACCTCGAACAGCGTCATGTCCATGCCGCCGCAGATCGATACGAGCAGGCCCCTGGCGCCTGTCATGGAAGCCTCGTCGAGGAGCGGATTGGCGATCGCGGCCTCGGCTGCGATTCTTGCGCGGCCCTCCCCGGAAGCCTCGCCGGTTCCCATCATCGCCCGGCCCATGTCCCGCATCACCGACTTCACGTCGGCGAAGTCGAGATTGATCAGGCCTTCTTTCACGATGAGATCGGTGATGCAGCCGACGCCCGCGTAGAGAACGCGATCCGCCATGGCGAATGCGTCGGCAAACGTGGTCTTGGCGTCGGCGACCCTGAAGAGGTTCTGGTTCGGGATGACGATCACGGTGTCGGCGCACTCGCGGAGGCGCTCTATGCCTTGCTCGGCCGCCTCGGTCCTGCGCTTGCCTTCGAACGCGAAGGGCTTGGTGACGACAGCCACCGTCAGGATGCCGGCATCGCGCGCGGCACGCGCAATGACGGGCGCGGCGCCAGTGCCTGTGCCGCCTCCCATCCCGGCGGTGATGAAGCACATATGCGTTCCGGCCAGATGATCCATGATCTCGTCGATGGATTCCTCCGCGGCGGCGCTGCCGACATGGGGCAAGGATCCGGCGCCCAAGCCCTCGGTCACATGCGCGCCCAACTGGATCAGCCGCGGCGCCTTCGACATAGTGAGCGCCTGGGCGTCGGTGTTGGCGACAACGAACTCGACGCCTTGCAAGCGTTCGCCGATCATATTGTTGACGGCGTTTCCGCCGGCGCCGCCGACCCCGATGACGGTGATCTTGGGCCTCATCTCCAGGATTTCCGGCTTGGCGGTCATTGTAGTCTCTTTCTACGAAAAGCACCCGCTACCCCCGCCGCGAAATCATGCGGAATCGGAGTAACGAGCACACGAATCAGGCGGCCCCCGCCAGCAACAGGGAATCAGAGGAGGCGCCTCGCTGCAACCGATCCTTAGGGGCCGTGATGCCGCGTTTCCAAATCGCCCCTGCTTTGAGCCGCAGCGTCCTTTCCTTTCCAGGGTTCGGCGATCGAGCAAGGTCGCCGAACGGCTGACCGGCGCGCCGCATCCGACGGCAGATCATATGTTCGGTGGCCTGGAACCATAGTCCCGCCTCCGAGGTTGTCTCGTCAGACTACGAGACACRGRAGGAAAGACGATGCGGACGTTGRCGGTGGTCCTCACGCTTTCGGCATTGGCGCTGGCGCAACCGGTCTCGGCCCAACACGCCGATCCGCGGCCGCCAACGGCCTTGCCGCCGGCACAAGAGCCCTCACCCGATCAGGCGCAACCCGATCCGGAAGGCTCCGGTCCGCGCTTCACCAATGTCGTGGTGGTGCCCATAGAGGATCTGCCCACCGAGATGAAGGCGCAAGCTGAGGCTGTGGTGACCAGGACAACAGCCAAGGATCTGGCCAGGCTGCAGCACTCGGTCGATGCCTCACCCGAAGCGGTGTCGGCGCTGCGAGCGAACGGGCTGAATTCATCGCAGGTCGTCGCCGCCAATGTCGACGGCGACGGCACGCTGACGCTGATCATCCAGACGACCGCCTGATCGAGCAGACCGTGACCGATCGACGGCGGCGAACCCCATCGCCGCCTCCTCAAACCGTCACTTCTCCGCGATCCGACTGGATCGCGTCAGTACATGAACGCGGCTCTCAGCCAGGCCAGGATGCCAGCGCCGGGAGAGATCGCCGCGCGGACGCGGGTCGCGGCCCAGCGCGCCGGCAGATTGGCGCCGACATGGCAATGGCAGACCACCTCGTGCAACTGCCAATCGCTCATCTCGAAGAAGCGCTTGGCTGCGCCGTAGGTGTCGTCTTCAAGCCCCTGCGCCCGAAAGATCGGRTCTTCGAACGCCACGGTGATCGGCGATCCGGCACAGCGCATTTTCTCGCGGACGTCGGGAGCGGCGTATTCGGTACCAGAGAGCGCGGTAAGGCGCCGGCTGGGACTTTGCTCGAGAAGTTGCGCCCAGCGTTCGAGGCGCTGGCTCCGGCTGGCGAAGAGAACCGTCGCTTCGGAATGAACGTCGGCAACGGCATTAAGTTGGTCAACGGTTTGATGCTTCACGGCCGCCTCCTGTGTCGGCACTGGCCCTCCACCCTGAACGGAACTATGGCGCCGCGTTGAGGCGGCAAGAGGCGACCATGAGATGTGATGAATGAGGCCCGACCGGGAGGCGGCGGGGCCGCCTCCCGCCCGCCCGGCTTCCGATCGATCTGCCCTATTCTGCGAACCTTGCTGCCGTCCACGCCCCGCCGGCAGCATTCGATTCCACCGCCGCAGCCACGAACTTCACGCCGCGCGCGCCGTCGACGACGTCAGGCACTTGCGCCACCCGCTCGGCATCGACGGTGCCACCCGAACGGTGCGCGCGGATGATGTCGGCGGCGTCGCGGTAGAAATTGGCGAAGGCCTCGATGTAACCTTCCGGGTGAGCGGCCGGCATGCGCGACACGCGCCGGGCTTCCGCAGTCGAGCCATGGCCGCCGCGCACCAGCGTGCGCGTCTCCTCGCCATAGGGCGAGAAGCGCAGTTCCTCCGGCCGTGTGCCGGACCATTCGAGTCCGGCCTTGTCGCCATAGATGCGCACCGAAAGATCGTTGTAGTGGCCGGGCGAGGTCTGGCTGGCCAGGATCGTGCCGCGCGCCCCGCCTGTCCAGCGCACCAAGACATGCGCATTGTCGTCGAGCCGCCGTCCGGGCACGGCGGTGAAGAGGTCGGCCGACACCGCCTCGGCCTCGAAGCCGGAGATGAAGCTTGCCAGGTTGAAGGCGTGCACGCCGATGTCGGCGAGCACCGCCGACTGCCCGGCGCGCGCCGGATCGGTGCGCCATTCCGCCTGCTTCTGGCCTTGCGCGTCGATCGGCTGCGTCAGCCAGTCCTGGATATAGGCGCCGTGCACGGAGACGATGCGGCCGAGCGCTCCGGCCTCCACCATCTCGCGCGCCTGCCGCACCATGGCGTAGCCGGTGTTGTTGAGCGTGACGACGAAGCGGCGCTTCCTCGCCTTCGTCAGCGCCACCAGCGCTTCGGCCTCGGCAAGCGTGGTCGACAGCGGCTTGTCGCAGATGACGTCGATGCCTGCCTCCAGAAAGGCGGTCGCGATCGGCGCATGCAGATGGTTGGGCGTGACGATCACCACCGCTTCGATGCCGTCCGGCCGCGCCGCTTCCGCCTTGGCCATGGCGTGATAGTCGGCATAGCTGCGCTCCGGCGCGATGCCGATCTCGGCCGCCGATGCCGCCGCGTTTTCCGGATCGGAGGACAGCGCGCCCGCCACCAGGCTGATCTGGTCGTCGAGCCGCATGGCGAGCCGGTGCACAGCGCCGATGAAGGCGTTGCGGCCGCCCCCCACCATGCCGACCGACAGGCGTTGGCGCAAAACTCCGTCAGCGGTTGCATAGACCATGATTGCGATTATCCTCTCCGAATGGCGATCTGTGGTGCTCGTCGCATGGTGCGACGCGCCACTGTTTTTCGAATGATATTTCTATTTTTTGTTTTGTAAAACGATTGTGCCGCGCTAGCCTTTTGGTCCAGGCTCGGCAACGGGCCGGATCGGGGGACAGGGATCGGATGTTGCATCCGATATTTGGGGTCATCATGGAGCACAGCGTATGAGCGGCCGCCGGGGATCGGCCGAGGAGCCATCTCCGCACAGCCTGGAGACGGCGGCAAGAAAGCGGAGCCGTTCGTTGGCAGCACTTGGCTACACGAAACCACAGACCTATGAAGAGCTGCGCGCCGTGCTTTCCTCCGGCACCGTGCATTTCCCGAAGCGGCTGCGTCAGGTGGCGATCTTCCTGTGGCAACACCCCAGCGAAGTGGCGCTTGGCACCATCGCCCAGGTGGCGGAGCAGGCCGGCGTCCAGCCCTCGACCCTGGTGCGCTTCGCGCAGATTTTCGGCTATGCCGGCTTTTCCGATTTCCAGGCGCTGTTCAAGGACCGCATGAAGGGCTCCTGGCCGGAGCGCGCCGGCCCGGAACGCGCGGAAGAGCCCAACGCGAACCTGCATTTCCTGAACGGCATGGTCGGCGCCTCGCAGGCCTCGCTGGACCGCATCGGCAATGGCTTCGACATCGAGAGTTTCGAGACGATGGTCGATCGACTGGCCGCAGCTGAACTGATCTATGTCATCGGCAGCAAGCGCGCCTTCCCGGTCACCGCCTATCTGTCGCTGACGCTGTCGCAGCAAGGGGTGCGGAACCTGCTGGTCGACAATGTCGGCTCGACCGCGCTCGACCAGGTCGGATGCATCAGCCCGCGCGACGCGGTGCTGGCCGTCTCCTTCAGCCCGTACAATTCGATCACGCCAGACCTCGTCGCCGTCGCGCATGAGCGCAAGGCGCGCATCCTCACCATCACCGACAGCACGTTTTCGCCCCTGGTCAGGCTCTCGGACACCTGGCTGGAAGTCGTGGAGTCCGACTTTGCCGGTTTCCGCTCGCTCGCCGCCTCGCTGGCGGTCGGCATGGCCTTGGTCCACGGCGTCGTCGCGCGCCGGACAGGCTGACCGGCGCGATTGACTGGAAAGAACTGTCGTTCCATATTCGAAAAAATGGAAACTTTGTTCCGGGAGGAGGAATGGAGGTTCGGCTCGACGGCAAGGTGGTGCTGGTCACCGGCGCAACGCAAGGCATCGGCCGCGCGATCGCCGAGACGCTTGCGCGCTCGGGCGCGGCCGGGCTGCTGATCACCGGCCGGGACAAGAACCGCGGCGATGCCGTCGCTGCGGAACTCGCCGCTCTGGGCGCCCCGACCCTGTTTGCCGCAGCCGATCTTGGCGATCCCGGGGCGCCGGCGATGCTGGCCCGATCCTGCATCGAGCGCTTCGGCCGCATCGACGGCCTCGTCAACGCCGCCGGCCTCACCGATCGCGCATCCTTCGTCGACGCCACGATGGACGACTGGGCATCGCTGTTTGCCGTCAACGCGCGCGCCCCCTTCTTCCTGATGCAGGCGGCAATCGCCGACATGAAGAAGCGCGGACAGGGCGGCGCCATCGTCAACATCCTGTCGATCAACGCGCATTGCGGCGCGCCGGACCTTGCCGTCTATTCCGCCACCAAGGGCGCGCTGGCGACGCTGACCAAGAACGCCGCCAACGCGCACCGCTTCGACCGTATCCGCGTCAACGGCATCAATGTCGGCTGGACCGACACGCCGGCCGAGCGCGCCATGCAGGCCGAGACCCTCGGCCATGGTCCAGGCTGGCTCGACGCGGCCGACGCCGCGCAGCCCTTCGGGCGCCTGCTGTCGACCAGCGATGTCGCGAACCTCGCCGTCTTCCTGCTTTCCGACGCCGCCGGGCCTATGACCGGCGCTGTCATCGATCAGGAGCAGTCGGTGATCGGAGCGAACCGGTGAGCGCTCCCGAGAACCTCGGCCCTGCCTTGCTCGGCCGCTTGCCGTCGGCGGTTCGCAAGCCGGCTTACGACCGCGCCGCGCTGAAGCCGGGCATTGCGCATATCGGCGTCGGCGCTTTCCATCGCTGTCACCAGGCCGAATACACCGACGATCTCCTGGCTGACCATTTCGACCGCTGGGGACTGGTCGGCATCAACATCCGCCCTCCCCTGCTTGTCGACACGCTGGGGCGCCAGGATGGCCTTTACACGCGGCTGATCCGTCAGAACGATGAAGTGGAAGCGCGCGTCATCGGCAGCATCGTCCGCGTCGTCGACAGCCAGGCAAGCGCCGCACCGGCGCTCGAAGTCCTCGCCTCGCCCGACATCGAGATGGTCACAATGACGGTGACCGAGAAAGGCTATTGCCATATCCCCTCGGGCGGTGCGCTCGACCTCGATCATCCGGATGTGGTCCATGACCTTGCCAATCCGCAAGCGCCGCGCAGCGTGCCCGGCATCCTGGCGCGAGCGCTGGAACTGCGCATGGCCTCGCATGGCCGGCCGGTGACGCTGCTGTCCTGTGATAACATCCCGACCAACGGCACGATCCTCGGCAATGTCGTGCGGACCTTCGCAGAACGGCGCGGCAACGGGCTGGCGGCCTGGATCGAAGCCAATGTCGCCTTTCCCTCGGCCATGGTCGACCGCATCGCACCAGCACCGACCGAGGCCGACAGCGACACCGTCGAAAAGCGCTTCGGCTATCGCGACCGCGCCGTCGTTGTCGGCGAACGCTTTCGCCAATGGGTGATCGAAAACCGCTTCGCCGGACGCGTGCCGCGCTGGGATTCGGTCGGCGCGACCTTCGTCGAGGACGTGACCCCATTCGAGCATCTCAAGATGCGGGTGCTGAACGGCGCCCAGACGACGCTTTGCTATCTCGGCGTGCTGGGCGGCTTCGATCATACGTTCGAAGCGATCGCCAACCCGCTTCTCGCGACTTTCGTGCGCCGCATGCTGACGGAGGAGACACTGCCGATGCTGATGCCGGTGCCCGGCATCCCGCCACAGGCCTATGTCGAGCAGAGCCTTTCGCGCCTCGCCAACACGGCGATCCGCCACCGCAACCACCAGATCGCCACCGACGGCTCGCAGAAGATCGTGCAACGCCTGCTCAACCCGATCCGCGAACGCCTGGCCCAAGGCGGCAGCATAGCGCTGCTGTCGGTGCCGGTCGCCGCCTGGATGGCCTACCTGATCAAGGCGTCCGCCCGGTTCGGCCGCGCCTGGCCGGTATCCGACCCGTTTGCCGAAAGGATCGCGGCAATCGCCGACCGCATCGGCGCAAACAGCAAGGAACTTGCCGGCGCGATCCTTGCCATCGACGCCATCTTCGATCCGGCGCTCGCGGCGAACACCACATTCCGCACGCATGTAGTCCGCGGCCTCGACGGTCTTCTTTCAGAGGATCCGATGGGCTTTGTCAGACATGTCAGTGCTGAGCCAACAGATGCGCTGTTGAAGCAACCGGCGCGATCTGCATAGTTAGGAACTGGGAGGGAACATGAAGCTTGGATTGCTCACCGCACCGTTTCCGGATGCGCCGCTCGGCGACGTCGCCGACTGGGCGCGCTCGGCTGGCTTCGAGGCGCTGGAAATCGCCTGCTGGCCGAAGGCCTCCGGCTCCGGCCGCCGCTACGCCGGCACCAGCCATATCGACGTGGACGTGTCGCCGGCGCAAGCCAAGGACATCGCCGCCGAGCTTGCCGGCAAAGGGCTGACCATCTCAGGCCTCGGCTTCTACCCCAACCCGTTGCATCCCGACCGGGCCCACCGCGAGGCGGTGATCGGTCACCTGAAGAAAGTGATCGTGCTGGCGAGCCGCATGGGTGTTTCGCTCGTCAACACCTTCTGCGGCGGCGACGCCTCGAAGACCGTCGACGCCAACTGGGAAGATGCGCGGAAGGTGTGGCCGGCGATCATCGCCCATGCGCGCGAGCATGGCGTCAAGCTCGCCTTCGAGAACTGCCCGATGATCTTCAGCTTTGACGAATGGCCGGGTGGGCACAACATCGCCTACTCGCCCTACGTCTGGCGCCGCATCCTCGAAGCCTGGGGCGGCGATGTCGGCATGAATTTCGACCCTTCGCATCTCGTCTGGCAGATGATCGACAAGGAGCGCTTCATCCGCGAGTTCGGCCCGCACATGCTGCATGTGCATGCCAAGGATCTGATGATTGATCATGATGGTTTGTACGAGCGCGGGATCCTTTCGGCTGGGATAGGCTGGCAGGTGCCGCGCATGCCGGGGCTTGGGGACATCAACTGGAGCACCATCTTTTCCGGTCTTTACCGGGCCGGATATGACGGGCCGGTCATCATCGAGCATGAAGACCGCCGGTTCGAGGGGAGCGACGAAAAGGTGAAGCGCGGTTTCCTGCTGGCCCGCGACGTGCTGCGCCCCTTCGTCAAATGATGAAAAGGCTTGGCTCCGATCGTGTCGGGGCCCTGGGACTGGAAGTGAAAAATCAATGTGGAGGAGTAATGAAATGAAAAAATATCTGACAATGGCTCCGTTGCTTGCCGGCGCCGCGCTGCTTGCCTCGATGGGCGTCTCGGCCGCGGCCGGMAAATACACGATCGGCATCTCCAACACCGTGCAGGGCAATGGCTGGCGCGAGGAGATGATCTGCGCGATGAAGGCGCAGGCGCTGGCTTCCGGCGAAGTGGCGAAGCTCAACATCGCCCACCGCAACACCGACGCGGCCGGCCAGCTCGAGGACATCCGCAACCTCATCAGCGCCAAGGTGAACGCCATCGTCGTCAACCCGGCCGACCCCGCCGGCATCAAGGCYGGCCTGGAGGAAGCGACCAAGGCCGGCATCGTCGTGGTCGCCGTCGACCAGGCGGTCACCGAGCCGTCCGCCTACATCATCTCCAACAACCAGGAGCAGTACGCCTATCTCGGCGCCAAGTGGCTGTTCCAGCARATGGGCGGCAAGGGCGAGGTGTTCTACATGCGCGGCGCCGCCGGCGCTTCGGCCGACAGCGACCGCGACAAAGGCTTCAAAAAGGCGCTGGCCGAGTTCCCCAACGTGAAGGTCGCGCAGGAGGTGTTCACCGGCTGGCAGCAGGACCAGGCCAAGCAGCAGATCCTCTCCTTCCTTGCCACAGGCACGCCGATCAACGGCATCTGGACCTCCGGCATCGACAACGTGATCGTTGACGCACTGGTCGAGCAGCAGGCGCCTATGGTGCCGGTTGTGGGCGCCGACAATGCCGGCTTCGTCGGGCAGTTGAGCTCGGTCAAGGGCCTGGTGGGTGCTGCCGTCACCAACCCCGGCTCGATCGGCGGCGCCGGCGTGACGCTGGCGTTGCAGATCCTCGACGGCAAGAAGCCGGCGCAGCAGACCGTGCTGGTCGACCCTCAGCTGTGGGACAAYGCCACCGAYGAAGGCAAGGCCAAGCTGAAAGCCGCCGCCGACCCGTCGCTCAGCCCGGAATGGCCGGTCTCGATCTCGATCCCGAAYTGGACCACCTACACCAAGGACCAGATCGTCGCCTGCAAGGGCCCRGGCGAGTAAGCAGTCCAGTGACCTGAACCGCGAGGACGGCGGGCGACCAGCCYGCCGTCCTCGGCGCTTGATCCGAGAACGCCTGTTTTGACGACGAACGAGCCGACGAAAAATCTGTTGCTGGACGCCTCGGGCGTCGTGAAGAATTACGGCGCGGTGGCGGCGCTGCGCAACGCATCGCTTTCGGTGCTGCCTGGCGAGGTGCACGCGCTGATGGGCGCCAACGGCGCCGGCAAGTCGACGCTGGTGAAGATCCTGACCGGCGCCATCTGCGCCGATGCCGGCCGCATCCTGATCCGCGGCCAGGCACTCGATGTGCGCTCGCCTGCCGAAGCGCGCCGCGCCGGGCTGTTGCCGGTCTACCAGGAGCCGGCGCTGATTCCCGACCTCGACGTGCTTTCCAACCTGCGGCTGACTGCAACGCCGGTCGAGCCGTTCCGCGCCTGGGTGCGCGAGCTCGGCATTCCCGACCTCGACATACGCGARACCGCTCGTGACATTCCGCTCGCCCTGCTGCGCGTGCTCGACCTCGCCCGCGCGCTCGCMGTCGAGCCMGACGTTCTCCTGCTCGACGAGATGACCGCRGCGCTTCCCGCCGACCTCGCCGAGAAGGTGCTGGAAGTCGTGCGCCGCCAGGGCGACAGCGGCCGCTCGGTCATCTTCATCTCGCACCGCTTCGTCGAGATTTCCGCGCTCTGCGACCGCGCCACCGTGCTGCGCGACGGCGCGACCGTTGGTGTCGTCGATATCGAGCCCGGCGTCGAGGAAAAGATCGTCGAGATGATGCTCGGCGCCGGCATCGAAAAGACCCGCGTCGCCACGCGCGCCGCAGGCCAGGTTTCGTCGACGAAAGCCAGCCGCCCGCGGTTGTCGGTGCGCAACCTGCAACTCGGCACCAAGCTCAAGGATGTCTCCTTCGATCTCGCCAATGGCGAGGTGGTCGGCGTCTTTGCGCTCGAAGGCCAGGGACAGGACGAGCTTTTCTCGGCGCTTGCCGGCTCAATCCGCCCGGCCGGCGGCACGATCGAAGTCGACGGCGCGCCGGCAAAATTCTCGCATCCGAGCGACGCCATCCGCGCCGGCATCGCCTACGTGCCGGGCGACCGCACCGAGGCGCTCGCCATGCAGCGCTCGGTGCGCGAGAACATTGCCCTGCCCTTCAGCACGGCGCTGCGCAAATGGGGACCGATCAACGTGCGCAGGGAGCGCACGGTGGTTTCCAGCGCCATCGCCCGGCTGCAGATCGACACGCGCGCGCAGGGCGAGGTGCAGCGGCTTTCCGGCGGCAACCAGCAGAAGGTGACGATCGCCCGCTGGATCGCGGCGAACGCGCGCACCATCCTCTGCTTCGACCCGACGCGCGGCATCGATGTCGGCACCAAGCAGGAGATCTACAAATTGCTGCGCGAGCTGGCCGGCCAGGGGAAATCGGTTCTGTTCTACACATCCGAGATGGAGGAGGTGCAGCGTGTCTGCGACCGTGTCATCGTCATCTTCGGCGGGCGCGTCGTCGACACCTTCCCGGTCGAAGAGGCCGACGAGCCGACGTTGATGCGGGCCGCCTATGGCCTGCCGCGCGGCGTCAAGGCGGATGTCGGCATCCTTGCCGACGTCAAGCCGGCCACCGATGCGGAGGCCGCGTCGTGAGCCGCTTCTTCCGCAATCAAGGCTGGGTCGCCGGCCTGTTCGCGCTGCTTGTCGTGCTGTTCATCGTCACCAAGCTGATCCAGCCGGGCTACGGCAGCGGCGACTTCGGGTCGCTCGCGCGGGCAGTTTTGCCTTACGCCTTCGCCGTCGCCGCGCAGACCGTCGTCGTCATTGCCGGCGGCATCGACCTCTCGGTSGCCGCCATGATGGCGCTGACCAGCGTCACCGCCGCTTCGATGATGAACGGCGCCRGCGAGGAATATGCGCTGTTCGTCGTGCCTTTCGTGCTTGCCATGGGGCTSGTGCTGGGCGCGCTGAACGGCATCCTCATCGTCGTCACCCGCGTGCCCGACATCGTCGTCACGCTGGCGATGCTGTTCGTGCTGCAGGGTGCRGCGCTGCTGGTGCTCGAGGCACCGGGGGGCGCCGCCGCCGAATGGCTGAAGGCGAGCGTGGTCGGCACCGTGCCGATWCCCGGCGTGCCGGAYTGGGCTGACGCCTGGGTTCCCAAGGCGCTGGCGCTGCTYGTCATCTGCGTCTGCATCATCTGGATTCCGCTCAGGCGCTCGCGGCTCGGCCTTTCCATCTACGCCATCGGCAGCAACGAGCTCGCCGCCTTCCGCAGCGGCGTGCCCGTGGCGCGCACCAGGATCGTCGCTTATGCGCTCTCCGGCCTGTTCGGCGCCATGGGCGGGCTGTCGCTCACCATCGGCACCGGCATCGGCGCGCCGATCCCCGGTCCGTATCTGCTTGCCAGCGTCGCGGCGGTGGTGCTGGGCGGCGTCGCGCTCGGCGGCGGCAAGGGCGGGTTGCTCGGGCCGATCATCGCCGTCTTCGTGCTCAGGCTGGTGCGCACCGACCTCACCCTGCTTGCCATCGATCCCAATGTCACCGCCATCATCGAGGGCTTGATCATGGTCGCGGTGGTGATGTCCGGCGCCTTCATCACGATCCGGGGCCGCCCGGCAGGAGCAACGCCATGACGAACAGCGCGATCATGCCGCAGCCGGTCTCGTTCGGCCGGCGTCTCAAGCGCTTCATGGCCGACCGGCCGCTCATCCCGCTGATCATATTGCTCGTCATCCTGGTGGTGATCCTGCAGATCCTGCGTCCCGGCATTGTCAACGAGCGCTGGATCGCCAACACGGCGAAGTTCGCGATTCCGCTGGCGATCCTCGCCGGCTGCCAGACCATGACGATGCTCACCGGCGGCATCGACCTTTCGGTTGGCACCGTGGCGACGATGAGCGCCTTCATCATGGCAACCCAGATCGTCAACCAGGATCCGGCCGTGGCCTTCCTGCTGGCAATGATGCCAGCCGTGCTGATCGGCCTCGTCAATGGCATCGGCGTCGGCGTCTTCCGCGTCCATCCGCTGATCATGACGCTTGGCACAAGCCTGATCGGCACCGGCTTCCTGCAGGTCTACCAGCGCACCGTGATCGCCTCCGGCGCCAGGATCCCGGATTTCCTCAACTGGCTGGGCACCGGCCTCACCTACGGCTTTCCCAACGCGCTGCTGCTGTTCGTGCCGGTGGCGCTGCTCATCGTCTTCACCTTGAACCGCACCGGCTTCGGCCGGCTGCTCTACGCCGTCGGCGACAATGAGCGCGCGGCGCGCCTGTCCGGCGTCCGCTACTGGCAGGTGATCACCGCGCTCTACGTCCTCTCCAGCCTGCTCGCCGGCATTACCGGCCTGCTCTATATCGGCCTCATCAAGGCGCCCTCGCTGTCGCTCGCCGAGCCGCTGGTGCTGCCCTCGGTGGCCGCCGCCGTCATCGGCGGCACCTCGATCTTCGGCGGCCGGGGCGGCTATACCGGAACCATCATCGGCGCGCTCATCCTCACGGTGCTGACGACGCTGCTCACCATCCTGCAGATGCCCGAGGGCGGCCGCCGCATCCTCTTCGGCCTGATCGTGCTGTTCGTGACCGCGGCCTACTTGAGGATCATCGAGGACAGGTAGGAGGCACCTCTAGGCCTGCGACGCTATCGCGCCCCCCTGTGCGTTGCCGCTGAGGAGCGGGAACATTATAGGTGTCGCATCGTGCGCGAAGACATTCACACGACAGGCATCCCGGTCCTCTGCGTTTCCTGCGAAGCGCGGCATCGCGGCATATGCGGCGCGCTCAATCCCGACCAGCTTATCGGCCTTGCCAAATCGACCAAGCGGCACAAGGCCGAYGCCGGCAAGGAACTGGTGAGCGATTCCAGRAGCGTCGACCGCTTCGCCAACGTGCTTTCCGGGGTCGTGAAGCTGACCAAGACGCTTTCCGACGGCCGCCAGCAGATCGTCGGCCTCCAGTTCGCACCGGATTTCCTCGGCAGGCCGTTCCAGGCCGAGAGCACGCTCACCGCGGAGGCCGCGACCGAGGTCGAATTGTGCTCCTTCCCGCGCCAGGCGCTGGAGCGCTTGATGAAGGAGCAGCCGGACCTCGAGCATCGCCTGCTCGAGCAGAAACTGCGCGAGCTCGACCAGGCGCGCGACTGGATGGTGGCGCTCGGCCGCAAGACGGCCGCCGAGAAGATCGCGAGCTTCCTCCTGATGATCGCGCGCAACATCGATCCTGCCGCGGGTCGCGAGCGCCGGGCGGCCGACTTCGACCTGCCCCTGACGCGCGCCGAGATCGCGGATTTCCTCGGCCTGACCGTGGAGACGGTAAGCCGGCAACTGACCCGGCTGCGCGGCGAGAATGTGATCCGCATCGAGAACAATCGCCACATCATGATTGACGACATCGCGCGGCTGGCCGCGCGAGCCGGAGACTGATCCCCGCCCCGGAGGAATTACAGGAAAAGTGCGCAGCGGTTTTCCGTCCGGAATTGCGAAAGACTAAGAGCAACAATTCCAGGAAAAGTGTGAAACGGTTTTCATCCTTTCCGTGAAACGATGAAACGCTCTACTGGCGACCGAGAATCCCGGGCAACACGTGGTCGCGCTCGAACGCGATGTGGCGGCGCATCGATTCGAACGAAGCGCGCAGCATGTAGCCAAAAGCCTCGGGGTTCTCGATCGGCCTCCCATGGCCGTGCGCCAGCAGCGCCTCGGTAAGGTCCGCCGCCGCGCTTTCGTCCTCCATATGCTCGAGCCTGAGCCGCGCGACGATGTCTTCCCGGTCTGTCTGCCGCACGAAGGCGGGGAAGACGACGTCCTCCTCGAAGCGGTGGCACTCGCGCAGCGCCGGCAAGAGGTCGGCCGCCACGGCGAGACACTGGAGCCGRTCGACACGCGACGGCAGGTCGTCGGCAATGCCTTCAAGCATGTGGCAAAGCGCGAGCATCTGCATATGCGCCCGCTTTAAATCCGCCGGACTGCGCAGCGGCTCCGAATTTGCTTCCGTCATGAAGGCTCCTCCACCCGGACCGGACTGAGCATGACCCGAATCAAGGCGTGGGCAGGGCGACGGTGTCCTCGACAGGCTCTTCGCGCACGGTGCGCAGCTCGTACCAGAGCGCGTTGAGGATGCCGAYSGAGGCGGCCAGTCCRAGGCCRAGGATCCAGGCGAAATACCACATGGTCAGAACTCCGGTTTCTATCAATAGGCGGACGAGCCGGCCTTCTCGACRCTCTTCTCGCCGACCTTGCCCCACAACACCCGGTAGACCCAGCCGGTATAGGCAAGGATCAGCGGCATGAAGATCACCGTGGCGATCAGCATGTTGCGCAGCGTGGCGCGGCTCGACGAGGCGTCGAAGACGGCCAGCGAGTGGCCGGGGTTGCTGCTCGACGGCAAAAGGATCGGGAACATGGCGAGCCCCACCGTGGCGATGATCATGGCCACGCCGATCTTCGAGGCGATGAAGGTCCAGCCTTCGAGCCCGGCGCGGAAGCCCAGTGACGCGAGCAGCGGCGCGGCGATGCCGAGCGCAGGCACGATCCAGAGCAGCGGATGAGCATGGAAGTTTGCGAGCCACGCGCCGCCATCGGCTGTCGCCGTCTTGAGAAGCGGATTGGACGGCCCGTCCCAGGCGATCGGCGAAGTCACGCGGTAGCCACCGAGCAGGCCGAGCCATACAAGCACGCCGCCGCCGGCGAAGAGCGCCGCCGTGATGAGCGCGGACCGGCTCCCGATCGCACGAGCGCGGTCGGCGACATTGCCTTCCGCCTTGAAGGTGAGCCAGGCGGCGCCATGCGTCACCAGCATGGCGAGCGAGGTCAGGCCGCAATAAAGCGCAAGCGGATTGAGCAGGCCGAAAAGGCTGCCTTCATAGACCGGACGCAGGTCCGGCGTGAAATGGAACGGCACGCCCTGCAGCATGTTGCCGACGGCAACGCCGAAGATCAGCACCGGCACCGCGCCGCCGATGAACAACGCCCAGTCCCAGCGCGCGCGCCAGGCCGGATCCGGCCGCTTCGAGCGATATTTGAAGGCCACGGGCCGCATGATCATCGCCAGAAGCACCAGGAACATGGCGAGGTAGAAGCCGGAGAAGCTCAGCGCGTAGAGCGCCGGCCACGCCGCGAAGATGGCGCCGCCGCCGAGGATGAACCACACCTGGTTGCCTTCCCAGACCGGGCCGATGGTGTTGATCGCCACGCGCCGCTCGGCATCGGTCTTGGCGACGAASGGGAGCAGCGCGCCCACACCCATGTCGAACCCGTCGGTTGCGGCAAATCCGATCAGCAGCACGCCGAGCAGKATCCACCAGATCATGCGCAGYGTTCCATAGTCGAAGAGAAARTCGATCATCATCGTGATCCTTCACTCTGCKGGTTGCATTGCCAGGCCGGCGTTCGGGCGCAGGTCGTCGATGACGCTGGCGRCTTCCGGCCCCTTGCGGATGGCGGCGAGCATCARCCTGAYCTCGATGACGGCAAGCACGCCGTAGACGAGCGTGAAGCCGGCAATGGTGAGCAGGAGATCGGTCACTCCGAGCTCCGACGTGGCGAGGAAAGTCGGCAGCACACCGTCTATGATCCAGGGCTGGCGGCCGAATTCCGCGACGAACCAGCCGACTTCGATGGCGATCCAGGGCAGCGGCATGGCGAGAAGCGCGGCGCGCAACAGCCAGCGCGGCGCTTCGCTCTCCCGGCTCGTGTGCCACAGCGAGACGGCGAACAGCGCCGCGAGCACGAAGCCGCAGGCCACCATCAGCCGGAAGCCGAAGAACAGCAGCGGCACGTAGGGCACCGTCGACCAGGCGGCGTCCTTGATCTGCTGCTCGCTGGCTTGCCTCGGGTCGGGCAGATACCGCTTGAGCAGCAGCGCATAGCCGAGATCCTTGGAATTGGCGTCGAAGGCCGCGCGGGCGGCGGTATCGCTGTGGTCCGCCTTGATCTTCTCCAGCGAGTCATAGGCGACGACGCCGTTGCGGATGCGAGCTTCCGCATGGGCCACGAGCTCGTCGATGCCGGCGATCGGCCTGTCGATCGAGCGCGTGCCGATGATCCCCATCACCCACGGTACGCGGATGGCGAAATGCGTCTGGCGGTCGCTCTGGCTCGGAATACCGAATGCCGTGAACGATGCTGGCGCCGGCTCGGTTTCCCACATGGCCTCGATGGCCGCGAGCTTCATTTTCTGGTTGTCGGTGAGCGCGTAGCCGCTTTCGTCGCCGAGCACGATGACCGAGAGCGCCGAGGCCATGCCGAAGGCCGCTGCGATCACGAAGGAGCGCTTGGCGAGCTCGACGTGGCGTCTGCGCAGCAGATACCAGGCCGAGACGCCGAGCACGAAAGTGGCGGCGCAGACATAGCCGGCGGAAACCGTGTGGACGAACTTCGCCTGCGCGACGGGATTGAAGATCACCGCCATGAAGTCGGTGACTTCCATGCGCATCGTTTCCGGATTGAAAGCCGAGCCGACCGGGTTCTGCATCCAGCCGTTGGCGATCAAAATCCACAGCGCGGAGAAGTTGGTTCCGAGCGCCATCAGCCAGGTCACGGTCATATGCGCGCGCGGCGACAGCCTGTCCCAGCCGAAGAAGAACAGTCCGACGAAAGTGGCTTCGAGGAAGAAGGCCATCAGGCCTTCGATGGCGAGCGGTGCGCCGAAGACGTCGCCGACATAATGCGAATAGTAGGCCCAGTTCATGCCGAACTGGAATTCCATGGTGATGCCGGTGGCGACGCCGATGGCGAAGTTGATGCCGAACAGCACGCCCCAGAATTTCGTCATGTCGCGCCAGATGGTGCGACGGGTCATCACATAAACGGTTTCCATCATGGCGATCAGGATGGAAAGGCCGAGCGTCAGGGGCACGAAAAGGAAATGGTAAAGGGCCGTCAGCGCGAACTGCAACCGGGACAGGTCGACGAGAAGGAAGTCGGACATGGGAATATCCTTTCTGGATAAGCCTCATAGCGCCGGGCGAACGCCAGCGACTTGATATGAATCAACTCCCTTCGTGCCGGCCTGTGCCAAAAAGCGGCGCATGAAGAAGCCGTCCGCTCCTCCGCCAGCCCCTGATCATCTCCCTCCAGCATCCGGCGCCTTCCAGGCGCTGGCGGCCGCTCGGCGACTGGCAAAGAGCGGGTTGCGCGGCCTTCTCACCTTGCAGATCGCACGCACCGCGCTGCGGCTCGGCTTCGCCGCCACGGCAGCCGTGGCCACGGGGCGGCTCGTGATGGGCGAGCCGGTCGATCCGTGGCTCGTCGCGGCGGCGATTGTGCTTCTTTCGGCCGCCTGCCTTGCCGGCTTCGCTGCCGACAGGGTGCAGGCTTGCGCGGAAAACGCCGTGTCGACCGGCTTGCGCGATCTGGCGGGCGAGCGGCTCAACGACATGCCGGCGAGGCTGCTGCAATCGCTGCCGGTCGGCAGCGTGATCGTTTCGATGCAGCGTCATCCGGAATCGGTGGCCGGCCTCGTCATCGGTCATAGAGCCGCCACAGCCATGATGGCAGCGGGCCCGCTGCTCGCTGCCGCGGTGCTTTGCTTCGTCTCCTGGCAGGCGGCGCTGCTGGTCGTCGGCCTGACGCCGGTGATGATCCTGTTCTTCGCGCTGGTGGGCAACGCCATCCGCCAGCGCGCCGACGCCCAGGAACGCGCCTTCGGCCGGCTGGCGGGCCAGTTCGCCGACCGCATCCGCACGCTGCCGACGATCCTCGCCAACCACGCGACGGCAACGGAGGAGGCAAAGCTTGCCCGGCGTCTCGATGCCTATGCCGGCAAGACGATCGGTCTGTTGCGCATCGCCTTCGTGAATGCCGGCATCATCGACTTCTTCGCATCCCTCTCGATCGCCGTCCTGGCCGTCCTGCTCGGCCTCGGTCACCTGAAGCTTGCGACGGTCCCAGGCTTTTCCAATCTCGCACTTTGGCAGAGCCTGTTCATCCTCATGATCGCGCCGGAATATTTCGCGCCCTTCCGCCGTTTCTCGGAGCAGTATCATGCCAAGGCGGAGGGGCTCGCGGCCGCCGCCGCGCTGGACCGGCTGCTCGCCATCGAGCCGGCCGTGCCAACGACCCTGCCGGTGCTCGACCGGCTGCGCCTGACACTGCCCCCGCGCGGGCTGGTCGCCATCGTCGGCCCGAGCGGATCGGGCAAGTCGACCTTGCTGCGCCGCCTCGCCGGGCTCGAACCGGGCAGCGGCCTTGGTGCCGATCAACTCGACGGTCAGGCGATCGCCTGGGTTTCGACAGACAGCTACGTGCCCGAGGGAACGCTGGCCGCGGCCATTGGCTGGAATGCCCGCGCGGAGCGACCCCAGTTGGAAGACGCCGCGCGCGCCATCGGCCTGCTCGACGACGCGCTGTTGCCGGGAGGCATCGAGGCCAGGCTGGACAAGGGCGGCGCCAACCTGTCGGGCGGGCAGCGCCTGCGCATCGCCGTCGCCCGCGCGGCGCTTGCCGGGCGCGCGGTGCTGGCCGACGAGCCGACGGCAAAGCTCGACCGTGAAACGGCCGAAGCCGTGCGGCGAATGCTGCTCGCCATCGCCCGGTCGCGGCTGGTCGTCGTGGCGACGCATGACCGGGATCTCGCCGCCGTCGCCGACCTGACGGTCGATCTCACCGCCAGCGATACCATCGAGGTGGCGGCATGAGCACTGCGCTTCAGTCATCGAGCCGGAAGTCGTGGCGACTGGCGACAGTCTTCGCCTTCACGGCGCTGGCTTGCGCAATATTGCTCGGCGGCGTCTCCGCCTGGCTGCTGGGGTCGGTGGCGATTGCCGGTCTTTCCGCTGCTGCCTTGACCTTCAACTTCCACATGCCGGCCGCCTTTATCAGGCTGTTTGCGATCGGCCGCACGGCCGCTCGCCACGGTGAGCGTCTGGCGGGCCACAAGGCGGCGCTGACGGACCAGGTCGTGCATCGCGTTCAGCTTTTCTCCGCCATGGCCGCGGCACCCGCCGTGCGCCGGGCCGGATGGCAGCTCGGCGACGATGCCCGCCTTGCAGACTATCTCGACGATGTCGAGGATCTCGACTACGCCCGGCTGCGCGCCGGCCTTCCGGCGTTGACCCTGGCCTGCGGCCTCGCCGTGCTGATGGCGGCGTCGGCGGTCGTTGCACCGCTCTCGCTCTTGCCGATCATCTTTTCACTGCTCGCCATCCTGTTTGCGGGGAACCGGGTGGCCAAGGCTGGCGCCATGGCGTGGGAGCGGACCAGGTCGCTGCGTCGCGGGGGCGCAAGCCGGCTTGGCGCGGCCATGGCGTCAGCCGTTCCGCTCAAGGCCGAAGGCGCGTGGAACCGCGAGTGCGCCGACGCGCTCGCCGCGCTCTCCCGCGCCGACGGCGCGTTGCTTGCGCTGCGCCGGCTCCAGGCTGGGCTGGATGCCACCGCCGCGGCCTTCGGCCCCATCGCCGGCATCAGCGTGATGGCGGCCGCCTGGTACGCGGGAAGGCACGGATCCGACCTTCTCCTGCCCATGCTGCTCGCCTTCTCGTGGCTGGCGCTGGGCGAAGCGCTGAACGGCGCCTCGCGTATGCTGGTTGCCGTGTTGCGCCGCAACGCTGCGCAGACCGGGATCGGCCAGTGGACGCAGGCTGCTTCGGCCAGGCGGCAAACGCCTTCGACAGGCGCGCCCGAAACGCGCCTGCTGCGCCACGTTGGGCTGCARCGCCGCGCYCCTGACGGCCGSGCCATCGGCGCRCCGKTGRCGCTTGCCTTCGAACGAGGCCGGCCGACGGTGCTCGTCGGGGCCAGCGGCTCRGGCAAGACCAGCCTGCTCAAGCAGATCGCCGGCTGGATCGGCGACGACGCCTTTGCCTCGGGCGACCGCATCCTGTCGGCCGGSGAGCGGCGGGCGCTTTCCACGCTCGTCYTGCACGACGCCGTCATCCTCGAAGACACCGTGCGCGCCAATCTCTTTGCCGGCGACGCCCCGGACGCCGCGCTGTGGCACGCGCTGGAAGCTGTCGAGATGGACGGCCGCATCCGTGAGGCAGGCGGCCTCGATGCCTGGATCAGGCAGGACAGGTTTTCGCTGGGCGAAGCGCAGCGCATCAACCTCGCGCGCGCCTGGCTGTCCCCCATGCCGATCCTGCTGCTCGACGAGCCAACCGAGCATCTCGACGACGGACAGGGCGAGCGCATCCTGGAGCGACTGGTGGCACACTTGGACGACCGGACCGTCGTCATCTCGACCCACCGCGCATCGTCGCTTCGCGACGCCCACGCGATCGAGCTGCAACCGTAGTCAAGCGGCCGAGCTGTCCTGCTCCGCGGCATCCGGGTCGCCGGGCGCCGTTGCCCAGGCCAGCTCGACCAGCGTCACGGTGCGCCGGCCCGCGCCGTCGATCTGGCAGACGATCAGGCCCTGCTCCTCGATGTAGTCGAGCAGCCGGCGCGCGCGGCGCAGCGAATGTGAGCCGTAGGCACGAGCGATGGCCGCGTCGCTCGGACAGGGCCAGCCTTCTTTCGCCGCGCGCGCGAGCATCATGAACACGCCCTGCATGTCCTCGGGCAGGAGCGAGGCGCGCACCGAGACGTCGCGCCAGGCATCGTCCTCGGCCATGTCTGAGCCGACGCCGGCGCGGGCGCGCGTCAGCATGCGGCGGAATTCGGAAAGGTCGGGCACGACCGAAGCAAGCCCCTCGATCCGGCAACGGACCACGAACTCCTGGTAGAGAACCCCGATGACGCGGAATCCCGCGTCGGGCTCGGCGAGGATGGCGCTGAGGATGCGGTCCATCCGCTCGCGCCGCTCGGCGAGATCCTGAGCGCTCGGCGCCGGCTCTGCCGGCTCGGGGCGGATCTCCAGAGGGGCCGCCTTCGCCGCCATCAGCTGGTCGAGCAGGTCTGGCGACGGCCGGCGCTGCGGCCGCACCGTCTCCGGCGGCGGCGCCGCCAGGATGATCGCGCGCGCGTCTTCCAGCGCCGCCTCCGGCAGCGGCATCAACCGTGGCGTGCCGTTGCGGGGGCTCGTTTCGGTCTGGCCGATGCGCACGCCCAGCGGACGGCGCGACAGCGCCGGACCGAGCGCCATGAAATGCCCGCGCTCCAGATCGCGAAACGCCTCCGCCTGCCGCCGTTCCATGCCGAGCAGGTCGGCCGCGCGCGCCATGTCGATGTCGAGGAAGGTGCGGCCCATCAGGAAGTTGGAGGCTTCCGCCGCGACGTTCTTGGCAAGCTTCGCCAGGCGCTGCGTGGCGATGATGCCGGCAAGACCGCGCTTGCGGCCGCGGCACATCAGATTGGTCATGGCGCCGAGGGAAAGCTTGCGCGCCTCGTCCGAAACCTCGCCGGCGGCGGCCGGCGCGAAGAGCTGCGCCTCGTCGACCACCACCAGCATCGGATACCAATGGTCGCGCGCGACGTCGAACAGCCCGCCGAGGAAGGCGGCGGCGCGCCGCATCTGGTTCTCGGCATCGAGCCCTTCGAGGTTGAGCA
>BFBZ01000337.1_pt1 | contig 50960 bp, 49 predicted proteins | sample 1888401 | NCBI WGS metagenome assembly BFBZ01 (sample SAMD00112614, study PRJDB3348) | symbiont metagenome | host: Chara braunii
TACGCATCGTGAGCTTCAGCGTAGGCAGGCGCAGCGGGTGGTTCGGATCCAGTCCGACATAGTACCTGGTGTCGAAATGGGGATGCTCCTTGGCCAGCTCGTCGCGCAGCGCGTTGAAGGCGTCTCGGAAGCGGGCGGGCTTTCCCCACGGCCGGCCGTGCCGATCATGGAAGAAGGTGCTGGCCGTCACTGAGGCTGCCTCACGCCGGCGCCGCGCCTCCGCCACCCTCTCCACCAGCGGCGGCACGAGCTTCCAGGGGATGACGAGCGGTTTGCCGGTCTTCTCCTGGGCGAACGCGAGCAGATCCGGATCGAACACCGAGGCCGGCCAATCGAGCCAGTCCTGCTTGCGGATCCCGAGCCACGACATCTTCACGACCGCGTCGCCGATCGACGGCTGCCCGCTGTCATCTGCGAGCTTCACAAAGAGATCGATGGCTTCGCGCGGCCACAGGATTATGGGCGACTTTGGAAGGCCAAGATCGAGCGAGGAGAAGGGGTTCTTCTCGTCCGGCACGATGCCGGAGTGGCCGACTTCGTTGTAGATCAGTCGCGTCTTGCCCATGAAGGCGCGACAGACACGGTAGCAGGCATGCGCTCCGCTCCAGCCGCCTTCTTGTCCGCGCGCCCGCAGCCACGACCGCGCCTCGCCAGGTGACAACAGCCACCAGGAGCGGTCTCCGAATTTCTCCTCGAGCAGTGCGAGGTAGAGGCTGTACTCCTTCTGCGTCTTCTCTCTCAGGGAAGACTTGAAGATCTCATGGCTCTTGAAGTCCCGGATCATCGCGCCGATCTGGCCAGGCCGATAGGAACGCAGCGGCGCCGCGGCGCGCGTGTTCTTCTTCGGCAGCGTGTCGACAACTCGGCCGAGCCTGTCGATGCAGCGGGGCCCAAATCCCGGCTCGCCTTTGCGCCAGCGCTCATAGACGTCCGTGCAGGCATCGCAGGCGTTGGCGGCCTCAAGGGGATCTTGGATCGCCTGGCCGTTCTTGTCGTGCAGGCGGATAGCCGCCCATCCGTGACCGCGGTCCTTCCAGTGCGGCATGAAGTAGAACCGGCGTGTGCCGTTGGCGTTCACGCGGAACACCAGCCACGGAACCTTGACCTTGCCCATGTCGCCCCCTCCGGGGAGAGGCTGCCCCGCCGGCCGTCGCCCGGTCAATGCGCGGAGCGTCATACTGGGGCGTACCCGGACGGGGCGTGCTGGCGCCGCCGTTTCTTCTGGCGCGGATTGGGCGGCGGTACCGCTGCGCGGTTCGTGCCGACCTGCCTCAACCAGTCGAGCACGGCCGTGCTGGACCATTTGCCGGGCTCGTAGGGGTGCGGAAAGCCCTTGTCGTAGAGGCGCTTTCGCACCCGGTCGCGCCTGAACTTGCCGGGCGGGTACTGAAGGAGCGCGTCGATATCGGCGGAGGTGAGCGGCCTTGGGGTATCGGGTTCCGCATAGGCCGGCGCGGGAAGGGCGGCCGCCGTCATGCGCCCCGTCCCGGCACGTAGAGCGCCCGCGGCTTTCCTTCGCCGTTCTTCACCCTGAGATACTTGTCGGTCTCGCAGAGGATGTTCGGCACGTCGGAGAAATCCATGGCGACGCCGGTCTCCCTCTCGGCGATCTTGTAGATGGCCAGCATTTCAGCCAGCGCCTGGCTCTGTGAGAGGGATGCCGTGGTCGACCTGCCATGCAGGCGGTTCAGCCCTCGGATGGTGCCAGGGCCAGCCGCGGCCCAATTCTGAGTGTCGGGCGCGTCCTGCAGGATCCACGTGAAGCGCATGTCGACGACAGCCTGATAGGCCATGAAGTTGCCCCAACCGTTCGACGCCGTGATCCACTCGTGGACCTTGCGCATCGAGACGTGCAGGCGAGGGAAGTGCTCGCGACGCCGCCAGAGCGCGCCGATGACCGTCTCCGCAATGTACGCCTGCTTGTCCGCGCCCTTGGTCGACGGCGCCGATATCATGTAGGCGCCGGTGTAGACCTTGTCGCCGCGATCCTTGCGGCGATTGAGAACCATGGTGATCTCGCGGGGGGCGAACCGGTCTCGATTCGGCTAAGCCCCGTTCTGGATGAGGTCGACCAGGGTGTCGGGCCAATTGATTTGTCGGCCGATGCACAACATCAGCCACAACAGCGGGTGGTCGCGGTAGGGCTCGCGAATGGCCCCGCTACACGAGCTGATCCATGGACCTCGATGAATTCCTCGCCGCCCATGCGCTGCTGCCGTGGGGATGGGGGACGGTCGACTGCTCGCTGGTGCTGGCCGATTGGGCCGTCGCGTGCGGACGCGCCGATCCTGCCGCGCACTTGCGAGGCAACTATTCGAGCGAGTTGGGCTGGAAGGCCATCGTGGTGGCCCGCGGCGGTCTCCTGCCGTTGGTCTCCGATATCTGTGACCGCGCCGGGATCCTGCAGACCGCGACGCCGGCGCGGGGTGTGGTCGGCGTCATTGGTGCCCTGCACAACGCCGACCGCCAATGGGGAGCAATCCACGACGGCACCCAGTGGCTGGTGCGCGGGGAGGGCGGCTTCGGTTCGCTGACGGCGCATGCGCTCGGGATGTGGGTGATCTGATGCCGCAGTTCCTGATCACCCTGGTCGTCATCGTCGTGCTCAACGTGGTCGTAATGCTGCTGACGCCGAAGCGATCGGCGCAGCCGCAGCAGGAGGTCCGGTCGCCGGCCACGCCGCAGCCTTCGGACGGCTCCTATGCGCTGAAACAGAACATGCCGTCGCTCACCGAGGTCATGGGGCGCGTTAAGAAGGCCGGTGACTACATCTTCCTCGAGGAGCTGAACGGCACCGCCTATCACAACATGGCGATGGCCGGCCATCGGGTTCATGCCTTCGTCAAACATTACCACCATGACGAGGAAGTCACCCTGTCGGGCACGAACGTCGTGGCGCCGGCGCACTTCGGCACGACGAACGTGTCCATCGCCTCCTGGAACGGCCTTGATGCCGAGACGGCGAACGCTGCGCTGGTCGCGACCTTCCCCTCGATCTGGACGGGCAATCATCGTGGAGACGGCATTGCCCGCGTCGAGATGGCGGTCGGGACGGTTCCCCAGGAGGACTATCTCAAGGTCTACCCGCAGCAGATGCTGCAGCACTCGGCGGTGATCGAGGGCGCGTACCTCTATGACAACCGCGAGCCCGGTCACGATCCCGACGATCACAACAGTTGGTCGTTCTCGACAAACCTGGCGCTGATGCGGGTGAGACACCTCACGCGGCCCTCCGGTGGCAAGCTTTCCTTCGCCGACCTCTATTGGCCGGAATGGAACACCGCCGCTGATGTTGCCGACGAGGCCGTGCTGAACCGTGATGGCGCGCCGGAGCCCCGCTATCACGGCGGCATCTGGTATCGCTACGAGAACGATCCCGTCGAGATCGGCCGCATCATCGATCTTGCCGCGGAGATGGTGGTTTACGAGCGTCCCGATGGGCTGATCGGCGTCCATGCCGGCTGGATGGTTACACCTAACATTAGGATCACGGAAAAGGAGATCCTGGTCCTTCGCCACGATGCCAACGCCAGCGAGGCCTCGACGGTTCTGGCGGTGCGCGGCCGCTGGCCCGATCCCGCGGCGATCTACAACAAAGTCGACGCCGCGATCTATGGCGACCCCTACACCGGCGAAGACGATACCCAGCGCACCAAGACGGTCGACAATCAGGCGGTCCAGTACCACAACCACATGCAGCGCCTGCAGAAACTGGCCTTCATCCGGGCCAATGCGGCGAGGATCACGGTAAAGATCCCCTACGATGGCGACAGCCCGACGCGGAACGCTCGGTATCGGCTCTTCGTACGCCTTCACTACCCACAGCGCGGGCTGGACGAGGCCGTCGTCGAGATCATGGATCGCCCGAAGCTCAGCCTGCGGGAATTGACGATCGAGTTCGAAGGCATCCGTGGTGCCGGCGACGCTCTACAGCTTCGTCGCCTCGATCGGGGAGGGGGCGCCGGGCGGAGAGATCGAATCGGTCACGCCGGGTGTGATCCCGGTGCCGACAGGCTTCGCGGTGGCAATTGGTGCTGAGACCTTGGCCGGCGGGCAACCCGCGGCCATCGCGCTGGGCTCGTGGGATTTCTTGTCGACGGCCCTAACCTACGAGCTCGAATACCAGCTCGACGACCTCAGCGAGCCGCCGCGCTCGGCAATGTCGAAGCCTGGTGACGTCGAAGCGCCGACACAGCATCTGAAGGATGGTGCGGTCTATCGTTTCCGGCTGCGCACCTGGTCGAACGATGTGGCATCGGATTGGACGGCCTACGAGACGGCAACAGCCTCGGCCGACGCCAGCGCGCCGGGCCAGCCCTTCAATTTCAGTTCGTCGAAGGCCGGGTCGAACGTCACGCTGAGCTGGATCAATCCGAACTCGCCGAACCTCTACCGGACGGTCCTCTACCGGAATACCGTCAACAACTTCGGGACTGCGGTTCAGATCTACAGTGCCTACGGCGGTATCGCTGAGGGGCGTAACTTCACAGACTTCGCGCTGCCAAGCGGCATCAAGTACTGGTGGATCGAATCGTATAACGCCAGCGGCGTTCCTTCCGGTCCGGTTGGGCCGCAGACGCAGACCATCTAGGCCACAAGGCCGCTTCCACTAGCACTGAGGAAACGATCGATGACCGATGTGGGAACGCTCGGCAAGCTGGCTTGGCGCGACTGGGCTACCGATGGCGTGCCCAGTTCCGGATCATGGCGCTCCTTGAAGTCAGATATCCGTGCCTTCGCGGATGCCGTGGAGCTTCAGAAGCCTACGGTGTGCACTACCCTTGCGGCGCTGAAAGCCACCACCGTGAGGCCCGCAAAAATTCTGACCCTCTGCCGTGCTTCGGCAGGCGACTTCGGCGGTGGCTTGTGGGTGTTTCGCACCGGCAATCAAGCTGCGCGCGTCACGGCCGACCCCCTTGGGGGTGTGTGGGCTGCCCCGGACAGTGACCCCACAGGCGCGTCGAGTGCATGGGAACGCAAATGGGAAGGCGAAATCAGCCCTCATTGGTATGGAGCCAAAGGCGACGATCCAGGAGACGGCACTGGCACCGAGGATCAGCTGGCCGTTCAGGCTACCTATGCTTGGGCGGCGGCAATTGCCCGGATGGTGTCACCGTGAGCTTCCTGTCCCGCAAGTACTGCATCGGCGCGCAGGTCAATATTTCGTCGAACGGCGTTCTGACCTATGGCACCGGCGGCGTGCGAGGGACGCAACTCGTCAACACTGCAGCCCTGGGAGACTGTGTCCGGGCTACGAATGCGGACCGCACATGGTTCGACGGTATTTCCTTTACCTCGACGGTTACGAAAGCTGCCGGCACGGCCGCGGTGCGCTTCGCGAACTGCCATGATTGCGGGATCGGCTACAACTTCAGGATCTACTATCACCACTACGCGATTGCCGTTGAAGCGGATGGCAACCAGTACATCTGCAACATTTTGGGCGATGACATTGGCGAGCTGACTGGCGATGCCGTCGTGCTCGGCGAAAATGGTCGTCTGGTCCAGGGCGTGTTTTTGACGAACACGCAAATTCACTATTGCGACGGCTTCGGCATCGCGCAGTACAGCACGAGCGACGTTCAATCCCTCAATGTCAACATTGGTGGCTGCAAGAGTGCGTTTTTCACCTATCCTGACGGCCTCGTCAAAACGGGCAGCACCAATTCGAACGACATCATCGATGATCTGGACACTACGTTCGACCTGAACGTGGATATGGTCGTCGTCGGGAACGACGGCACGTTAGCGAACGTCGTCGAGATCGTCAGTTCCACGTCCGTGCGGGTGTCTCCCGAGCCGACGGCCACCGCGTCGGGCGTGAATTTCTATTTCTACAACGTGGTCGTGGCTGGTAGGCATGTGGGCTTGGTTCTGGACACGAGCGACGAAGACGGAGGGAAGTTCTTCACGAACGGCGGCATGTTGGTCGACCAGAAGCTCTACAACCCGCGTGCTTGTGCCAACGGCCATTCAGATCGTGGCAATCCAAACTTCGCCGGGATCAAGAGCAAGAACGGTGGCCCCAACAATGCTACCAAGGCACGCAGCCTCATCCAGGATATCCAGCTCGACACTCCGACGTGCCAGAACAATCCGGGGTCCGGAATTTCGGTGGAAGAGGTTTCTCCGGGAACAGTCAAGCACTGGGGCGTCAACAATCCCTCCATTGGACAGAACTCCGCAGCTGGTAGCGCGCTGAAGTCTGGAATCGATGTTGGCGCTGGGGTTTCGCACTGGAATGTGCGCGGCGGCCATAGTGGCGATGCGCGAATTGTCATCGGTGTACTCAACCTGCAGGCTTGCGGCATCAAGGTGGCGTCCGGCTCCTCAGACTACTACAACATCACCGAAATGGACGTGACCGGTAACGTCAGCGGTGGGGTTGCTGACGATGGCACCGGCACGCACCAGAACCCTTTCGGCAATCTCGGCGAAAACGAGAACTATTTCTCGCGGGGCGTGACGCTCCTGAAGGACACCGACAGTCTTCTGAAGATCTGTCGCTACAACGCCAGCTTCCCGTATTCGGTTATCCACATCGACAACTCGGACGCGTTCGTCTTGCAGGAGGGTGGCGGCGTTGAATTCGCACAGATCTCCAAGAACGGCGTCGTTACGCTAAAGGCGGGCGGTTCTGTGAAGATCGGCAGCACGCAGATTGCGGGGGTTCGTGCAACGGGCTGGGGCGCCCCGACCAGGACGGCGACCAAGACGACTTTCGACACGGCAACCGTAACGACCACTCAGTTGGCCGAGCGCGTAAAGGCCCTAATCGACAACCTGGCCACACACGGATTGATCGGCATATAGCGACTAGTTCAAGGTTGGGTCCGGTCTTTGCTCAATCTTTGCGCGAAGCCACTCGAGTACGGCTTGGCGCAACTCAATCGGATCGACGGGACGACCGTCGTTGTCGACGCGCCAGCATCGAAGCTCGATCCCGCCATCTAGTCGAACCGCGATGGACGCGACTTCGCCAGCCATGGGTTCGACGGAAAGTGCCATGGAGTACTCCCTTGATTGAGGACCAAAAGCTGGCGCGAGCCAAATGTACTGGTTCAGCCACTTTACGATGATTTGAGCGACTGGTGAGTAACTACCGATAGCGGGGCAGAAGCAACTCGATGCACGCTATATGGTGAAAGCCGCGGCAGGCGCCCGCTCTGGGGCCGCCCAAGGCTCTTCAATAGTCGCCTAGTCAAGGCGCTACCGATCTGGCAGGTTGCCGGCCCTGAGGAAGGATGGAGGCGCAATTGTTTCAAACCGAGGTTGGTGTTGCCATTGAAGGCCAAGAAGCCTTCCGCGCCGATAATGGCAAGCTCGGTTGGCTCATCTATGGGCCTTACGCCAAGCTGGAGGCCGGCCGGTACGCCGTGAGCTTTCATGTCACCCCCGACCGAACGGCGGGCGGCACATTTCCGTCGACTTGCGGCCGCGTCGATGTGGCGGCGAAGATGGGCGAGGTCATCGCGCAAGCCACCCTCTACGATACCAGGCTATTGAACTCGCCGGTTATCACGCTGCCCTTTGAGCTGAAGGAGCCTGAGGAGGGGGTCGAGTTTCGAGTACTGACTACGGGTCGTATACCGTTGATTGCTCAGTACCCAACGTTCCGAAAGATCGAAGCTGGAGCGAGCTGGCATCAACCGGCTTTCCCGGCGGAACGTGAGCCACAGAGTGGCCTTGTCCGCGACAACTTTGTGCATTTCCAATCGCTTTACGAAAGTGGAGCCGATCTCAGCGAGGATACCGGAGAGCCCACCCTTTCGTTCGGCCCGATCCACTTTGCCATCGCAAATATGGATGACATTCAGGTCGTCAACGAGGTCCTTTTCGCCAACGAATACAATTTTAACTGCGAAGGCAATTCGATCTTTATCGATATCGGCATGAATGCAGCCCTTACTAGCATCCAAGCCGCTTACAAACCGGACGTGACGGCCGTGTATGCGTTTGAGCCATTCGAGGTCCCGTACCTGAGAGCCAGGCAGAACATTGCCCGCAATCCGATTGTTGCCGACAAGATCAGAACGGCCAAATTTGGGTTGTCAGACGAAAATAGAACGATGCAGGTGAATGTCTCCAGTGAGACGACCATTGGCACTTCTGTTCGGGGCAAGGACACAGGCACGCCCGTCACAATTGAAATTCGGGACGCAGCCGAAGTTCTGCGAGACATCATCTTGCAGGCAAAGAAGCGCTCTGAAAATGTTGTGATGAAGGTCGATTGCGAGGGATCAGAGTTCCCGATCATGAAGCGGTTGGATCAAGCCGACTTACTGCGCCACATCGACATCTTCATGATCGAGTGGCACAAGTGGTGGTCTCCCGACATGGACCAGCACACGCTCATGGCTCCATTGCTGCGCAATGGCTTCAAGGTCTTCGATCGCACAACACCGTCCAATATCTATGCTGGCATGCTGTACGCCGTTCGATCCTAATCGGAGAGCGGAGTCTTCGGATTGCTGACATGCTACCTATGGCCGACAGAACGGCTTGGGTAGGGGGCTTTCCGATTCCGGAAGTGTAGCAAGGGTGGCTGCCCACCACCCAAAGCAGCGTGCATGTAAATGTGCCGCCGTCACTCCGTTCGAGTTTAGCTTGAGTCGGCGGAGGGATCCGGGAAATCGCTTCGCTGAAATCGATATCTAGGCTCGCACTCTCGCTAAGCTGATCGTCGTTTCTCATTTCATTGGCTCATAGATCGGTCCGCTACAGACAGCATTGCCACAGGCTTCTACTGAGCCGGTAACTATCTGCCATCTGCGCTCTGTCTATGCCACTGGTGATGCGTTTTGCACAACACCTAAGCATCACCGTTCTCGCCACGACCGCCAGCCGTGTTTCACCGGGCTCAATCCGACATCGTGGTGAACTACGCGTGGCCGCTACGACCTTCCAAAAACACCCAAGTGCGGCAGTACGTTGGCGGAAAGCGATCAGGCGCGCCGAGCGGCCCATGGTGAGGCCGACGAACTCCAGGGTGGGGAGAAGCGTAGATGTCACTGGATCCGGAATCGCTGCTCGGGATCAAGTCGGCCGTGCTGAAGGCGGCCGTCGCCGGCACGATGCTGGGCGTGCTGTGGCGCAAGGAGTTCACGCTGGCCGAGGCGCTGTCGTCGGCAGCAGCCGGGCTTGGATCTGCGATGTGGATCGCCCCCGCGCTGCTCGCCCATGTGCCGTCTCTGCACGAGGACATCCGCGCCGGCATCATCTTCTGCTTCGGGATGGCCGGCATCCACGTCTTCGCACTGGTGTCCGACCATGGGCCTTCCTTGCTGCGCCGGCTGGTGCGGTCCCGCTTGCTGGTCGACTCTGACGATCCCGCTTCCAGTAAGCCGAAAGGAGGTGCGCAGTGAACATCACCATCCTGATGGCCTGCGTTGGCATGGTGGCTGGCGCAACAGCTTTCCTCCTGGGATTCGCGCAGCTGACCTGTGAGCACTCGCGCTCCAGCTGGACGCCGCGGGGCTCCACGGCACTTCTCGCAATCGCCTCGGGCTGGGCGGCAATCGATAGCTGGGAAGCCTGGTCTGGTGTCGGTCCTCCCGTCGACGAGAAGGTCGTCGCCTTCGTCACGGTCCTGGCGGCGTCGTGGGCGCATCGCCGGGCCTATGGGCTGACGACAGAGAACGACCGCGGCCCTCGGCGGGCCTGATCTTTCAACACCGCGCAAACCATCGGTAACGCGACCGCACGAGCGGCCGCGCGCCGCGCTGCGCCTATGGGAGTACTTCGATGGACCTGATCTCGGAGACGCAGCTTCGCGCTATGATGCCACTCGCCGGCAGCCGGCTCGACGCTCACTGGCCTTTCATCAACCCGGCGCTGACGAAGGCGGCGATCGACACACCGTCGCGCATTGCGGCCTTCCTGGCGCAGCTCGCCCACGAGAGCGGCGAGTATCGCTACATGGAGGAGATCGCCGACGGCTCTTCCTATGAAGGCCGCACCGACCTCGGCGACGCCCATCCCGGAGACGGCCCCTGGTTCAAGGGCCACGGGCCGATCCAGATCACCGGCCGGACCAACCATGCCGCCTGCGGCCAAGCGCTGGGGCTCGACCTGCTGGCCAACCCGACGTTGATCACGGCGCCGCGCTATGGCACCGCCTCGGCATGCTGGTTCTGGAACAGCCGGCATCTCTCGTTGCTTGCCGGCCGAGATTGGTTCCTGACGATCACCAGGGCCGTCAACGGCGGCCTAAATGGACTGGCGGATCGCCTGCGCTGCTGGAACCGCAATCGCACGGTTCTCGGCCTGGCGCCCGTCGACACCGCCGGCGAGGCGGATACCGTCAAGGCGTTCCAGCGGAGCCACGGCCTGGCGGCGGATGGTGTCGTCGGTCCTAACACGCTGCGCGCGCTGGGAGGCGGGCGGTGAGGGCGCTCTTGGGTGCCGTGAAGCCGTACCTGCTCGGCGCTCTGGCGCTCGCCGGCGTCGTGATCTGGGGTCTGTGGGGCCGCCTCGAGGCAGCTGAGACCAAGCTGTTGGCCGCGAACGCCGTCATCGAACAGCCAAAGCGGGACGCCAAGGAGAACGCCAGGGCCGTCGCCCAGCTCGCTCAGAAGCTGGCCGACGCTGAAACCAAAGTCATCACCGTGACGGAGAAGATCTATGCCGCGCCGGTCACTCGCGAGTGCGTTGACAGTCCTTCTATGCGGGCTGCTACTGACGGCGTGCGCGCCCTCATTTCTGGCGGTCAAGCAGGAGATAGCGCCAAGCTTGCTGCTCCCATATGCTGATTCCGTTCTCGCGCCGGAGAACCCCAGCGACAACGAACTCGCGGCCGAGCGCATCCGCGGCGCTAAGGCCTACGTCGACTGCCGCGACAAGCATGCGGCCCTGAGCAAGCGGGTCAGCGACGAACCCTAGAACCAAGGAGCCCAACCATGATGGCGCTGCTCATAGGTGCCACGACAGGTATCATTGCAATGTCACCGCTGCCGATGGCCCGCTGACTATTGCAGCCTGACGTGACTGCGCACGCGATAGATGGCGCCCAAGCCAATGAACGAAAGGCTAAATGCCCAGGCGGCATAGTACCAGTAATCATAGTGCGTAACAAACATCGGTCCGAAGTAGCCAGAACGGAATACTTCGTAAACATGTACAAGGGGGTGCCACATAATGGCCTGCTGAGCCCAATACGGCAGCCAATCTACCATGAAGAAGGCGCCAGAAATTGGGATATTCAGGTACTGCAATGGCTGAATGAAGTGGTCCGCGACATCGTACTTCTCGGTGAGGGCCGCCAAGATCGCGCCAAAGGCAGCCCCAATCCATATCATCATCAGCCAGCCCAGGATCAGCAGCCCCCAGTCGTGAGTGCCCTTGATCATTCCGAGGAGGAAAAGGGTGGTGTAGATGACGACGAATGCCGCTGTGGTGCCGATAGTTTCAAGAAGCTGTCTGCTGAAGAACAAGTCGAAAAGTGTAATGCGGCGATGATATAGGAGCGACGAACTGTTGCGGAACATGCTGATCACGGGGCCGGTGAGATGGCGCCACAGCGTCAACGGCATGTAGCCAGTTAGCACCATCTCGACGGCCGTAGCACCCGACTTCTCGTGCCCGCCCATGACAGTCCAAATAACCATGACGCCGAGGGTCAACAGCATCGGCTCCAAGATGGTCCAGCCGAAGCCAATATTCCCGCGGCCATAACGCATCACCAGATCGCGCACCATAAGTGCATGGATTGTTCTAAACTGGATGCGCCAGCCCGTTCGGAATTCTTTCATCCCTTCATTCATCTGTCAGCCTGCCTGCGCAAACAGAAATACACAGAAGCAAAAACAGCCAGTCCGATGCCGAACAACAAATAGCTCTCGTAGAGCAGGGCCGCGCCGAAGAAGATGCTTCCCAGTGTCGCTATGGTCCAGCCGAGGTAATCGCGGAAAGGCATTGCAAGAGCATAGTTTAAGGTCGCGTTCCAGGCGACACCCTGCTTCCGGCCCCTCCGAGACAGTCCATATCCTAGCCGATCATGCCCGCTTCTCCGCCCGTCCCGGCTTCGGCTGGGACGGGCGCTTTTTGCATTAGAGCCCTCCGGCCGTACTGTGGACATGCGACGCTGGCAGGAGGGCGATGACGTGACTAGGAAGTTTGGCTTCGCGGCGAGAATGCTAACATCGGTCGCCTTGCTGGCGATCGGGGCGCTGATACCCATCGGGGCGGGTTGGATTGACTATCCCTTGCCATCCCAGTCGCCGCGGGCAGGGTTCAAGTCGGAACTGCCAGGTGCCATCGCAAGGAGCCTCGACGCCAAACTAGCCGACGTCGTCACCGTGGCCGACTTCGGGGCGGCGCCGGCAGCCAATGACAATACCGCCGCGATCAACAGGGCGGCTCAGGCCCTCTCGTCTGACGGCACGGCCGGTGGGTGCCTGCGCTTCAGCGCGGGGACCTTCAAGATCGCCGGCACAATCTCTTTGCCTAGCGGCGTCGGAATTTGCGGCGATCTGAGATCCAAGACCGACAACGGTGCGATCGGGACGCTTCTACTGGGGACAGGGGCCAGCGGCCAAGTATTGCTTCAGATCGGAACGGGCTCTGACAACCCAAATTTCAATTACGTGCAGGACATCGCGATCGGCTTTTCGCGGCCGCAGACCGCTGGGGCGGCGATCGTGGTTCGCAACGCCCACACCGTGTCCCTTCAGCGAATCTTCATAGGCATAAACAACTACTTGGGCCTCCGCCTCGAGGGTGGAAACGGACAATACAACTACCTGTTGGAGGACATTGAAATCGGTGCCGGCTGGCGAGGGATCTGGGCCGGACCTGCGATGTCAGGCAAGCCAGCGCTGGTGCAGAACATCACGATGAAGAACGTGAAGATTGCCGCTCAGCGTGACGCTTGCATCTACCTGCAGCACGTCAGCGGACTGGAGACAGGCGTCGGCGTCGAGTGTCTGAATTCTGAACGTGGCTTGGTTGTCCAGCCAGGCGTTGGAGAGATCGTAAAGAGTGTCATTTCGTCAAGCCTGGTGCTAGACGCCAACAAGCAGGAGAACCTTCTCATTGCGCCTACGGGAGCCGGCTGCGACCCCTATGTCTCGGGGAAAGCACCACCGTGCGGCCTCGTCGGCCAGGTCCAACTAGTCAATCTCTGGGCTGCCAGCTCGGAGCGCGGGCCGGGAATACGGATCGATACAACGGGTGGCGGCGTTGTCGATGGCCTGAACCTGGTTGGCGTCACTTCGGGAAACAACTTTGCGAGCGGCATCGAGACGAAGGGCCCCAACCTCAGTAATCTCTTCATCACCGCCCCCTTGATTGGCTACAACAATGTGGGCGGTGGTGCCAGCAGCGGCATCAATTTCGGCGAGGGCAGCAAGTACTTCTCGGTTGTTGGCGGGTGCGTAGGCGCGTGCGGAAAGTTCTATCCGGGCCTCGTGAACAAGCAGAAGTACGGAGTATCTGTGGGGAGAGGCAGCAGCCACTACTCGATCATGGGCGTGGTCGCTTCCGGCAACGCCAAGGGCGGTCTCGAGGGAGCACAGGACGGCGCCGGTAGCGCGGTATCGGGCATCGTGGGCGACTGAATTCAGAAGGCACGCTCAAACGGCAACGACACGCTTGTGAGATCGTTGGCGCTTGATGACCAACGCCGAACGGTTGATCCGCGCCCTTTACAAGCTGGCCGAGGGACAGCCCGGCCACTGGCGCATGATCACCAGCCTGGGCAGCGCCGGAACCGTCGGCGCCATCGACACGGCCATGCGGGCGGGTTGGGTCGAAATCGAGGGCGGCCACTCGATCCGGTTGACCGATGCCGGGCGACGGAAGGTGAAAGGTGGGCAGTAACGAGGTCGGCCGCGTTCGCTGTGGCTGGAAGCCGCCCGGTAAGTAGTCAGGCCATCGCGTTTGCTGGGATTTCCGGCGCGCGATATTCCCGATCGTGGTTGCGCACGAATTCAACCAGCAGGCGAGCTTTCTCCGGATCCTTCGCCAGGGTGTCCAAAATGGACTGGGCCTCACCGATGTTGAATGTCTGATAGTCGGCGAACTTCGGCTGCGAAAAGTAGGTCGAATCGCCAAGATGGAATGTCAGATGGGCGTATCCGAGCATCAGCCAGCGCTTGGCGTGCGCTACGAGATTGAACATCAGACTTCGCATGGGGTGGCCACCACCGCATGCAGCTCGGCTCTTCACGAAGTAGGGGTACATCCGAGCTGGGAAGATGAAGCAGTCGAAGCCGGGATGGTATTCGCCATGCTCTGCCAGCATCAGGTGGGAGAGGGGCGAGGCTAGGTCGCCGAAGATCGTTCTCCGGTTGATCGTCACGACGTCGTAGCCGAGGCCCAGAAACTCCTTGGCGGCACGGTAAAAGCTCGGTTGGAAGTGAATATCGGAGTTCGTCATGATGAAGAACTCCTCGCCGTCGCCGGGCGTCTCCTGCATTTCCGCCGCTCGGTCCATGATATCGAACAGAAGTGGCAGGGGACGGTAGTGCTGGAACGATGCCACGTCGGGGGCGACTCGGTCCAAGTGAGGTGTCTGCAGAAACCCCGGCGGTACCATCTTGGCATCATCCGCGAAGGTGACAGCGATCTGGCTGACGGGAATTTCCGGCGCGGCGTTGGCGGCAAGTTGCATGGTTTCGAAGGTTAGCCGCTGAACGTCTGTATTTTCTCGGACCGCGACGTCTCGATAGAAGTGCACGAAATGGCGGAATTTGACCCGGCTAGAGCCATCATCAAACCGCGGAAGCGTGAGCAGCGACTCGGTTTCGTTCTGCTTGAAGACGTTGGGCGTGATCCAGGGCATGGGACTCTACAACGGTGTGATCGGCGGCGGCTTTGGTTGTAGTCACAGGCCGCACTTAGGGCCAGCAACAACATCCCGGGACTGTAGTACCGCACCAAGTGCGAGCGCTACGAGCTCCTCCGGTTTATCGGTCACCTGGCTAGGGTACGCGCCGAATACGTTGTCCTGAATGGTTTGCCACAGTGGCCTGTGGGCCTAGAGGATGCTGGGTGAGTTCGGTGGTGATATCGAAGCTCGCGGACGCCAACGTGTTGGCTGTCGATTCGTCGACGGAGAAGAAATAGTTCTGCGATAGCGAGGTGGCGTACACGTACCCGCAGCTTGCCATAAAGGCCTTCAGTTCATCGCGCGCCGGATCTGTGTTGGCCTCGGCGCAGATGACCCGGGCAGGTATTGACAGTCCACGCATGACATCGATTTCGGTGCCCTCGACGTCGATCGACAGCCAATCGATCTCCGAAAGCCCAGCGTGATGTTCGGCTATAATGTCGTCCAGGGTCCTGGCAGTGACCTCGATTTCGGAGAATCCGGGGAAGGTCATGCTACGGAGGCCATACCGCTCGGGCAAACCTGGGGTTTCATGGGCATTTATGCCGGAGAGCACTCCCAAGGGCTCGCTAAGAAAACGTACCGTGGGCCCGTGGCCAGGTCCGACACAGGCTGCACGTATGCATGTTGAGCCAGGCCGATTTGCCCGACAGATTCCCGCATAGTCGGGGTGCGGTTCAACGCATATGCCGATCCAGCCAGCTTCTTCAAAGGAAAGGCTGTTACTGCCGTGCCGGCCGTCGAATGCCCCGACCTCGACAAAGAAACCGGTGGGGCGGTCCTGAAATACAGACCAGGCCAAGGCATCCTCGCCCGTCTGAGAATAGTACCTACGCATCATCGCTCGAATATACTCCGACCATGTCCGGCCTCCCAACCCGCAAAGGCGGGCTCTCCTTGGAGAGCGCGCGTCGCGCCGATATCACAATTAGTTAACGGCCGACCTGGCGTCCGCGAGCGGTAATGTCGGCGACGTGCTGGACATTCCGCCTCAAACGGGCGTCCGGTCGCTTATCATCCCGATTCGCGACCCCCTGCCTGTCTCATTTGGCCTTGGGATAGGCAGGGAGCAACGGGATCCCAATTCCGGCATCCGTGGAAATCTTGATCGGGGCTATGGTCCATTTCCCGTAGCGCGTAGGTCGCGCATTGCGATGGGTCATCCGATAGATGTCTTTCAGACTCACCGCAGCACATCCTGGCAGAACTTCAGGACCAGGCGCGCGACACGCACCGATGGCGAGAGGGCGTAGTCGCTGAAGACGTTCGAACCGCCATACTCGTCGCGGACTCCCTGGAGGATCAAGGTCGGCACGGTCAAATCGGCCAAGTGTCGATAGCGTTCTGGCTCCGGTCCGGTCGATGGATTTCGAAACGGATAGCCGAGGCAAATGACGGCGGCGACTGGATGGCGACTGGCATGCCACGTCGCGAGACGGGCGCCGGAGGATCGGCCCATCAGAACGATGTTGCGGTCCGCGCCTTGGCTCGTGAGGTAACTTTCGAGGTGTGCCGATCGACTCGGAAAGTCGTTGAGCTGGAACGTCATCGGTGTTGGATCGTGAATGTCCTTTTGACCGGTCCATCGTGCAAAGGACGGCGATAGGCGCCTCTGCAGCTCGCGATCGACGTGGTTGTTAGTCGGATAGCCATCGCCTGACAGGAAGTAGACTGGACCAAACATATCCAACGCTGCGTAGGGTGGCCGGCATTCTGGCACGCCATCCGCACCAGCAGAACGCGCGGCGGTCGAAGGACGGAACGGTCATAGCCTGACTCACTATGGCCGCCTTCGTGACCTAGTGCGCGCCTGCAGACAGCGACCCTGAGCCCGTTGATATGATGGCGACATAGACACTGATGGAACTCGGTGCTCTCCTTGTGAAGCTACGGGGAGGTACGAATGGTGGTTAAGTATTCGGTCCATCTTTAGTTTGCGGATGTCAGCAAGCGACCTGAGTATCCGGGGGCCATCAGCTTTGCAACACCGCAACCCCGCTTGATTCCAGATGTCAGTGACTACGTTCAAGTAGAAGCTTCGATGAACGGCAGTGGCTCGGATGACGGAAAGGTCTGCTCAAGACTCTTCCGCTACATCAAGACCTCGGAGAACGAGACATATTGCCATGTGAATGTCGTTGTTGAGCGCGACCCGGACCCACCTTGGGACTTGTTGATTCGGGAATAGCGTCGCCGGCAGTGAAACGCCCGCTCCGGTTCACGCCGGGGCGGGCCTTTTCTTTCGTAGGCTAATCAATAACGTCTCGACTATCGATTGCGCTTAGTGGGGCACAGCGCCCCGGAAATGCCGGAAACCTTAGCTAGAAAAGTGCGGGTCACTGAGGATCCTGCGACGGTCGCGCAGGCTGAATCGGCTCAAGTTTCTGAAGGTCTCGCACCGAGGGACTTTTCTGTTCGAAGAAGTAAGTGACAGGTTTGACGCCAACTTCGATGAAAATTGCGTCCCGAGGAACATCGGTCGGCCAATATCGTTCGGCATGGCGTGGGTGAATCTCCCGGGTGTGGGCTTCGATTTTCTGTTTCTTGAGCTCGGCGGCAATTGCACTAGCAGCGATCCTTTGCTGCTCACCTATCAACCGGCGAAAACTTTGGGGCGGCGGCGCTGGCTCTCCTCTTCCCCAAATGTATAGGACGGTCACTCCATCAGCGATGCGGTTGATATCTCTGGAGAGCAAACCTGCTACCAAAAGCCAGTTGGCCACGTTACCGATGGCTGTGGCCGATTCGAGGGACATTTCGGAGAAAGGCCACATCCGCATTCCATGGTCCACTATCAGCTTGAGGAGCCGTCATGGCGCTAGAAATCGCAGGTGCCTAGTTCGCGGTAAAGTGGTGCCACTCCGTCGGAAAACCAATAGCGAGACGGCGCTGAGCTGGTCACCCTGAAATGGCGGCGCGCTTGCACCGGAGGCCGCAGGGGCAGACGGCGAGGAGCGGGCGGCGGCTGTATCCGCAGGCGGCTTCACCGGGGGCGTTCTTGGGGGGCTCAAGCATGCCGCGAAGGTAAGTCGAGGTCGGGATTTCGACCTCGGCCGAGATTGCCGACCGTTCATCCCGATTCGACTGACCGTCCGCCGCTTGCAGTGCTGGCTGCGCTATCCCTTGGCTTGCGATGCCTGCGGCGTTTTGAGATAGAGCGCGCGCTGAGGAGATAATGGGAACCGAGTCCCTGGCAAGCGCGGAGGTGCCATGCGCAGCTGCTCTAAAAGCCAGCAATCACCGGCATGCGCAAGTAGCTAAGGGGATTGGAGCAACCGCCTTCTAACAGTTTGACTGTTGGCTAAATCAATGACGTTACACAATTATACGATGTAAGGAAGCTCTTGGAACTGCCGAGTTTGCCGGTCGAGTCCCTGGCAAGGTCTGGCGCCGAAACGGTAGGTAGGGAATGGACATCTCGCTCTGGGGTCTTGGCCTTGCCGTGGTAGGCCTCGGCGTCAGGTGGTTTTTTCCGACGGTCCCGAAGGTCATCGCAGGGGCAGTGATCCTGGGCGGAGTGGGGCTTATGGCAACTGAGTTGGTTTTCCCGGCCGAACCACCGCTGATTTACTCGGTCTTCGGGGCTGTCGGCATCCTCTGTGTCGCAGGGGCCGTGCATTTATATAGACAGTCCTCAGGCAGGGGGCAGGCGAATGCCATTCCAACTGAAGACAAGAGCAAAGAGACCAAAGCGATGGAGGCTGTGCAGATGTCAGATAAGCCGAACCAGTATGCCCCGGGTGGGATAATCAACAATCAGACCGGCGGAGTTTCCAACAACACGGTCAACAACATTGGCGTTGGGCCTGCGCCACGGACCCTGATCGAGCCCATCCGACTTGAGCTGCTGGAGAAAGTACCCAAGGATAAGAAGGTGTCGGTAATGTGGGTGGCTGGCGATGGCGAGGCACAGCAATTTGCAATGGAGGTCCGCACCTTCCTCGAGAAAAATGGGTTCGATGTCGCTCCGCCTGCTGGTTTCATGATGGCTGGCGATACGCCGCCGATGCAGTTGAATACTCAGACGGACCCGACCGTGCTTTTGATTGGGAAAAACAGATAATCTGGAGAGACGCTTTCTCTCGACTGTTCCTACTTTACCACCTTGATCTTCGCCCGCCGCTTGGTGGCTGTGGCGGTGGCCTCGGCGAGCTCGCCGCCGTCGACGCCGATTTACTTCTGGGTGGTCGCCATGCTGGCGTGGCGGGCGGGCAAGGTGGCTGATCTGCAAGCGGCCCATTGGGAGGATCTGCTTGGCCGCCTGGGCAAGGCACTGGGACTGGCCGACGACTGGTCAGTGACCTCTATCAAGGAGGAGGACGGGGCTTGCCCATGACCACCTGGCGTTTGAAGCCAGGGAGGACGCCGACCGGTTTGCTGGCGCCGTCCAGGGCAGGGCGATCGGCCGCTAGCCCGGTTGGGCCAGTCAGCGGGAGTTTCTGCTCAACCCGGCCGCCGAACAGGCCATTGCGGCGGCCATGGCCGGCGATGGCGAGATCGACCAGCGCTAGGGACCGGAGATCTGATACTCCACCCAATTTCAAATTCCTTGCAGCGAAATTGTTGGTGTAATGTCGGCTCGACCTATGATTGTTGTATTCACGATGCGCCCGGGCGGATAACCGCGGTGGGATGCGCGCCCTTGTGGAGGCCCGGAAAATCTAGCTTTCTACCTGTGTCCCACATCTGGCTAACTACCTAGTGTAGCAACAGCCGGGCTGACCGACCGGGGGCACCATCGTGAGATCCACAGCCGCCTCGATTTCTGCAGCTTCGTCTGTTTCTCACAGGTGAGAACAGAACGGGCCTTTTGTTGCATATCTCAGTTGCGCGTCTCCGGGCATGCAACAAATTCTGATCGGCTGCCTTGGAGGGCGTCGAGAAGGGCGTCGAGGCGGCCCTCGCCGCGCCACGGATGAGGCGCGTCGTGTTCAGCGCGGCGCGACCGGTCCTGTACCATTGGTGCAGCGATACTGAGATGCGTTGCCGCCTTCTCGCGAATCCACGTCTTGGCTTCCTTGGTGCTGATGGAATTCCAGTGCCTGCTCCCAAACCTTTCAACCAACGCTTCCAGGCACAAGCGATAGTCATTGCGCGTCGCAGGCTTTAGCTCGTCGATAAGATGCGGGCCAAAGTCGAGGCGGCCTTGCTTCCATGCAAGATAGATGCGGGCAATCTCTTTGCAGGCAACGATGGCCTGTTCCTCGGTGGTGATGGGCAGTTCTTGTTTGCCGTGAAGACGGATCGTCCTCCAGCCTTCCTAAATACCGAACCTGGAAGGCTGAAAGTCGTAACGATACGCACCCTCTCGGTTCTGTCGCTGTGTCAGCCAGAGGCCTGAACGGCCAAGCATGCCAGCTCCTTTGGAGATGAACACAGAGATTGAAGAGATGCTCGTGAGCTGTTCTCGACTCGAGGTCGGCTTCGATGCCGCCGTGTGATTTGGCGTTGGCCGTTAGAAGTGCCTCGATGAGATCCAGGCAGGGGGTCAGTGTCTGGAATGCTTCGAACACTTGATAAGCCATAGGGCGATCGGGTATTGCCAACGCCTCAACTACACGCGGCTGTCCGGGAAGAAGTAGGCCCATTGCGATTACATAGAGCTCCAGAAGCCGCATCTCCAAAATTGAAGCCCGGGCCTGCATTCGAGTACGACGGGAACGAACTCCTTTCCGAGATCGAGCACGTACGCAGCCCCCAGCATAGAGGCGTCCGTCAAAGAGCAACCTCTGACGGGGCGAACTCGCGCGTTCGGAGAACGCGCCCGCAAGTGAAGCGTGTTGCCATCCCTCTCACTGTCCGACCGTATCAGGTCACCGCGATACCTGGTCGTGGCCTCGGACTCACCGCTTGCTCTATCATCGGTCCGCGCACCAAGATCGATGACTGCTTCACTTGGGAGTTGCCCAAGCGGGACATCAAGCACGTCACCGAGACTGTCCTGAACGGCAACTACTTCGACCATCCTCTCTGCTCCCAGCGCGGTCTTGTCGCTATCGGTCATATCTCCCTGATCAATCACGATCCGGAGCCGAACTGTGAATGGCGGATGGTCCAAGTCCACGACCGCTGGATGGTCGAGGCATGGTCTATTCGCCGCCTCGCCAGCGGCGAGGAACTAACCTTCGACTACGGCTACGACCCAACCTCGAAAGGGTAAACATGGGTTGGCCTTGTCGCTACTTGGCTATGGGAAGACACTGGCTGGGCGCTGAAGGAGCTTGGCTGGGCTGACGCTTTGTGACGGGCCCTAGGATGCGCCCACGACTGCAGCAGCTCACGCCGCAGTCGCGAGCCGGCAGAAGCAAGAGGAGCGGATGGGCACATCGGCCCAGGCAGTCGCGATCTCAAGCCGCTGGCCGATAATCGCGGCTTCGGCGTGTTTGCCGAGCCGCACCAGGCATTCATGGAATCCGTGCAGGCTCCAGACATTCTCCGGGTGCTGGCAGGCGCGCGGCAGCTCGGGATCCAGACCAAGATCGGCGCGATAGACTGTCTCCGCCTCTTCGACACGGCCTTGCTCCAGGAGCAGCGCGCCCAGTGCATGGCGCGTTGGCTGCATCCAGCCCCACGGCTCGTCGTAGGGCAGGCTGTCGTCGAGCTGGACCGACCGCCGCAGGTGGCCGAAAGCCACGTCGAAATGCCCCTTGCGATAGGCGATCTCGCCCTTCAGCATTTCCGCCGCAACAGCAAGAATGTCGAGGCAAGTGTTGTTGAACAGGTAGCGGGTAGGCGGTACGCGTGCGGCCGCTGCCTCGAAGCGGCTGGCTTCCTCGTCCGCCGCCGCGACGTTGCCCTTCGTGGCATGGGCAATCGCCTTGGCATAGTGAATCATCGCGGTCGTGACGCAGAACAGGGCGGGATCTTCGGGGAGCGGCGTCGCTATGATTTCCGCCCAACGTCCGAAGCGGATCAGGACGTGCATCTTCATCGGCACGAACCCCTCCAGCCAGTCTGCCATAGGGGGCGACTCGAGACGCAAGAGCGAGTCCGGCAAGCTTGCGATCATCGCGTCGGCCGCTTCGAGGGCGGGCTGCTGCTGGCCAAGGAACATCGCGCCGTAAAGTTTGAAATGATAGTTGTGGCAGCGATAGAGCGAGTAAAAGTTGGCTGCGCCGTGTCGTGCCAGGTACTTGGCATCAGCATCGATCGCGCGGTCATTGCTTTCGACCACGTTGCTGTACCGGCCGCACAGCACATCGATGTGAGTTCCCATGTGCACGAGATGCCCGGCATCAGGCACGAGATTACGCAGCGCATCGGCCGCTCGGAGGGCCCGCTGCGGCATCGCCGACATCTCCATCAGATGGATGTAGAAATGCAGCAGGCCGGGATGACTCATGCCGCCCGGCCGGGCCAGGGCCGCTTCGAGTACATTCAGGGCCTCGAGCGTGCTGGCGCCGTCGGCCGGCTTGCCGCTACGCACATCCCAGAGCTGCCAGGGCGTCCGATTCATCAGGGCTTCCGCAAACAGCGCCGCAACGTCGGGATCGTGCTCATGCGCGCGCCACGCTTCGCTAAGACGATCGGCATAGCGATCGTTCCACGTAACCGTCGTCTCCGGGGTCACCTCGGCCGGATCCTTGGACGGATAGCGTTCGGCCAGCGTCCGGATCAGCGCCTGTTCGACCGGGCTCACGCGGTCGAGCAACGCAAGCGCGCGGTGCGTGGCATCGAAGGCAAGGCCAAGTGAGCGTTCGAGGTCGTCGGGATCGAACGCCTTCCATTGCTTGTTGTAGTTCGGGCCTGCCGAGTAGGCTATTCCCCACCAAGCCATGGCGCAGGCGGGATCATGATCCGCCGCTTTCTGGAAACAGCGGACAGCTTCCTCGTGGTTGAAGCCGTAGCTCCAGACCAGGCCCCGATCGAACCAGGTTTGCGCTTCAACGGACGCGGTGGTGACCGGCCTGCGATAGTGGCCAAGATCGAAATATGCTGTCACTTGGAATCTCCCCGCTCCATGTCACGCGTTTCGAACCGAGACTCGACTGTTCTTCGACGACGCACAGCGGCCACAGTAGCAAGCGCAAGTGCAGTTGTTCCAACGCGCACTTGGTGGATTTCCGGAGCTGGTGCGTTCAATCCGTCGGCACGGTAGCACGGCTGGTCAAACGCTGGATTTCGGTTGTCGACCGAAGACCCGGAGCGCCTGCCCGAAGGGCTGAGCGGGATGGGATTGCCCGAATAGCCGGGCCTTGCCATCGAGTGTTTCCCATCTGGAAAATCATGGGAGGGCAATGGTGTAGACCAGTTGCCCGCCTTATCGCTCGCGGTCGCAGGCGCGTCGCCTATCCGTCACTTGGCGACGAGCTCGACGCGGCGATTCTTGGCTCGTCCTGCTTCGGTATCATTGGTGGCAACAGGCATGGTCAAGCCGGCGCCCGATGCTGTCAGGCGGTCTGCCGCGATCGCGTAGCCCTGCGTCAACGCCGTCACGACGCTTTGTGCGCGTTTTGAAGACAAATCCAAATTGTATTCGGCGGTACCGCGATTGTCGGTGTGCCCGATGACGTTCAGCCGCAGTCCCGGTTTGGAGGTCAGCAGCTTGGAAATTTCATCCAGGGTCGGCTTCGATTCGGGCTTCAAGACCGCTTTGTCGTAGTCGAAGAGCAGTCCGTAGATGGCAACTTTGCCGGTCTTGGTAATGGCCTGATCCAGATCGCTCGAGCTCATGACCTGAATTTTATCGCCTTCCATTGCCTTCACTTCGACGACCTGAACGAAAGCGGTGGTCCGCCCCTTGTCTTCGCCGGTGAGGATTGCCGCGTAGACATCTGCGCCGTTCGCGCTCCGCTTCATCAGCGTATATCGAGCGTGATCGAAATAGCTGGTCGAATCGTTGTTCTCGGGATCGAGTTGCTGCCCGAGCAAGTAAAGATCTTGCAAGCTGCCGGTGAGGCAATTCTGGTCGCTGCAATCAAAAATGAGCTCGAAGCCGCCACTCTTGAGGCTGTTCTGATAGTTCCGCTGCACCTCGAGGGAGGATCGACCGGCCGGGATTTCATAGCGTGTACGTGTCGAACGCCCTTCAACCTTGAGCCACTCCGGGCCCGAGCGATCCTTGAGGGCATTCTTCTCAAGCAGTGAGCCGTAATCGTGCGGCGCTTTCAGAAGGGCGACTTCGTCAAAATCGGCTGTCTTCTGATATGCGATGCGAGAGCCGGCGTACCGACCGGAAATTGGAGGATCCTTGGATCCGGGTTCGTCCTCGGCCTGAGCTGGGCCAGCGACAAACGAAGCGGAAATACCCAAAACCAGCAGGAAGATCCGACCTGGCGAAAGAGCATTCCGGGCACGAGACGCGGCAAGCGTGAAGCGCTGGCATGACATCAAAATCGCTCCATCTTCAGGGTGCATGGCTACGTTCCTGTCTCGTCGACATTGCCCGTAGTTCCCCTGGCGATCCACCGGTTCAATTGCCCACTTTCACCTCCCCCCAAAAAAGACACGGGCCGTGGCGGGGGCGCGGCCCACTTCAACTAGGATCTCCCCGTTCCAGACGACGCCGCCGCGCCGATACCCTGCGTTTCGGTTGAGCGCATTCAGTCGCGTTATTGCGAATCGTTGTCTGTGAGAGTGGCTCGCAAGAGTTGCGTGTCAAAATCCTGGAATTCAAAGCAGTCCTTTGCGGTTGGTCTGCGTCGGTCTTGTTTGGCAATTAGAGATTCGAGGATCTGAAGCAAGCGGCCGTTTATGGGGCTCGACTGGATTGTCAATTCCAAGGAAAAGCTGATCGTGGCCACCGCCGAAGGCGAGTTCACGGCGAGAGAACTACACGACTATCTCGCGGTGATCGTCGGTGCCAACGCCTGGAGCTACCGCCAACTGATCGACTTCTCCCAGTCCGCCACCGCGTTGACGCTAGACGAGGCGACTGAGCTTGGCGCGCATATCCGAATGCACCATGCCCAACCCGATGCTGGGCCTCTTGCCGTCGTGTTACCCAGACAGCAATCGGCGCCCATTGCCCGCGTGCTCGGGATCATGGCGGTCGCTCAACGTCCGATGCGCTTGTTCGACAAGTACGAACCAGCCGCGAAATGGCTCCATGACATCACGCCGGCGGATACTTCATCTGCCATTGGTCCGGCGCCTGGTGATGCTCCGGAACCGCCTTGTCTCTAACGGTCGTCACTTGTGAGAAAGAGAGTCCAGTCGCCGGACGCAAGAGTTGATCGCGCCGCTTTGGCTCTTCCAGGCCGCCGAGTGGCAGTTCCAGCTGTGAGCACATATGACTTGAAGCCGTCGAGTGGCATGCATCGACACAAGGGTCGTCGAGGCCGTCAGGCAGTGGCGTCGAATTGTGATGTCGGCCTCGCGCCAACGCAGGGTTGGACCTGATGCTGCTCGCAGTTGCTGCTATCGGCCTGATGATGGCCATAGTTGGCTTCACGATTCGTAGTCGTCCCCCTGCCGCTGAGGAGTTACGACATGACGCAACCGAGTTGACGCCCGACTGGAACTGGATTGGCTTCTTGCTGGCAGCTTTGGGCAGCGTGATGCTGCTCGTTGCGTTGATCGTCTCATTGATAACGTAGGATATCTTTCGTCGGATTGAGTGGGCGCTGCTCTAGAATCGATAGAATCTGGAGCATGTTGGCGCCTGCCCCGGTGGAGTCTGCCGAGGCCTAAGTGGCGGCCGGCGGTGGGGGGGATCGGTCTCGCGTGGGCCTCTCGTCCGCGGAGGAACAAATCAGTGAGGCGATCTGGCCGTCAGCATCCGGAAGGGGGGTGAGACAGCGCCTGGACGATCGAGCAGCTCGTCACACCGAGCTCGCGCGGGCAGTCCTCGACCAGGATGGTGAGTGCCGCCTCTATGCGCGTCAGATCGGCCTTGCGGCGACGAATATCTTCCAGGTGGCGGGCCGCAATGGTGTAAATCTGGCAACAGGTCACGGGCTTCTTGTGGCCGAAGCCGAGCATGTCGCGAACCGCACTCACGCTGAACCCGAGCGCCAAGGCCCGATGGATGAACCGGACCTTCTCCATATCATCGGACGCATAGAGCACGAGGCCACCGGCGACGCGCCTTGGTTTGGAGAGCAGGCCGAGGCGCTCATAGGAGCGGATGGCGTCGACGGGGATGCCGGATCGTTGGGCAAGGGTCGTAAGAGGCAAGGTTGCCAGGGAGGACATTCAAGGAGCTGTCAGGAAAGGCGAGGCGGCGGATATAGCAGCCGCGGCTTTGCGCAGCCGCCCCCAAGACGGGGCATTTGATCGCAGCTCCGCTTCATCGCAGTTGCAACTCGCGGGCGCTGTCCGTTGGCCCTCGTCGTCGGCTGGCCTCGCTTCAAAAACGCGTCCTGCGGGGACCTGTTGGGCCATCCTTGTAACCGGTGGAGCCCACCGCCCGAGTGATATCTCCCAGGGTACCCCATGCCATCAGTTCCGGCTTCTTGTAGGGCTGCCGTGTCCTGCCGCGATCGTCGATCTCCTGATCGGGAGATGCTGGCGTCCTTTCAGCCTGCATCTCATCGACAGCCAACCGCCGCCGATGCACAGCATCGTCGTGTTCCTGCAATTTCTCACCCCATTCCTGTGAGACACCCATCTCACCACACGGTCGGCTAGATAGCGGACCATCAGGGTGGACGCGACAGCAATTTCTGCCTATCGAGCGCAATGCGCCTGGCGCGCCCTCGACGCCACTTTCATGACATCTCTGTTACATAAACATTCGCACAGCGATCTCCGGCGTGTGCCAAGCCCCAACTACGGACAGTCCCGGACAGGCGTAGTCTTCCCGGCACGGCAACCGGATACGCGGCTGATGGCGCTCGGTTTGGAGCCTCATCGTCGAGCGTCGCCCACGGCGCGGGCGACCGCTGCTCTGATTCAAAGTCAGGTTTCCTCGCGGAAGTGTTGGTTCGAGTCCGACCGGGGCCGCCCCGCCGTGTTGCCGAAATCCGGAAACGTCGGCGCGACGGCTCGCGCAATGGCGGCGAATGCCATGGCTGCCGGCGACAGGCTGAACTGTCGACGCGTCAGCAGACCGATGTTACGCCAGGCCCGCGGCTGCTCCACCACGCGGGCCACGGCGCCGCCCAAGTCCATGCTGCGCAGCGCCAGGCTCGGTAGCACGGCATAGCCCAGGCCTGCACGGACCAGGCCGACGGCGGTGGTGAGCGAGTCCAGGACATAGGTCGGCTCGATGTCGACGCCGGCCTCGGCGGCTGCCCGATCGGCATGCACGCGCACACTCGACTGGGTGGTCACCGAGATGGAGCTGAAGCGCGTCAGCGCCTTCCACGTTACGGTGGCACGCGAGGCCAGCGGATGCCGCGTGTGCAGCAGTGCCACCAGGCGGTCGCGCATCAGCGGCTCGAAGGCGAGCTGTTCGTCGGGTTGCAGCAGAAGGCCCAGGCCGATCTCGGCCTGACCGCTGCGCACGTGCTCGGCGAACCCCACGGCCTGCGCTTCATGGAATACGAGCTTGATGCCTGGATGGGCTTCGGCGAACCGTGACAAGGTCGGCGGCAGCAGGCTGCAGCCCACCGACGGGACGAACGCGAGACTGAGCGTGCCCTGACGGACATCGCGAAAGTCTTCGGCGCGGCGGCGGGTCTCGTCCAACTGCTGGAGCGTGCGCTGGGCGCTCTGCAGGATCTCGCGGCCCGCTTCGGTGAGCTCGACCCGGCGCGTGGTGCGCCGGAACAGCGACAGGCCCAACTCCTCCTCCAGCTGGCGGATCAGCAGCGAATAGCCAGGTTGCGTCATGCCCATGCGGGCAGCCGCCTCGGAAAATGACGCGAATTGTGCCCCAAGCGTGAAGGCGCGCAGCTGTCGGACGGTCAGGTTCATATCGTTCTTAAATCAGTTTATATTATATTTATATTTTTCTTATGCATCGGCGGCGACCAGATTTTGCGGCGATCCTTCCCTGAACGAGGCCTGCCGCTCGATGAACGCTGTCAAAGACCCTCCCGATACGTCTGAGCGCTCGTCCTGGCCGCGGGTCGACGCTATTGGCGTCCACGCCCTGCTGGGCGGCAGTTCGGAGTTCGCCTTCCTCGACGTCCGCGAGGAAGGCCTGTTCAACACGGGTCATCCGCTTACGATCGTGTCGGCGCCGTTCAGCCATCTGGAAACGCGGCTGGCGGCCCTCGTGCCGCGTCGCACGACCCGCATCGTCCTCATGGACCAGCGCGACGAGGGATTGGCCGAGCGTGCGGCCCGGCGCATGGCGCGCTGGGGCTACACCGATATCTCCATCCTGCGCGACGGCCTGCAGGGTTGGCGCGATGCGGGGCTGGAGGTGTTCGCCGGCATCTACGTGCCGAGCAAGGCCTTCGGCGAATTCGTCGAGCATCGCTACGGGACACCGGCCATCGATGCGGCAGAGTTGCGGCGCTGGATCGATCAGGGAAAGGACATGCTGATCCTGGACAGCCGGCCGTACTCGGAATTCCACAATTACAGCCTGCCCGGCGGCATCGACTGCCCCGGCGCCGAGCTGGTGCATCGCGCCTTCGATCTCGTCGAGCGCGAGGAGACCACCATCGTGGTGAATTGCGCGGGCCGGACGCGCGGCATCATCGGCGCGCAGTCGCTGATCAATGCCGGCATCAGGAATCCGGTGGTCTGCGTGCGCAACGGCACGGCGGGTTGGCACTTGAGCGGCGAGACCATGGCCCGCGGCAGTCGCGCGGTGGCGCCACCGCCCACCCCCCGGGGCCTGGCGAGCGCCATCGAGGCCTCGCTGCGCGTGTCGCGGCGCTTCGGCGTGCGCGAGATCGACGCCGCCCGACTGCGCCAACTGCAGGCCGAGTCGGCGCGCTCGCTGTACGTTTTCGACGTGCGCAGCCCCGAGGAATACGAGGCCGGACATATCCCCGGCACGCGCAGCGCGCCCGGCGGCCAACTCATCCAATCGACCGACCACTATGTGGGCACGCGCGGCGCCCGCATCGTGTTGTGCGACGACAACGGCGTGCGCGCACGCATGACGGCATCGTGGCTGGTACAGCTCGGATGGGCCGAGGTGTTTGTCCTGACCGGCGGCCTCGGCGCCTGCGGCGCGCTGGAGAAGGGCGTCGAAGCGGTCGAGCTTTTGGCCCCGGCCGCTGCCGTCGGCGTCGAGCGGATCAACGTCCTCGACCTCGACCGCCTGCTCAAGGCCGGAGAGGCGGTGGTGGTCGACCTGGCCAGCAGCCTGCGTTTTCGCTCCCGCCATATCCCCGGCGCCTGGTTCGCGGTGCGCTCGCGGCTGGAGGAGGGGCTGGCGCAGGTGGCTGCCAGTGCACCGAAGGGGGCGAGGCTGGTGCTGACGTCGGACGACGGCGCCTTCGCTGCCATCGCCGCCGCCGACGCTACTGCCGCGTCGCGTCTCCCCGTGTCTCTGCTCGAGGGCGGCACGACGGCCTGGGCCGCCGCCGGCCTGCCGCTGGCCAGCGGGCTCGAGAACATGACCTCGGTAACCGACGACGTCTGGTACAGCCCCTACGACTATGACGACCTGCGCAAATCGATGACCGACTATCTCACCTGGGAGATCGACCTCATCCGGCAGATCGAGAGGGATCGCAGCCTCCAGTTCCGCTACTTCCCGCCCAACGCCACCTGAGACCGTTCCAGCGCGCCGATTCGAGGTCACATCGCATGAGCATCGAAGACATGAAACTGGGCCATCGAAAACTGGGCCGCCGACTCGCGCTGTCTGTCCTGGGCGCTGGCTTGGGCGTGGGGCTTGCCGCGCCCCGCAGCGGGTTCGCACAGGCGGGAGTAGCCTACCCGTCGCGCGCCATCAAGCTGCTGGTGGGCTATCCGCCGGCCGGTGGCGCCGACGTGCTGGGCCGCATCGTTGGCAACAAGCTCAGTCCGATGCTCGGCCAGCCGGTGGTCGTGGAGAACCGCCCCGGTGCAGGTTCCACCATCGCCGCCGCCAGCCTGGCCAGCGCGCCGGCGGACGGCTACACGCTGCTCTTTGCCGAGTCGGCCGTCCTGGTGGCACCCGCCATCTACGACAAGATCGGCTACGACCCCACCACGCTCACGCCGATCGGCGCTCTGGGCAATCTGCCCTATTCGCTCGTGGTGAACCCGGCATTCCCCGCCGCGAACACCCGCGAACTCATCGATCTGCTGAAAGCGCATCCCGGCAAGTACAGCTATGCCTCGCCCGGCGTCGGCAATATCGCGCACCTGAGCGGCGAGATGTTCAAGAAGGCGGCCGGCGTGGACATCGTCCACGTGCCCTACAAGGGCGGAGCGCCGGCGCTGGCCGACCTGGTCAGTGGGCAGATCCCGATCTGCTTCGTCAGCCTGCCGCCGGCCTTGGCACTGGCCAAGAGCGGGAAGCTCAGGCTGCTTGGGGTGACCTCGGCCAAGCGTTCACCGGCGGCGCCCGAGGTGCCCGCCATCAGCGAGACGCTGCCCGGGTTCAATTCGGTGACCAGCATATTCGCGCTGGCGCCGCCGGATACGCCCGCTGCCATCGTGGCCCGGCTCAATGCCGCGCTGCGCGAAGTGATGGCCATGCCTGACGTGCAGGCTGACTTCGTCGCGCAGGGAGCGACCGTCGACATGAGCAGCCCGCAAGAGCTGGCCGGGCTGATCAGGCAGGAACTGGCATCCTGGGGTTCGGTCGTTCGAGCCGCCGGCGTGCGCCTGGAATGAGGCGCCGCGGCCGCCCTATGTGTCTGGCCGCATTCGTCGATTGGCATGTGGGGCATCGGTCGTACGTGGCCGTTTAGCTGCCAGCATCGGCAATCGGCCGGTGGCGTTCTTACTTCCGACTGAAGGTGAGGACGCCTTTGGATCGAGCGGTCGTGTATGGCCCTGTCAGTCGTCCATCCGCAGATTTGGTCAGGTTTATCTCGCTATCGCCATATTTCAGAGTGAGGGCGCCATCGCTCCAGGTGGCCTGTCCTCTGGGTATGCTGCCGCCGCCTGGTCCCGATAGGAACCTCAAGGCAAACCGGCCGTCGGCGCCGAGGTAGAGGATCAGTTTGACGTCGTTTGACGTGTATCCCTCCCATTCGCCCGCGACATCGGCAAAGGATTGCTGTGCACGCCCTGCGCCCAAGGTGCCCAGATAGATGAGGGCGGCCCCACCAGCAAAGAGCTTTCGTCTTTCCATTGTGTCTTTCCTCCCTCCGACGTCGATCCAGATCGACCGGCCGGCGGACGATTTCGGAGTACATGACTCCGGTCCTTGATAGCCGCAATCCTCGCTCAGGGGCATGCTGCCCCCAGCACCACACAGCCGATAGCGACCGATTTCCGCGGCACAGCGAAATGACGCTATGGGTTGTCAGTAAAGCTGGCGGCAATTGGGCGCGCTCCAGTCTTGGAAATGGGCAGTGCAGGCTATCCTTCGATGGGAAACAATGAAAAGAGCGCGCGGCAATGCGCGGAGGATCGCGATGGAAAACCGCGAGTTTCGGGCCGCTTTGGATCTCCACTGGATGGCGTCCGACGCCAGCGACTTCGAGCGGGAGCATGAGATCTACCGCGAGGACGCCGTGCTCGAGTACCCGCAATCGGGCGAGCACATCCGCGGCCGGCGCAACATACAGGCGTCGCGCGCCGCACAGCCGAGCAAGAAGCGCTTCACGGTGCGACGCGTCCTGGGCGGCGGCGATCTCTGGATCACCGAATTCGTCCTCACCTACGACGGGCAGCCGTCCTACACGGTGAGCATCATGGAGCTGAAGGACGGGAAGGTCGTTCGCGAGACCCAATACTTCGGCGATCCATTCGAACCGGGACCATCACGCGCTCAATGGGTCGAGCGGATTCGGTGAACGCAGACGGCGCGAGGTGGACGATCCCGCACGTCCTCGTGCGACCTGGATATTGGAACGAAGGAGGACAAGCATGGCAGCGCCCGACGTTCTTCGTTTTGCGAAGATCCCCCTCGCTCACGGATCCGGTGCAATGCCTGCGCTGGGGTTCGGGACGCTGATTGCCGATCCCGTCACGACCCGGCAGGCGACCAAGGCGGCCTTGGAGGTGGGGTTTCGCCACTTCGATTGTGCCGAACGCTACCGCAACGAACAGGCGGTCGGCGACGCCATGCAAGACGTCTTCAAGATGGGCGCGATCAGGCGGCAGGACGTGTTCATCACGACCAAGCTCTGGAACAACAATCATCGTCCCGAGCGGGTCGCGCCCGCCTTCGAGTCGAGCCGCCGGCGGCTGCAGCTCGACTATATCGATTGCTATCTCATCCATACGCCGTTTGCCTTCCGGCCGGGTGACGAGCAGGAGCCAAAGGACGAGCGCGGCCAGATCGTCTACGATTCCGGCGTGACGTTGGTGGATACCTGGCGGGCGCTGGAGCGCCTGGTCGACGAGGGCAAGTGCGGGGCGATCGGCCTGTCGAACGTCAATCTGGAGAAACTGCGAGAGATCGTCGATGCGGCACGCATCAAGCCCGCGGTCGTCGAGGTCGAGGCCCATCCGTATCTCCCGGAATGGGATCTGCTCGACTATTGCCGGAAGCAGGGGATCGTACTGCTGGCGTTTGCAGCGCTGGGGCATGCGATGGAGCCGCGATTGCTCGACGACCCGGCGATCGTCGCCATCGCCCGGCGGCTCGAGAGAACCCCTGCCCAGGTCGCGCTCGCCTGGGCGGTGCAGCGCGGCACGGCTCTCTTGACCACGTCGGTCAAGCCCGACCGCATCCGCGAGAACTTCGAGGTTTCGGTCCTGCCGGAAGATGCCATGCAGGAAATCCGCACCGCCATTGCGGCCAACATCCGGTTCAACTCGGTAGTGGGGACCGGCGTGCCGGGATTCATTCCGCGGGATCGCTGAACACCGTCGGGTGTGCGCCCGATCGGGGGCACTCACACCTCGAGCCTGAGCGGCTCCGCCGGCACGGCAAATGCATGGCAGCATTTCGCCCGCCTCCAGCTGGGCATTACCGGCGGTGCCGCGCTGCGCCATACCGGGCGACGCGCCGTTCGCGCCCGCCGTCGTCAGGCGGCCGATGCTATAAGCATTCGCCTCCCGCCGGGTTGTAGCGGCCGCACAGCGACTGAATTGTGGGTGTGCCGAGCGTCCCGGGCTGTGCCCAGGATCTCTATCTTTGAATCAAAGGCGTCATCGCAACTATTCCTTGCAGACGCCTGCCAGGAGAACCGCTTAAGACTGCGGAACCACGCGGAGGTGGGCATGCTTGCTCATCGCTTTGAGACGAAAGATCTGCCCAAGGCTCGGCAATTGGATGCTTGGCGCGCCTGGTACGACACTATCTTCGATGTCGCGCCGAAAAATCCCAGCAATGACGATTTCATCGCCACCAATTGGACTTGGACCGTCCCTGGGGTGACGCTGAGCCGAGTCGTCTCTCCGCCGAACTCGGTCAACCGGACAAAGTCCATGATCCGTCACAATTCGGTGGACCATTGGGTAATTACGCTCAGCAAGAAAAGCGTAAGCGATGTCACGACGCGCAACGCCTCGTTCGAGGTAGCGCCAATGACTCCTTTCATTCTCTCCTTTGGTGAGGAGATCGGCATCCGGCAAAGGCAGGACGATGACCGTCTCCAACTCCTGTTGCCCCGCGATAGCTTCCAGACGATTGCGCCCGTGGTCGATGCGGCCAGGGGAATGGCATTCGATTGTTCTGAAGGAAGAATGCTCGCCGACTACATCCTGCTTCTTGAGCGGAATCTCCCGACCCTGGACGATGACGCTGCAAGTCGGCTGAGCAAGCCCGTGGGGGCGATGTTGCTGGCTTGCCTTGCGCCGACCGGTGAAAGGCAGTTGGCGGCCAGCCATCAGATCAGGCTGACTTTGATGGAAAGAGTGCGTCAGTCCGTGCGCCGGAACCTGCGTTCGCCGTCACTGGGCCTGGCAAAACTGTGCCGCGATGCAGCGACGTCGCGCTCGCAGCTATACCGGCTATTGGAGGATGAAGGTGGCGTGGCTCATTACATCCAGCGCCAGCGCCTTTCGGAAAGCTTCTCGATCCTGTGCGATGCTCGAAGCAATCTCCCGATCGCCGAGGTTGCCGATATGTTGTGCTTTTCCGACCCTTCCTCATTCAGCAGGGCGTTCAAGCGCGAGTTCGGTATCAGTCCGACCGACGTGAGGGCCGCAACGTATGCTGGCCTTCCACCGGCGCCGCAGCCGAAGTCGCCAGTCGGGGCAGATACCCGCACGTTCATCGACTGCCTGCGCTCTTCCTGATTGCGTCCGGGCGGCAAGCGAGCCGCGCGCCAGTCTCGGCGTCGCGCCGATGCATTGGTTAACAAGCATCGGGCGAGAATCGCATACGCTCTGCAATGCCGCCATTTTGGCTGCCAGCGGGGCCTGTGGCCGAAGACATGCCAAATCCTGCGAGGTATAATTACTCTAATATACAACCATTGTGTTGAAGTGGGCTCTATGGACCCAGAGGTATTCGACACTCGGTATTTGCCGCGGTCACAACAATTCGAAGCCTGGAAGCAATGGTATGGGCGTGTCTTCGACACGGTACCGTTGCGGCCGGAGTTGCAGGGATTCGAAGCCAAGCATTTGACGTGGCGGTTGGATGGTTTTGCTTTCAGCCGTGTTACAGCGCCGGGAGTCTCGGGCAGACGCAGCCGGACGCTCATTCATCGCGATTCGATCGACCACTGGGTCATTACGCTCACCAAGCGAGGAACGCACAAGGTCTTGGCCGGGGACATTGTGGCGGAACCGGCTCCTGGGGTTCCGCTTGTGCAGTCGCTGGCCGATCCGATGGAGAGCGAGCGAAGCGACTACGATCGCGTCCAGCTCTATCTGGGACGCGACGACTTTCGCGAAATCGCCGCCGTGATGGACGCTGCGCGCGACGTTCCACTGGACTCGCCCAATGGGAGATTGCTTGCGGAGTATCTGTTGCTGCTCGAGCGCAGCCTGCCAACCCTGGAGCAGGGAGCGGCCCAGGGGTTAAAGGACGCCCTGCGCGCGATGGTCGCCGCCTGCATCAAACCTACAGCTGACCGAATCGTCGAAGCGGCAACGCCAATTCGAGCCAGCCGGCTGGAGCTGGTGCGCCGCGCGGTCGAGCGGCGCTTGCGGGTTTCGGCATTGGACGCCGCCATGCTCTGTAAGGAAGTGGGCATGTCACGCTCGCAGCTTTATCGGCTGCTCGACGGTGAGGGTGGCGTGGCCAGGTACATACAGAGCAAGCGACTGGTGGCGGCCTATGAGGAGCTGCGTGACGGGGAAAATCCCAAGCCCATTTCCGCGATTGCCTTTGAACTGTGCTTCCCTGATGCCTCGTCGTTCAGTCGAATGTTCCGCCGGCAGTTCGGGATATCTCCAAGCGACGTCAGAGGCGCGTCCTTCGGTCGGCTGATTCAGGCACACACATCGAACGATCGACTGCTGTTGAAGCCTGAGAGTTTTGGCGACCTGATCCGGTTTCTTTGACCATCCCCGCTCAGCGCATAGCGGCGCTCAATCTGGCGGTGGCTGCTGGCGCAGCCTAGAACCGCTTCAGAATACGGGGCAGATTGGCAAGGGATTGGGACGCTCAGCCCGATCATGGGACTTCGGGCCAAACGGTGTAGAGGCCCTCACCTTACAATGCATCGAGACCGGCTCCGGAAGGAAAGGAAGAAGATGCGCAACTTGATTGGCCCATTCTACGCGCTGACGATGGCAGGCGCCGTCATCACTGGATGCTCGGCGCAACAAGAATCGACGCCGCAAGCATCGACACAGTCCGCAACGGCCACGAGCGCGCCCATCGAATTCAGGGTAGTTCCGGAGCGGAATCCTGCGGGTTGCACACGGTTCGATGCAGCGCTTTCGCGTGTTCATACGTTCAGGGCAACGGGTGATGCCGCGTCGGTCACTTCAGCCGGTGGCATAACCAGCAACATGACACAGACATCGCCGGGCGTATACACGACGGACTTCAGTATGGGGGGCACTACGCTCCGGGTTGTTGCAAACGCGGCGAGCTCGCCAAAGTCACTCACCGTCACCGAGCCGCGACTCGGCTGTCGTTGGAGTGCAATCGCTCCGTAGAGACCCGGCGCTCGTCCAGATGGGGCAAAAGAGCAAGCTTCAGATGGATGGGTGCCGGCCCTTCGAATTCGTGGCCTCGGTAGATCATGCTTTACGCAAAGGCATCCGCCACCAACCCGTACTGCACGCGCATCGTGGATAGACGGCGATAGAAGTTCAGCAAATCCCGGACCGGGCTGGTCATCCGCTCATATCCCGACATGAAGGCCACGATGATGCCGATCTCCGTCCGGTCCTGAATGGCGAGCCAGCCGCCAACCAGTAGAATGCTTAGCAGCCCCAAGCCAGTGACCAGCTGGTTGAACGACTTCGTTGCGACCTTGAGATTGACGAAACGAAGGCGCAGGTCATAGATCTGCTCGACGAGCGCGTCGGAGTCTGCGGCTTTCGCAGCATCGTTGCGGCGGTCGCGAAGAACAGATCCACTCAGGGTGCGAACCACGGTAATTTTCGATCGGGACAGCCGGTTGAGCACAGGTTGCGCCAGACCGACTGCGATGACCGACGGTGCCAAAAAGACGATTGCGACCAACCCGACCAGCGGCTCGATGATCAGCATGTAGGCGGCGATACTGAGCACGGTGCCGGCCTGCAGCATGGGAAGCGAGATGCTCTCGGCAACAAAGCCTCCGACTTTCTCCGACTCCGCCGAGAGGATGGCTTGCTTGGTGCCTTCGTCGATGCCGCCATCGAGCGGTTCACGTCGGATGATTTTCCTGCGAAGCAGACGCGTGACACCCTCGGCGATCCTGTGGATGTAGGCATCACGCAGGAATTTCAAGCCACTCTGCAGCAGCAGCACGGCGAGATACAGCCCGCCAAGGGCCAGCAGCTGTTCGACGGCAGAGTGGGCCACCGCATAGTTGACGATGCGCCGCTGCAGCTCCAGCGGCATCAGGGAGAGTGGAAAAACCAAGAGCGTGAGCAGACCGAGGCGGATCTGCTGTTCGCGGCTCACTTTGAGGACGTAGCCGTAAAGCGAGGGCGACATCGGTCCGCCGGGCCAATCGCCCACAGAGGGGAGGGCCCATCTATGGAGCCGCAACAGTGCTGTCGTCACGATTGCGCCGTCACCTGGCCCGGACCGCGGCATACGAACCAACCGAGCTCTTTCTCATTGCTGTGGGAACTCTCATGGCATGTCAGCTCGTCCATGTCCGATGGCTCCTTACCGTCCTTGATCGCACGGCGCATAGTCCTAGCACGCAAGACATAGGGCCGACACGCGGCCGGCCCGCTACGATGAGGCCTTCGATAGGATCCGGATAGGCCTTCGGAATCAGGCGCTTGAGCCGATTGCTACTGACGTAATTCGGGTTAATGCCGTGGCAGCGCCAAAGTCTCGCAGCTTTTGAACTTAAAGCACGGCCAGCACTGGTACCTCCGGCGAAAGGCTGACGGGACTCAAGCCATACGCCACTTGGCGTCCCCAACCTGTGCTCAGAGTCCCAAACCATTGACGCGATGCCTCGGGAAACTTCTCCGAGCTGAAGCGAGGTGCTACTCGGGCTTTCATCTGCTTTGTCAGCAAGAAAACCCTCTGCTCCGACAGGCACGTCTATCAGCATCAGGAGGGGAAATGATGCGACCCGGTCTCACGCTGTTGTCCGTTCTTGCCGGTTTGGTGTCGTTTGGCGCGTCGGCCCAGAGTCCGGGCGCATCGCTGGTTCCCTCCGACGGCGGGGCGAGCGCGACGCAGCACTTCGACCCGATCGGAAAGCCGCCGTCGAAATTCACCATCGAACTGCGCAATGGCCAGAAGGCGGAGCTGCCGTTTGCCGACAAGCGCGATTTCGACGAAGCGAAGAAAGGGTTCATCGCCGAGCCCTCCTATACGAAAATCATGGCGGACGCCGGCCACGTCGCGTGGGACATGGGGAGCTACGGTTGGCTGTTGACCGGCAAGGACTTCGAGAGCATCCACCCCTCGCTGCAGCGGCAGGCCGTCCTGAACATGGGCTATGGCCTGTATGAAGTCGTCCCCGGTCGCGTCTACCAGGTCCGTGGCTACGACCTCGCCAATATCAGCTTCATCAAGGGCGATACGGGTTGGATCGTCTTCGATCCACTGACGGCTCAGGAGACTGCGCGTGCGGCGCTCGCCTTCATCAACGACAAGCTCGGCAAGCGTCCCGTCGTCGGCGTCGTATACTCGCATTCGCACGTCGACCACTTCGGCGGCGTACGTGGCGTCATGGACGAGGCCGATGCCGCCAGCGGCAAGGTCATGGTGATCGCGCCGGAGGGCTTCCTTGAGGCGGCGATCTCCGAGAACGTCTTCGCCGGCAATGCGATGTCTCGCCGTGTGCAGTGGCAGTACGCCGTGCTGCTGCAGCGCAATCCACACGGCCACGTCGACCAGGCGATTGGCAAGAATGTCGCCAACGGCAACACGGGTCTGATCGCGCCAAACCGGCTGGTCAAGAAGGAGGTCGAGGAGATCACGCTTGATGGCGTGCAGATGGTGTTCCAGAACGTGCCCGATACCGAGGCGCCGGTTGAGATGAACACCTACTTTCCCCAGTTCAAGGCGCTCTGGACCTCGGAACTCGTCTCAGCAACCGTTCACAATATCTACACCCTGCGCGGCGCGCAGGTGCGCAATGCCCACAACTGGTCGAAGCAGGTCGCCCTTACGCTTTACAAGTTCGGCCAGGAAGCCGAGGTGATGTTTGCCTCTCATAGCTGGCCACGTTGGGGCAACGCCCGTGTTCAGGAGGTGCTGCGCGCACAACGCGACGCATACGCGAACCTGAACAACCAAGTGCTCCATTACGCCAATCAGGGCGTGACCATCAACGAGATCCACAACGTGTATGAAGTGCCGAAGAGCCTGCGCGACCAATGGGCCGTGCGCAGCTACCACGGCGATGTGCAGAACAACACGCGCGCCGTGATCAACCGCTTCCTTGGCCACTATGACGGCAATCCGGTCAACCTGATCCCGCTGTCACCGAAAGAGTCGGCACCGCTATATGTCGAGATGATGGGAGGCTCCGCGAAGATCATCGCCAGAGGCGAGGAATTGCTGGCGCAGGACAAGCTGCTTCTCGCCACCGAGATCCTGAACAAGCTGGTCTTTGCCGAGCCGCAGAACCAGCAGGCGCGCCGCGTGCTGGCCGATGTCTACGAGCAGCTGGGCTACCGGGCGGAAAGCACTAGTGTGCGCAACAGTTTCCTGCAGGGCGCGTTCGAGCTGCGCAACGGCCAGCCGGGAGGCATTCCGCCTCGGGCGACCGGACCAGACGTGATCCGCGCGATGTCCACCGAGCAATGGCTCGACTTCGTCGGCATCAGTCTCGATCCGAAGAAGGCCGAGGGGATGCGATTCACCGTCAATCTCGTGACGCCGGACAACGGCGAGCAGTACACGATCGAGATGACCAATGCGACGCTCACCAACATCAAAGGCTTCCAGGCGAAGAACCCGGACCTGACAGTGACGGTGAACCGCGCCGATCTCAACCAGGTGATGATGGGTCAGTCGTCGTTCGATGACTTGATCGCGGCGGGCAAGGCGCGGTTCGAGGGTGACAGAACGGGCTTCGATCGACTGCGCACTATCCTGGTTCCGTTCACGCCCGACTTCGAGATCCTTCCCGGCACGGCGGCGAAGGTGCCGACAACCCCACCGAAGCCTTTCGAGGTCCGTGACCTGGTCGATTTCGATTGAACCAAGGCCTTTCACTTTCTGCCGACGCCAGTCGCCGAGATTGACGCACCGCAGGCCGGATTGTTGCGGGGGAGGGGACAAGATGATGTTGCGATCCATTGTGCGCTTGGCATTGGTCGGCGGTGCCGTCGGCATCGTTCTCGGTTGCGCCGATCCCAAGAGCGAGCCCGGCGCTGATCGTGAAACCCGCTCCACCGCCCGCATGATCACCTGGTCCGATGACAAGCCCGCAATCTCGATCGACTGTGATAATCCCGGCGGTTGTCGGACTCGCGCCCTGGCCATGTGCAAGGGCGGAAATTATACCGTGCTCAACATGGACAACATGCCGAGCAGCGGCGACGTCAGATCCGTACGCGGCCCGGCGACGGTTGTCGTTCGCTGCAACTGAAATCGCTCGTCGCCGACGACATGCACGTCTCGTGGGCGGCCTCTAAGAGCTGCCGAGCATGAGATTGCGAAGGACGTGCGCCTCGTCCGTCGGCCGCGCGCATTCGACGTTCAGCCAGCTTTCCGCGCGCGCTTCGCTGGGTGAAAGGCCGAATTCCTTCCTGAACATCCGGCTGTATGTGGAGGGATCCGTAAAGCCCCATTGCTCGGCAATGGTGGAGATCGATCGTCCATCCGCACTGTCCACCAGCGCATCGCGTGTCTTGCGCAGCCGCTCGCGACGGATATAGGTCGAAACGCCGCCGACCGGTTCGAAAATTCGGTACAGGCTGGACCGCGACACGCCGAGCTCACGGCAGAGCCAATCCGGCGCCAGGTTCGGGTTTGCCAGATGTTTCGCAACGGTTCGGGAAGCGCGGTTCATGATGGAGGCCTCGATCGGGCGCTGCGCCTCGGCGCTATGGTCGGGTGACGGTGCAAGACAGGCGGCGAGCAAGCTGGTTGTTGCCGCGGCAATATGCGGTGCATCGGCGTTCCTCAGATCGGGGAGGGAACGATGCAGGAGAAGCAGGTAATCCGTCAGGAATCGTTTCGAGGTCTCCTGGACTTCAATCCTGGATGATTGGAGGAAATGGAGATTGCGAGGTATGCACAGAGCGAGGTGATCGGTCTTCTCCGACACGCACTCGAACGGATCCGTGAAAGACCGCAACCCTAAATCTCCGACCTCCAAATTCTCTCCAAGAGGCGGAGACTTTGGCAGCGGCAAATGCAGACACCAATTGTCTGTCATCGGTTTGTCCAAATGCCGCCAACCATAGGGGGCGTCCGGCGCCTTCACGTGGGTGAACGTCAGATTTCCAAGAGTCCACACCGTCTGATGGGCAGGAAATGAAGGGCTTTCTGCGGGGACAGGCAAAATTTCGGCAATGCCCGCATGCCAGCTGCGGAAGAGATCGAACTGCTCAGCAGGCCGGACGGAAGAGGTGTCCCTCTCGATAGTGCATTGCAGCCGTTCGTCGCCGTTTGCATTTTCGGATGGCTCGACCATGGGGGTCGGCGGTTGATCGAACATGATTCTACTCTCCCGGCACTTCCGGCCAACTCCGGTTCCGGACCCTCCGGACGAGCGGCGGCCTCCTGCCGCGGGGTCTGCGTGCCTTTCAATTTCTCATCCCGTGAACACCCGAGAACCAAAGTCGTTCTGAGACGGGCGCCAGCAATGAGATCGGATCGCCAAAGTCTCCCGTGGGACAGGCAATCTCTATCCACTTTCCGACACGCCGGAGTTGCTGGCAGAAGGTGCGTGTCGGTGCGAGCTACCCTCAGGCGGCGGATTCGATAAGATCCATCGGTTCCGCGGCGTGCTCTCCCCAGATGCGCCGCCGCGTCTCGCTGGGCGAACATCCGAAATGCGCCGCATAGGCTCCCGCGAAGCGGCCGAGGTGCCAGAAACCGAAGCTCATGGCGATATCGGTGATCGAGAGGCGATCGCCCTCCGTCAGGATGAGGCCGTGCGCCGCCCGCAACCGCCGCTCCCTTTCATAGGCGCGAGGGCTGAGCCCCAGCCGTTCCTGGAAAGCGCGCTCCAGCGTTCGTTCGCCGACGCCCAGCACCTCGCAGACGGCACTGACCGAAACCGGGCCGTGTGGCGTCGCCTCCAGGATGGCGAGAGCGGCATCGACGATATCGCGTCGGTCGCCGGAACCGAGAGTGCGGGCGGACAGTCCTTCCGTGCGGTAGAGGGCCTGCGCGAGCGCGGCACCTGCCTCGCTCGCCGCGACCGCGAGGCCGGCGCTGACGTCGCAGCCGCGCTGCGCGGCAGCTTCCGCGAACCCTACGGTTCGCAGCAGCTTCTGCTGAAGCTCCAGTTCGGCTCTCGGAGCGAAGCGCTGCACGTGCACTCCGGGCATCAGCCAGTTTCGCTGGTACGGGTTGGAAGCAGAGGCCGCGCGCAGTGAGTCGAGTGTGGAGCCGCGCAGACCGATCCGCATGAGGCGATAGCTGCCGGGCATTTCCAGCTTGAATTCCGTTCCTGGACCGACGATCCGCAACTGCGGGATTTCAGCCCGTTGCCCGTTGAAGGTGGCGCCTTCGCCCCACATGAACACCGCCGTCAGCGCATCGTCGTTGATCGCCCCTGACATTGCGATGCCGCCTTTGTCCCGCAAGTCGAGGACGAACGCGTCACCATAATCTATGGTCGCCAGACGCGATGCATGGCGTTGCGCGCCGATCTGCTGGATATGGAACTCGGCGTCGGGGTCGGATTCGCTGGAGCGGGCCACGACAGAGCTGTACTTTCGCGCATACCAGGTCGGCGCCTCCCGCATCCGTGGCCTCCTGCAAAGTAACGTCCGGCCGGGGAGATGCCGGACGCAATCGCTTCTGCACTATTTTTATACAGGCATTCCGTTTCCTATACATCTGCGGATTGAGTCTGGTCCGTTTCGCTCTCTTACATAATTGTGCAATGGGCAGGGCGCGAAGCCCCGATCGAGCGGGCGTCTGCGCGCAACGCAGGACACCGCCAGGATGCGGATCCGGTCAGTGCCCGGCCGGCCAGTCGGAAGCCCCCGTCGCGGGGACTCCAGTCAATGGCGGTCGTCGGGGCAATGCATTCCTAAGCCCGCCGCGTGAAACCGATATCGTCGCGGATGACCGTCGTCGGCCCGATCGGCAACACTTCCGGATCGGCGACGTCGAGCTTTACGAAGTCGATTCCGTGCTTCCATGTCGTTCTGAGGAAGTCCTCGAAAACCTTGATGGTGAGCTGTTCCCCCGGGCAGCGACGATAACCGAAGCCGAAGGGGGCGAAACCGGCATAGTCGCAAACGGGCAGCGGCTTGCCGTCGGCGACGCCGAAGACGGTCCCGACAGCACTGTTGTGCAGTGAGACCTTTCTCCCGTCCTTCACGTCGAAAGTCGTCTTGCCGAAGGGGCACCGTGCCATGCCGATCCGCTCGGCCCACTGCTCATCCACCTGGGCGCTCGTCGGGACTTTCTCGTAGCGCGACGGATCGAATTCGTCGGGGTTTTTCCAATGAACGGCGTCGAAGCTCGTCGAGGTATGGGGGCTGATGATGTAGCCGGACCTCTTGAACGCCGGTGACGAGGTTTCCTGGAGCGACGAGATGCTGCCGCTGTTGGGCGAAACGACACGAAAGAGTTCCATGACGAAGCGCGTGAGCGGCGTGTAAGGCGAGTCGCCGGCGCCGTCGGGGCCACTCTCCATGGTTTTTCTGAACCAATCCCGGATCTGCGGATCGCCGGTCGCCGTGCCCAGCTTGAGCATGATGTTGTAGAGCGAGTTGCCCCACTGGCTGAAGGCGACGAAGTTGTGGAAGCACTCGAAGACGACGTCCTTGTGCTGGAAATTGTCGTCGTCCTTGCCGTTCTTGAGCCAGTACCAGGCGAACGTCTTTTCCGGAGCGGGCGTCTTGCCTGTTTCGATATCGGCGAGCCGCGCCTCGATCCAGGATTTCAGGAAATCGAGATTCTCCCGGACGATCATATAGTTGTCGTAGACGATTCGGTCCGTCGGATTGAGATAGGCGAGAACGGTGTTGAAGCTCATGCCGATCTTGCGCACCTGCGGCGGGATTGCCTCTCCTTTGACGCCAAGATGCAGATCCCAATACATGTCCCAGAACGTGTCGAGGTAGCGCCGCATCAACGGTTTGCCGGCATTGGCGTTCCCCAGAAGAGCCTCGAAGAACGTCGTCACCTTGCCGCTGTACATCCCTTGATAGAGATCCGGCGTGACGCCACTCATGTAGATGCGCTTGCGGCGATTGTCCGGGCCGCGTTTTTCCAGGGCCTGCAGGAATACCGTCACGCCCTTCTCGGGGGCGGGTCTCCAGCTCTTGCTGATCAGGCCCCACAGATGCGCCGGCAGCGCATTCTCCTTGGTAAGGGTGACGTCGATCATGGGCAGCATGGGGCGTTCCCCGTGGAAGACGCTCACCATGAAGAAGGGAAGAATCGCATTCTCGACATAAGCAGGGTCGAAGTCCCGCGAGAAGCGGGATCGCAGTTGCGCGGCGGCAGATTCCAGTTCGGTCGCCGTCGGGGGCTTGGCGGGAGTGCTCGTCGATTGCGAAAGGGCCGGCTGCACCGAGAAGCCGGCTGCGGCGGAGGCGCCACCCGCCAGAATCGCACGCCTCTTCATGTCATTACCTCCAAATAGGAAAGTCGAACGGACGTGCTGCGCAGAAGACGTTATTGCAGGATCCGCGCCCTGAGGCGGGCATATTCCTGGTCGGAGATCGACTTTTCCGATTTCAGGCGTTCGATCTTGGCAAGCTCGTCCGCGGGGCTGAAGCCCACGATCTGGCGCAGTTCGTCTCTCACTTGCCGGGCTTGGGCGCGATTGCGTTCGGCCATGCCGCCGCCCTGCGTCAGAATGTACGCGAAGATGCCGATGTAGGGCAGAACGATGAGGAGGATGAGCCAGAGCACCTTGCCGAAACCGGAAACGTCCTGTCGGCGGAAGAGGTCGCTCGCCGCGGTTATGAACAGCCAGAACCACAGGATGAACACGAACACGGCAAACGCGTCGGCCAGGAAATTGGCAAACGTGGACTCTCCCGAGAGCATCATCTTCCTTCTCCCTCAAAGCGGCCGATCTTGGCGCTCGCGCCGCCATGGGCTGCTTCATGCGGACCAAGCCACTCGATTGAGCGCATAGAACTCGTCACTGCCTCGTGAAGGTCGCCGCGCCCGCCGAGCGGAAGCCGGCAAAGTCATCGCAACGGGTGCTGCGGCAAGCCGTGCCGAACCATTCTACAACCAGCGCCTCGGCGCACATTGGCTTGGAATCCTGCAACTGTTCTCCATGTCCCAATTCTCGATCTTCGGTGTTCCGCTCCTCGCGTGACGTCGCGAGTGACCGCGCCGTCTTTGGGACAGGGCGTATGATCCAGGGACGAGGCGCTAAGGAAGGCAGGCTTTGCGGCCACTAGGATGCGTTGAGCGACGCAACTCCAGGCATGTCGTCCTGGCAGGTGGCCAATGAGAGCAAGGATTTCGGGGGAAGCAAGGTTCGCGGACATGAAGGGCCTTCGTTGTCGGACGGCAACAAGTGCTCTTCTTCCGGTTCTTTCGTTTGCCGCTGCGAGTCTGGTGACGGTGCCGCTTGCCGCGCAAGTCAGGGACCAGCATGAGGATGCCAACTCGGCACGCTACGATGCCATGTTCGGTACGCCGAACCGCTACACGCCGTCACCCCAGGACAATCTCTTCGCGACCACTCCAGGGCTCGAGCAGCAGGTGCGCCGGTCGCAATTCACCATCAACGGTCTGCTGCCCATCTTCTTCAATTCGAATGCCGAAGCGCTGCCCAGCGGCGGCGCGAGCTCGGCCGAGTTCAGCCCGATCCTCGGTGTGTCGTGGACGACTCCGGTCTTCGATCTGCCGTTCAGGTTCACGGCCAATACGCGCGCCGAGGTCGATCGGTTCACGCAGGCGCCAAGTCTCGACTTCGACAAGATAACCGCGTCGGGGCGGCTGCAGTATGTCGATCCGAACAACGACCAGGCGTACTCGCCGTACGTCTCATATGCCCCGAGGTGGGATTTTGCGCCATTCTACAAGAGCTGGTTCGCGACCCGGCAGGATCTGAACTTCGGCGTCAACAAGACGTTCAACTATGACGCCAACTTCCGGCGGATAGCCTTCTCCGGCAACACGCTCGCCGAAACCGTCTGGTCGTTCGGCATGACCGCCGTCATCCAAAGACGCTTCAGGGATCCGGCGCCAGGCTCATGGGCTGCCTATCTGGTCCCGTCGGCTACATTCGCGATCTCGCCCCAGTGGAACCTGAGTGCCGGCATCCTCGCCGAGCGTCGCGCCTTCGATTCGTATTACGGCTTCAACCAGGAGGATTGGCTCATCGAGCCGATCGTCACCCTCGAGTTCGTGCTGCCGGAATCGTGGTTCGGGTCGGAACGTACGGCGACGTGGCTGGGGCGGCCGGCGTTCGACTTTCAGGTCGCCTACGAGAAGAACTGGTCCAACCTGCCGGCTGCCAACTTCGAGGTGTGGCACGTCGGCATCGCCCTGAAGCTGGGCTGGAGGTTTTGATGACAGGGCAGGCAAACGGCGAGCGCGCGGCCGCATCGCCATCCCCCCAGAAGCTTTCCCTATTTGCCCTGACGATGATGGTCGTGGGCGGCATGGTCGGCGCAGGCATCTTCTCGCTCCCGCGCACGTTTGCCGGCGCGACCGGACCGATCGGTGCGATCATCGCCTGGCTCATCGCCGGAACGGGCATGTACATGCTGGCCCGCGTCTTCCAGGCGCTGGCCGAGCGCAAGCCCGATCTCGATGCCGGCGTGTTCGCCTATGCCAAGGCGGGTTTCGGCGACTATCCCGGCTTCCTGTCGGCCTTCGGGTACTGGATCGGAAGCTGCATCGGCAACGTCTCGTACTGGGTGCTGATCAAATCGACGCTGGGCGCTTTCTTTCCGGTGTTCGGCGACGGCAACACGGCGGCGGCGATCATCGTCGCCTCGATCGGTATCTGGCTGTTCCATTTCATGATCCTGCGTGGCACCCAGCAGGCGGCTGTCATCAACAGCATCGTCACCGTCGCCAAGGTGGTGCCGATTCTGGTCTTCATCCTGATCCTGTTCTTCGCCTTCAAGCTCGATCTCTTCAGCTACAATCTCTACGGCGGCGACCTCACCGAGGGCGTGTTCGAGCAGGTGCGCGCCACGATGTTCGTGACTGTCTTCGTCTTCCTCGGCATCGAGGGGGCGAGCGTGTACTCGCGTTTCGCCAAGAAACGCGCCCATGTCGGCCGGGCGACGATCCTGGGATTCGTCATCGTCACGTCGCTGATGGTCCTGGTCACCCTGCTGCCCTATGCGGTGCTGCAGCGCGCCGACATCGCCGGCATGCGCCAGCCGTCCATGGCGCAGGTGCTGGAAGCCGTGGTCGGCCATTGGGGCGCCGTCTTCATAAGCGTCGGTCTGCTGGTGTCCGTGCTGGGTGCCTATCTCGCCTGGTCGCTGATCTGCGCGGAGGTGCTGTTCACGGCTGCGAAAACGAAGGACATGCCGGCCGTGTTCGCCCATGAGAACGCCAACAAGGTGCCGTCGACGGCATTGTGGGCGACCAATATCGTCATTCAGCTGATCGTCATTACGACCTACTGGTCGCGCGACGCCTTCGCGCTGATGCTCAACCTGACCAGCGCGATGGCCCTGATTCCGTTCCTGTTCGTGGCAGCGTACGGACTGATGCTCACGCGACGCGGCGAGACCTACGAGGTGCGCCCTGAGGAACGCCGGCGCGACCTGATCATCGCCGCGATTGCCACGATCTACACGATCTTCCTGCTCTACGCCGGCGGCCTGAAGTTCATCGTGCTGTCCGCCGTCCTCTACGCACCCGGAACCGCGCTCTATTTCTGGGCGCGCCGCGAGCAGGGCAAGCCGGTTTTCACCGGCGTCTCCGAGTGGGGCATCTTCATCGTCGCAACCATCGGCGCTGTGGTCGGCATCTGGTGGCTGGCGACCGGCTACATCACCATCTAGTCAGCGGAGCATGACATGGCACAGGCAGGGCAGCAGACCTTCGGCGTCCATTCCGAGGTGGGCAAGCTTCACAAGGTCATGGTTTGCGCGCCGGGGCGGGCGCACCAGCGACTGACGCCATCGAACTGCGATCAGTTGCTGTTCGACGACGTTCTGTGGGTCGACAACGCCAAGCGCGATCACTTCGACTTCGTGCAAAAGATGCGCGATCGCGGCGTCGATGTCGTGGAGATGCACAATCTGCTCGCCGAGACCGTGGCGATTCCGGAGGCCAGGAAGTGGATCATCGACAACCAGGTCGTGCCCAATCAGGTCGGGCTGGGCCTGGTCGACGAGATCAAGAGCTATCTCGACGGTCTCAAGCCGCGCGATCTCGCCGAGACGTTGATAGGCGGCTTGTCGACCGAGGAATTCCCCGAGACCCATGGCGGCGAGATGCTGAAGCTCGTGAAGGCCGCCGCCGGCGTCACCGAGTACCTGTTGCCGCCGCTTCCCAACACGCTTTATACCCGCGACACCACGTGCTGGATCTACGGCGGCGTCTCGATCAACTCGTTGTTCTGGCCGGCACGTCATGAGGAGCCGATCCTCGCCGCGGCGATCTACAGGTTCCATCCCGACTTCGCGGGCAAGGTCAACGTCTGGTGGGGCGATCCGACGGCCGATCACGGCCTTGCCACGGTCGAAGGCGGCGACGTCATGCCGATCGGCAAGGGCATCGTGCTGATCGGCATGAGCGAGCGGACCTCGCGCCAGGGCATCAGCCAGCTCGCGCAGGCCCTGTTCAAGCAGGGTGCGGCCGAGCGCGTCATTGTCGCGGCCATGCCCAAGCTGCGTGCAGCGATGCACCTCGATACGGTGTTCACCTTTGCCGACCGCGACTGTGTGCTGCTCTACCCGGACATCGTCTACAACATCCAGGCCTATTCATACCGCCCGGCCGACACGCCGAGCGGCATCCAGTTGCGCAAGGACCCAAAGCCTTTCGTCGAGACCGTGGCCGAAGCGCTGGGCGTCAAGAAGATGCGGGTCGTGGAGACCGGTGGGACGGCCTATATGCGCGAGCGTACCCAGTGGGACAGCGGCGCCAACCTGGTCTGCGCCGCCCCCGGCGTCGTCTTCGCCTATGATCGCAACACCTACACCAACACGCTGTTGCGCCGGGCGGGCATCGAGGTGATCACCATTGTCGGCGCCGAGCTGGGGCGCGGCCGCGGCGGCGGCCATTGCATGACCTGCCCGATCATACGGGAGGCGGTGGATTACTAGCCGGCAACCTCGCTTTGGCGAGTCCTGGCATTCAACGCCATCGCGACGTAGGCCCAGCCGGCAAAGAGAAGAGACACGCCACCGACTGTCGCGGGCGTGAAGGAATGGTCGTAGGGAAGCTTCATGATCAGCAATCCCGCGGCCAGGAGAGCAACGCAGCCCGCCACCAGGAACCAGCGCCACCCCTGCAACGACCGTACCTTCGCGGCAAAGGCAATCTGCGTCAGCCCGTGCAGCGAGAAGACGATCGCCATCAAGACCGTTATGGTCACGATGCCGGGAAAGGGATCCAGAATAACCAGGACGCCGCCGATTGCGGCCACCAGGCCCAACCCGAGATGCCAGGCGAACAGGGCTTCGCGCCGCATCTTTCCCGACTGCGTGATCTGGACGATCCCGACCAGCATGAGAACCAGGCCGAGCGCTTCGTTCGGGGCGATCGACGATATCGTCGGGACGGTGATCGCGACGCCTCCTGCGACGATCAGCAGGCAGCCGACCAGGATGAGCAGCAGCCAGTGGGAGCGAAACGAAGCAGCGATGAAGCCTCGATCACTGTCCTGGTCCTTGCCTGAATTCATGTCATCGCTCCCGATGCCCGCGTGACGATCGCTTCCGGTGTGGGCGTGAGGCACGGTTGCCTGATGGTAGTGCCAATCAAGCCGTCACGGAATACCGATTGTGTCGGGAGGATCCCGGCATGCAAGTCGACGATCGAGCGAAGGCGTGACAGTCGGCGCCTTCGCCCGATGCCGGCCGAAGGGGGCTACTTGAGCGCCAGGGTGGTGGTGTCGAAGTTGACGGCCGCCAATCCACCGTTCTGCATTTCGACGATGCTGATGCCGCGATTGAAGTCGAGTGCCACGATGCGGCTGGCCGGAAGCTTCGACTTGATGTTGTTCAGCAGCATCGTCTGCAGCACTTCATACACTGTCTGACCGGGCTGCTTGGCGCGCTCCATGACTTCGGTCCGCTTGGCGGCGGTCAGCCCGGCGAGTTCCGCCTGCTCCAGGGTCGTTGCCATCTGGGCATAGGCACCACTGGTGGCCAGGAGTGCGCCACACACGACGAGAGTCGACGCTACGTGCTTGCGAATCATGATCCATCTCCAATCAGGCTCTGATCTTGATCCACCGAAGCGGAGCCCGTGCGCTACGGCTGAACGGTCATTGGCTCTTTCTCGCCGGCAATCGTTGCCTGAGCATCAGGCGCTCGCGGCGGGACGAGCAGGCACAGCGACGACGCGAAGAGCGACATACTCTTCTCCATGGCTTGGAGAGCGTGTGCCGAGCTATCCAGTACAACCAGTATAGGGAGAACGGCGGCGGCCACATCAGCGCGAAGTCCCGAGATTATTCTCTCTGTCCCAATCTCGGGAACGTGTCAGAGGATCTGATACGGATTTCGACCGGCCTGGGAGGCGGCGCAAAGTGAGTGTTAATCCGCCCAGTTCAAGGTACGATGTTTCCTGCTGGGCTTCCGCCCAGGAGCCTGCGACCGGTGGATGTCGGCGCAGGTCGTATGTTCGCCAACGACATGCTCATGTTGAAGCGCAACCTACTGAAGCCGACCATCGAGGGGCTCCCTGCCTTCCGATGGTCGTCAAGGCCACGGTCGCCGGTGTCGCACGATGCCTGTCGGTCTTGTACATGCAGCCAGGCTGGGCAAGGCAATGGAGCTCGGCGGCCGCTGCTTCGACGATTGGCTTTGCGGCTAGCGCCGCCATTTGAGGAGACTGGAACCCATGGTTAATCCGAATTTCGATACCGTCGGCCGCCCTGGCACCGCTGCCGAGCAGGCGTCGTTTGACGCCGGCCTGCGCGCCCACATGGTGCGGGTCTACAACTACATGGCTTCGGGGCTCGCCCTGTCGGGCATCGTCGCCTTTGGCCTGTTCAGTTCGCCCCAGCTGGCCGGCCTGTTCTTCCAGATCGAGGCGGGTTTCGTCGTCGGTCTGAACGCCTTGGGCTGGATCGCGATTTTCGCGCCACTGGGCTTGTTGCTTCTGACAGGCTTCCGCGCGGCCCAGATGAGCGTGCGCAGTGTGCAGGCCGTCTACTGGGCGGTCACCGCGCTGATGGGCGTCAGCCTCTCGCTGCTGCTGTTCCGCTACACCGGCGCCTCGGTCGCGCGTACCTTCTTCATCACGGCGGCTGCCTTCGGTGCTCTGAGCCTTTACGGCTACACCACGAAGCGTGACCTGTCGGCGTTCGGCAAGTTCCTGTTCATGGGCGTGATCGGCCTGATCCTGGCCGGCATCGTCAACATGATCTGGCCGTCGGGCACGATGAGCTTCATC
>BFBZ01000020.1_pt75 | contig 50881 bp, 44 predicted proteins | sample 1888401 | NCBI WGS metagenome assembly BFBZ01 (sample SAMD00112614, study PRJDB3348) | symbiont metagenome | host: Chara braunii
GCAGCGATGCGGCGAGGAGCGATGTGCGCATGTCTGGTCCAATGCAATTGTGACGGATGAAACAGATCAGCGGCCCCGATCCATCGCGCGGCCGCGCTTACGGCGCGACCGCGCGCGATCATAACGCAGTTCAAGCCGGCCGGCATAGCCGCCTGACAAAGATGTTATTGCACCAGAACGGACAGGTCGTTGTCCGAGCGCGCTATTTCAGCGGCAAGAACAATTCCGCGACTGCCTCATGCTCCGGTACCTCCGGGAAGAAGCTCAGCCGCTGGCAATAGATCGGGAAGTCGCGGGCTTCCTCGCCGCTGGCCGGCAGCCAGTCGCGATAAAGGAACAGCGCCGCCGGCTCCAGATTGTCCGTGTAGCCGACGACACGCAGCACGGCGCAGCGCCCGCCGGGGATCTCGCCAGCCTTGACCTCTTCGCCATGCGCCTCGATCGGCTGGTCGGTCCCGACGCAGAGGTCCACGCTGTAGTCGGCCGGCGACGCAGGGCGCCGCTCGGAACGCCAGACATTGAAGGTCGGATGTGTCCTGGGGTGCAGGCCAGCGGCCTTGCGCCACGCGATGAAGCGCTGGATGGTGGCGCCGAGCGTCGCCGGGTCGCCCCGATGCTCCATGATCGCCACCGGCGTGGTGGGCACGTCGCGGATCGTCACGTCGTCAGTGGTAAAGGTCTTCTGCATGAGCTTGCTCCTCGCATTGTCGAGAGGCCCGAAGGCCGCAAGCCACGGCTCCCAGTCGGGAGATTTCTGGAACGATGACGGCGATTGCCCGAACCGTTGCCGAAAGGCGCGGGCGAAGGCATCAGGTGCATCGTAACCGGCGTCCATCGCGATGTCCGTGACGCTTTGGGCGTCCCGGTAGGCCAGCCGGTACGAAGCGCGCTTCATGCGGGCGAGCTGGACATAGCGATGCACGGASAGCCCGAAGGTCGCCGTGAACTGCCGGTGGAAATGATACTTCGAGTAGGCCGCGATGCTGCTCAGCGCATCCAGGTCCAGATCGTCATCCAGATGCCGGTCGATGTGATCCAGCACCCGCTGCATCCGGGCATGATAGTGTCGAAGCGTTGCCGTCATCGTTTCCTGATCCGTGGCAGCACCAGCTAGCCCCACGCAGACACGACGCGCTCGACCGATCTTGCGGTTTCGCCAGCACGCGCAGAGCCCTGAAGGACCTACTGCTTGGCGTCGGGGGCGTTCAGCACCGTCCTGCAATCCGCCGGCATCTGCGCCAGCGTCATCGGTGGATGCGGCTTCGGTGGCTTCGGCGGCGGCTTCGGATGTAGCACCGAATCCTTGAACCAGAACGCGAGATCGGAGGGCTTGCAGCCTTCGCCTTCCGTCTGCGGTTTCTGCGCTTCGCATTCGGGGCTGCCGGACGGGCATCGGATGCGGATATGGAAGTGATAGTCGTGGCCCCACCACGGCCGGATCTTCGACAGCCAGCTGCGATCGCCCTTGGCCTCGCGGCACAGCGCCTTCTTGATCGCCGGATTGACGAAGATGCGCTGCACCGCCGGCTCACGCGCCGCGTCGCGGAGCACGAGCAGATGGCCCGGCGTGAACACGCGCGGATCGACGTCGAGCCGGTCGTCGCGCACCATCATGACAGCCGACATCTCTTCGCGATCCTCGCGCGACAGTTGGCGATTGGGCATCGGCGTCAGCCAGATGTCGGCGTCGAGCCCGATCTGATGGCTGGCGTGACCGGAGAGCGCGGGGCCGCCGCGCGGCTGGCCGATATCACCGACCAGGATGCCCGGCCAGCCGGCGTCCTTGTGCGCGTTGGCCGCCAGCCGCTTCAACAGCGCGATCATGTCGGGATGGCCCCAGTAGCGATTGCGCGAGAGGCGCATCACCTGCCAGGTGTCGCCGTTGAGCGGCATCTGCGCGGCGCCGGCGAGACAGCCYTTGGTATAGCCGCCGATCGACTGGGTCGGCATCGCCGCCGGCAGCACTTTCCGCGCGAACAACTGCTTCGCCCCGATCGTCGGGTCGTTGGGGTTGGCGAGCGGTGGCAATGGCTGCGGATTGAGCGAGCCCTTGTCCTGCGCCCGCGCGGAGATGGTGCAGGCGACGAGGGCGGAGATCAGAAGCGGGATCAGACGCAGGCGGGATGTCATTCGGATCACTCTGTCTGCGCAAGGCTAACATGGATTCGGGGTGGACGGACCGCGCTTTCATCCCATTTGCTTGATCGCCCACAGGGCGGATCACGCTTGCAAGATGGGCACCTTGCATGAATGCGTATCGGTGGCCTCTCCGGCCGATCCGTTGTAACTCCTCCGGACTTCGCGAGTGCCATGGTGGGAGAATGCAATGTCGATTGGTGCAGGTTCGATTCGAGTGCGGCAGGCAACGCGATCCGACCACGACTTTCTCGTCGCGCTGTCTCCGCGTCTTTCAGGCGTCCCTGGTCCCGCGTGGCACGGCCTGGAAGCGATGGAACAGTTTCAAGACCGCTACATGGCCGCGACCGTGAACCAGGCCGTCGAAAACTCGCGGACACTCATCGCCGTGTCGGCCGATGATGTGCGATTGGGCTACATCCATATGCAACCTGGAAAGGATGGCGTCACCGACGAGGCATGTGGCTATGTCGCGATCCTTGCCCTGACGCAGCAGGCAGAGGGGCAGGGCATTGCCGGATTGCTGATGAGCCATGCCGAGGATTGGGCGCGCGATATGAATTACCGGTTTCTCAGTCTCGATGTGTTCGCCGACAATCGACACGCGATTGATGTCTATGAGCGCGGTGGCTTTCGTTCGGAGACGATCCGTATGGTCAAGCCGCTATAGCCCGCAACCGGACGTCACGCCTTGTTTGGCGACTGCCGGCTTAACCCGGCGATAACCCTGTCACACACTGGCAAACATTCGAGCGCTTGAGACACTTTCGGTGCATTCATTGTGCAGCGGCGCGTTGATTTACCCTTCCTTCACCACGCGCCGGCGCTGCCGCGCTGTAAATCCGCGCAGTGCGTCACTTGCATACCGTCAGCAATTCGCGCCCGGCGTGAACCAGCCTCCTAAGCAGGCATGCCGCAGCTTCTCAGCGCGTGCAGCTATTCACCGAGAGATACCAATTTTTCAGATACTTATCGCAGAAATGTCGCCGAACTGGAATGCGCGTGGGGCGTGCGATASCGATGATGCGGCCAAAGAAAACCAAGAAACCGAAGCAGTCCAAACTGTCCCGTTCCCGGGGCCGCCGGCCCACGCCGATCCCGAGAGTGTCGGGCGGTTCGCGCCGGCCCGCGGTCGAGATCGGCGAGCTGGTGCGCCAGCGTGCGCAGGCGGAGGCCGCGATCGCCGAGGCGCGCAAGTCCAACGCGCGATTGCGCGAGGCGATCGACATCCTGCCGCAGGGCATCGTGTTCCTGGACCCCGAAGGCCGCTACATGCTGTGGAACAAGAAATACTCGGAAATCTACAAGCGCAGCTCCGACCTGTTCGAGCACGGCGCGCGCCTGGAGGACACCATCCGCATCGGCGTCGCGCGCGGCGACTATCCCGAAGCCGCCGGCCGTGAGGAAGAGTGGATCGCCGAGCGGGTCAAGAAGATGTACCAGCCCGGGGAGCGCCACGAGCAAACGCTGGCCGATGGCCGCGTGGTGCTGATCGAGGAGCGGCTGACCTCGGATGGCGGCATCGTCGGCCTCCGTGTCGACATCACCGAATTGAAGCAACGTGAGGCGTCATTCCGCCTGCTGTTCGACGGCAATCCGGTGCCGATGATCCTGTGCGCGCTGGACGGCGAACGGATCCTGGCGGTCAACGATGCCGCGATCGCGCATTATGGATACGTGCGTGCCGAGTTCGAGAAGATGACGATCAGGAGCTTGCAGGCGTTCGATCCCGAACTGCCCTGGGCGCCGGGCCGCAGCAGCGACGAGCAGGCGGCGCGGACCTGGAAGCATGTGCGCGCGGATGGCACGCTGATCGACCTTGCGATCTATTCGCGCCAGCTGATGCATGGCGATCAGCCGGCGATGCTGCTCGCGCTGATGGACATCACCGAGCGCAAGCGCGCCGAGGCGCGGCTGGCCTTCATGGCCCAGCACGACGGCCTGACCGGCCTGCCGAACCGCAATCTGCTGCGCCAGCAGATGGACGAGATGTTGCAGCACACCCGCCGCTCGACCGACAAGGTCGCAGTGCTGATGCTCGGGCTCGACAATTTCAAGGCGGTCAACGAGACGCTCGGCCACGGCATCGGCGACAAGCTGTTGCGCGGGGTCGCCAAACGCCTGCGCTCGACGCTGCGCGAGGAAGACGCGCTGGCGCGCCTCAATTCCGATGAGTTCACCATCGTGCAGGGCGGCGTGATGCGGCCCGAGGATGCGGTGCTGCTGGCGCGGCGGATCCTGGAGGCGATCGGCGAGCCCTATCTGCTCGAGGGGCATTCGGTGGTGATCGGCGCCAGCATCGGGATCGCGATGTCGCCCGGCGACGGCGAGGATTCCGAGAAGCTGCTGAAGAGCGCCGACATGGCATTGTCGCGCGCCAAGAGCGAGTTCCGCGGCACCTTCTCCTTCTTCGAAGCCGAGATGGATGCGCGCGCCCAGAGCCGCCGCAAGATCGAGATCGATCTGCGCGATGCGATCCAGAACGACGGCCTGCAACCCTACTACCAGCCGCTGGTCGACCTCACCAGTGGACGCATCACCGGCCTTGAGGCGCTGGTGCGCTGGCCGCATCCGGAGCGCGGGATGATCTCGCCCGGCGAGTTCATCCCGGTCGCCGAGGAGACCGGCCTGATCAATTCGCTCGGCTCGTTGATGCTGCATCGTGCCTGCATGGATGCCGCGCAATGGCCTGACGACGTGCGCGTCGCCGTCAATCTGTCGCCGTTGCAGTTCCGTACCGGCAACCTGCTGGCGCTGGTCACCGACGCGCTGCGGCAATCCGGCCTGCCGGCGCGGCGGCTCGAACTCGAGATCACCGAAACGCTGCTGCTGGAAAAGAGCAGCCAGGTGCTGGCGACGCTGCACGCGCTGCGCGCGCTCGGGGTGCGGATGTCGATGGACGATTTCGGCACCGGCTATTCGAGCCTCAGCTATCTGCGCAGCTTCCCGTTCGACAAGATCAAGATCGACCAGTCCTTCGTGCGCGACCTCGGCGCCAACCCGGATGCGCAGGCGATCGTGCGCTCGATCGTCAGCCTCGGCATGGGATTGGGCGTCACCATCACCGCCGAGGGCGTCGAGACCGAAGCGGAACTGAGCTGCCTGCGCGCCGAAGGCTGCCACGAGGGCCAGGGCTTCCTGTTCAGCCGCTGTCTCTTATACACATCTAGATGTGTATAAGAGACAGGATCAAGATCGACCAGTCCTTCGTGCGCGACCTCGGCGCCAACCCGGATGCGCAGGCGATCGTGCGCTCGATCGTCAGCCTCGGCATGGGATTGGGCGTCACCATCACCGCCGAGGGCGTCGAGACCGAAGCGGAACTGAGCTGCCTGCGCGCCGAAGGCTGCCACGAGGGCCAGGGCTTCCTGTTCAGCCGCGCCCGGCCGAACGCCGAAGTGATCAGCCTCTTGAAAGCGCAGCGCGTCGCCACGGCGCTGGTGGCGTAGCTGCCACGGCTGCTCTCCCGTCATTGTGAGCGCAGCGAAGCAATCTATCTATCCTCCGCGCGGTCAGATGGATTGCTTCGTCGCTTCGCTCCTCGCAATGACGGCAAGGATTACGCCTTGCCGGCCGCCGCCTTCTTGTTCAAATGATAGGTCAGCGCCAGCGCCACGCAGTGGCGCAGCTCTACCTCCGGCAGCTTGCCGGCGACATCGAGCAGGATCGCGCGATTGCCGCTATAGCTGAGCTCGGGATAGAGCTCGCGAAAGGTCTCGACCAGGTTGGTCTGGCAGTGAAAATAGACCGCGACCTGGTCGGCGGCCGGCTTCACCTGGTCGATCCGGATCGTGCTGCCGCTGCCGGTCTCCGCCGTCAGGTAGCTCGGCTGGCCCCATTTCAGCGTCTCTTGCAGCGCGCCGACGCCCTTGGTCGTCTTCGCGGCCTCGAAGATCAGCCGCCGCAGCGCCAGCAGCTTGGCCTTGACGGGGGCAGGGTAGCCGTCGAACAGCGAGTCCGCGGCCTTTGCTTGCGGGGGACGTGCAGCCTTCGTGGTCGACGTTGCCGGCTTGCGCATGGAGAACTCCGAGAGGAGGACATACCGTGTTTATCTACCACAGCGCCTTGAACGTCATATAGAGCGCCATCAGCGACACGAAGAAGATCATCGCGATGCGGAGCGTCGCGCGATCGACGCGGTTGGCGGCGCGGGCGCCGAGATCGGTGCCTCCGAGCAGGCCGACGACGACTCCCGCCAGCACCGGCCATGACGCGAGCGCGCCCTCGCTCCAGTAAATCCAGGCCGACGGGAGCGTGGTCGGGATCAGCGACATCACGAGGCTCGCCATCTGCGCCTGGTGTTGCGGCACGCCGAGCACGGCGCTCAGGCCCACCACGGTTGCCAGCCCGCCGCCAATGCCCAGGAAGCCCGACGACAGGCCGGCCAGCAGGCCGACAGAGAGCAGGGCCGGCCAGGGTATGTCGCGCGCCGCGCGATCGTCGTCGGGATCTGCCTTGTCGCGCCCACCGCGCAGGATCAGCATCGCGTCGAGTGCGACGAGATAGGCCACATAGGTCCAGCGCAGCGCAGGCTCGCCGACATGGTTCGCGGCGAGTGCGCCGGCGGCGCCCCCGGCGACGAAGCCAATGGTCAGAAGAATGATCCAGCGCAGCGGCGTGCGGTTGCCGCTCTGCCAGTAACGCCTGATCCCGGTGAGGCTGGTCGGAGGCACCTGCGCGACCAGCGAAATGCCCTGCGCGACGTGCTGCCCGGCGCCAAGCAACAGCACCGAGAACACCACCAGCCCGCCGCCAGGACTGACGCCAAGCAGCCCGGCGGTCAGGCCGCCTGCCAAACCGGTGATCAGGCCGGCAAGGAGATCGTGGATGGCCATCGGGGTTCCGTCAGCGTTTCGCGGCGAGGCCGGCGAGAAAGGTCTCGAAGACCTGCATAGCCTCGGATGTGGAGATGGATTCGCCCCACAGCCGTTGCAGCACGATGCCCTGGAACATGGCGACGATCGCTCGCGCTGCGCCGCGCGGCTGAACGGTGCGGTGGATCACGCCGCGTTTCTGCCCCCGGCGCAGCATCTCGGCGATCAAGGCGATCGGCTGCCGTATTCCGCTCGCCACCTGTTCGCGGATCACGTCGTCGCGGAGTGCCTCCGCCCAGAGTTGCAAGCCGACGCGGCGGGCCTGCAAGCCCGCCTCCTTTTGCAAGTCGCCGAGGAAGGCGCGCGCGACCGCCCGCAAGCCCTGCAACGGATCATCGGTGTCGCCTCCGGCAGCGAACAGCGTGCTGTCGCGACCGTGACGGCTGTCGCTGATCGCCTGGATCAATTCGTCCTTGCTGGCGAAGTGTCCGTAGATGCAGCCCGCGCTGAGGCCCGACTCCTTGATCACGTCCTGGATCGTGGTCTGGTGAAATCCCTGCCGCGCAAAGCAGTTCTCGGCGGCGCGCAGGATCTCCTCGCGGCGCAGCGCCAGGGTTTCGGGTTTCACCTTCGGCATGATCGGTTCCTTCGGAGTCCCGGCGCAGCCTGAGCGGCGGGACGGCTTGACGTTCGCAGGCCTCCATTATAAAGAACGAATATTCGTTTTGTAAAGAGAGGAGCACGCGTCATGATCGGCTTTGTGAAGCTCTTGTCCCAACCCGGCGCCGGAGAGGCGGCGCAGGTCGCGCTGCCATCCGCCGGCGCGCGTATCACGTTTCTGCTCGCCGGCTTCGCGCTGGTGCTGCTGTTCGAGGCGGCGTTTCCGCTGTTCGACTACGCCCGTAGCGAACGGCTGCGTAACATCGGGCGCAACGCCGCCATCACCGTGATCTTCGTTGGCGTCAACCTGTTGCTCAGTCCGCTCTCGCCATTGGCCACGCATTGGACCGCGGACGCGGGATTCGGCCTGTCTTACTGGCTTGGCCTGTCAGCCCCGGCCCAACTCCTGCTCGGCCTCATCGGACTCGACCTCTTCACCTATTTCGCCCACCTCTCGATGCACAAGCTCGGCTGGATGTGGCGCTTCCACCGCGTGCACCATGCCGACCGCTTGGTCGATGTCACCACCGCGTTCCGCGAGCATCCGGGTGAGACGCTATGGCGGATCAGTTGGCACATCGCCGGCGTCGTGGTGTTCGGAACGCCGGCCTGGGTGCTGGTCACCTATCTGACGCTGTCGGCGCTGAACGGCCAGCTCGAGCATGCCAATATCAGGCTGCCTGAGCGCCTCGATCGCTGGCTGCGGCTGCTGTTCGTGACGCCGAACATGCACAAGATGCATCATTCCCGTCACCAGCCAGAGACCGACAGCAACTATTCGAACCTGCTCTCGATCTGGGACCGGCTTGGCGGCACTTACAACCATGGCCCGCGCTTTGCCGAACTGCGTTACGGGCTCGACGGCTTCGATGGTTCCGAGCAACAATCGCTGCGCGGTCTGCTGAAGATGCCTTTCATGAGCGACTGGGGAGGATCGGCGCCGGATGGCAAGTCCGAACAATCCGCACCGCCGCCCCTCCTGCCATGGCCGTGACGTGACCCGCAGCGCCGCCGCTCAGGCGGCGTTGCGCAGGCCGGCGAGGAAGGTGTCGACGCTGTGTGACAGCGCGGAGGCGTGATCGCCGAGTTGGCCTGATGTATCCAGCACATTGCCGGTGAGCGCGCGGGATTGGCCGGCGGCCTCGCTCGCGCCGGCGATATTGGCGGAGACTTCGCCGGTCCCGGACGACGCCTGTTGCACGCTGCGGGCAATCTCGCGCGTCGCCGAGTCCTGCTGCTCGACGGCGGCCGCGATCGCGGTGGCGATGCCCGAGATCTCGCGGATGGTGGTGCTGATGTCGCCGATCGCGCTGACGCAATTGCCGGTGGCGGACTGGATCGCGCCGACCTGGCCGGCGATCTCGTCGGTCGCCTTCGCGGTCTGGCTCGCCAGTTCCTTGACCTCGGAGGCGACCACGGCGAAGCCGCGGCCAGCGTCGCCGGCGCGCGCCGCCTCGATGGTGGCGTTGAGCGCCAACAGATTGGTCTGGCTGGCGATCGCGCTGATCAGGCGCAGCACGTCGCCGATCTTCTCGGCTGACGCGGCGAGGCTCGTCACCATCTCGGTGGTTTCCGCTGCCTTGGCCACGGCGTTGTCGGCGACGCGGCTGGAATGGGTGACCTGGCGCCCGATCTCGGTGATCGAGGACGCCAGCTCCTCGGTCGCCGCCGCGACCGCATTGACGCTGGCCGAGGCTTCCTCCGACGCGGCGGCTGCCGCCGAGGTCCGCTCCGAGGTGCCGTTGACACTCGACGTGATCTCGCCTGCGACGCGCTGCATGTCGCTCGACGACCGCGCGACGGCGGCGACCATATCCTTGACGTCGGACTCGAAGCGGTCGGCCATCTGCCGTTGCAGCGTCCGCCGGTCGGTCTCCGCCTTCACCTTGTCGGCCTCCTGCGCCTCGCGCAGCGACGAGGTCTCGATCATGCTGCGGCGGAACACGTCGACCGCTTTCGCCATCGTGCCGAGCTCGTCGCGGCGCTCGCTGCCGGGAATCGTGACGCTGGTGTCGCCGCTGGAGAGGCGGTTCATCACGGCGGTGATCGCGATCAGCGGCCGTGACAGGCCGCGGCCGAGCAGGAATGCCAGCAATATGGCCGCGGCCAGGATCGCAACCACGCCGAGGACCAGGTTGCGCTGCGCGGTTGCGGCCGCGGCCGCATAGTCGCTGGTGTCCTTGATGATCTCGAGCACGGCGACCGGTTCGCCGGCATAGTTCTTGATCTGGCCGAGATAGAGCTCGACCTCGTGGCCGTCGAGAACGGCGTCGCGCAGCACGGCCGCGCCGTTCATCACGCTCTTGAGCTCGTCCTGGGTCGCCACCACGCTGTCGCCGAAGGTCGAGGACAGCCGCCTGAAGCGCTGGCCGTCGAAGGAATGCACGGCGAGGTCGATGCCGAAGCGCTTCTTGGCGCGGTCGACGAATTCCTTGCCGAAGGCGACGCCGATGTCGACATTGCCCAGCGTCTTGCCGTCGTGCATGACCGGGGTCATGCCGAAGATCGAAAGCGCTTCGCGGGCGGGCTCGACGCCGACGATCGGTTTGCCGGCCTTGATCGATTCCACCACGGTGATGCGCCGGGTGGAGGCGTCGTCGCCGAAGATTTTCGGGGTGTGGACCCGATAGAAGCTCGTCGCCGGGGCCTGCCAGAACGAAATCAGCGGGATGCCCTGCGCCTTGATCGCGGCCCAGGGCGCGGCGAGCAGCTTGCCGAGGCCGTCACGATCGCCCTTGGCGACGGCATCCTCGACCGGCGGCAAGGCTGCGATCACGGCCGAGACCGCGAGCGCGGCGCGCCCCTCATATTCGATTGCCGCGATCACGCTGTCATATTGCAGCTTGAGCTGCTGATCGAGCGCGAGCCGCGTCAGCGCGCGTTGCTGGCTGATGGAGAAGCCACCGAGGATCGCGCAGGCGATTGCGACAGTCAGGGCAATCGCCAGGATCAGGCGGGCGGCAATCGATCGAAGCGTGAACATGGTACCGTCGGAATTCCAGGGATTTTCGAGTCCGCAAGCTCTCAGAAAAAGCTTAACAACCGGGTGTTGCCGCCGACAGCTTCCTCACTCCCCGGCACTACTTTCGTATCACCACTAACGCGTCGTCGGCGGCGCTGTGAGATTGCCCGAGAGGATCGCCTTGCCGGCGTCCTCATACTGGGTGTCGCGGGCCTGGATCTGCTGCGCGATCGCATGCATGTCACGGAAGCGTCGCTCGAACGGGTTCTTCGCGAACACCGCCGTCGCGCCCGACATGTGATAGGCGATGTCGACCACGGAGGCCGACTGGTGGATGGTCCAGGTCGAGGCGATGCGGATCGCAATGCGATGTGCTTCGCTGATCGGATCACCGCGCGCCAGATCGCGCCAGACGTCGTTGGCGGTCGCGTACAGATAGGCGCGCGCGGCGCGCAGGCTCGCCTCGGTGCGGCCGATCTGGCCTTGCACTGCATTGTTGTCGCGCATCGCCTTCAATCCTTGCGGGGTCTTGCCGCGCGCGAGTTCGGTCGCCGCATCGAGCATGGCGCGCGCGACACCGAGCGAGGTCGCGGCAAAGCCCATGCTGAACACCATGTTGGTGGTGAGCTTGTAGAGCGGTCCCGTTTCGCGGCATGCGCTGGGGTCGTCGCGCAGCGCGGCGAACTTCTCCGGGATGAAGAGGTTGTCGACCGAATAGGAATCGGTGCCGGTGCCCCTCAGGCCGATGACGTCCCAGACGTCATACATCGTGGCTTGCGACATCGGGAACAGGATGGTGCGGATCTCCGGCGAACCGTCAGGCTTGTTGCGTGGTGAGCCGTCGGCTTCGACGACCCGGACGTGGGCGCCGAGCCAGCTCGCCTGCCGCGAGCCCGAGGCAAAATCCCAGCGCGCGCTGGCGCGGTAGCCGCCGGGCTCGGCGCGAACCTCGCGGCCGATCGCGCCCCAGGCCAGGATGCCGGGCGCAGTGTTGAAGATCTCGTCGGCGGCTTCAGGATCGAGATAGGCCGCGGTCATCGCGCAGACGCTGCATTGGCCGAGGCACCATGCGGTCGACGCGTCGGCCTTGGCGATCTCCTCCTGCATCTGCATGAATTCGTCGAGCGTCGCCTCGGCGCCGCCAAATCGCTTCGGCAGCAGCGCCCGGTACAGTCCGTTCTCGACAAGGGCCGCGGTCACGGAAGGCGTCAGCCGCCGCGTTCGTTCGATGTCGTCGGCTTCGCTCATGATCAGCGGCGCCAGTGCGCGCGCCCGCTCGACAAGGTCAAACCCCTGCGGCCTGTTCATGCGTTTCCTCGGCCCCTTCGGTCGTTCTTGTTGGGCGCGTCAGGTGATGGTGACGCATCCGGCCGGGGAGGGCAAGGTAGCATGGTGTGTCCGCAGATCAGCCATCCGCTGTTGGTGCCGATGCGTGACGGATCGACGGACGCGCTTACGCGGCGGCGCGGCCGAGATCGAGCGACGGCTGGCGCCTGGTCGGAAAGCTCAGCGCCACCGCGACCGCGGCGAGGCCGATCGCGAAGGAACCGGCGTGCAGCCACGTATAGCCGTGGAACGTGTCGTACACATAGCCGCCGGCCCACGGCCCGAGCGCCATGCCGAGGCTCGCGAACGCCGACACCGCACCGAACACCGTGCCCATGATGCGCGCGCCGAAGAACTCGCGCACCAGCACGGCATAGAGCGGCATCACGCCGCCATAGGCGAGACCGAACACGACCGACAGTGCGTAGAATTCGCCGAGCCGCGCCACCCCGAGATAGGTCGCGATCGACAGCGCCTGCACCAGCAGGCCGCCGACCAGCACCGGCTTGGCGCCGAGCCGGTCTGCGAGCACGCCGAGCAGCAGCCGCCCGCCGAGCCCGGAGAAGCCGGCGAGGCTGTACACCGTGACCGCAGTGAGCGGCGCGATGCCACACACCATGGCGTAGGACACCATGTGGAAGATCGGTCCGGAATGCGCCGCGCAGCAGGCGAAATGCGCCAGCGCCAGCGTGATGAATTGCGGCGTGCGCAGCGCCTGGGCCGCGGTCCATTCCGCCTGCGGCGCATCCGTGGCTGCGGTGTTGGCGACTGCCGATACCTGCGGCGCGGCGCGCACCAGGAACGCGGCGGGGATCAACAGCGCCCACGCGGCGATGCCGATCACCAGCATCGCGAAGCGCCAGTCATAGGCGGTGATCAGCCAGCTGGCGGATGGCGCGACCGTCAGCGGCGATACGCCCATGCCGGCCGACACCAGTGCGACCGCGAGGCTGCGATGCTTGTCGATCCAGGCGCTGGCAAGCGCCATCATCGGCGCATAGAAGCTGCCGGCGGCGATCCCGATCAGCACGCCGAAGCAGAGCTGGAATTGCCACAGGCTCTGCGCCTGGCTCGCCGTCACCAGGCCGAGGCCGAGCAGCAGCGCGCCCGCCAGCACCACGATGCGGGTGCCGAAGCGGTCGGACAGCGCGCCCCAGGCGAACGCCGCAAAGCCCATGCAGAGGAAATCCAGCGTCGCCGCCGCCGAGATGCCGGCGCGCGACCAGCCCATCGCATCCGAGATCGGTTGCAGGAACACGGCGAGCGACAGCATCGTGCCGAAGCCGACGCAGGTCATCAGCGCGCCCGCGCCGACGACGACCCAGCCATAGTCAAAGCGCGCGGCCTTGCTCATGCGTTTCCCCGTTGCGCGGTGTTGCTGTTGTTGGTCCGCGCTTGCGGCGATGGTGGCGCATCCGTCCGCGGTCGGCAAGCTAGAGCGTTTTCGAGCGAAGTGGATACCGGTTCGCGTGAAGAAAACGCGTCAAGTCAAGAACCTGGAGCCCCGTTCCGATTCTATCGGAACGGGAAAGGCTCTAGCTAGCCGCACTCCCAGGCGCGCCCGATCGGTGTCCAGACCCAGCACGGGCCGTAGCTGCCGCCATTGTAGCGGCCTCCGCCATGGAATCCGGGGCGGCCGAAGTAGTGCCAGTCCCCGCCATACCAATATTGCGGCGAATAGTCCGGGTAGCCGCGCGCGGCACCGCGCGGGCCGAGCACCGGAATGGTCGGATTGGGCGGCTGGCGGTAGCCGGGCAGGAAGCCGTAGCCATGCCAGCGCGTGCTGCCGTGGCGCTTTTTCGAGGAGGCGGCCGAGCTCAGGTCCGGCTGCAACAATGCGAGGATGACGATCGAGAACGACAGGATGCGCAACATGATCCGAATTTAGCCCGCACGCGGGGTGATGGCGATTCAAATCATGGTGCGTTTTGTTGCTGGGACAATAACGGGCAACGCCGGCGCGGTCGGCTCAGCTGTCCACCTTGAGCGCGGCGATGAAGGCTTCCTGCGGGATGTCGACCTTGCCGAACTGCCGCATCTTCTTCTTGCCTTCCTTCTGCTTCTCCAGAAGCTTGCGYTTGCGCGTGATRTCGCCGCCGTAGCACTTCGCGGTGACGTCCTTGCGCAGCGCGCGSACGGTTTCKCGCGCGATCACCTTGCCGCCGATCGCCGCCTGGATCGGGATCTGGAACATGTGCGGCGGGATCAGCTCCTTCATCTTCTCGACCATGGCGCGGCCGCGGCCCTCGGCGCGGGTGCGATGCACCAGCATCGACAGCGCGTCGACCGGCTCGGCGTTGACCAGGATCTGCATCTTGACCAGATCGGCCGGCTTGTAGTCGGTCAGATGATAGTCGAACGAGGCRTAGCCCTTSGAGACCGACTTCAGCCGGTCGTAGAARTCGAACACCACYTCGTTGAGCGGCARATCGTACTTCACCATCGCGCGSGAGCCGACATAGGTCAGCTCCTTCTGCGMGCCRCGGCGGTCCTGGCACAGCTTCAGCACGCTGCCGAGATATTCGTCCGGSGTCAGGATGGTCGCCTCGATCCASGGCTCCTGGATCTCGGCGATCTTGACCACGTCGGGCATGTCGACCGGATTGTGGATCTCGAGCTCGGTGCCGTCGGTCAGCTTCATGTGGTAGATGACGCTCGGCGCGGTCGCGATCAGRTTGAGATCGAAYTCGCGCGACAGCCGCTCCTGGATGATCTCSAGRTGCARCAGKCCGAGGAAGCCGCAGCGGAAGCCGAAGCCGAGCGCGGCSGAGGTYTCCATCTCGAAGGARAAGCTGGCGTCGTTCAGGCGCAGCTTGCCCATCGCCGCGCGCAGCGTCTCGAAGTCGTCGGCGTCGACCGGGAACAGGCCGCAGAACACGACKGGAATRGCGGGTTTGAAGCCYGGCAGCATTTCGGTGACCGGCTTCCGGTCGTCGGTGATGGTGTCGCCCACGCGCGTGTCGGCGACTTCCTTGATCGCCGCGGTGATGAAGCCGATCTCGCCGGGGCCGAGCTCTTCGACCTGCTGCATCTTCGGCGTGAAGAAGCCGACGCGCTCGAYGTCRTAGGCSGCRCCGGTGCCCATCATGCGGATGCGGCTRCCCTTCTTCATSRYGCCGTCGACGACGCGGATCARSACSACSACGCCGAGATAGACGTCGTACCAGCTGTCGACCARSAGCGCCTTCARGGTCGCGTCGCGRTCGCCCTKCGGCGGCGGCARGCGGGTGACGATCGCCTCCAGCACGTCGGGCACGCCGACACCGGTCTTGGCCGAGATCATCACMGCATCCGASGCGTCGATGCCGATCACGTCCTCGATCTGCTGCTTGACCTTCTCCGGCTCGGCCGCGGGCAGGTCGACCTTGTTCAGGACCGGCACGATCTCGTGATTGTTGTCGAGTGCCTGGTAGACGTTGGCCAAGGTCTGCGCCTCGACGCCCTGGCTGGCGTCGACCACCAGCAGGGAACCCTCGCAGGCCGCCAGCGACCGCGACACCTCGTAGGCGAAGTCGACATGGCCGGGCGTGTCCATCAGGTTGAAGATGTAATCCTTGCCGTCCTTGGCACGGTAGTTCAGCCGGACGGTCTGYGCCTTGATGGTGATGCCGCGCTCGCGCTCGATATCCATCGAATCGAGCACCTGCTCCTTGCCCGCCATTTCGCGATCCGACAGGCCRCCCGTCATCTGGATCAGGCGGTCGGCGAGGGTCGATTTGCCATGGTCGATATGGGCGACGATGGAGAAGTTGCGGATGTTGGAAATCGGGGCAGTTGTCATGGGGCGCGGGATAGCATCCGCACCCCCGCGCGGGCAACCATATTGCGGTATTTTGCAGGGGTATGACGGCGAATCACGGGGGTGTTTCCGGCCGGGTTGCAATGATCGATTTTCGGGCATGTTTCTGCTAGGTCTTTCGGCCCGAAAACCCTGGACCTGACGATGCGCTGGACCTTGCTCGCTGCCGGACTGCTCGCCGTGCTGTTGGTCGCGCCGGCGGCCGCCGAGAAGCGCGTTGCGCTGGTCGTTGGCAATTCCACCTATCAGAACGTGTCGCGGCTACAGAATCCGAAGAGCGATGCAGAGCTCGTGGCCGACACGCTGCAACGGCTGGGCTTCGCGCTGGTCGGCGGACGGGCCCAGGTCGATCTGGACAAGGCCGGCTTCGACACCGCGATCCAGCGCTTCGGCAGCCAGCTGATCGGCGCCGACGTCGCGCTGTTCTATTACGCCGGCCACGGCATCCAGGTGCGCGGCACCAATTATCTGGTGCCGGTGTCGGCCAATCCCACGCGCGAGGCCGATGTCGATTTCCAGATGGTCGATGTCAGTCTGGTGCTGCGGCAGATGGAAGGGGCGGGCACGCGGCTCAACATCGTCATTCTCGATGCCTGCCGGAACAATCCGTTCGGCGGGCGCGGCCTGCGCGCCGCCGATGGCGGCCTTGCGCAGATCCGCGCGCCGGAGGGCACGCTGCTGTCCTACGCGACCCAGCCCGGCAACGTCGCGCTGGACGGCGATGACGGCCACAGCCCCTACACCCGCGCGCTGGTCGACACCATGCAGAAGCCCGGGCTCGACGTGCTGCAAGCCTTCAATCAGGTCGGTCTGGTGGTCAAACGTGCCACCGGCAGTGCGCAGCAGCCGTGGGTCTCGACCTCGCCGATCGACGGCTCGTTCTATTTTGCCGGCAACGCGCCGGCGCAGGTCGCAACAAGCCAGCTCGCGACAGGCCAGGTCGCGACCGTCGATCCGCCGGCGACGGTGATCCCGCCGCAGCAAAGCCTGCCTGCATCGGCGCTGCCGGCGGCGCGCACCCAATCGGACTTCATCATCCCGGACTCCGACAGCCGCCTGCTGTCGGACGCCGATCTCAAGGCGCTCAGCAAGGACGAACTGCGGATCGCCCGCAACGAAATCTTCGCGCGGCGCGGGCGCTACTTCAATGCGCCCGACCTGACCGCGCGCTTCAGCAAGTTCGCCTGGTACGTACCCCGCTCATGGGACCCGCCGCTCAACGCCGTCGAGAGCGCGAATGTCGCGCTGATCGATCGTTTCGAGCTCGGCACGGGAGCGGCGCCGGGCGGCTTCATCTTCCCGGATTCCGATCGCCGTCTGCTGACGCCGGCCGATTTGCGCCGGCTGTCGCGGGACGAGTTGCGGATCGCGCGCAACGAGATCTTTGCCCGCAGGGGCCGCTATTTCGATTCCGCCGATCTCAAGGCGTATTTTTCGCGCTTCCCCTGGTATGCGCCGAACAGCTGGAATCCGAAGCTGAACGCGATCGAGGAGGCCAATGTCGCGCTGATCGATCAGACCGGGAAGCGCTGAATGGCCGGGCGAGGGACAGCTTGCATCATTGCATTGCTCGCGCTGATGCCACCGCTCGCGCAAGCCGAAACGCGCTCCGAACTGCTCGACCGCCTGGTGCGCGCCTATCCCGATGCGCTGTCCGGCCACGACGACACGTCGATCACCTGGCGCGACGGCACGGTGATGCCGGTCGATGACGGCGTCTCCGACAAGCCGTTCGACCAGATGCTGCGCAATGCGTCGCTCCTCGACCAGATGCGGCTAACTTATCCGACCGGGCCGTCGGCACCGCCGGCGCCTGACGTCGATCCCGGCCGATTCCGCAATGAAGCCTTCTTCAGGAAGATGTACGGCGACTGCAATACCGGCGAGGTCAAAAGGAACCTGGTGACGATCACCTGGCTGCCGAAATCCTGGGGCAAGCCGGTCCAGGTGACACGGGTCAACGGCGTCGCCGAGCGACTCAAGCAGGTCTCCGCCGAGATCGACGCACTCGATCCGGCGCTGCGTGCCGCGGCTTTTCCGATCGCAGGTGTGCTGTCATGTCGCGCCGTCGCCGATACCGGCCGGATGAGCATGCATGGCTATGCCGCCGCGATCGACCTCAACCTGAAGGTCTCGGATTACTGGCTATGGGCAGCCAAGGGAGACGGCAAGGCCAAGACCATCCCTTACAAGAACCGGATGCCGCGAGAGATCGTCGACATCTTCGAGCGCCATGGATTCATCTGGGGCGGCAAATGGTATCACTACGATACCATGCACTTCGAATACCGGCCGGAGCTGCTCGGAAAGTGAATCGGAAGCCGAATCCGTCGGCTGGAGGCGTTCTCACGCCAAGCTGATTTCACTGGCCACAAAAACGCGCTAAAGCGCGGCGTAGTCCAAACGAGCTATCTCCGCGCTCCCGCTTCCACTCGGGCATGATCCACCCGGAAATCCGCTTGCCACTTTTCCGGGGCATGCCTCAGGCACAGGCCATGTCGACCGTCTCCATTCTTCCCGCCGCACGGCGCACGAGCCGCAAGCTGACGATTCGCCGGATCGCCGCATGGATCGCCTCGCGCGCCACCGATCCCAGGACCAGCCTGTGGTTCGTGATCGGCTTCGCGCTGGTCCACGCGTTTCTCTGGACGCTCATCCTGGTCAAGCTGAAGGCCGCGCAGGACGTCCACATGGATGTCGCGGAAGCCTATGCCTGGGGCCAGCGCTTCCTGCTCGGCTACGGCAAGCATCCGCCGCTGTCGGGCTGGATCGCAGGCGTCTGGTTCAGGATCTTCCCCGTGACCAACTGGTCGACCTATGCGCTCGCGATGGCCACCGTCAGCTTCGCGCTGGTGGTGTGCTGGCTGATCGCGCTGCGCGTCGTCGATCGCCGTCGCGCGTTCTTCATGGTGGTGATGCTCGCGCTCTACCCGATCTTCAATTTCAAGGGTTTCAAGTACAACGCCGACCTCGCCCAGCTGCTGCCGCTGCCGCTGCTGGTGCTGGCCTATCTGAACGCGTTCGAGAAGCGCAGCTTCAAGTCAGGTCTGTGGCTCGGCTTCGCCGGCATGCTGGCGCTGATGACCAAGTACTGGGTGGTGACGGTGATCGGCGCCATCGGGCTTGCCGCGCTGATCCATCCGCAGCGCGCCCAGTTCCTGCGCTCGCCGGCGCCATGGGTTGCGATCGGCACGATGATCGTGGCGATGATTCCGCATCTGGTGTGGCTGGAGGAGGTGAACTTCGTGCCGTTCACCTATGCCGGCGACGTCTATGCGCTGTCGAGCCGCGCACTCAACGTGCAGCTCGTGATCGGCTACATCTTGCACAATGCCGGGCTGCTCGCGATTCCCGTTGCGCTTGGCTTTGTCGCGCTGTTGCTGGGGGCGGTGCCGTGGCGGCCGTCGGACGTGCTGGCGCGCATCTGGTCGCGCGGACCCAATCCGGCCGTCAACCTGCCGCAGGCGCTCAACGTCTGGATCATCCAGTCGATCGTCGCGATCGGGCCGCCGCTCGGCGCGCTGGCGTTCACCGTCTACATCAAGACCGATTGGGGCATCCCGCTGTTCTTCCTGGTGCCGCTGGCGCTGGTCGCGATCCCCGCGCTGCGCTTCCCGCGCATGGCGCTGTTCTCGATCACGGCGGTCTGGTTGGTGGCCACGATCGCCACGCTGATCGCCGCGCCCAGCATCGCCACGCAGGAGATGGCGTCGAGCCACAATGGCGCCGCGACCTACGCGGCGCGCTCCGAGCTCGCCCGCGAGCTCACCCAGACCTGGCAGGACAGATTCCATTCACGCTGGGCCGTGGTGATTGCGCGTTCCGACATCGGCGAGCCGATGACGTTCTACAGTCCGGATCATCCGGCGTCGCTGGTGCCGGGCGAAGCGTGGACCTCCGGTCTGACCTCGCTCGATGAAGCCAGGCGTCTCGGTTTCATCGGCATCTGCGACACCACCGATCCGGTGTTCCTGAAGCCATGCGAGGCGTGGATGGCGGAGAATGCCAAGGATGCCGAGCCGCTGGTGATGACCACCATGCGCTTCTTCAACGGTCATCCCGGGCCGTCGACCGCCTGGAAAGTCTATCTGGTGCCGCCGGCGAAGTAGCGCCCGCTCAGAGTCCGCGAACACCTCGTCATTGCGAGGAGCGATAGCGACGAAGCAATCCATGCTTCCGCGTATGGCGTGCGATGGATTGCTTCGCGGAGCCTGTCATCGGGCGCACGTTCGCGCGACCCGTTGGCTCGCAATGACGAGCATAGATCCGTCATCCTGAGGTGCGGGCGAAGCGAGCCTCGAACGATGAACGGCCACAGTCGGGCCGTCGACCCTTCGAGACGCCGCTGCGCGGCTCCTCAGGGTGACGGTGTAGGCGTGGCGAGCCCGCCCTAAGTGCCTTCCTCGTTGAACTTGCTGGCGACGAGTTCGGCGATGGCGTCGAGCGCTTGCTGCGCCTCGGCGCCCTTGGCGGAGACCACGACCGTGGTGCCGGGGCCGGCGGCCAGCATCATCAGGCCCATGATCGAGGTGCCGCCGACGGTCTCGCCGCCGCGCGTSACCCAGACCTCGGCATTGAAGCGTTCGACCAGCTGGACGAACTTGGCCGATGCCCGCGCATGCAGGCCGCGCTTGTTGACGATCAGCAGTTCGCGGGACATGGCGCCCGTTGGCACGCCCGGGCCGGCCTGGTTATCGCCCGAGGCCCCGTCGCTCATTTGCCTGCGAGCACGCGGCTGGCGATGGTGACGTATTTGCGTCCGGCTTCCTGGGCCATCGCGATCGCGTCCGGCAGCGAACGCTCCTCGCGGACCTTGGCGAGCTTGACCAGCATGGGAAGATTGATCCCCGCGAGCACTTCCACCTTCGGACGGCTCATGCAGGAGATCGCAAGGTTCGACGGCGTGCCGCCAAACATGTCGGTGAGGATCGCAACGCCGTCGCCGCTATCGACGCGATTCACCGCCTCGATGATGTCGCTTCGACAGAGATCGGAATCGTCCTCGGCACCGATCGTAATTGCCTCAATTTGTTTCTGCGGACCCATYACGTGTTCGAGCGCCGCCCTGAACTCGTCGGCAAGGCGCCCATGGGTCACCAGCACTAGACCAATCATCGGAAACTCCTCGCGGGCGCCCTTTGGTGCACCGCACGAACGCGCCACTTTGACCATCCAGAGGCCCTGCGCAAGAGGGCATCTTGGCTAGTCTCCCGGTTCCTGGCGGTAGAGAGGGGAGGCTGCGCCGGCAAAATCCGGCGCGATTGTGGATGTGATATGGTTACCAATTCCCTCCCGGCAATTGGCCGCAAGATTACGGGACCATGAACTTTCGGTTGTCGTCAGCGCTGCGACAACTAGCGGCAGGGGTAGGAAGTCGGCGGCGACGGGTAATCGCGGTAACAAGATACCATTGAAGCGAGACTTGAGCGCTTCCGGCGGTGGCAGCCGCTCGGCGTCGTCGGCGGCAAGGTCGACGATCAACCCGACCATGGCCTCGCTGGCGAACGGGCAGTGGCGGATTCCGAGGCCCCGGATCTCGATCAGACCGGCCAATTGGGGCGCCGGACGAACCCACAATTGTTCACCGGCTGTGTCGAGATGGACACGGTCATCCCCCACCAAAATGGCCGGCGGAAGCGCGCCGGTGCGCCCGGCGAGAATCAGATCGAAGGCGAGACGGGACTTGCCGGCGCCCGACGGGCCGCGGATCAGCACCGCACGCTCGCCGACGAGAACGGCGGATGCGTGCACGCTTGAATTGTCGCTCATAGTGTTGGCAGCCTGACCACGAAGCGTGCGCCGGCGACGGTCGGCTTGCCGTCMTCGTCCGCCGGACCSGTGCGGTTYTCKGCCCAGATGCGYCCGCCATGCGCTTCGATGATCTGCTTGGAGATCGAAAGYCCGAGGCCGGAGTTCTGSCCAAAGCCCTGATGCGGCCGGTCGGTGTAGAAGCGCTCGAAGATCCGCTCCAGSGCGTCYTCGCCGATGCCGGGCCCRTCATCATCGACCACGATCTCGAYCTCGCCGCGCGTGCGGCGGCAGACGATGCGCACCTTGTCGCCYGGCTTGGAGAACGATTGCGCGTTCGACAGCAGGTTCGAGATCACCTGGCCGAGSCGGGAATCATGGCCGGGCACCGAGAACGGATCGTTCGGTCCGCGRCCCTCGAAGCGGGCCTCGACSGCRACGTCGTGGCCGAGCCTGGTCTCGTTGGCGACGCCGGTCAGCGTGGTCAACAGCCGCCGCAGATCGACCGGCGCCATGTCCTGSCGCTGCAATTCGGCATCGAGCCGGCTGGCRTCGGAGATGTCGGAGATCAGGCGGTCGAGCCGCCTGACGTCATGCTCGATCACSGCGAGCAGCCGSGCGCGGCTGTTCTCGTTGCGCGCCAATGGCAGCGTCTCGACCGCGGAGCGCAGCGAGGTCAGCGGGTTCTTCARTTCATGYGCGACATCKGCSGCGAACATCTCGATCGCCTCGATGCGGCTGTAGAGCGCGTTGGTCATGTCGCGCAACGCGCCCGAGAGATGGCCGATCTCGTCGCGGCGCCCGGTGAAGTCGGGAATCTCGACGCGGGTCTGGATGCGGTGGCGGACGCGTTCGGCGCCGTCGGCGAGCCGCCGCACCGGGCCTGCGATCGTGCTCGCCAGCAGCAGCGACAGCATGATCATGACCGCGGACGCGACGCCGCCGATCTTGAGGATGGCGAGGCGCTCGGACATCACCAGCTGGTCGATGTCGTCGCCCTGGGTGGTCAGCATCAATGCGCCGCGCACCGCACGGAAGTGCTGCACCGGAACGGCGACCGACACGATGATCGCGCCGCGCTCCGTGACGCGCACCATGCTGCTGTTGAGGCCCTCGAGCGATTGCGCGACTTCGGAATAGCCCTTGCCGCCTTCGGGACCGAGCTCGCGGTAGATCGGCAGGTCGCCGCGGTTGAGCCAGGTCTTGATCGTGGCCTTGGTCTTCTCATAGAGCGACGGCTTCTCCGACGGCGGCGGCAGCTCCATGCGCAGCACGTCGCCGCGCGCGAACAAATTGCGGCTGTCGAGGATCAGGCCGCCATCGCGGTCGAAGATGCGGGCGCGCGTCTTGGTCGGCGCGATCAGGCGACGCAGGATCGGCGCGACCCGCTCGGGATTGATCGGGAAATCGGCCGATTCATCCGGCTGGCCAAAACTCTCGCCGGGCTTCAGGTCGAGCAGCCGGTCGGGATCGATGGTGACGGTGTTGCCTTCGACGGTCGCGGAGGCGGCGATCGCCTCCGAGATGATCTCGGCATAGACCATCATGCTCTGGGTGCGCGCCTCGATCAGGCCGGCGCGGAATTGCGACAGATAGAGGATGCTGGCGACCAAGGCGACGAGGCCGGCCAGGTTGAGCGAGACGATGCGGCGCGTCAGGCTCGAGAACGACAATGCGAAGAAGAACTGGCCGGCGCGGCGCAGCCAGCCGAGCGGGCGGCGCCAGCCCTTGTCCCGCGCCACCTCRTCGGCCACGGCTTCCTGATCGAGGAGCAGTGACGCGTCCTCGGTATTCAGTCCCTGCTCGAGCTGCGTTCGATCAAGCACAGGCGAAAGCTGCCGGTTGGTTTGGATGTCGTCCCGCGAAGCAGGCGGTGGCCCAAGCTTACCCCAGCCGTGCGGGCCCTGTCAGTTAACAAGCCGCCCGGGAGGCGCAGATCAGGCTTCCTTGAAGCGATAGCCGACGCCGTACAGCGTCTCGATCATCTCGAAGTCGTCGTCGACCACCTTGAACTTCTTGCGCAGCCGCTTGATGTGGCTGTCGATGGTGCGGTCGTCGACATAGACCTGGTCGTCATAGGCCGCGTCCATCAGYGCRTTGCGGCTCTTCACSACGCCGGGGCGGGTGGCGAGYGCCTGYAGGATCAGGAATTCGGTCACGGTCAGCGTCACCGGCTCGTTCTTCCAGGTGCAGGTGTGGCGYTCCGGGTCCATSCGCAGCAGRCCGCGATCGAGCGCGCGYGCGTCCGGCTCCTTCGGCGCGGCGGCCGGATCCTTCGGCTGGCCGCGGCGGAGCACGGCCTTGACGCGTTCGACCAGCAGGCGCTGCGAGAACGGCTTGCGGATGAAATCGTCGGCGCCCATTTTCAGGCCGAACAATTCGTCGATCTCTTCATCCTTCGAGGTGAGGAAGATCACCGGCAGGTCCGACTTCTGGCGCAGCCGGCGCAGCGTCTCCATGCCGTCCATGCGCGGCATCTTGATATCGAGGATCGCGAGATCGGGCGGCGACGTGCGAAAYCCATCCAGCGCCGACGCACCATCCGTGTAGGTCATGATGCGATAGCCTTCGGCTTCGAGCGCGATCGACACCGAAGTGAGAATGTTGCGGTCGTCGTCGACCAAGGCGATTGTGGGCATGAGCTGCTTTCACAATGAGAGTGGCTTAAACGGCGGGCACTTTGGCGACGCGCCGTGGAAATGGGCTTCGAACGCGGTCAACGAGCAATGCAAGCTGGGCTGAAGTGTGACCGAGTTCCGCAAAAAATACGTTTCTGCGACCCACGCGATGGACCCCATATACCACCCTGAGACCATGAAAACAGGCCCTTTTTTCGTCTGGAACCGGCCCATTTCGCCCTCAAAATGACCCGATAGGCCCATGCAACCGACCGCCGATTTCGACCCCGCCCGCCTTGCCCGCTCGCTGCTCCGCCGCAGCCGCCAGGGYGCGCTCGCCACGCTGATGGCCGGTAGCGGCGATCCCTATTGCTCGCTGGTCAACCTGGCCAGCCACCCCGATGGCTCGCCGATCCTGCTGATTTCGCGGCTGGCGCTGCACACCAGGAACATCTTGGCCGATGCCAGGGTGTCGCTGATGCTGGACGAGCGTGCCGAGGGCGATCCGCTGGAAGGCGCCCGGATCATGCTGGGCGGCCAGGCCGAGGAGGTCGCCGAGGCTGAACGCGAGCTCGTCCGGAGCCGCTATCTCGCCGCCCATCCATCGGCGGAAGCCTTTGTAGAATTTAAGGATTTTTTGTTCTTCGTGATTCGGCCGAGCGGCGCCCATCTGGTCGCCGGGTTCGGCCGCATCGTCGACCTCAAGCCCGACCAATTCCTGACCGATCTCGATGGTGCCGAGGCGCTGCTGGAGGCCGAGCCCGGCGCTGTGGCGCACATGAACGAGGACCACCGCGAGGCCATGAACCTCTACGCCACGCGGCTGCTCGGCGCTGACAGCGCCGACTGGCTCTGCATCGGCTGCGATCCCGCCGGCATGGACATGCAGGCCGGCCGGGTCACGCTGCGGCTGGATTTCCCCGACCGGGTCGCCAACGGCACCGAGCTGCGCAAGATGCTGGTGCGGCTCGCCGGCGAGGCGCGCGCCAAGACCTAGGAGACAAGACCTAGGAGACCAGAGCAGTCGTCCCGACGGCGGTGCCGCGGCTGACGAGGCATCGTGTCGCACGACTGCCGCGCCGATCGCATCTGCTGAGGCCGGCTCCTTCCAGCCGTGCGTCGCTTGCCATGCGCCGCGCTGATAGCGCGATCATTTCGTGCCGGCGCATCATGCGATCCGTGTGTGCGAGAATTTCCGGCGCTGCTGCATGGAAGCGTCGTGATCGCGGTGGTGGTTTGATTGCGTTATCATCGATTGTCAGGGCAGCGATCGTCTCGCCTGCGAACGCGCGTGGGCGTCGCGGAACATTCGTCGCCGCCGCGCATTGAAGCTGCCCGATAGCGGACGAGATGCTCGCACAGCAATGCCACATCAACTCGCGGCGGCTTACTTCAGCGACACATCTTCAACGCGAAATGCATACCCGGCATTCTGCGCCTCGCGGAGCAGGGGCGCGAGCCGATCGCTGGCACTCTTTGTGCATYGCAAAGCCTTGTTCGCAGCGGGAAAGGCGACGAAACGCCGCCCGACCGCGGTGAAAACAATGCGAAAACGAAASCAAAGCGAAAGCGTTTCGCGCTGCGGTATTCGCGCCTGATGATGGATACGCCTTGGAATAAACCAAAAGCCGACCGACTGGCTTGGCAAGCCCGGCGATCCCCACTATTAGGTCGCCGGACCGGGGCCGAGAGGCTATATTCCGACGACGGTCATCACCGCGACGGGGCGCGACTAGCGACATTCGCGCGAACAAGGATACGCGGGTTCGAGGAGGTTCTTCGTGCAAGAGACGGGCGTGCATAACGGTGCCTTTGGCGCCGACAAATTCGGCTTAAAAAATCTCAARGGCGTGCATTGGAACTACGGTGCGCCGCAGCTYTAYGAGCATGCGYTGCGCAACGGTGAAGCSGTGCTGTCGGCCGAYGGCGCSTTGTGCGCYGACACCGGCGAGTTCACCGGTCGCAGCCCGAAGGACAAGTTCACGGTCCGCGACRGCCTGACCGACAAGAGCATGTGGTGGGCCGGCAACCAGTCGATCACCTCGGAGCAGTTCKCGRCRCTCYAYGCCGAYTTCCTCRAGCATGCCGAAGGCATGACGCTGTTCGCGCAGGAYCTCTATGGCGGCGCYGATCCGACGCATCGCATCAAGACGCGCGTCTTCACCGAGCTSGCCTGGCACTCGCTGTTCATCCGCACGCTGCTCATTCGCCCCGAGACCTCGGAGCTCGCGGGCTTCGTGCCGGARYTSACGATCATCGATCTGCCGAGCTTCCGCGCCGATCCGAAACGCCACGGCTGCAAGTCGGAGAACGTCGTCGCGATCGATTTCGCCCGCAAGATCGTCCTGATCGGCGGGTCTTATTATGCCGGCGAAATGAAGAAGAGCGTGTTCACCACGCTGAACTTCTACCTGCCCGAGAAGGGCGTGATGCCGATGCACTGCTCGGCCAATGTCGGCCCCGACGGCGACACCGCGATCTTCTTCGGCCTGTCCGGCACCGGCAAGACCACGCTCTCCGCCGATCCGAAGCGCACGCTGATCGGCGATGACGAGCACGGCTGGAGCGCGGACGGCGTCTTCAATTTCGAAGGCGGCTGCTACGCCAAGTGCATCAAGCTKTCGGGCGAAGCCGARCCGGAGATCTATGCCGCCAGCAAGCGCTTCGGCGCGGTGCTGGAGAACGTCGTGCTCGGCGCCAATGACCGCGTGCCSGATTTCGACGACGGCTCGAAGACCGAGAACACCCGCTCGGCCTATCCGCTCGATTTCATYCCGAACGCCTCGCGCACCGGCCGCGCGCCGCATCCGAARAACGTGGTGATGCTYGCCGCCGACGCCTTCGGCGTGATGCCGCCGATCGCCAAGCTGACGCCGGCGCARGCGATGTAYCACTTCCTGTCCGGCTACACCGCGAAGGTCGCGGGCACCGAGCGTGGYCTYGGCAACGAGCCGCAGCCGGAATTCTCGACCTGYTTCGGYTCGCCGTTCCTGCCGCGCGATCCGTCGGTCTACGGCAATCTGCTGCGTGAGYTGATCGCCAAGCACAATGTCGATTGCTGGCTGGTCAACACCGGCTGGACCGGCGGCAAGTAYGGCACYGGCCGCCGCATGCCGATCAAGGTGACGCGCGCGCTGCTSACCGCGGCGCTGAACGGCWSSCTSCGCAAYGCCGAYTTCCGCACCGACAAGTATTTCGGCTTCGCGGTGCCGACCTCGCTGCCSGGCGTCGAGCCGCACATCCTCGAYCCGATCAAGACSTGGGCCGACAAGGCCGAKTTCGACAAGACCGCGCGTGCGCTGGTCGGCATGTTCCAGAAGAACTTCGCCAAGTTCGAAGCGCAGGTCGACGCCGACGTCCGCGCCGCCGCGCCGGAAGTGAAGCTCGCGGCGGAGTAGGCTGCGCAACACGACGCGATTTGAAAAGGCGGCCTTCGTGGCCGCCTTTTTTGTTTGCTCAGTCGGCTCGCCAAATACTCTGCTGTCGTCCCGGCGAAGGCCGGGACCCATAACCACCGATAGGCATCGTTGCGCCGGTGGAATGACGAGTCCCATCCACAACATCCGCTGCGGAGTATGGGTCCCGGCCTTCGCCGGGACGACTCGAGTGTGTTGCTTCGCTACTCGCCCATTTCCGGCAGCACCGCGTTGCTCGGCGTCTGCCTGTCCGTGATCTGCAGGCCGAACAGGCTGCCGATCAATTCGACCGCGACGCGCGCGGTGCGGCCGCGYTCGTCGAGGAACGGATTGAGCTCGACGATATCGAGCGAGCGCACCAGTCTGGAATCGTGCAGCAGCTCCATGATGAGATGGGCTTCCCGATAGGTCGCGCCGCCGGGCACCGTGGTGCCGACGCCGGGCGCGATGTCCGGATCGAGGAAGTCGACATCGAACGAGACATGCAGCACGCCGTTCTTCGCCTTGACGCGTTCGATGACGCGGCGGGTCAGCACGGCGACGCCGAATTCGTCGATCTGGCGCATGTCCGCGATCGAGACGTTGCGTTGCCGCAGCAGCTTGCGCTCCAGCGGGTCGACCGATCGGGTGCCGATCAGCGCGAGCTGATCGGCTGGAATCGAGGCGCGCGGCAATCCGCCGAGCAAATCGTCGAGCCCGTCCTCACCGCACAGGAACGCCGCCGACATGCCATGCATGTTGCCGGTGATGGTGGTGGCCGGCGTGTTGTAGTCGGCATGCGCATCGACCCACAGCGCGAACAGCGGCCGGCCCTTCTCCTGCCAGTAGCGCGCGACGCCGTTGATCGATCCCATCGACAGCGAATGATCGCCGCCCATGAAGATCGGGATCGCGCCGGAATGCGCCAGCCAGTAGGCGCGCTCGGACAGCGCCCGGGTCCAGGTCTTCACCTCGTCGTAGAATCGGGTGTTGGCCGGCACCGGGCCGTCGGCGACGACGGCCGGGATCGCAAGGTTGCCGTGGTCGTCAACGCTGTAGTCGAGCTGCTCGAGCAGGCGCGCGATGCCCGCCGTGCGCAGCGCGTCCGGCCCCATCAGCGGGCCGGCCTGCGATGCGCCGATCTCGATGGGAACGCCCAGCAGCGCGATGCGCTGAGGTCTGGAATTGTCGGCTTCGGGCATGCGGCGGACTCCCAAGGCGTGGAACAGAAGCGACGCGCCAATGTTCCCTCAACGCCCGAAATAGGCAATCCGCTGGTAACAGAGCAATGTGGATATTTGGCTACGCTTTGCCCACCCTACGCTTCGAGACGATCTAGGCCTTGAAGTAGGCGATCTGCGTCGTGGTCGCGAGCAGGCGGCCGGACGACGACCACAATTCGCCATTCTGGTCGCCATAGCTCTTGTGAAAGATCTTGGCATCGGCGACCGCGAGCACGCGGGTGGTATCTTCCGCGTCGAGATCGGCCGCATCGACGTGGAAGTAGGTGGTCAGCGACACCGTGCCGAACGGCACCAGTTCATGCCGCGCGTGAAACACGCGGCCGAAGAAGGCGTCCGACATCGACATCAGCGACGGCGCATCGAGCTTGCGCGGCACCCGGTCGGCGATCCAGAGCTTCGAGTAAGCGCTCGATGGCGCCTTCGCCGCGCCACCGCCGAACGTCGGCTCGCCCTCGGCGAAGCGGAAATCGTACTGGTTGGCCCAGGTCATTGCGAGCTTTGGATAGGGCCGAAGCTGCTCGAACGGCACGGCGCCCGGAAATTGCGCCGGCTGGTGCGACCAGGAGGGGCGGCGATCGGCAAACACCGCGGTCGCCAGCGTCGTGACCTCGCCGCCGCCTTGCGTCAGCTCGACCGACCAGTGCTGGCTGGAGCGGTTGCTGCGCACCAGGCGGACGTCGAGATCGAACACGCCCTCGGCGACCGGCGCGCAGTAATTCACGGTCAGCGCCAGCGGATCGCCCGCCCGCTGCGGATGCTGCATCAGCGCCCGCAGGATGGTCGCAGCGGTGCAGCCGCCGAACGGGCCGACGAATGCCCAGTAGTCCGGGCTGGTCCGCCCCTGCCAGCGGCTGTCGCCGGCGGTGACGGTCGTTGCTTCGTCGAACAAGTGCGGGAGCTTGGAGAGCATGCAATTCCTTGGATCGTAAAAGATGCGCCGCCGTCATTGCGAGCGAAGCGAAGCAATCCAACGCGCCGCATATGCGGATGGGTGGATTGCTTCGTCGCCTCGCTCCTCGCAATGACGGCGTGACTTCGCAACCAATATCGCGAGCTGGCGCGTGGAATTCAATGACGTTGGACGTAATCGATTTCCGCGTCCCGGTATTACCCCTTCGCCTCGCGCTGCGCACCGAGCTGCGGCGACGCGGTTGGATGCACCGGCACGTGCCAGATGTCCTCGGCATATTCGCGGATGGTGCGGTCGGAGGAGAACCACGCCATGCGCGCCACGTTGAGGATCGAGGCGCGGGTCCAGGCCGGCGGCACCTGCCAGCGGGCATCGATGCCGCGTTGCGCGTCGTAGTAGGAATCGAAATCCGCCGAGACCATGTAGTGGTCGAGATAGCGCAGCGCGTGCCCGATCGAGGCGAAGCGCGCGGCGTCGCCCGGCGAGAATTCGCCACTCTCGATGGCGCGGATCGCGCGCTCCAATCGCGGCGATTTGCGGATTACGTCAGAGGCATCGAGCCCCTGCTTGCGGCGGACCATGACGTCGCCGGCCTCGAGGCCGAAGATCGCGATGTTCTCGGGCCCGACCGCGTCGCGGATCTCGATATTGGCGCCGTCGAGCGTGCCGATGGTCAGCGCGCCGTTCAGCGCGAGCTTCATGTTGCCGGTGCCGGAGGCTTCCATGCCAGCGGTCGAGATCTGCTCGGACAGATCGGCGGCCGGAATGATCACCTCGGCGAGGCTGACATTGTAGTCGGCCAGGAACACCACCTTCAGCTTGCCGCCGAGCGAGGCGTCATTGTTGACCATTTCGGCAACGTCGTTGATCAGTTTGATGATCAGCTTGGCGTAGCGATAGCTCGCCGCCGCCTTGCCGGCGAAGATCTTGACCCGCGGCACCCAGTTCGCGGCCGGGTCGTCCTTCATCGCGTGATAGAGCGCGATCGTCTCCAGGATGTTGAGCAGCTGCCGCTTGTATTCATGGATGCGCTTGATCTGCACGTCGAACAGCGCCGACGGATCGACCTTGACGTTGTTGCGCTCGCCGATCAGCCGCGCCAGCGCCAGCTTGTTGTGATGCTTGACGTCGCGGAACCGGCTCTGGAATGCGAGGTCGCTGGAATGCGCCTCGAGCCGATCGAGCAGCGAGAAGTCGTCGAGCACGGCCTCGCCGCAGGTCTCGCGCAGCAGCGCGGTCAGCCGCGGATTGGCCAGCATCAGCCAGCGGCGGAAGGTGATGCCGTTGGTCTTGTTGGTGATGCGCTGGGGATAGAGATGATGCAAGTCGTGGAACACGGTCTCCTTCATCAAATCGGAATGCATCGCCGACACGCCGTTGATGCGATGCGAGCCGACGAAGGCGAGCTGGCCCATGCGCACGCGGCGGCCGCTCTTCTCGTCGATCAGCGAGACCGAGGCGCGATACTCGATGTCGCCGGGGAAGCGCTCCTCGGCAAGCGCCAGATGCGCCACGTTGATGCGGTAGATGATCTCGAGATGCCGCGGCAGCAGCCGCTCGAACAACTCGACCGGCCAGGTCTCGAGCGCTTCCGGCAGCAGCGTGTGGTTGGTGTAGGACAGCGTCGCGACGGTGATCTTCCAGGCCTCGTCCCAGCGGAAATTGTGCAGGTCGACCAGGATGCGCATCAGCTCGGTGACCGCGAGGCTCGGATGGGTGTCGTTGAGCTGCACGGCCGCCTTCTGCGCGAGGTTGCGCAGGCCGCCGTCGGAGGCGAGATGCCGGTTCACCAGATCCTGCAACGAGGCCGAGACGAAGAAATACTCCTGGCGCAGCCGCAGCTCGCGGCCCGCCGCGCTCTCGTCGTTCGGGTAGAGGAATTTGCAGATCGCCTCGGCGCGCGCCTGCTCGGCGCTGGCCGAGACGTAGTCGCCTGAGTTGAAGACGTCGAGCTTGAGCGGGTCGGGCGCATGCGCCGACCACAGCCGCAGTGCGTTGACGTGCTGGCCGCGCCAGCCGACGATCGGCGTGTCGTAGGCCATCGCCTCGACGGTTTCGGAAGGATGCCAGATGGCGCGGTCGCGGCCGCGCTCGTCGACATGCTCGACGGTGCCGCCGAAATGGACGTTGTAGACCACCTCCGGCCGCTGGAACTCCCAGGGGTTGCCGAACGCCAGCCACTCATCGGGATATTCCTGCTGCCAGCCCTGGTTCATGATCTGGCGGAACAGGCCGAAATCGTAGCGGATGCCGTAGCCGGTGGCGGGGATCGCCAGCGTCGCCATGCTCTCCATGAAGCAGGCCGCGAGCCGCCCGAGGCCGCCATTGCCGAGCGCCGCGTCCGGCTCGCATTTGCGCAGGTCCGACAGATCGACGCCGAGGTCGCCGAGCGCGGCCTCGAACAGCGGCAGCARYCCCATATTGTTCAGCGCGTCGGTGAACAGGCGGCCRATCAGGAATTCCAGCGAGAGATAATAGACGCGCTTGGCRCCGGCGTCGTAGGTCTGCTTCTCGGCSGTCAGCCAGTGATGCACGATGCGGTCGCGCAGCGCCAGCGCCGCCGCCTTGTACCAGTCGCGCCGGGTCGCCACGGTGGCGTCCTTGCCGATCGCAAGCCGGAGCTTGGCCAGGATCGCGCCCTTGATCTCGCTTAGCGCCAGCTCGTCAACCGGCTGATTCAAGGCCGGATAGTTTGTTTGTTCCTGCAACGCGCCAATCCCCGCCGTTCAGACTCTACGCAATGATACGCGCGTTGCGCTGCAATCGAAACCGTCGAGAGCCGTTGCGCACTGCACTTGCCGTGATTTTATGCAAGGACCGGGCCGATTTCAGGCATTCGAACCTGCCGCTTGCGGTGCTATCATCGGCTGCGAACGCCGAGATTTTGCGACAGTTTTTGCGGAGCAAGCGTGATGAGACTGCTGATCGAGATCGCCGCCGCGGCGCTGTTCGTGATCTGCATCACCGCCACCAGTGCAGCGTTTGCCGCCGGCAAGACCGGCCGCAGCGCCGACGGCCTGACCTGCGGCTTCAGCGTTTCGCAGAATGCATCGCCGGCCGCGCGCTGCGCCGCCATCAAGCGGCAATGCGGCGGCAAGTTTGGCGCGAACGCGTGTGGCGACAAACTGCTGTCGGCCGCGAATTGAACGATCGCGCAACGTGTCTTCACGCGCGCTCGGGAACACCGTGGTGATACGGATTTGCAAGGCTTAACGAGTTCTTTACAACCGCACCTGTCGCTCGTGGGGCGGGCACATTTTTGAGCTCCGACGCATTTCATTCCGAAGCAATTTTCGGCGGGCCGCTGACAGCGTCAGCGGCCCGTATGCTTTTGGGGCAGATTATGCGAGCGATCAGGCGTTCCTCTTGTGGGGCGAAGGCAGTCACCGCAATTCGTCGCCCCGGCGCAGGCCGGGGCCCATAACCACAGCCGTCAGAGAAGATGGGACAGGTCGCTCCACTCCGGATTGTCTTGCTCGATCAGGCGAACCTTCCAGTCACGGCGCCATTCCTTCAGCGCCTTTTCGCGTGCAATCGCCTCCTGTGGTGAAGCGTAGGTCTCGACGTAAACCAGTCGCGTGACGCCGTACTTCTTGACGAACTGTGAGCCGCGTCCGGAGCGATGGAGTGTAAGCCGATTGCGAAGATCATTGCTGACGCCGATGTAGAGCGTTCCGTGGCGGCGGCTCGCAAGGATGTAGACGTAATAGACTGCGGCATCCATTCCAGGGCACCGATCACGTGAACTGTCCGACAGCGGTGGTTATGGGGCCCCGGCCTTCGCCGGGGCGACGCGCCGTTGATGACAATAGAACGAATTAAGAACACTTTAGCAAGTCTTTGATATATCATTATGATTCGGCGCTGTGCCGATACAATATCTAGGGTCTCCCAGCTTCCGCGAGGACTACATGTCCACCATCGCCTTCGATCAGTTCGCTCTCACCCGCATCGCGGACTTTGCCCGCTCGCTGTCGCGGCTGCATTTGGCCTCGCGCCGCCAGGCGATCGACGACGACCAGCTCGATCGCGAGTTCAACGCGGTCTGCATGTCGATCTGGGGCTACACCACGGACGATTTCAGCGACGATCTGTTCTCGCTCGAGGACCACGCCTGGCTCGACTCGCTCGACGAGGCGCATGCGCGCCTGTTCGCCGCCGAGCAGGGTTATGACCTGGTCGACGACCACGGCATGCTGACCGATTGGTGGGGCTATTGCTGGATGATCCTCGCCGAGAAGCGCGGCATCCTCAATCCGGAGAACCGTGCCGCCGCGCGCGCTGCGATCGAGGAGAAATACCTGGCGGCGCCGAACGTGATCGGCGTGATCGTGGCGCGCTGACACTGCTGACGTGACGGCCTGCGCCGTCAGTTCGCGTCGGCCCGCTTGCCCGACTTTGCCGTGTTGCCCTTCGGCACGACGGTGGACGGCGCGACATCGCGGCTGGTTTCCGGCAGCGGCGCATCGCCTGCGAGCTCGGCGCTGACCGGCGCGACCTTCATTTCGCCGAGCCGCGCGCGCACCGCCGCGGTCAATCCGGGATAGGAGGCGACCGGCGTGAAATCGAACGATTGCTCATTGCCGACGCGGATGCCGGTATAGGCGACGAGGCCGTCGGTGGTCGCGATCACGTCGCCGGCTTTCAGCGAGGCATCGAGCGCGAGGTCGACCGGCGCGAGCCCGGCAGGGTCGCGGCCGTTGCAGGTGCAGTCGGCGCGCAGCGCCTTGCGATAGGCGAAGGCGTTTTCGCTGTCGGCGTAACGCTCGCCGGTGCTCGATGCGGAGCTGTCGATATGGCTGCCGTAATACACCTTGGTCGCGCTCGCCGGGCAGAATGCCTGGCAGAGCTGCGCCGGCGTCGCGTTGCCGCGCATCGTCAGCGGAAAATACTTGCCGTCGCAGCTGCGCACGCAATAGGCCGGTCCGGAACCGGCCACGCGGGGTGCCGAGACGGGCGCGGACGGCTGTCGTTCCGGCTGCTGGTTGAGGCCGAACGGGTCGGCGAAGAAATTGGCCTGCGGCGGAGCCTGCCGGCCCTGCTGCTTCGGGGCACCGCCAAAGAAGAAGTCGAACAGCCCTTCGGCCGAGACGGGTGCGGGGAGGACCACGACGGAACCCGCAAACGCTGCGGCGGCAAGCATCACGCGGCGCCGCATGCGCCGATCATTGAACTTTGTACGCAACGCCAACTCCACCCGACGCGCCACGCCGCGGCGATGAATGCCCCGGCGGTTTCACCTTAAGACGGGATGGTAAACGAGCGATTGATTGCGCGTGACCGCGTCACAAGAAGAAGTCGACGTCGCGCGGACTTCTCTGCACCTCGCCCCGCAAGAACGGGGCGAGGGAGACGAGAGACCGTCAGTCCTTCAGGAACTCGCCGGCCTTGTACAGCGCGCGGAACTGCAACCCGGCTTCGGAGAAGGTCTCGGTCGCGCCTTCCTCGCGGTCGACCATGGTGAAGACCAGCGCGATCTCGCCGCCGGCTTCGCGTACGGCTTCCGCTGCCTTCAGCGCCGAGCCGCCGGTCGTGGTGACGTCCTCGACGATCACGATCCGCTTGCCGACCAGCGTCTCGCCCTTGGCGAGCCCTTCGACCGACAATCGCGCGCCGTGCTCCTTCGGCTTCTTACGCACGAAGAAGGCGGCGATCGGATGGCCCTTCAGCCAGGACAGCTGTGCGATCGCGCCGGCGAGCGGCACCGCGCCCATCTCGAGCCCGCCGACGAAATCGAGCCTGTCGTCCTTCAGCGCCTCATAGGTGAGCTCGGCGAGCAGCGCGGCGCCCTCGGGATCGAGCATCGTCGGCTTCAGGTTGAAATAGAAGTCGCTCTTGCGGCCCGACGCCAAGGTGATCTCGCCGCGGCCGAACGAGCGCTTGCGGATGATCTCGGCGAGGCGGGCGCGGGAGGCTGATTTGGACAAAGGCTTTTTCCCTTGGGGGTTTGAGGCGGCCGGCAATCTATCGGCGGTCACCGGCACATTCCAGCGTGGAAACCGGGCCGTCAACAGTGCCTGTGCCGCGATTTCGGCGGGCACGCTTGCGAGCGGCACGGCTTGTCCGCGTCTCCGGTTCCCCCTAAAGCAGGCGCCAAATATTTGCGAGGGAAGCGGAAATGACCATCGAGCTGCACACCTGGAACACGCCCAATGGCCGCAAGATCTCGGTCGCGCTGGAGGAAATGGGGCTGCCCTACAAGGTGATCCCGGTGAACATCAGCAAGGGCGAGCAGATGGCGCCGGCCTTCCTCGCGATCAGCCCGAACAACAAGATCCCGGCGATCGTCGATCCCGACGGCCCCGGCGGCAAGCCGGTCAGCATCTTCGAATCCGGCGCGATCCTGCTCTATCTCGGCGAGAAGACCGGCAGGTTCCTGCCGAAGCCGCTGGCCGAGCGGATCCCGGTCTATGAGTGGCTGATGTGGCAGATGGGCGGCTTCGGCCCGATGCCGGGCCAGGTGCATCATTTCATCGCGCTGGAGAACGAGCAGGACCGCGCCTACGGCCTGAAGCGTTACATGGCCGAGACGCGGCGGCTCTACGGCGTGCTGGACCGCAGGCTCGACGGCCGCGATTTCGTCGCCGGCGATCTCTCGGTGGCCGATTTCGCCATCCTCGGCTGGGCCTGGCGCCATCCGCGCCACAAGGTCGAGCTATCAGACTTCCCCAACGTCAAGCGCTGGTACGAGGCACTGATGGCCCGCCCCGCGACCAAGCGAGGTATGGAAGCGAAGCTGGATTGAGGGGCGCTCTTCCCTTCTCCCCCTGTGGGAGAAGGTGGCGCGAAGCGCCGGATGAGGGGTTGGCTCCGCTTGCGAGATTTCGCCGAGTGGAGAGAGACCCCTCACCCGGCTTCATCTCGCTCCGCTCGATTTCGCCACCCTCTCCCACAAGGGGAGAGGGTACTTATTAGGCCCGCCGCGCCTCCAGCGCCATCTTCACTGCGAGCCCGGTCAGCACGGTGCCCATCAGCCAGCGCTGCACCAGCAGCCAGGTCGGGCGGGTGCCGAGGAACACGGCGATCGAGCCGGCGGCGAGCGCGATCATCGCATTGACGCTGACGCTGATCGCGATCTGGATCGAGCCCAGCGCAAGCGACTGCGTCAGCACGCTGCCGCCGGTCGGGTCGATGAACTGCGGCAGTAGCGCCAGATAGAGCATCGCGATCTTCGGGTTCAGGAGGTTGGTGACGAAGCCCATCGCGAACAATTTGCGCGGGCCGTCGACCTTCATCGTCTTGACCTGGAACGGCGAGCGGCCGCCGGGCCTCAGGGCCTGCCACGCGAGCCAGAGGAGATAGGCCGCGCCGGCGAAGCGCAGCGCGTCATAGGCATAGGGGATCGCGAACAGCAGCGCGGTGATGCCGAACGCCGCGCACAGCATGTAGAACACGAAGCCGAGCGCGACGCCGCCGAGCGACACGATGCCGGCCGCCGGCCCCTGCGTGATCGAGCGCGAGATCAGATAGATCATGTTCGGACCCGGCGTCAGCACCATGCCAAGTGAGACGAGCGCAAAGCCGAGCAGAGCGGAGGTGTGGGGCATGATGGGTCTCGCGAGGGGATACGCACACTTTTAGCGTGTCATCCGATACGCGGCCATGCGGGAATTGCTCTCGGAGCAATGTGGTTTGCAGCTCGCTCCGGCCTCTCATCGTCATTCCGGGGCGTGCGTAGCACGAACCCGGAATCCATCGGGCCACATCACGTGCGGATGAATGGATTCCGGGTTCTCGCCTGCGGCGAGCCCCGGAATGACGATGAGAGACCGGGGCGAGCGGAGTCTAATGCGCCTCGTCCCAATTGTTCGCGGCTCTCGCATCGACCTGCAACGGAAGCGACAGGAGCACGGCCGGGAACGGCGCGTCCTGCATCACCTTCTGCACCACCGGCAGTGTCGCCGCGACCTCGTTGTCGGGCACCTCGAAGATCAGTTCGTCATGCACCTGCAACAGCATCTGCGCCGAGAGCTTCTTCTCGGCGAGCGCGTCCTCGACCCGGATCATGGCGCGGCGGATGATGTCGGCCGCGGTGCCCTGCAAGCGCGCGTTGATCGCGGCGCGTTCGTTGAACGCGCGCACCGAGGCGTTGGAGGCCTTGATGTCGGGGTAGTACATCTTACGGCCGAACAGCGTCGTCACATAGCCGTTGCGGCGGCAGAAATCCTTGGTCTCGTCCATATAGGCGCGGATGCCGGGGAAGCGCTCGAAGTATTTCTTGATGTAGGCCGAGGCTTCCTCGCGCGCGATGCCGAGCTGGTTGGCGAGGCCGAACGCCGAGATGCCGTAGATGATGCCGAAGTTGATCGCCTTGGCGCGGCGGCGCACCTCGCTCGGCATGTCCTTGATCGGCACGCCGAACATCTCCGATGCTGTCATCGCGTGAATGTCGAGCCCGTCGCGGAACGCCTGGCGCAACACCGGCACGTCGGCGATCTCGGCGAGCAGCCGCAATTCGATCTGGGAGTAATCGGCCGACACCAGCTTGTGGCCCGGCGTCGCGATGAAGGCGCGCCGGATCTTGCGGCCATCCTCGGTGCGCACCGGGATGTTCTGCAAGTTCGGCTCGTTCGACGACAGCCGTCCCGTGGTGGTCGCGGCCAGCGCGTAGGTGGTGTGGACGCGATGGGTCTGCGGATTGACATAGGTTGGCAGCGCATCGGTGTAGGTCGATTTCAGCTTCGAGACCTGGCGCCACTCCAGGATCTTCTTCGGGAATTCGTGGCCCTGCTCGGCGAGATCGTCGAGCACCTGTGCGGTGGTCGACCACGCGCCGGTCTTGGTCTTGGTGCCGCCGGGCAATCCCATCTTGCCGAAGATGATGTCGCCGATTTGTTTGGGGCTGCCGACATTGACCGGCTCGCCGGCGATCTCCTGGATCTCGGCCTCGACGCGCGCCGCGGTCTGCGCGAAATCGCCCGAGAGGCGCGAGAGGACCTGGCGATCGATCGAGATGCCGCGGCGCTCCATCCGCGCCAGCACCGACACCAGCGGCCGCTCCAGCGTCTCGTAGACAGTGGTCATCCGCTCGGCGACGAGGCGGGGCTTCAGCACGCGCCACAGCCGCAGGATCACGTCGGCGCTTTCGGCGGCGTATTCGGTCGCCTTGTCGATCGTGACCTGGTCGAAGGTCAGCTTGCCCTTGCCGCTGCCGACGAGGCCGCCGTAATTGACGACGGCATGGCCGAACCAGCGTTCGGCGAGCTGTTCCAGCGCGTGCGAGCCGCGGCCGGCATCGAGCGCATAGGACATCAGCTGCGCATCGTCGATGTTGCGCAGCGTGATGCCGTGCTGCGCCAGCGTCACCGACGTGAACTTGACGTTGAAGCCGACCTTCTGGATGCCTGCGGACTCCAGCAGCGGCTTCAGCGCCGTCAGCACGTCGGCGGTCTTGATCTGGCCGGGCGCGAGGCCGGCGTCGAACAGGCCCGCGCCGCCGCCGGCCTCCCGGTGGCCGAGCGGCACGTAGCAGGCGTCGTTGGGCGCCACCGCGAGCGCCAGTCCCGCGAGCTCGGCCTGCATCGGGTCGATCGATTCCGACATCGCCTCGATCGCGAGATAGCCGGCGTCATGCGCGCGGGCGATCAAGGCGTTGAGCTGGTCGAGGCTACTGATCGCCTGATACGCCTTGCGATCGAAGCCGGTCTTGCGGATCGCTTCGCCGCGGGCCTCGGCCAGCGCGGCCGGCGTGCCCTTCAGGCTGGAGTTCTTGTCGTCGCGCGCACCGGTCGGCTTGGCTCTCGCGGCCGGTGCCGCGGCCGATGCGGGTGCATCGCCTTGTGCCGGCGTGACATCCGACGGCGGCAGCGGCGAGAACACACTGGCGCCGCTCTTGTTGCCGGGATCGGCGTCGACGTTGGCCGGGTCGATCTGCGCGTAGTCGGCGACGCGGCGGGTGAGGGTGGAGAACTCCATCGCCTTGAGGAAGGCGACCAGCTTGCGCGCGTCGGGCTCGTGCACCGCGAGGTCGTCGAGCGGCACCTCGAGGTCGACCTTGTCGTCGAGCAGCACGAGCTGGCGCGAGATGCGCGCCTTCTCGGCATTCTCCAGCAGCGCCTCGCGCCGCTTCGGCTGCTTGATCTCGCCGGCGCGGAACAGCAGTTGATCGAGGTCGCCATATTCGATGATCAGCTGTGCGGCGGTCTTGACGCCGATGCCGGGCACGCCGGGCACGTTGTCGGTGGAATCGCCGGCCAGCGCTTGCACCTCGACCACCTTCTCCGGCGGCACGCCGAACTTCTCGATCACCTCGTCGCGGCCGATGCGGCGATCCTTCATGGTGTCGTACATCAAGACCTTGTCGGAGACGAGCTGCATCAGGTCCTTGTCGGAGGAGACGATGGTCGTCGATGCGCCGCGCTCGCTGGCGAGCCGCGCATAGGTCGCGATCAGATCGTCGGCCTCGAAGCCGACCTGTTCGAGACAGGGCAGGTCGAAGGCGCGCACCGCCTCGCGGATCAGCGCGAATTGCGGGATCAGATCGTCCGGCGCCGGCGGCCGGTGCGCCTTGTAATCCGGATAGAGCTTGTTGCGGAAGGTGATCTCGGACTTGTCGAAGATGATCGCGAGATGAGTCGGCCGGTTGTCCTCCGGCATGTCGCGCAAGAGCTTCCACAGCATGTTGCAGAAGCCGAGCACGGCGTTGACCTGCAAGCCGTCGGACTTGCGGTTGAGCGGCGGCAGCGCGTGATAGGCGCGGAAGATGTAGCCCGAGCCGTCGACCAGAAAGATATGGTCGCCCTTGGCCGCCGGCTTGCTCGCAACCGGCTTGGCAGCGGCGGGTTTGGCGGTCTTCGGAGCGGGCTTTTCAGCTGGCTTGGCGGGGTCTTTGGAGGCTGTTTTCGGCATGGCCGAAACTTAGGGATTTTTGCGCGAATTGACAGCCTGTGCGTCGTAGAATCCGCTCTTGCCACACAAGCAATTGTCGTCCCGGCGAAGGCCGGGACCCATAACCACAAATGATTGTTGCTTGATCTCGCTGTGGCCCCAGCCTCATCCAAACCCGCGCAGTCGTGGTTATGGGTCCCGGCCTTCGCCGGGACGACGATCAACTCGGGACGCCGCCGTTACGCCTTGTCGCCGGTCGGCGAGAACAGGTAGCCGCCGCCGCGGATGGTGCGGATCACCGAGGGCTTGGTCGGATCGAACTCGATCTTGCGGCGGATGCGCATGATGCGGAGGTCGACGGCGCGGTCGAAGGCTTCGGCGTCGCGGGCATTGGCGAGTTCCAAGAGCCGCTCGCGCGACAGCACGCGCTTCGGGTTGGCCGCGAACACCTTCAGCAGGCCGAATTCGGAAGCGGTCAGCGGATGCTCGTTGCCTTCGTCGTCGCGCAGCGCCTGGGCCTCCAGATCGAGCCATTTGGTGCCGAACCGCACCAATTGCTCCTTTTCAGCCTTGCCGCTCGCCGGTTCCGTCGCGGCGGTCTTGGCCGGCCCGCTCCGCCGCAGCACCGAGCGGATCCGCGCCATCAACTCGCGCAATTCGCAGGGCTTGGCGACATAATCGTCGGCGCCGAGCTCCAGGCCGACCACCCGGTCGATCGGGCTGGCAGTAGCTGTCAGCATGATGACGGGGACGTTGATCTTGCTCTTGAGGTCGCGGATGATCGAGAGCCCGTCTTCCTCGGGCATGTTGAGGTCGAGCACCACGAGATCGGGCGTGCTGCTCTCGATCTCCTTGCGCAGGCTCTTGCCGCCGTCGCACAGCGTCACGCCGAAGCCATGCATCTTGAGATAGTCGCCGACCATCTCGCGGGCCGGCGCCTCGTCATCGACGATGAAGATATGCGGGTTCTGGCTCATGATGTCTCTGTCGCCGGCAGTGTAACCGTAAAGGTCGAGCCCTGTCCGGGGCCGGGGCTCTGGGCGGTCACATGGCCGCCATGCATGTCGATGATGCGCTTGACGATCGAAAGGCCGAGCCCGGTCGAGCTCTCGCCCGCGGTCGGCTTGGCCGACAGCCGCTGGAACCGGCCGAACAGCCGGCTGAGATCTTCCGGGCTGAGGCCGGGACCCTGGTCGGCGATGCGGATCACGGTGTCCTCGCCCTCGTGACTGACCCCAACCGTGATCTTGCCGCCGATCGGCGAATATTTGATGGCGTTGCTGACCAGATTGTCGATCGCCTCGCGGATCCGGTCGGCGTCGCACATCGTGACGAAATGCTGCGGCCCGGAGACCGAGATGCTCTGCTGCTTGTTGACGGCCGAGGGCAGATTGGCCTCGGTGACCTCGTTGACCAAAGCTGCGACATCGACCGGCTCGCGGCGGATCGTGATGTCGAAGGCATCCGCCATCGCATCCGAGATCAAATGATCGACCATCGAGGTCAGCCGCTTGGTGGCGTCGCGGATGTGCTCGACCTGGGCGGTGACGTTCTCCTTTGGCGAGCCGGCGCCGATCAGTTCGGTCAGCATCTCGGTGCGGCCGAGGATGACGCCGAGCGGATTCTTCAAGTCGTGGGCGACGGTGCCGAGGATCTCGTTCTTGAAGCCGTTGGCGCGCTGCAAACGCAGCCATTGCGCCGACAGCCGCCGGTTGGCCTGCATCAGCGCGCGGGTGCGCTGTACGACGCGGTCCTCGAGCTGGGTGTTGGCCTCGTGCAACTGCTGGTACAGGATCACGTTGTCGAACGCGATCGACAGCCGGCTGGAGAAGATCTCGACCAGCGCGCGGTCGGTATCGGAAAGCTGGCGCTCGGCCTGCAACAGCACCACCACCTCGCGGCCAGAGCCGGTGCGCGAATAGAGCACGCTGCGATGGTCGGCGAACTCGTTCTTGCGGCGTTGGAAGGCTTCCTCGACCATGTGGCGGAGATCGGCATCGAGCGCCCGCGACGAGGTGGTGCCGATGAAGCGGCTGTAGCAGCCCGAGCAGGCCAGCACCGAGAAGTCGCAGGCGGCCGCGTTGCCGTCGTCGCGCAGCACCAGGATGCCGGCGCAATCGACATTGAGCAGCGAGGCGAGCTGGGTCAGCACGCCCTCGGCGAGTCGCTGCATCGACTTGAAATCGTACAGCGTCGAGGCGGCATCGATGATGATCTCGAGCCCGCGCCTGGTCTGCACCATGCGCTCGAGCTGCTGGTAGCTGCGCAGCGCCGCGGTCAGCGAGGTGAACAGCTTGTCGGCGGTGAGCTCGGTCTTCGCCTTGTAGTCGTTGATGTCATACTGCACGATGACGCGGCGCTCCGGCGCCTGGCCGGGCTGGCCGGTGCGCAGGATGATGCGGACGGTCTCGTTCCTGATCTCGTTGCGGATGTACTCGACGAGCTCGAGGCCGGCGACGTCGGTCTCCATGATGACGTCGAGCAGCACCGCCGCGATGTCGGGATTGTCCCGCATCAGCGTGCGGCCTTCGGCCGCAGAGTAGGCCGAGAGGATCTCCAGCGTCGCACCGTTCAGGTTGTAGTCGCTGAGCGCGAAACGGGTGCCTTCATGGACGGCGTGATCGTCGTCGATCACGGCGATCTTCCATTTTCGTACCGGCGAATCCTCCGGGGGGCTCTCGGTGTCGTCGATCAGTTGGAGGACATCGTCCTGTTCGGCCATTGACTGGTTCCGTCGGCTGCTGCGTCAGTGATCGTGGGCTCGCCCTTGGCAGCCCCCTTGGCGATCCTGGGCATGATAATGCGAAAAGTGGTGCCTTGTCCTACCCTTGACTCCAGCATCATGCGTCCGCCGAGCTGCTGGGTGACCAGGTTATAGACGATGTGGAGGCCGAGGCCCGTACCACCTTCGTTGCGGCGCGTCGTGAAGAACGGGTCGAASGCCTGCCGCTGCACGTCCGGSGTCATGCCGGCSCCGTTGTCGGCGAAGATGATCTCGACATCGTCGGCGCCGCGCCCGCGYGCCGAGATCGTGATGGTRCCGGAGCGGCCGTYGGCGAAGGCATGATTGACGGCGTTGAGGAAAAGATTGGTTAAAGATTGGTTAAGATCTGCCCATAGGCACCGGGATAGCCGTCGATCAGCARTCCCTCGGGCACATCGACGGCCAGCGTGATGGCGGCCCGCTTCAACACCGGGCGCAGGCTCGCCACGATCTGGTCGGTGGCTTCGCTCAGGCCGAACTGGCGGCGCTCGGCATGCGAGCGATCGACCGCGACCTGCTTGAACGACTGGATCAGCTCGCCGGCGCGTTGCAGATTGGCGACCAGCTGCTGCGAGGCGTCGCGCGAGTTGCGGACGAATTCATCGAGCTTGGAACGCCGCAGCGGCTCGGTCTTCAGGTCGCTCTCGAACATCTCGGCACGACGGGCGAAGCTCGATGCGACGGTCAGGCTGATGCCGATCGGATTGTTGACCTCGTGGGCGACGCCGGCRACMAGGCCRCCGAGCGCGGCGAGGCGCTCGGCATCGATCAGGTTCTGCTGCGCGGTGTTGAGCTCGAKCARMGCGCTCTCGGCCTTCTCCTTGGCSGYACGCARCTCGTCCTCGGTCTYGCGCTTGGCGATCGCATTCTCGCGGAACACCTCGACCGCGCGCGCCATSGCGCCGACCTCGTCCTTGGYGGAGGTGCCCTGCACCGGCCGGTCGAGGTCTCCCGAGGTGATCGCGCGCATCGCGGCCAGGATCTGCGCCAGCGGCAGCCGGATCGACARYGCGATCATGACGCCGGCGGACATGATGATGCCGAGGAAGATCACGGCGATCGATAGCACCCGCCGCGAGATCGACGACAGCGTCTTGTCGAAGGTCTCCTGCGCCTTCTGCTCGCGCTGGCGCATCTTCACCGAGAGATCGTCGATCGCCCCGATCGCGTCCGCCTGGCTGGCGTCGATCGAGTTGCGCAACAGGTCGGTGCGGCTGGTGAGCTGTTCGCTCAGCCTGCCGAGCCCGTCGCGCAGCTCGCCGGTCTTGACCTTGAGCCGCGCCAGCGCCATGCGCTGCAAATCGTTCTCGGCCAGATCGGTCATCACCGGGATCGTCTTCTCGATCGTATCGATGTTGCKGCGGGCTTCCTCGGCCGACGAKGAGGCSAGCGAKAGATAATAGGCGTTGGCGGCGACCAGSAGCGAGGTGAACGCCTCGCGCGATTTGCCGAGCGCCGGCCAGATCAGGGCATCGCGATGCCCGGTCGCGCCCTCGATGATCGAATAGAGCCCGGCCATGTCCTTGGTCGGCGTCAGCACCTGTTCGTCATAGGTCTTGGAGATCTTGGTTTGCAGCGTGCGCAGCTCGCCGAAGCCGTCGAGGAAGCGGCTGGTGACGCGTTCCAGTTGCTCGACCGAGCCCGACAGCATCGGATCGGTCGAGGCCCGGTTGGTCAGCGTGCCGAGCACGGCCTCGCGCAGCAGCAGGATTTCCGCGAACAGGTCCGGGCTCGGCTGGTTGATGTAGCGATGGATCAGGTTTTGCAGCCGGCTGGTCTCGCTCTCGAGCCTGGCCAGGATCTTGTCGGATTCCCGCACCTGGCGGACATCGTCCCAGGCCGAGCCGAGCACTTTCGAGCCGTTCCAGATCAGCACCGCGAGCACGATCACGACCGCGGAGTTGAGCAGCGCGATCGAGAGGATGCGCCAGCGGATCGGGACTGCCCGCAGCAGCTGGACGATACGGAAACGGCCCTGCGGCCCAAGCGCCGCCGGCCGTCGCATCGTCCCGTCCTGTTGCGGTGCGGCCAAGATCCGGTCACTCCATGCTGCGGATGCGTTCGATCAGCGCGGCCATCGCGGGATCGCGCTCGGCCTTGGCATAGACGCCGGCCATCGCCGCCTCGAACGGCCTGCGATCGAAGTCGCTCACGATCGTGACGCCGGCCTGCTCCGCTTGCCGCTGCGAGCGCTCCTCGAGTTCGCGCCATCTGTCGCGCATATAGAGGCTGGAACGCTGCGCGGCCTCGCGGAAGATGGTCTGCTCCTCCGGCGAGAGGCTCGCCCACGCCTTGCTCGACATCACCAGCACGTCCGGGCTGACGGTGTGCCGGGTCAGCGTGTAGTAGCCGGCGTGCTGGTAGTGACCGGTGGTGACGAAGGACGGCCAGTTGTTCTCCGCGCCGTCGATCAGCTTGTTGGTGAGCCCGGTCAGCACCTGGCCGTAGGGCATTTCGACCGGCTCGGCGCCGAGCGCGCGGATCATGTCCGACATCTGTTCTGATTGCTGCACGCGCAAACGCAACCCCTTGAGGTCATCGAGCGAACGCACCGGGCGGACGCTGTTGTAGACCGAGCGGGCGCCGGAATCGTAGAAGGCCAGTCCGACGAAGCCGTGGCCCTCGAAACCGGCCAGGATCTCGCTGCCGATCGGCCCATCCAGCACATGTTGCAGGTGTTCGCGCGATCGAAACAGGAACGGCATCGCCAGCACGTTCACGGCGGGCACCTTGGTCCCGATCAGCGCGACATTGGTCCGGTTCAGATCGATGGCACCGGCCCGGGTCTGCTCCAGCGTCTCCTTCTCCTCGCCGAGCTGGCGGGAATGGAACACCACGATCCGGTGCCGGCCGGCAGTGCGCTCGGCGATCAGGCGGCCCATGAAATCCAGCGCCTGGACGGTCGGATAGTCCTCGTTCTGGGTATCGGCGGTGCGGAATTCACGCGCAGCCGCGCCCGTCGAAACCGCTGCCCACAACAGCGCGACGGCAAGCGTCATGGTCCGCGAGAGTCCGGCGCGGCGGTACACAGGCTACAATTCCCCTTGTGGTTTGTGTCCAGGGCGGGCGGAAAAGGTTCAACGGTTTTTAGCAGAACCGTGCAGCTTCGCCCATCGGGCAATCGTTAAATCCGTCATGCAACCTGCGGTGTCGATTGAATCTGCGGTTGTGGCGCTTTAAGACGACGTGTTGGCATCCGGGAACGGCTGGTCGTGAAGTTCGGTTTGAAAGTCCTGCAACTCGCCGTCGCGGTCCTTCTGCTTGTGTCGCCTGCGCAAGCTGCGACCGAGATCATGTGGTGGCACGCGATGTCGGGCGAGCTCGGCAAGCAGCTCGAGAAGCTCGCCGCCGACTTCAACGCCTCGCAATCCGACTACCGGATCGTGCCGGCCTACAAGGGCAACTACACCGAGACCGTGACGGCCGCGATCTTCGCCTTCCGTTCGCGCAGCCAGCCGGCAATCGTTCAGGTCAACGAGATCGCCACCGCGACCATGATGGCGGCCCGCGGCGCGATCTATCCGGTGTACGAGCTGATGCGCGATCAGTCCGAGGCGTTCACGCCGTCGGCCTATCTGCCCGCGGTGGCCGGCTACTACGCCGATGTCGACGGCAACATGCTGTCGTTTCCGTTCAATGCCTCGACCCCGATCCTCTACTACAACAAGGATATGTTCCGGTCGGCCGGGCTCGATCCGAGCCAGCCGCCGAAGACCTGGCCGGAGCTCGGCATCGCCGCCAAGCGATTGCGTGCGGCGGGTGCGATGTGCGGCGTCACCACGTCATGGCCGTCCTGGATCAATGTCGAGAATTTCTCCGCGTTCCACAATCTGCCGCTCGCGACCAGGGCCAACGGCTTTGCCGGGCTCGACGCGCAGCTGATCTTCAACAACCCGCTGGTGGTGCGCCACATCGCGCAGCTCGCGCAATGGCAGGCCGACAAGACCTTCGATTACAGCGGTCGCGGGCAGGCGGCGGAGCCGCGCTTCCAGAAGGGCGAATGCGGCATCTTCATCGGCTCGTCGGGGACGCGCGCCGACATCAAGGCCAATTCGAAATTCGAGGTCGGCTACGGCATGATGCCGTATGAGCCGGACGTGCAGGGCGCGCCGCAGAATTCGATCATCGGCGGCGCGACCTTGTGGGTGCTGCGCGACCGGCCGCTGGCCGAATATGCCGGCGTCGCCAAGTTCTTCGCCTATCTGTCGCGGCCCGACGTGCAGGCCGCCTGGCACCAGAACACGGGCTATCTGCCGATCACCCGCGCCGCGTTCGATCTGACCCGCGCGCAGGGTTTCTATGATCGCAATCCCGGCTCCGAGATTTCGATCGAGGAGGTGACGCTGAAGCCGCCGACCGACAATTCGAAGGGCGTCCGCCTCGGCTCGTTCGTCCTGATCCGCGACGTGATCGAGGAGGAGCTCGAGCAGGTGTTCGCCGGCAAGCGCTCCGCGCAGGCCGCGATGGACAATGCCGTCGAGCGCGGCAATCGCCTGCTGCGCCAGTTCGAGCGCGCCAATCCGGACCGGTGATGGGCCGTCTGGTCTGCTAAACTGCTTCTCCGTCATCCTGAGGAGCCGCGAAGCGGCGTCTCGAAGGATCGACGGCCACCAGCGGGGCCGATTCATCCTTCGAGACGCGCTACGCGCTCCTCAGGATGACGGGGATAAATAATCGAACAACAATTGTAGCTCGGATTGCGCTTTGCTTCATCCCGGCTACAACGACCCCGAAATGTCGCTTCCACCCATCACCGATTACGACACCTACCGCGCCTGGCGCGGCGACACGTCGCGCTGGTTGCCGGTCGCGCGCGACATCGCCGACGGCCATGGCTTGTCCTGTGCCGCGCCGCACGTGTTCTCGACCGGCACCAATCTCGTGATCGGGCTCGACGGCGACCTGATCCTGAAGCTGTTCCCGCCTTTCCTGCGACCGCAATTCGTCTCCGAGCGCGCCGCGCTGGCGGAATTGCGCGGTCGGCTCGGCGTTCCGATTCCCGATCTGGCCGCGGAAGGCGAGCGTGACGGCTGGCCCTATCTCGTCATCACGCGCCTCGCCGGCACGGTCGGTTCGGAGGTGTGGCCGTCGCTGTCGGAGGCGGAGCGGGAGCGCGTGCTCGGCGAGATCGGGGCTGTGATCGCCGAGGTGCAGCGCGTGCCGCCCGGCCGCCTGCTGGCGATCGGGCAACCCTGGGACGCGTTCATGCGCGACCAGATCGCGCAGTGCCGGGCACGGCACGAGCGGCTCGGCCTGCCCACGAAATTCCTCGCAGGGCTCGATGATCTGCTGCGCGACGCCACCGAGTTGATCCCGATGCACGCGCCGCCGGTGATCCTGACCGGCGAGTACATCCCGGAGAATTTCCTGCTCGGGCGCCGGGCCGACGGCTGGCATGTCGCCGGCCTGTTCGATTTCGGCGATGTCCGCACCGGATGGGGCGAGTATGATCTGCTCGGCCCCAGTGCCTTCATGGCTGCCGGTCATCCGCGCCTGGTGCGTAGCCTGTTCGACGGCTTCGGCATCCCGTGCAGCGAGGTGAATTTCACGCTGAAGCGGCGGTTGATGGCGCTGATGATGCTGCACTCGGCCAGCGATCCGCTCCGGCACGTCTGCATTGCCGGCTGGCCGGACCGGGTCGATGACTTCGTGCAATTGCAGGAGTTGATCTGGCCGGATTAGTCCTTGCGCGGCGATGTCGATCGCCGGTCAGAAAGCGGGCATCATTCGGATTGTGCTCATTTGTTGAGCAGTTAGCTTCCCTTTGTATGCAATGGCGAGCGCGTCATGAACCGCCAGATCAATATACCTTCTGCGATTCTCTTCGTATTTCCATCATGTTAGTACCTCATAAGCATTCGTTAAGGGTTGGCACAATCCTTGCGATCTGAGTTCCAAGGCCGTTCTCAAGGGCGTTGGAGCAACAGATGAAGCGTCGTGATTTCCTCAAATCGGTATCCGGACTGGCAGCGGGGGCGCTGGCGCCGACCGCGCCAGCGATCTGGTCGCCGGCCAACGCCGACGCGCGCTCCGAGACGCTGCTGATCGTCTCGGAAGGCGGTCCCAACAATCTCGATATCCACGGCATCGGCACCAACGTGCCCGGCTACGAGGTGTCGTGGAATTGCTACGACCGGCTGATCAGCCACGAGATGAAGAGCGGCCCGGGCGGCGTGCCCTATTACGACCGCGACAAGTTCAAGCCCGAGCTCGCCGAGGACTTCAACGTCGGCGACATGTCGGCGACCTTCAAGCTGCGCAAGAACGCCAAATTCCACGACGGCACGCCGGTCACGGCGAAGGACGTCAAATGGTCGCTCGACCGCGCGGTCAGCGTCGGCGGCTTCCCGACCTTCCAGATGAGCGCGGGCTCGCTGACCAAGCCCGAGCAGTTCGTGGTCGTCGACGATCATACGGTGCGGGTCGACTTCCTGACCAAGGACAGGCTGACGATGCCCGATCTCGCCGTGATCGTGCCTTGCGTCGTCAACTCCGAGCTGGTCAAGAAGAACGCCAGCGAGAAGGACCCCTGGGGTCTCGAATTCACCAAGCAGCAGACCGCGGGCTCCGGCGCCTACAGGGTGACCAAATGGACCGCCGGCACCGAAGTCGTCATGGAGCGCAACGACGACTGGGTCTCGGGCCCGATGCCGAAGATCAAGCGCGTGATCTGGCGCATGGTGCCGCAGGCCGGCAACCGCCGTGCGCTGCTCGAGCGCGGCGATGCCGACATCTCCTACGAACTGCCGTTCAAGGATTTTCAGGAGATGAAGGCGAACGGCAAGCTCAACGTGGTCTCGCTGCCGTTCTCCAACGGCATCCAGTATATCGGCATGAACGTCACCAAGCCGCCGTTCGACAATCCGAAGGTGCGGCAGGCGATGGCCTATGCGATGCCGTACCAGAAGATCATGGATGCGGTGCTGTTCGGCCTCGCCAACCCGATGTTCGGCGCGGCCAAGGACAAGCCGACCGAGGTCGCCTGGCCGCAGCCGACCAAATACAACACCGACATGGAGAAGGCGAAAGCGCTGCTCGCCGAGGCCGGCTACGCCAACGGCTTCGAGACCACGATCTCGTTCGACCTGAATTTCGCAGGGGTCAACGAGCCACTCTGCGTGCTGGTGCAGGAGAGCCTCGCGCAGCTCGGCATCAAGACCACGATCAACAAGGTGCCCGGCGCCAACTGGCGCACCGAGCTGACCAAGAAGGAGATGCCGCTGTTCACCAACGTGTTCTCGGGCTGGCTCGATTACCCCGAGTACTTCTTCTACTGGTGCTATCACGGCAACAATTCGATCTTCAACACCATGAGCTACAAGTCGCCCGCGATGGACAAGCTCATCGACGGCGCGCGTATCGCCGCCGCCAATGGCGACACCGCGGCCTACGACGCCGACGTCAAGGGCTTCGTCGATCTCGCCTTCGCCGACATCCCGCGCATCCCGCTCTACCAGCCCTTCGTCAACGTCGCGATGCAGAAGAACATCTCCGGCTACGAATACTGGTTCCACCGCCGCCTGGATTATCGCGCGATGGCGAAGGGGTGAGGGTGATGCGGGCTCGCGATGCATGCGCGTGTGCAAGTGAGGTGAGCACACCCCTCAGGCTCCCTCCCCCCTTGCGGGGGAGGGTGGGGAGAGGGGTGCGCCGCATATTCCCAGGAACGACATCACGC